>Ga0194056_10001929_pt1 | contig 11201 bp, 7 predicted proteins | sample SepL4413m_MetaG_FD_155458 | JGI IMG/M metagenome (GOLD analysis project Ga0194056, IMG submission 155458) | Anoxic zone freshwater microbial communities from boreal shield lake in IISD Experimental Lakes Area, Ontario, Canada - Sep2016-L442-13m | ecosystem: Environmental > Aquatic > Freshwater >...
ACCAAGACCCAGGCACCCAAGCCCCCCGGCGTGCTCAAACGCTTCATCGCCGCCCCGCCGGTCTGGCTGGCGGTCACCGCCGCCAAGTGGCTGGTCATGGAGGATAGCTTCATCGAATCCGGCGCGCGTCCGATCAACAATGCCGAGGGCATGCCCGTGGTCGGCGCGGATGGCCAGGCTCTAACATTTCAGGCGATCGCCCCGTGGCGCGTGTTGCTCATGGGCGTGCTGCTCAAGGTCTTGGCGTTTTTCGGCGCGGCATTGGTCGGCGTGAGTCTGGGCTTGGCGGTGTCCGCTTGGGTCCGCTCCCCGACGCAGGCGGTGATGTGGGTGCCGCTCCTGCTCATCCCGCAGATCCTGTTTGGCGGCTATGTGGTCACCCTGCCGAAAATGTCGCCCTTGGTGCGCTCGATTTCCGTCGCCTTTCCCAGCCACGCGTGCCAGCGCGTCATCGATGTGTCCAACCTCTACGGCCGGGCCACCCCCTATGTGACCAATCTCACCAAGCAGCCGGTCTTTCTAACAGGAGCGGCGGAGCCCGAGGATATCTCCTGGTCCGCCCATGGCGCCAAAATCTCGGAGTCTTTCGACCGCGAATCCTACGTCAACACGTCGTGGCAAAATCTCGCGGTGCACGCCGAGCGTCTCGGCCAGCACAAGAAAGTCTGGGAAGTGGCGGGCACGGATGCCAGCGGCTCGGAGATCAGGCGCAAGCGCGACACGGTGGAGAGCCGTGGCGACGTCCGCTACAGCAAGGGCACGCCGTTCTTGTTCACGTTCCCGGCGGTGGCCGCCACCTGGATTTTGATCGCATGGATCGGCTTGTGCTATGGCTTCGCCCTGTTTGGGATCCAACGCAAAACCCACGGCTGATGAACACCCCGCGCCCAACCACGCTTGTTAGAAAATTCCTGGAGTGCCTGTTGCTGGCCGGTGCCGCCGGGCTGTTGCTGCGTGCCACCTGGCTGCCGGTCATCGAAATCAAGGGCTTCGACACCTTCACCCTAGAAACCGTGGCCATGTGGGCCACCCGCGCCGCCCGCGTTATTCTCGGCATCGCTCTGGGCTGCCTGTTGTTGCGGCCACTGACGGTGGCCCGCTGGTGGATGGCCCTCGCCGTGGGCATCCTGCTCAGCCCGCTCGCCGACATGGCCATCCGCGCCCAAGACCTCACGCAGATGATGAAAACCAGCGGCACGGCTGATGTCAGCGGCCTCATCGTCCTGCGTGCGGGTGCCTGGGTCTGTCTGGCCGGCCTGGCGTTGTGGTTGCTAGATATTGTTAGAGTGGTTGGGGCCGCGCTGACCACGGCGCTCGGCAAACCCGGACAGCGTGCCGGACAATAGCCGGGATTGGGGATCAGTGCGTAACTGGGAAAATGCTTATGAATTCTTGTTCAATGAGAAAATTGCTGGTGGAAGCCGTGGTTGCGGGTTGTGTCTTCGCGGGCACATTGCCGGGCGCAATGGGCGAAGGGGAGCACCCGGCGGATCCTGCTGGAGTCTTGCGCAAACCGATCCCCGACAAGCTGGTGGTGCTCACTTTCGACGACGGCCCGCTGAGTGGCTATACCGTGGTGGCGCCGATTCTGAAGTCGTTAGGATTCAACGGCTCGTTCTATGTCTGCGACTTTGATTCGTTCAGGACCCGCAAGGATTGGTATATGACATTCAGGCAGATGAAGGCCATGGCTGATGCCGGGTTTGAGATCGGCAACCACTCCAAGGGTCATTCGCCGGGGGTGGATGCCATGCTGGCCATGGAGGATGAGTTGCTGGCCAACCATGTCCCCAAACCCACCACCATTGCCTGGCCGCTCCATCAGGCAAATGTGACCCCTGTGCTGGCTGCGGCCGGATACATCTTTGCACGGGGCGGCCATAACCGTGCCTACAGGCCGACGGTGGATCATCCTTTCGAGATTCCTTCCATGTGGTGCGGCGATCTTGAGGGCTTCGTCAAAATGGTTAGACAGGCCGCAGGCGGTAAAATCGTGGCGATCTGTTACCACGGTGTGCCGGACATGGAGCATCCGCCGGTTTCGTTGGCCCCGGAGGTATTCAAGGTGCAGATGCAATATTTGAAGGACAACAACTACAAGGTCATTGCACTGCGCGATTTGGCCGAGTATATCGATCCGGCAAAGGCCGCCAAGCTGCCACCCACGGCAGGTAACTTCAATGATGCGGGGCCGCCGCTCCTGGCGACCGAGGAGAAACCATGCGGTGCGGTCAAACCTGTGATGCCAGAGGCCGGCAACGCCCCGGCGGATAGACCCAAGCCGCAGGCGCCTGCACCAGTCGGCGTGGTGACCCCCATCGACAAGAGCCGGCCGAATGTCTTCACCTGGAACAAGCCTGAGGGCGGAAACTGGAGTGAGGGCTCAAAGTGGTCTAACATTCAAGGCGCGGGCACCGCGCCGGGTGCCGCCGGCCAGGCCGACTGTGTCCTCAACTTCGACCAGCGCGGCACCTGTGCCGTGAAAAATGATTTGAACGCAGGATTTCTACTGAACCAGCTTGTTCTGGGCGACGGTTGCGGGGGCATGGTTCTGAGCGGCAACGGCATGACGTTCGCCAAGGCAGGTGCTAACAACATTGCGCCGGAGATCCGTGCGGGCAAGTGCGGCCGGGTTGACATCAACGTGCCCGTTATTCTCCAGGATGATCTGAGCGTGAACACGTTTCCAGACAAGGATCCGAATTGCTTCATCAGTTTCAATGAGGTGATCTCCGGCTCCCGCACCCTGGTGCTCAACAGCTCCGGTGATCCCAACGTGGCCGGCATCAACTTCCATGATGTGCACTTCGGCATCCTGCAACTCAATAACAGCAACACCTACAGCGGTGGCACCCGCATCAATGGTGGCAAGATCAACGTGCGCAAAAATGACGGGCTGGGCACAGGGCCGGTCACCCTGGGCAACTTCGGCACACTCTCATCCGATGGCACCCTTGCCAACCCTCTCACTATCGACAGCGGGACGCTCTTTCATTGCGCCTGGAGCGGTCCTGTCACCCTTAACTGCATCGCCAATTTCATCAGCGACTGCGATATCTCCGGCACCATGAGCGGCCCCGGCGGCTTTGCCTTGCTTGGCACCAACGGGACCTACCTCAGCATGGTGCCCGGCGGCACCGTGACCCTTCGTGGCTCTAACACCTACACCGGCCCCACCACCGTTTTTCCGGGCGCCCTGATTGTAAAGAAGGCTGCCGGGCTCTACAATGGTGACACGACGAAATGGACGCCGACCCACATCACCGTGCACAAGTCGGCGACGCTGCGGCTCAACGTCGGCGGCCCGGGCGAATTCACCGGTGCCCAGATTTCCGCGCTGGTGGCCAACCTAACCACCAATGTGATCCACAACGGCTTGCTGGCCGGCGCGGTATTGTCACTGGACACCGCCAACGTCAGTGAACCCGTCATCGTTGCAGCCAACATAACGGATTCCAAGGGGCCGGGTGGCGGCGCGTTCCTTTTCAAGAAATGCGGAGCGGGCGCGCTGCAACTCTCAGGCAGCAATACCTACACCGGCCAAACAATTCTGGAGAGCGGCACCTTGGCGGTGGCGTCTCTCAACAGCTTCACCAAAGGCAACGGCAAACCCAACAGCAGTTTGGGAGTGCCGATGGATATAGAGGCCGGCGAGATCGTCATCGGCGATGACGGCAAAGATGGCGATTGCGCCCTGATCTATACCGGCCCCGGCGAAACGTCCGACCGCGTGCTCAATCTGGCGGGAAAAAAATCCACCGTGACCCTGAGCCAATCCGGCACCGGTCTGCTCAAGCTTGCCAGCCCCTTCGTGATCTCCGGCTATGGCGCTAACAAAACCATCGCGCTCACGGGCGACACCACCGGCACCGGTGAACTCGCAGGAACCATCACCAATCCCCACGACCGCGCCGGCATGGCAACCACCTCTCTGACCAAGTCCGGCAAGGGCACCTGGACGCTTTCCGGTGCCAACACCTACAGCGGCCCGACGGTCGTGGCACAGGGCGCGCTTTTCCTAACCACATCACGCGCTCTGGGACCGGACACCGAGGTGAGCATCGCCGCCGGAGCCACTCTTGGGTTGAACTTCAAAGGACAGATGAAAGTGAGCAAGCTCAGTATCGATGGCAAACATCAGGCCGCCGGCACCTATAGCGCGAGCGTCGTTCCGGGTGCCCTCAAAGGAACCGGCTCGCTGGTCGTCGGGTCATACTGAGCTGTTCATGAAATGGCTTCCGAGGTGCAAGCCGGTGAAAGGAGTCACCCTTGCTTGGGGGTCAACTCGAACCAGCGGATGGAGATGCCCCGTTGCATGGCAGGCGAGCTGATGCGCAACGTCTGGGGGCCCTTGGTGAGTTTGATGTCCACCGCTTGCATCTTTTTCCACAGGCCGGTGGTGCCGGGGATGGCCACCGTCCCGAGTTTTTCCGTGCCGCAGATTACTTCGAGAACTTGATCGCGGTTGGCAGCCGCCAGCATGACCTCTAACGAATATGTCCCGGCCAGCGGCACATCTATCAAGTATTCGGCCCAGTTGGTCTTCATGTTGCGCTGAAAATAGAGTTGTTTGCCGCCCGTCCAACTATCGAAGACAAACACCCGGCCTTCCTGTTCGGTAGGATACATCGCCTCGGCGAGATTCTTGGTGAACGTTTCGGCTTCCACGTGGATGACCCCGGGCGCGAGTTGAAATGGCGCTTCCTTCACGCGCGGCGGCCTGGATGCCGTGTTCGATGCGTCGGTGACGGCAGGCGGCCCTTCCGCATTGTAGTCAATGGGCGCGTCCTTTTTCGCGGGGTCGGTCTTGGTGGCTTTACCGGCGAAGATGACATCACACTCGGAGGCCGGCACCCCCATCGGCGTGGTGGTGTTCACGGGTTTCACCACCTTGGTGGCCAAGTCCTTGACGGCATCAGCCCGATCCTTCGCGGCCAGCACCGGTGCGAGCCAGTTCAGGTGCTGAACGAGGGACCACTCGGCCGTGCGGTATTTCCTGGCCTCCTGGGCCGTGAACTGGGCACCGTTGCAGCCGCCGCAATCCGAGAATTCCCAGCCACGTCCCTGATAGACTTTCCACAGGCTGCCGGCCTGCGGCTCGGTTTCGGGAAAATCGCAGCGTGCAGCGAAGGTGCAATGCTGCGGTTGTCCCACGCCGATGGCAGGAACGCCCAAGGCATTGCAGACGAACTGGCCGAACATGCCGCGCGGCCCGCATTTGCCGCCGCCTTCCAGCACCGTGATATATCCGTTAGAGAAACCGAACGGCGAAAACCTGCGCCACACCTCGCTCACGATCTTGTGGATCTGTTCTTTTTCCATCAGGTCAGGGCGCCAGTCGTGGATCATCTGCCGCGCCCAGTTCATGTCGGTGTCGGCACCAATGCAGTTGAGGCAGCGCGCGTAATCACACACCATCAGGTGGTCGAAGCTCGGAACCAAGTCCTTGTTCTTGTGGGCGGTTTTGAAGTTGTTATAGCGTTTTTGCCACTCGATGGGCTCGTCGCCGCGGTATTGGCCGACGCCGCCGGGTGGCCAGATGGCCGCGGACATGGCGAGTTTCAGATAGATTCCCTCGTGTGACTCCGGGTCTTCCGTGTAGAGTTTGAACCAGCGCTCCAGCGCTTCAATTCCCGGTGCCGCGTATTCCATATACATGTCCAGACGGCTGGTATCCTTCATCACCCATGCCAGGAACGCCCGCTTGGCCTCGACCTTCGCGAAGCTGTTGAGCTTGTCAACGCCGTGGGTTTCGACCAAGCGCCTCTGGTCCAGCACATTGCGGAATACCGGATCCTTCAACAGGGCAACCATGGCCTCTTCCGTGATCTTGCCGCCAGCGGACGGAGACTTCTGGTCAAGCCACGCCGACATGTTGGCGTAATAGCCGGTGAAGTCGGCCGCTTGGAGCGCCGCGTCGAGATCCTTCTCGCTGGGCTCCCATGCGAAGGCCGTCATCGGCAGGGACAATATCACACCGGCGATGAACCACCGGGCGGGCTTGATGGGTAACATTTTCATTGGGGGTCTCCTTGAGTGGGTGTTCCCCGATGCCGTTAGCTGGTTCAAGTCAAACCTGAAGCCCAGCCATTCCACGGCCCGCGAAACATTTCCGCTTACCCCCGAATGCCATGACGTGCAACCGCAATCGCCATGAAAAGTCGATTTTGCCAGGAATGAGGCGGGGTGAAAGCCAGCACAAGGGCCGGACCGGAGGCTGGGCTTAGTCCATGATCAAAGCCCCAGTTGGCGTTTCACGTCCGTGAAGGATTGCACCGCGCGCTCCAGGTCATGCCGCGTATGGGCCGCGCTGACCTGGGTGCGAATCCGCGCCTTGCCCGGCGGCACGACGGGATAACTGAACCCAATGACATAAACCCCGCGTTCCAGCATCGCGTCCGCGAATTTCGTGGCCAGGGCGGCATCCCCTAACATCACCGGCACAATGGGATGCTCGCCGGGCGCGATGTCGAATCCCGCCGCAGTCATCGCCTGACGAAAATAGCGTGTGTTTGCCTCCAGGGTGTCGCGCAATGCGGTCGATTGATTTAAAATCCGGAGTGCCTCCAGGGATGCGCCCGCGATCATGGGGGCGAGGGTATTGCTGAACAAATAGGGCCTAGACCGCTGACGAAGCATTTCGATGATTTCCCGGCGTCCGCTGGTGTAACCCCCGCTGGCACCCCCGAGAGCCTTCCCCAGGGTGCCGGTAAGGATGTCGATGCGGCCCATGACGTCACAGAATTCATGGGTGCCACGCCCATGCCGGCCCATGAAGCCCACCGCGTGCGAGTCATCCACCATGACCAGCGCATGGTATCGGTCCGCCAGATCGCAGATCGCCTTGAGGGGCGCGATGAAACCATCCATGGAAAACACCCCGTCAGTGACTATCAGTTTGAATCGAACACCTTGCGCATCGGCATCGATGAGCCTGGCTTCGAGATCCGCCATGTCGCAGTTGGTATAGCGAAACCGCCGGGCCTTGCAAAGGCGCACGCCATCGATGATGGAGGCGTGATTGAGTTCATCGCTGATGACCGCGTCCTCGGGCCCCAGCAGCGCTTCGAACAAGCCGCCATTCGCATCAAAGCAGGAACCGTAGAGGAGGGTTTCCTCGGTGCCAAGAAAATCGCTCAGGCCCGCTTCGAGCTCCTTGTGGACACCTTGCGTGCCGCAGATGAAACGCACACTGGCCAGACCATAACCCCATTGGTCCAGCGCCTCATGCGCGGCACGCCGCACCGCGGGATGCTGCGCCAGGCCCAGATAATTGTTCGCGCACATGTTGAGCACGGGCACGCCATCCGTGGTTGCCACCAGGGTCCCCTGCGGCGTGGTGAGTGTGCGCTCGCGTTTGTAGGTGCCGGCCGCGCGCATGGCGTCCAGTTGACTGGCAACGTGGGATTGGAATTTGCAATAGGCAGTCATGAAAATCGTCTATGGGGCGTCATTGAAAGACAGACCAGTCGAGCACCACCTTGCCACACCTGCCGGACCGCATGACTTCGAAGCCGCGGTGGAACTCATCGGCTCCGAAGCGATGGGTGATGACGGGTTTGATATCCAATCCGCTTTCCAGCATGACGGTCATTTTATACCAGGTTTCATACATTTCACGGCCATAGATGCCCTTGAGGGTGAGCATGTTGAAAATAACCTTGTTCCAATCGATCGGCATCGGCTCGCAGGGAATGCCCAGCATGGCGATTTTGCCGCCGTGGCACATGGCATCGATCATCCCGCTGAAAGCCGCCGGATGGCCACTCATTTCCAGGCCCACATCGAAGCCCTCCTTCATCTGCAATTGTTTTTGCACCTCGGCGAGACTGCCATGGGTGACATTGAGCGCGACGTCGGCGCCCAACGTTTTTGCGAGGTTCAAGCGGTAGTCGTTGACATCGGTGATGACCACATGCCGGGCCCCCGCATGCTTGGCGATGGCCACCGCCATCAACCCGATGGGGCCTGCACCGGTGATGAGCACGTCCTCCCCTAACAGATCAAATGACAGCGCCGTGTGCATGGCATTGCCAAAGGGATCGAAAATCGACGCGACTTCTTCATCCACGCCAGGCGCATGATGCCAGACATTGGTCATGGGCACGCTGATGAATTCGGCGAATGCTCCCGTGCGGTTCACGCCGATGCCCACGGTTTCCTTACAGAGATGGCGGCGGCCTGCCAGACAATTGCGGCAGCGACCGCACACCACATGCCCCTCGGCACTCACGATTTCTCCCGGGTGAAAGTCGCTCACATTCGAGCCCACATGGACGACTTCACCCACGAACTCATGCCCGACCACCATGGGCACCGGGATGGTTTTTTGCGCCCAGGCGTCCCAGTTGTAGATATGCAGATCGGTGCCGCAAATGCCGGTTTTATGCACCTTGATGAGAACCTCATTGATGCCGACGCTGGGTTCGGGAACGTCCCGCAACCACAGGCCGGGCTCTGCTTTGGCTTTGACAAGGGCCTTCATGGGATTGTTGTGTTCGATAGATGGCGCTGGATTGGACGGCCGCCAGCTGGAGTCTGTCATGCAGGATCCCAGGACGGCGATAGCAAAAAACAAGAACAGCAGAGGTGCGTTATGACTTGCGGGAATGCGCGCCTATTCATGCCGGAGGGCCTCGATCGGATCAAGCCGCGAGGCCTTCCAAGCCGGGTAAAAGCCGAAGATGATACCCACAGCGCCTGCGACCATGACGGATATCAGGATCGCCGGCACTGACATTTCAGTCGGCCAATGCTGGATTTCGCGGACAAGCACGGATGTGCCGCGGCCGACGGCTATGCCGAGCGTGCCACCGGCGAGGCATAACAAGAATGCTTCCAAGAGGAACTGGCGCAAGATGTGGTGGCGGCGGGCGCCCACAGCCATGCGCAGGCCGATCTCACGGGTGCGCTCGGTGACGGAAACGAGCATGATGTTCATGATTCCCACGCCGCCCACGGCGAGCGAGATGGCGGCCACGACGAGCAACAAGGCCCCCATCAATTCAGCTGTCCGCGCCGAAGTGCGGGCCACCTCGGTCATATCAAGGATCTTGAAGTCATCCGCATCCCCGTCGGCCAGGTGATGGCGCTCACGCAGGACGGAGGCGATCTGTTTGATGGCGATGGGCACCTGTTCGGTGTTGGCCGCCTTGGCCTGAATCATGTCGATGCTCATCTGTCCCGCCGGTTGCGGCCTATTGATCAAGCGCGCGGCCGACACCTGGGGATAAAGTGCCGTGGGTGCCGGATAGAGGTTGTGAGTGGAGTAACTGCCGGATGGGGTGGGGGCACCGGACTTGGCAGCTCCGCCCCCCAGGCCGTTGATGCGGAACTTGATCGTCGTCCACGGGGCGATGATCACATCGTCCTGGTCCTGGCCGGTCATGTCAGCACCGCGGCTGCCTAACAGACCGACCACATGGAAGGGGACGCTGCGGATGCGGATGATTTTGCCGATGGGCGATTCGTCTGCAAATAGTTCACGTTTCACCGTGGTGCCGATCAGACAGACGGCGCTGCTTGAACTGACGTCGGCATCGGAGAAACAGGCGCCTTCCTCCAGGTCCCAATCCCGCGTGACCAGATAGTCCGGCGCGGTTCCCGTGAGGCGCTGCGGCGACCAATTGCGTGTGCCGTAACCCACTTGGGCTTGGGACCAGACCAAGGGCACGACCACGGTGACGGCCGGGCAATGTCGGGCGATGGCGTCCACGTCGCCGGGTTTGAGGGTTTGGAATGTGCCGGCACCCTGGCTCACGCCGTTGTTGTTAGCCGCAGCAGGAAATATGGGGATTTTGTGGGCCCCCATGCTGGCGATGGTTTTGCCGATGGCCGCCTTTGAGCCCTCCCCGATCTCGGTCATGGCGATGACCGCCGCCACACCAATGATGACGCCCAGGATCGTGAGGGCGGAGCGCATCTTGTGCCGCCGCATGTTGCCTGCGGCTGTGAGCAAAGTGGACGGGATCAAGGTTTGGGTGCGGTCGCTTTCAAGCCCAGCGCCCACTCGATGCCGCCGAGGATATGCTGCTGATACGCCTTGCTGATCTCAATGGAGTTCTTGCGGTCCTTGAGCTCCGGGTCCGTATCGATGAGATCTTCGCGGTGACCTAGCGAGGTGTAGAAAATCTTGCCAGTGCCAAACGGTTTGCTCCAGGTCACCGGGAAATGCCCCGGGGCCTTGTTTTGCGGATGCTTGTCGAGAATGAGCAGGTCATGCACTTGCGCCGGATCGTAGTTTTTGAACTCGTAGATTTCCTCTTGCGCAATCGTCCAGGTCTTGCCCAGATGCGCGTTGGCCGGGTGCTGCGGGTCTTCGTTGAGGCATTCCACGCCAACCTGCGCGCCGTGCCCCTTGAACTCACCGCCCAGCATCTGCGCATATTCCGGCCACTTGTGGAACGTGTCGCTCGCCGAGTGAATCCCGATGAACGCGTGCCCGGCTTTGATCCAGTCCACCAGGCCTTGCGGGTCGGGAATCGGCAGATCCCCCGTGGTGCTGGCAAAAACCACCCCATCGTAATTTTTTAACGATTCCGGTGAGAGCTTCTGCAGCGCATCCTTAAGCGCTTGCTGCCAGACCGGGTCACCTTGCTTGCCGGTCGGTTGGTGCACATAGTCCACCGTGAATTCACCACTTTGCTGGCCGAGTTGCGCAAGCATCTTTTCCAGATTCGGAATTGAGCTGTGTCGAAAGCCGGTGGTGGTGGTGATCACCAGCAGGTTTTTCGGCGCGGCCGACAGCGTGGTCGCCGTCAGCGCGGCGACGAGAAAGGTGGGGAGGAGTTTCATCGTTTGTTTGTTAGGAATTTGCTTGGACAGGATTGTGGGCAGGATTGTGGGCAGGAGCAGTCCCGGATGGGGGACAGCGAGCCTGCTTGCCGCGGAACCTACCCGTCCCTCCCGATAACGCAAGGAACAATGCTTCGGGAACAAAGTTGCAGGTTTGCGGTTGGGTGGGTTTCAGGCTTTGAGGATGCCACGGGCAGCAAGATTGTTGAGGCGGCGGGCAATGTCGGCCAAGCCGTCGGCGGCCACCTGGTTGTAGCTGCGGCCGTCACGGGTATCGATGCCGTGGCCCGGATCGAGCTGGCGGAGGCTTTCGAGCGCGGCATCCGCGTGATCGAAGATCTCGACGAATACCTGGCGCAGCTCGCCGGTTTGCGCCATGGCTGTCAGCAGTGCGCCTATCCAACCCT
>Ga0194056_10001930_pt1 | contig 11193 bp, 12 predicted proteins | sample SepL4413m_MetaG_FD_155458 | JGI IMG/M metagenome (GOLD analysis project Ga0194056, IMG submission 155458) | Anoxic zone freshwater microbial communities from boreal shield lake in IISD Experimental Lakes Area, Ontario, Canada - Sep2016-L442-13m | ecosystem: Environmental > Aquatic > Freshwater...
GTATCAAGATGGGCGCGGAGCGCCATTTAGCGCCTGGGGGCTCTACCCGATTCCGGAGTTGTTGCGACAGCTTTGGATGGGAGGTGTAGTCGCGTTTGCCGCTTCGCTGGCTTTCTTCCCGCGGAGCAGTGAAGCGCGAACCCTCCCGCGAGTAGCGGCCCTCGCAGCAGCGGTCCTGATCGCGGCTGAGCTTTCCGCTGTCTACTGGTTCTACACCTATATCGTCTGGTTCCTGCCAGCCGTTGCGCTGGCTGTTCTACCCGATTGGACGCTAAGGGTGGATGAGCCTGTCAGGCAGGAAGCAGCAGCTGCTCAATAGTCGCTGCCGAGTCAGGTCCAGCAGTCGTGATCAGAACGCCGTTTAGCCAGGGATCGCTACTCGCCGGCTCGAAACGAACCGGCAGGTTCGAGGTCATCGACTTGATTGCGAGGTCACGCTCAACGCCGATTACGCCATCGCGGGATCCGGTCATACCAACGTCGGTTATGTAGGCGGTGCCCCCGGGCAGGATCCGAGCGTCAGCCGTCGGCACATGAGTGTGCGTCCCAACGACCGCTGCGACTCGTCCGTCCAAGTGCCACCCGAGCGCGATCTTCTCGCTTGTCGCCTCTGCGTGAAAGTCAACGAAGATCAGGTCACTCTTCGATCCCAACTCGTGGATGCCAGAGTCAGCTGCAGCGATAAACGGGTGCGCTGCATCAAGTCCGAAGTTGCCCGAGAGATTCAGAACGCCAAGCTTGACTCCGTTCTTCTCAACTACTGTCGCACCGCGGCCCGGGTTGGAGCGGAAATGGTTCGCCGGTCGGACAATTCTTGGGTCTTCGTCAAGCATCGGCCAAGCCTTGCTTTGCCGGTAAGCATGGTTTCCGAGCGTGATCGCATCAACGCCAGCTGAATAGAGGTCTTCGGCTATCTCAGGAGTGATGCCGCGACCGCCGGCAGCATTCTCGCCATTGACGATTACGAAATCAGGTTTGTGGGATGTGAGCAACCCGGGCAGCAGCCCAAGTACCGCGTGCCTTCCGGCGCTGCCGACGATGTCGCCGACAAAGAGAATCTTAATCGCACTGTTCACGCCGACTGCGCCCCGATACTGGGAGCAGTGGACAGCCGAGAGCCAGACACCGAGTCAGTTCCGGAACGAAACTTTCCAAAGGTCGTAGTTCCGCGCTGGTTGCAAGTAGCGACGCTGGTGTTCGCGGCATTGCTGCTGTCGGGGCTGGCTTCGGCGGCAACACCGGTACTTGTCATCTTCATGGTGGCGAGCATTATTGCCTTGATTCTCAACCCACTGGTCGCTCGGACTGCACGGCGCCTGCGGGCACCGCGAGGCATCGCGGTAGTTCTTGTGTACCTAGCGTTCTTCATCATCCTTCTCGCAATTGGTGGGCTGCTGGCAAACCCAGTTAATTCGCAGGTCCAGACGCTCCAGAACGACATTCCGCGATTGTCGAAGAGCGCCGGTGATTCTCTCGGAAGTCTCCAAAATTGGCTGAACTCAAATGGCGTACACGTCCACTTCCGGGAGCAGGGACAGTCGGCCGCAGTCGTCCTGCAGCGCCAGCTGTCAAACAGTTCGGGCGATGTTCTAGCGTTCTCACAGACACTCCTGCAGAGTGCCGCTGAGCTTTCTTTCGCTCTGATCCTTGTGTTTGTCATTTCCGTCTACATGCTCCTCTACGCCGGACCAATTGATCGCGTTGTTAGGTCCATAATGCCGCCCGGCGATGGCAGTAGCGATGACGACTACCCAACCGCAGTCCAACGGGCGGTCTATGGCTACGTGCGTGGCCAGGTCCTGTTCAGCCTGATAATGGGATTCAGTGCTGGGCTGTCGATGTGGTTAGCTGGCGTCCTCGGGATCTTTCCGCAGGGACGAAGTTACGCAGTTGTCTTTGGAGTCTTCTATGGGTTAATGGAGCTCGTTCCGTTTGTCGGCCCAATTCTTGGCGCGATCCCGCCGATCCTCGTTGCGCTCGTCAACAATCCGATCGATGCGCTCTGGGTAGCTCTGATTTTCGTTGCGCTTCAGCAGATTGAAGGGCACGTAGTCGCACCGCAGGTCTTCAGTCATTCGCTTCGAATTAATCCGCTCGTTGTGCTCTTTGCGCTGCTGGTTGGAGCAGATCTCTATGGAATTATCGGCGCCCTTCTGGCGTTGCCGATTGTTGCGGTTGGACGCGAGACAGTGCTCTACCTGCGTCGCCATGTTGTTCTTGAGCCGTGGGGATCTGGCGTCCAGCCACCCGGCTAGGGCGCTCACTCGCCTATTCTGGAGTAGCCCATGGAGTATCCGACCGTTCGACCACGGCGGCTTCGCCGAACTGCCGCTCTCCGCGCGCTGTTCAGCGAGACGACGCTAGATAGGGGAGATTTAATCCTCCCTCTATTTGTGCACGAGCAGAACGGGAGCGAGCCCGTAACCGGGATGCCAGGCGTCAAGCGACACGACCTTGATGGGCTCGCTGTGGAGGTCGAACAGGCAGCTGAACTAGGACTAGGAGGCGTATTGCTATTCGGGATTCCGAACAGCAAGGATGCGATCGGCAGCTCGTCCCGCGACGAATCGGGAATCGTTCAGCGTGCGCTGGCTAGAGCGAGAAGCGAAGTTGGGGATCAGCTGGTCCTGATTGCCGATACCTGCCTGTGTGCTTACACCGATCACGGCCACTGTGGCGTTTTAGATTCCGAAGGCCAAGTCGACAACGATGCTTCGCTTGAGCCGCTTGCCCTGACGGCGCTCAGTCAGGCGCTCGCTGGCGCAGACATGGTTGCACCAAGCGACATGATGGATGGGCGAGTGGCAGCGATCAGGCAGGTGCTCGAGTCAGCCGGCCAACCGAACACGGGAATCCTTTCCTACGCGGTCAAGCACGCCTCCGCGTTTTACGGCCCGTTCCGAAGTGCAGCCGGATCATCTCCCTCCGAAGGTGATCGGCGCGGATATCAGATGGACCCAGCAAACTCCGATGAGGCAGTTATTGAAGCCCAGCTGGACCTCAGCGAAGGCGCCGATGCGTTGATCGTTAAACCGGCAATGCCGAGTCTTGATCTGATCGCCCGAGTTCGCGCTGAGACGCTCGCGCCGGTATCCGGCTACGCGGTAAGCGGTGAATACGCAATGATTGAGTCTGCGGCAGAGGCTGGATTGCTTGATCGCCGCGAAGCTGTGCTGGAGTCCCTGCTGGCAATTAAGCGCGCAGGGGCGGGATCAATAATCACCTACCACGCAAGTGAGGCCGCGAAGTGGCTACGAGACCAGTAGCAACACCGAAACTTAGGAGCCGCAAGGGCGGTTCGGCTGTGCCGTTAGACGACACCGATCGCAAGCTCCTAAATCTGATGCAGGGCAGCTTTCCGATCGCCGTTAGGCCTTTCGCGGTAGTCGCCGAGGAGGCTGGCCTTGAAGAGCAGGAGGTACTCGACCGGGTTGAGCACCTGATTAGCCAGCGCATTATCCGGCAGGTCACTCCAATCTTCGACACAAGAGCCCTCGGGTTCAGTTCAATGCTCGTCGCCGCAAAGGTTGATCCTGAAAACCCACATCGCGCCGCGAAGGTGATCAACGAGCATCCCGGCGTCACTCACAACTACCTGCGCAATCACGAGTTCAACCTCTGGTTCACGATCGCAGTAGCCCCTGATAGCAAGCTTGGAATCGAGAAGACGCTCGAAATTCTCGGGCGCGAAGCTGGCGCCGAGTCGATTCGGCAGCTGCCGACGCTGAAGCTGTTCAAGATCAAGATGGACCTAGACATGCAGGGTGGAACCGACACGCTCGCTGCGCCACAGGCTGAACCGGTGGCACCGGCAGAAATGGAGCCAGTCGCTTACGACGAGGTCGATATCGCGGTGATTCGCGCGCTCCAAGGCGACATGCCAATCGTCGCTGAGCCGTACGCCGCGGCCGCCGCTGAATGTGGCATGGAGCAGCAGGAGTTTCTTGAGCACCTCTCAGGGATGCGCGAGCGAGGCCTACTGCGCCGAGTAGCGGGGATTCTCTTTCACAGGCGGGCAGGGTTCAGCGCAAATGGCATGGGTGTTTGGAGGGTTGCGCCGGAGCGCGTTGCCGAAGTTGGTAGTCGCATGGCAACCTTCCGAGGCGTTTCACATTGCTATGAACGACCGACATATCCGGACTGGCCGTTTGCGCTCTTCACGATGGCGCATGGTCGCTCAAAGGAGGAGTGCGATGCGATTCTTGACGCGATTGCAGCCGACTCCGGGATTGAAGCCGAAGACCGCTCAATTCTCTACTCATCAACTGAGTTCAAGAAGATCCGCATGCAGTACTTCACTGGCGAGTTCGAAAGCTGGGAGCAGGCTCACGCCTGATCGGTGATGCCGCGTACAGCGGCCACCGGTTAATCCGCCCCGTGTCAACCGGACTCGACGACACCCGCTCAACAGCCATCTATCGGCGAGCCGTTTCGCTGCTCCCAGGCGGCGTTAATTCGCCTGTCCGCGCGATGCGCGCAATCGGACGCGATCCGCTGTTTATCGCCCGGGGCGAAGGCGCGGAAATAGTTGACGTAGACGGCAACTCGTTCGTTGACTTCGTCTGCTCTTGGGGGCCATTGATTCTTGGACACGCACACCCGCAAGTTGTTGAAGCGATCTGCGAACAGGCCAAGCTTGGTTCGACTTTCGGCGCTCCGACCGAAGCTGAAGTTGACCTAGCCGAAGAGGTTTCGAGGCGTTTCCCTTCGATTGAAATGATGCGGATGACATCGTCTGGCACGGAGGCTGCGATGAGTGCGATTCGACTCGCACGTGCTGCGACCGGGCGCGAGAAGCTCCTCAAGTTTGCTGGCGCCTACCACGGGCATGTCGATGGCCTCCTAGCTGAGGCCGGGTCGGGACTCGCCACGGCCGCAATTCCCTCCAGCCCTGGTGTGACTGATGCTGCCGCAGCCGCGACGGTAATCGTCCCTTGGAATGATCCGGAAGCCGTAGCTGCCGCCTGCGCACTCCACGAGTTCGCTGCGATTCTGGTTGAACCGATTCCCGCGAACATGGGGCTAGTTCCACCCCAATCAAGCTTCCTCGAATCATTGAGGGAGTTTGCAGATGTAAATGGCGCGCTGCTGGTATTCGATGAAGTGATTAGTGGTTTTCGAGTCTCAGCTGGTGGCGCACAGGAGCTTTATGGGGTTCAGCCCGACCTGACAATTCTCGGAAAGATTCTCGGTGGTGGCCTGCCCGCAGCTGCGTTTGGAGGTTCGCGAGCACTGATGGAACAGCTGGCGCCGGTGGGCAGCGTTTATCAAGCAGGCACGCTCTCCGGGAATCCGCTTGCGGTTGCGGCTGGTAGGGCAACACTTGCGCTGCTTGACGACGACGCATACCTTCGGCTAGCGGCGACGACTGAGAACCTTGCCGCCGCCTTACGCGAAGCGGCAGGGAGCTGCCCAGTCCAAATAGTTACTGAGCCAGGCTTGATGACAGTCTTTTTTGCTGAACAGCCGGTCAGAGATTATGAGGCGGCAAAGGCTGCCGACGGTGAAGCCCACGCAGCATGGTGTCGCGCATTGCTCGCACGCGGCGTCTACCCACCGCCCTCGCAATTTGAGGCGTGGTTCCCTTCTTTGGCACACAGCGAGCTCCAGCTTGAGCGAACTGTTGAGGCAGCCGCCGCTGCCTTCGCGGAGATTGCATGAGCATTGCTGAGCAAATCGTCGATTACCTAATTGGTGATGACCTGCTGCTGGCCAGCGCGGTTGTTGAGGCGCCGAGCCTGCCGGCGGGGCCACCGGCTGTCGCGGCCGCGGGTCCGCGAGCCGCTGCTGATCCCAACGGGTATCGGTACGCGCTGGAAGCTATTCGCGAAGGGCATCGCCTTCACTACAACGAGGGGCTTCTGATCAGTAGCTCTGACGAGGACCTTGCCCTCTTGGCTGGCGATCGGCTCTATGCGGCCGGGTTGGAAAGGATGGCGGCAATCGGTGATCTGGAAGCTGTTTCTGAGCTGAGCAAACTGATTCAACGCTGTGCAATGGCAGCTGCGGAGGGCAGTCCGGATGCTGCCGAGCAGGCGTGGCAAGATAGTTGTGAACTGATCGGCGGAGTCGTAAGTGGGTCTGATCGCGCCGGGATTGATCCCGGCGAGGATTCCGTTCTGCCCGAGCCGCTATAAGATGGTGGACCTGCTGAAGAGGCAGCAATCAAATGGCTGAAGAGAAGCGAAAGAGAACACCGTCGCCGTATACGACTGAGCGGCAGATGCCCGGAGCATTCGAGGGCGAAACCGTTACGCGTAGAGGGCTGATGACAGGCACAGCCCATGGGCTTGGTGCACTTGCTGCGGGAGCGTTCGCTCTGCCAGCACTCGGCTTTGCGCTTGGGCCGGTATTTGAACGGGCCGGCTGGCAGTGGCAGGACCTTGGCCCGATCGCCGACTTCTCACGCGACACCTACCGTCCAAAGACCTTCACGATTGTTGAGGGTGTTGGCGAGGCCGGCTACTCAACTGTTTATGTCAGGCTTTACAACAAAGAAATTGACGGGCCGCTGCGCGATAAGTACGACGAGATAGTCGCTGTTTCGACCCGTTGCATGCACCTTGGTTGTGCGGTCCGGTTCGTTGAGGCCGCAGAGCGATTTGTCTGCCCGTGCCACGGTGGCGTCTACGACTTCAAGGGCAGCGTGATTGGTGGTCCGCCGGTTCGTCCGCTCGACCGTTTCTACACGCAGAAGGTTGATGGCCGAGTCCAGATCGGACCGCGCTACAGCGTTAACTCTGAGTTCACGAGGTTCTCGCCACGCGACCCAGGTGAACCACTCGACGGGATTGGTCAATTCCTTTACCCTGCTCGCTTCTCAACACCGAAGCTCTCTGACCCGGCTGGGAGCAGCTAGGCGATGGCGAAGATCAAGCCACCGGTGCCACCGCTTCCAGACTCTCTGAATCCTTCCCCACGCCGCGCGGGAACTAAGCCTCCACCGGCTGGTGTGATCGCGCAGGGCCAAGAGACTGGCATCAGTGCCGTCAACTGGATTGACGAACGTCTGCAGCTCTCCGGTGGCCTGCGTTGGGCCCTATTCCGCAAGATCCCACGCCACGACTGGACTTACTCACTCGGTTCATCGGTGATGTTCGCTTTCCTCTCTCAGGCTGTTACCGGCGTATTCCTTGCGATGGCTTATGACCCGTCAACGACGGGAGCCTACGAGTCGATCCGTTATACGACCAATGAGGCGTTCTTAGGCGAGTTCCTCAGAGGTATGCACAAGTGGGGATCGACGGTGATGGTTGTTCTCGTCTTCCTGCACATGGCGCAGACATTCTTCTATGGCGCCTACAAGTACCCACGTGAGCTGAACTGGGTAATTGGTGTCGTCCTGCTGATTCTGACAATGGCAATGTCATTCACCGGGTACCTGCTGCCCTTCGATCAGCGCTCTTACTGGGCAACGATTGTAGGAGTCAACATCAATGGCACCGGACCGATCGTCGGGCCTTACCTAAGCGACTTCCTACGCGCTGGCCCCGAATTTGGGGCAACCACGCTGTCTCGCTTCTACGCGATCCACATGCTGTTAGTGCCGGGAGCGATCGGCGCAATGATCGGCGCTCACCTTTGGCTTGTTACCAAGCTTGGAACGACCTCCCCACCGTGGAACAGGCCGCGTCATCGCCCTCAGGGCAGCGACATTGGTGTCGCGAGTAGTGCTCCGAGCTCTAACGGTGTCGCGAGTAGTCCTTCCAGCCCTAACGGTGTCGCGAGTATTGCTCCGAGCCCTAACGGGAGTTCCGACCAGTGAATCGCGCGGAAAAGGAGGCCTATCTCCGCGAGTACGGACAGCTGAAGGCTGAAGGCGAGCCGTTCTTCCCATACTCGGTCGCTAAGGACTCGATCATGGCCTGCATCGTCATGGCGACGATTATCGGCATGTCAATCATCCTTGGTGCCGAGCTTGGCCCGAAGGCTGACCCGACCTCAACAACCTATGTACCGCGTCCAGAGTGGTACTTCTTCTTCCTCTTTGAGCTGCTGCGCGTAATCAAGCCGCCGGAGCTTGTTCCTCTTGCGACTATCGGAGTACCAACCATCTGCATCATCCTGCTGATGCTGCTGCCCTTCTACGACCGCGGCCCTGAGCGGCATCCGCTGAAGCGACCGATTGCCACAACGGCTGGAGTCCTCGTCATCTTCGCAATGGGTTATCTGACCTATCTCGGCGCAAGTGCTGGATCACCAAATGAGATCGACATGAAGGCGCCATCCTCTCTTGCCGGCCCAGCGCTAATTGAGTGGGAGAAGGGACGCAGTGTCGTCGGCCAAGTCGGTTGCCTTGCCTGCCACAAGATTGGTGAAAACGGCAACGACGGTCCAGGACCAGTGCTTACGCATGTCGCAAACCGCCTGCCGGAGGCTGCGATCGCACAGACATTGCGCAACCCGACTGCGCCAATGCCGTCATTCAAAAACCTTGAGACGACCCAGCCCGAGAACTTCAAGGCGATGGTCTCGTTCCTCGGTCAGCTCAACTGAGCGCTTGTGATGGCCGGTAGCAGCGAAGTATCCGGCAGCGAAGCGGCTGGCAGCGGAACGCTTCCAGAGACCGAGGTTCGGGCGATGTTCGACCGCATTAGCGGAGTCTACGATCGTATGAACCAGGTGATGACTGCTGGACTGCATCACCGTTGGCGGTCAAGAGCTGCTGACCTCGCCTCAGTAGGCCCCGGCGATCGCGTCCTTGATGTGGCTACTGGAACCGGTGACCTCGCCCTTGAGCTGGCTGATCGTGTGGCACCTGACGGCAGCGTGATTGGCTCCGACTTCTCAGAGCGCATGCTTGATCTGGCGAGAGTGAAGGCTGAGGCAGATAACCGTTCGCTTGTCAGGTTTGAATGGGCTAACGCGCTTCAGCTTCCGTATCCCGATTCAGTCTTTGATGCTGCAACAGTTGGCTTCGGCGCGCGTAACTTCAGCGACCTTGAGGTTGGGTTGCGAGAGATGGCAAGAGTCGTGCGTCCCGGTGGCAAGGTCGTTGTGCTTGAGATAACAACGCCGGTCAAACCACCGCTTTCCACATTCCACCAGCTCTGGTTTGACTCAATCGTCCCGGCGCTTGGTCGGATCGCTGGTGATCCAGATGCCTACAACTACCTTCCAAACTCAGTTAAACGGTTTCCTGATCCGCAGGGTCTGGCAGAGCGGATGGATGCTGCCGGTTTAGAGCGGATTAGCTGGCTGTTGACAGCCGGTGGCATCATCGCGATCCATGTCGGCAGCGTGCCTCAGTCGATTAACGCGTGAGCAGTTCTCAAGCAGTCGAACCAATCCTGACTGCGGCAGGTGGCAAAGCAGCAACACTTCTCGCTGAGGCTGAGACCCGTATCCTTGACCTCGCCGGGAGTTCCGAGGGAGTAATCGCCCCCTTTGCTTACCAGTCGGTTGCCGCTGGCGGAAAGCGGCTTCGGCCGTTATTGACAGTCCTGTCGGCGGGTTTGGCTCCGCAGGATCCAGAGGCGGTCGTCCGCGCTGCCGCCGCGGTGGAGTTGGTCCATGCCGCAACGCTCGTTCATGACGATGTGCTTGATCGCTCCGACATCCGAAGGGGGCAGCCAACCGTGGTTTCCGCGGCTGGACGCACAATGGCAACGGCCGTCGGCGACCTGCTTTTCGCAAAGGCGTTTGGAGAATTGGTGACAAGCGGCGCCGAGGCGGTAGCAACGCTCGCTGCGGCCGGTTCGGACCTAGCTCGTGGCGAGTTGATGCAGCGTGCCGACGAGTGGAATCTGCATGTAAGCGAGCAGCGGTTTCTCGCCCGCTGCGAGCTGAAGACCGCACGGCTGTTCGAAGCAGCAGCCTCGCTCGGCGCCCAGGCAGGTGGCCTAGACCCGGCCCTACCGGTGGCATTTGGGCGCTCAGTCGGAATCGCCTTCCAGCTACTTGATGACGTTCTGGATGTGAGTGGGCCACCAGAGATCACAGGCAAACCGCGCGGCGCCGACCTGCTTGACGGGACCGTCACCCTGCCGCTGATCCTTGCGACCAAAATCGATCCAAGCCTTTTGGACATTGATTTGAGGAGTTTGGACACCGATTCCGCGGCAGTGGTCTGCGACCGTATTGAGGAGACTGGGGCGCTTGAGCTAGTTCGCTCACGGGCTGTCGCACTCGTCAATGATGCATCCGGTATCGCTCGCCAAATGGATGGATGGGCAACCGAGGCGTTCGTGCTGGTGGCCAGCACTGTTGTTGAAAGGAATGCCTGAACCGGTCGGTTTGCGGCACGGAGCAATTGGCTGAGCCGATCCAACTGTGAGGCTGAAGGGCGAGTCGCGCTAGGCTTATCGCTCAGACCGCAGCCAAATTGGGCTGTGGCCGCTGAGCAAAGAGGGAGAATCTAGGCATGCCAAACATTGGCCCAGTTGAAATCATCGTTGTTCTTGCGATCGTTCTCTTGATTTTTGGTCCCAAGCGCCTTCCTGGAGCAGGTAAGGCTCTCGGTCAGAGCATGCGCGAGTTCAAGGAATCGATTTCAGGTTCCCACAGCTCGGACGCTGAGCTCCCCGCTGGGCAGGATGCGCCGGCGCCCGCGAAAAGCGCTGAACCGGCTGCCGTTGCTGACGCGAACGGGTCGGATGCTTCGGTCAAGCCCGAGCAATCAGCTGGCGAGAGTGGATCAGGTAACGCGCGATCCGAAGCCGGCGGCTGACGCCGCAAGGCGTCTGGTCTGACGGATGGCTTCCGTCCTGAGGACGGTCGATCACAGAGATCGACTCAGCATTATTGATCACCTCGATGAGCTTCGCTCACGCCTTTTCGTTTGCATCATCACGATTACGATTGCGTTTGGATTCTGCTTCTGGCAGAACGCGGCACTGCTCCAGATCCTCAACACGCCGCTTGAAGAGTCCGGGCACGCGCAGAGCGCAAAGCCAGGTTCGCTTGGCGGTAATGGCCAACTTGGTGCCCGTCTAGGGGCTGAGCTGAGCAGAGCGTCAGCGGCTGCGACCAATCTTTCGGCGGATGTTGGCCTGACGCCCGCCCAACGCAAGCAGTTCTCAGAGCTGGCGGCGGGGCTGAAAGGTGCATCAACCGACCTGCCAAAGGTGACTCCCGAGCGCCAGCCAATCACCACTGGTGTTGGTGAACCGTTCACCGCAACGCTGACGGTCTCTGCCTACTTCGCACTTCTGCTGAGCTTGCCGATGATCCTTTGGCAGGCCTATGGGTTTG
>Ga0194056_10001932_pt1 | contig 11192 bp, 11 predicted proteins | sample SepL4413m_MetaG_FD_155458 | JGI IMG/M metagenome (GOLD analysis project Ga0194056, IMG submission 155458) | Anoxic zone freshwater microbial communities from boreal shield lake in IISD Experimental Lakes Area, Ontario, Canada - Sep2016-L442-13m | ecosystem: Environmental > Aquatic > Freshwater...
AATATGAATAGGTGATGAAATGATAAAAATACTTTCGATTGGAAACAGTTTCGCACAGGACGCACAGAAATATTTGCCGGCCATAGCCGAAACAGACGGCATTCAAATAATTACGGGGAACTTGTTTATTGGAGGATGTTCATTAGAAACGCACTGGAAGAATGCTATATCTAATGAGAAAGAATATGAATTTCAAGTTAATGACAATTTCGTTGAAAAGTGCTCCTTAAAAGAGGGGATTGAGGGTGACAACTGGGACTACATTACTTTCCAACAATCAAGCGGGGACAGCGGAATAGAAAGCACATACTATCCTTTCATAACTGACCTTTCACGATATGTCAGAGAACTTGCTCCGGATGCCGTGCAGGTCATACTTCAAACCTGGGCGTATGAAATTGACTCTGAGCATGGTTCTTTTCAGAATTATGACAGAGATCAGGAAAAGATGTATCAGAGTTTAAAGAGTGCATATGAGAAAGCCGCGTTGGCGATTTCTCAAGACAAGAAACCTGTCATGACATTTCTTTGCGGAGATGCTGTTCAAAGAGCTCGAAAAGAGAAGTTGTTTGACTACGCTAATGGTGGGAAATCCTTAAATCGCGATGGATTTCATTTACACTTCACATTGGGACGTTATTTGGCAGCGGCTGTCTGGTTCGAGACCCTTACTGGAAGAAGCATTCTGGAGAATTCTTACGTTCCATTTGATCCTGAGTTTCCGTATGAAATTTCAAAGGAAGAGCTGGAAGTATTAAAAAAATGCGCACATGTCAGTAAATAACAATAATTCGCAAGATTTTTATAAGTTCGACTATTAAAATACCCTATTCTTTAGAAAGAAAGGGTGTTATTAATATGAAAATCGATATGAAAAAATGGGTAGAAGAAGTAATTCAATCAAAAGAAAGAAAAGCAATGCCAGTTATGACCTATCCAGGATTAACTTTGGTGAATAAAGGAATTATGGATGTAATTACTAATGGGCAGGTGCAAAGTGAGGCTATTCTTGCTTTGGCAAGTGTTTATCCTTCGGCAGCGGCAGTTACAATTATGGACTTGTCTTTAGAGGCACAGGCGTTTGGAAGCCCAGTGAGATTTGCAGATGATGAAGTGCCTTCAGTTACTGATCGTATTGTTACCGACATGGAAAGCGCCGAGGCGCTTAAAGTTCCCCAAGTTGGAGACGGTCGTACTGGGGTTTTTATTGAGGCGGCAAAGTTAGTTTCAAAAAACATTCAAGGCAAACCTGCATTCGGCGGAGAAATTGGACCGTTTTCGCTTGCGGGGCGTTTAATGGACATGACAGAAATTATGGTCATGGCAATTACAGAACCCGAAGTGGTGCATTGTGTTTTGGAAAAGACGACGGAATTTTTGATTAATTATGCAAAAGCATACAAAGAGGCGGGGGTCAACGGAATAATTATTGCCGAGCCGGCTGCTGGTCTGCTTTCGCCAGATATGTGCGAAGAGTTTTCCTCGAAATATGTAAAGCAAATCGTGGACACAGTTCAAAGCGACGATTTCATGGTGATTCTGCACAATTGCGGAAACACAGTTAATCTTGTGCCAAGCCTGCTTGGAACAGGAGCTATGGGACTTCATTTCGGCAATGCTATCGACATGATGGATGTTTTACCTCAAATTCCTAGAAATATTTTGGCTTTCGGAAACATTGACCCTGCAGGCACCTTTAAAAATGGTTCGGTTGATGATATGATTTCTAAGACGAAAACTTTGTTAGACAGAACTGCTGACTACGATAACTATGTGCTTTCTTCTGGATGCGACGTACCTCCAGGGACACCGATTGAAAATGTAGAGGCGTTTTATGCGACATTGAAGGAGTTTAATCAAAAATCTTAACCGGAGTCGCCATGTGGGTTAAAGGAATCGAAATCGAGCTCGAACGCAAAAAAATCAAAAACATGCACCTTTACGTCCTTCCACCAGATGGCAGGGTCAAGGTGACTGCACCGAAAAGCATGAAAGAGGCCATGATTCAAGGGTTTGTCGAGGACAAATTACCATGGATCCAAAAACAACAGCTAAAGATCTCTAGCAGACCGCAAAATTTACCTCTTGAGTACGTTTCAGGTGAAGAGATACTTCTCTGGGGCATTCCGTTTCAACTTGAAATAGTTCAAAATTGCAAAAAGAACGATGTGTTGATCGACGGGAAAACCGTCTATCTTCACGTTACCGTGAAAGAAAATCCCCCAAATTTTGAGGCGGTTCTAAATAACTGGTACCGCGAACAACTTAACTATGAGATTCCCGACCTGATTCTCAAATGGGAATCTATACTTGGTGTTTCCGTCAGGGAATGGGGAATCAAAAACATGAAAACCAGGTGGGGCACTTGCAATTACAAAGAGCACAGAATCTGGTTCAACCTTCAACTGGCAAAGAAGGACCCGAAATGTCTAGAGTACGTGGTGTTGCATGAATTGGCGCATTTGCTAGTCAGCAATCATTCAAAGTCATTCAAAGACATTTTAGACAGGCATATGCCAGAATGGAAACTAATAAAAAAAGAAATGAACGGCCTTTTGTGATTGAATTATATACACGTTTCAGTATAAAATATCTTTGAGGTGAAGCACTTGAAGTTTTATTCAGAAAAAGCAAGAGATATATGTGTTCGAGCCGAAGTAGATGTCTGCGTTACGGGCGCCGGACCTGCTGGATTTTCAGTTGCTATTACTGCTGCCAGATGTGGTGCAAAGACGATTTTAATTGAGCAGGCAGGACAAGTCGGCACAATCGCAGCAATGAGTGTTGAAAAGAATATCAGCCCAAAGGATTTAGATATAAAGGGAATTCAATCTGAATTGACGAGGCAGGGAGTGACCGTATGATTAAAAACCAATGGTATGGAATTCTCGATTCAAAGGAATTGAAAAAAGGCAAACAAATTGGAGTTACGCGTGTTAATGAAAAATTAGTTCTATGGCGCGGTGGCGACGGCAAAGTAAACTGTATTGTGGATAAGTGTTGCCATCGTGGTGCTTCTATAAGCATGGGGAAACTCGAATGCGATCATAATCAGCTTGCATGCCCGTTTCATGGGTTTTCATACGATGGGACTGGAAAAGTAGTTACTATACCTGCAAACGGTAAAAATACGCCTGTTTCGGAGCGATACGCGGTGAATTCTTTTTATGTGGAAGAAAAATATGATTTTATTTGGCTATGGTACGGAGAAAAGAGAGATGAATACCCTGAAATTCCTTTCTTTGAGTATCTGCGTACAGGCTTTTCATACGGCAGTTTTTCAGAAAACTGGTCAGTCCACTATTCACGAGCAATCGAAAATCAGCTTGATGTAGTTCATCTGCCGTTCGTGCATGCCACCACTATTGGTCGCGGTCACCGCACCCTAGTAAATGGTCCTGTAATAGAGTGGGAAGAAAACTTAATGACGTTATATGTGGATAATCATCTTGACGATGGGAAGACAACTCCAAAGAAAGCGGAAGAACTTTTAAACTACAAAGAATTTTTTAGTTTGCAATTCCAAATGCCAAACATGTGGCAGAATCGAATTAGTGATGACATTCGAATTGTCGCAGTTTTTGCGCCAGTTGATGAAGAGAATACTCATATATATTTGCGTTTCTATCAACGTTTCATGAAAGTGCCAGTCTTAAAGCAACTTGTTAACTTCTTAAGTAATTTCAGCAATGCAATTATTCAGCATCAGGATCGCAGAGTAGTGTTAAAGCAGCTGCCGAAGAAAACTGATTTCCGAATGAAAGAAAACCTTATTCAAGGGGACGCTCCAATAATTGAGTATAGAAAACGCAGGTCAGAACTACAGAATGCAAATCCGGAAATATTTGAAGAGAGTCTAAAATAATTTAACGAGGTGGGTTAGTTATGAATTTTGTATTTTACAAGAAGCCGTTTATTACTTCAAGTGTATTTTTTGTACTTTCGCTTGTCATGATGTATTTTGGATGGACAAAAGGTGAAGATGACATGAATTTCTTCGCTCTTTTTGCCGGTGGAATTTTCTTTGCGATAATCGCACTTGTAACTTTTTTTGTATATCTTGGCTTGGAACAAAAGTTGAAAAGACTCCTGACGAAAGATGGAATATTGCTTAACTATGAGGTTTCACCTGATTTATTGCTGGAAGCAACTAGGCAAAAGGGCGAGGAAATCAAAGGTGTCAACAAAGGCCTTCTATTTATAATTCTTGGGTTCTGTGCGCTTTTTGCAATCTTTGCCCCAATGATTATTGACGGTGACGACGAGGAACAAATGCTTTTCCGATTAATATGCATTGGAATCGGTGTATTTATGACTTTAGCGTATGTTATCGTGACATCCTATCGTGTCCACAAATTGAAGCACGCCAATGGCAGAGTTGTGTTGGCGCGCGGAGCTGCGCTGGTAATGGGAGAATTTCATTGCTGGGATTTACCTTTGTATCGTCTAGAGTCAAGCGAGTTCTACGTCGCCGGAACATACGAAGGGATGTCGTCGGCCGTCTTAAAGCTCGTGTACGGTACTATTACAACCACAGGACCAACTAAATATGATGTATTAATCCCTGTTCCTGGTGAACAATATAATAATGCAACAAATGCGAATTTAGCATTGAATAACTATATAGGAAATTAATTTAGGAGGAAATGGAATGGCATTATTAGGACTAGACGTAGGTTCTTCTGGCTGCAAAGCAATGGTTTTTGATATAGATGGGACACAACTGTCTTACTCTCATATAGAGTATCCTCCTTTTGAAAATCCTTATGAAACTAATGGGGAACTAATTTGGGGATATGTCAAAAAGGTTATTAAAGAATGCTCTGAAAATCTGAATAAAAAGATTACAGCTATGTCGATCTCGTCTTTTGGAGAGTCGTTTGTACCGATTGATTCTAATGGAAAAGTTCTTATGAACACAATGCTTTACACAGATAAAAGAGGCAAGGCTCAGTGCAATGCTTTAATTTCAAAACTAGGCGAAGAAAAATTAATGAACATCTCAGGGATGAAACCTCAGACTATGTATTCCATCGTGAAAATGATGTATATTAAAGAGAATAATACTGAGATATATGAAAAAACTGATAAATTTCTTGTAATAGGTTCTTTCTTTGCTTATAAGTTTACTGGAAAGACTTTTATAGACTATTCGCTTGCTTCAAGAACAATGGCTTTTGATGTGATAAAGAAAGTTTGGTCACCGGAAATATTCGATGCCGCAGGAATTGATTCTAGTAAAATGGCAGAACCAATACCGTCTGGTAAAGTTATAGGAACAATATTACCCGAAATTGCCCAAGAACTTTCGCTTCCTGACGATATGATTATAGTTTCGGGTGGGCAGGATCAAATATGTGCAGCACTTGGAGCTGGCGTACTTGACAGCAATATCGCAATAGACGGAACTGGAACTGTAGAATGTATTACTCCAATTTTTGACGAACCTAAAATGAGTAAAGACTTTTTGGAAAACAACTATACTTGCGTTCCATACATGCTTGATGGAGTTTATGCAACGTATGCTTACAATTTTACTGGTGGTGCAATTTTAAAATGGTTTAAAAACAATTTTTCAAATGATGATGTCGCTCGAGCAGAAAAAAAGGGGATTAGTGTCTATCAGTTAATGGATCAGGAAGGTTCAAAAGTTCCTACTGATTTGATCGTAATTCCGCATTTTGCTGGTTCAGCTACTCCAGATATGAATGAATTTGCCCGAGGAGCGTTTTTAGGATTAAAATTCGATACTGACAAGGGAACTTTGTACCGTGCTATGATTGAAGGAGTTACTTATGAAATGTTATATAATCTTGAGATTCTTCGTGACAATGGAATCGAAATCAAAGAATTAAGAGCGGTAGGCGGCGGAGCGAAATCTGACTACTGGCTTCAGATTAAAGCAAGTATTACTGGTAAGACAATTGTACCTCTTGATGTAGACGAAGCAGGCATTGTAGGAGCAGTTATAATGGCGGGCGTCGCAACGGGGGTTTATGAAAGTTATTTAGACGCTGTGGAAGTTTTTGTAAAGAGGCGAAAGTCTTTTGAACCAATTCCCGATGAACACGCGAAATATTTAATCAACTACGAAAAATATAAAGTTGCTCGTAACACCCTGTCTTTGTTGTTTGCTGAGCAATATTAAAAGGGGAATTTTCATGAAAAGTTTTGTACAATACGGTGCTGGAAATATTGGAAGAGGGTTTATCGGACAAGTTTTTTCTCAGGCAGGATATGAGATTAAATTTGTTGACGTTAATATGGAAGTAATAAGTGCTATAAATTCAGAACATCGCTATCCGGTTAACATACTTTCTAATGATGCTTCAGAAGAAATTTGGGTTAAAAATGTATCAGGTATAGATGGCGTAAATTCAAAATTAGTTGCTGAAGCAATCTGCGATGCTGATATGATGGCTACAGCGGTTGGTGTTAATATTCTGCCGAAAATTGTGCCTAATCTGGTCGCTGGAATAAAAATGAGGATTTCTGAAAAGAACTACACACCATTTAATATAATAATTTGTGAAAATTTGATAGATGCCGATAAATTGCTGCATCAACTTATATTTGAGCATTTAAATGAAGATGAAAAAAAATATTTCGACCAGTATATCGGTTTGGTTGAAGCATCGATAGGTCGTATGGTACCAATAATGACCGAGGAGATGAAAGCTGGGAATTTGTTGCGAGTTTGTGTAGAGAGATATTGTGAGTTGCCTGTAGATAGAGCTGCATTTAAAGGTGAGATTCCTGATGTGCCGCATCTTTTTCCATACTCACCATTTGAATTTTATATTAAACGAAAACTCTTTTTGCATAACATGGGGCACTGTCTAACCGCTTTTCTAGGAGAACTTAATGGAGATACTTATATCTGGGAATCTATAAGAAATCCTTACATAAAACTTTTTGTGTTAAGGGCAATGACTGACAGTGCAGTAGCTTTGTCAAAAAAGTTTCAAATTCCGATTGAAGATATTATGGATCATGTGGCAGACTTAATGCTTCGTTTTTCGAATGTTGCTCTTGGGGACACTAATGAGCGCGTTGGTAAAGATATTAAAAGAAAATTATCTAAAGAAGACCGATTTGTGGGAACTTTGAGAATGTTAGAGGAAGTCGGCGGCTCTTCAATTAATGTCTGCCTTGGAATTGCACTTGGTTTAAGTCTTGAAACGAAGGTTGAAGAAGAAGCAATTGTATTTTTGGAAAACACATCAGGGATTACAAAAACTGATTCAGTCTATTTGCAAATTCTTGCTTTCTACAAAGCAATTCAAAATAGGTCTGATTTACAAGCGCTGCTTCAAGAGAGTGAAGAGTTAAAAACAGAACAACTATCAAAAAAAATAATGGTATGAGGTGGATTTATGGCTACTTTAAACGGAAAAGAGTATTCAAAGAATGATATTTTAAGGTATTGCGGATCTGTAGATCAAATTGCTTCAATAAAAAGCTCGGTACTGAATTCTGGGAAATCAAATGGGTTGCAGTGTTTCTCTGTTAATACTGGAGGAGGACTTTCTTTTGATGTCTTGCCAAACAAATGCTTAGATATTGCGTCTGTAAGTTTTAATGGCATCAATGTTGCGTTTCTTTCGAAAAACGGTTACGTAGGTCCATATTTGAATATGCCTACAGGAGACGATTTTGTAAATTATATGTCCGGAGGGCTTTTGTTTACTTGCGGATTAAGAAATGTCGGGAAAAGTTGTGTAGACAATACGGATTTTCATCCTTTGCACGGCCGTATAGGTCTGACGCCTGCACAAAATCCTTTCACTAAATGTTACTGGGAAGGGGACGAATATTTTCTTGAAATTGGTGGAGTTATGAGAGAGACAGCATTATTTGGTGTCAATTTATCTTTAACTCGAAAAATTATTACAAAGCTCGGTTCAAGTGAGATTGAAATACTTGATACTATAGAAAATCTGAATCCATCTGAGCAGGAATTTATGTTTCTTTATCATGTGAATTTTGGATTTCCGTTTTTAGATGAAAATATTGAAGTGAATTTTCCGAAGAGTGAAATAACTCCTAGGACGGATGTTGCGAAGCAGGACATCGCGCTTGTTGATGTATATACTAAGCCTGCCGACAACCTTTTTGAGCGAGTTTATTTTAGAGATGTTAAAGAAACTGATAACGGATTTGTGACGGTAGATTTATTAAATAGGAAACTCGGCATTTCTGCCAAGGTAAACTATGAGAAAGAAAACCTCCCGAATTTAACACAATGGAAATCAATGAGAAGCGGGGATTATGCCCTTGGGATTGAACCAAGTAATTCGGGCGTCGACGGAGTTTCGATTGAGCGCGAAAAAGGAACCCTGAAAAAGATTCCAGGGTTCTCAAAACTTGAATATCGTTTGAAATTGGAATTTTCCAAAATCTAATCCTTTCTTTCCATTAATTCGATTGTCTTGTCTGCTAGATCGTTAAGATTGACTAAATTGTATTCTTCAATAGTTGTCATCAATTGGTTGTTGTATGGCTTTGTCCAGTATTCAGGGATGTTCTTTGCTCCAATCATCATTCCCAGCACAGAGCCCACAGTTGCCCCATTACAGTCTGTATCAAAGCAAGCTTCTACAGACATGCAAATTGATTTTTCGAAGTCCTTATGGCCAAATAAGAGAGCATACACTACAATCATAGCGTTTGAAATCGTGTGGCACCAGTCATGACCTTCTTTTTCATTGTATATAGTGTGAATTTTATTAAAAACTTCGGATTTTGTTGCGCCGCTTTGGAAAAGATTAATCACTAAATTAATTTTCTCGGAAAGTCTACAGTTTTGAGGTATTTCGCCAAGACCAGCTTCGATAACAGTAATCACATCATCACAAACAGCTGCGGCAGCTAACATAGCAGCCACAAACATTTCACCGTAAATACCGTTCTTAATGTGCGAAATCGAGGCATCGCGCCAAGCCATATCTGCAGCCATTTCAGGGTTTCCTGGGTTTACATACCCAAAGAAATCAGCACGAATTTGCGCTCCAATCCATTCTTTAAAAGGATTTTGGAAAGTTGCAGACTCTGGCGGCAGAAGCCCTTGTGCCAAATTTCTATATGCAACTCTCTCCGCTGTGCATGTTGACAGCATAGGCATCCACCTCAACCATGCTTCGGCAACGTCAGAAGGTGTAAAGCTTTTGCCATATTCCTCAACAATTTTTAGTCCCAGCACAGTATAATTCGTGTCGTCATCAACTGGAGCTTTACCGTTTATCTGATTTATCCAAGCTGCCTTATCCCACATTTCAATTTCTTTCTTTAACTCTTCAGAAACATCATTTGAAATGTATTTTAAAAGTGGATAATTGTCGGTTGCTTTTAAAAGTTTATAGAGTCGTTCCGTATGATATCCCTCTACAGGTTTACCCAGAAGACATCCTGAAATTCTTCCGTGCCAAGCACCAAGGATTTTGTCCTTCAAAAGGTCTTTTGAAACATTATTAGTTAATCCAATTCTTTTTCCTGGTCTTTGTTGTTTGATTCCTTCTAAATCAGAAGGTTCGATAAAGTTAAAACCTTCTTTCACAGGAGCTTCCTCAAGCAGACGATACATTTCTTCTGCAAGAACCGGAGCTATTTCATCCTCGAGAGAAAGATTGGAAATTCGAATGCATTCATTTTTAAGATGAGCGACTTCTTTTCCTTCGTCGAGCGCGTGGCGCCAGTCATTTTGTAAGTCTTTAAAATAATTAATCCAAGGTTGTTCTTTTAACATAATGGTTCCCCCTTAAAATTGAAAGGGACACTCTCGTGAGAATGTCCCTTTTGGTGCGGTCGGTGGGACTCGAACCCACACGGTCTCCCATACGCCCCTCAAGCGTACGTGTCTGCCATTCCACCACGACCGCAAATCAAATGGTTTGTGCAGTTAGCATGGTTCATTATAAAGTTGAGTCTATCCATTGTCAATTGTTTTTTTGTGAAAATATTGTTACAATGTGTGCAAGTATTTGATTTGGAGGGAATTTATGAACTTTGACATTTTTAATTTCAACAAACCTGGACGCGGAGTGAAAGAAGATGAGCCTGATTTGCCAAGATGGCGTCTATTTTTTAGACAGTTTTCAAGCAAATTTGTTCAGATTTTAGGGCTGAATTTTTTATACCTTGTTTTTAGTATTCCTTCACTCATTTTGGCATACTTTGCGAGTTTTTGGATTATCGGTCAATCCTTTGATCAGTACTTTGGCTTTCAATACGATACAAATCTCCTTGAAATGACACTCCCAAGAGTCATCCTCGCTTTGCTTATGGTATTCATCCCTGCCGTCGCCATTGGACCGGTTCATGCCGGATTCTCCTTTGTGTTGAGAAATTTTTCTCGGCAAAGACACGCATACGTATGGTGGGATTTCAAAGATCATGCATTAGAAAACTTGAAACAAGGCTTTATTGTCACGTTCTTCAATATCATAGTTATTTTTCTTTTGGGACTTGCCATTAATACCTATGCACAATTTAGTGCATATTCTTCTAATATTCTGACATATGCCGCTATTGGCTTTGTCACGATTGCGTTGTTTATCTTTTTGAGTATCAATCTGTATATCTATCCACTGATGATTTCTTATGACATGAAAATCAAAGAACTCTATCGCGTCGCGTACTCGTTCGCGTTTTTGCGCCTGATTCCGAATATCCTTTTGATTCTTGGCATCACGGTCATATTGATACTGGCGTTCGCGTTGATTCCAGCGATTGGCGTCATCCTGACTTTGTTTATCTTGCCTGCTTTCGTTTTATATACCATTAACTTTTTTGTGGATCCCGTCATCAAACGATTCGAAATCGAACAAGATCTTGTTGAGGCGGAAGCAGAAGAGGAAACAGACCTCATCGAATAAGCTTAAACGGATTCTTGAATTACTTCTTTCATGCTATAAAGTCCAGCAGGTTTTCCAACCATAAACGTGGCAGCTTTCAACGCACCGACCGCAAACACTTCACGTGACATCGCGGTATGCGTGATTTCAATGACTTCATCATTCCCTGCGAAAATGACGGAATGTTCTCCGACAATGGTTCCTCCCCGGATCGAATGAATCCCAAGCTCCGTGTTTGCGCGTTTTTCGCGTCTAGATTCGCGTTCGAAGACGTAGTCGCATTTCGTTTCGCGCGCGTCATTGATGGCGTCTGCCAACATGAGTGCCGTTCCGCTTGGT
>Ga0194056_10001935_pt1 | contig 11177 bp, 10 predicted proteins | sample SepL4413m_MetaG_FD_155458 | JGI IMG/M metagenome (GOLD analysis project Ga0194056, IMG submission 155458) | Anoxic zone freshwater microbial communities from boreal shield lake in IISD Experimental Lakes Area, Ontario, Canada - Sep2016-L442-13m | ecosystem: Environmental > Aquatic > Freshwater...
AGTTCAGTGTTCATATTGAATTCCTTATATAAATTTAGATGGCTCGATGGATTGATCGGCGCGATAGTTCAGTGGGTCAGATAAGAATCGGTGCAATTCTTGATTTCGATAGAAGGTGCAACGCACTCCCATGCGAATGGGTATCGGCGCTTTACCGATCTTTGAAAGTTGCCGAAATTTTTCTTTTGATAAGGGTGAGAATGGTCTGAATTGGGACCACCTACTCATTCCGTCTAGGGGTAAAACTAAGGGATCTAAATCCCACTTATGATGTGTCATGAATGCCTCTTTAGGTTTCTTATTGCCACAATTGACAACAATTAACCAAAATCCTGAGGCTGTTATAGTGCGTTAGTCTTACTGTTAGATTTGTCGTAAAGTTAACGCCTTTCGAGCTTTAAGCTGACTACATTGGGGTGTTAATAATTTGGCTACAAGGCAAAAAGAGCGTTAGCTTTTCCAACCCTTTTTTTCGGTTTTTATTTTTTTGATCATCTGAATCTCTCGTTGGTAGGCAAGTTCTTTACCTTCGGCTCCTAGTTGTCTAACGCGGCTAGGAGAGATAGCTAGTTCATCGGCGAGCCTTCCACTAGTTTCGCCTTTACCCATTCTTTCTGAAATCTGAATTTTTTCATCACATGTCCATTTATGATTTTTACCCACTAACTTTGGTGATGGTTGTTGGGTTTCGGCTTCTAACTTTGCAGAAAATGCTATGAGCTCTGGCGGTATTATCCAGTCAGTATGAGTAATTACCCAGGCGATAAATTCTGAAAATATTACTTGATCAGTAAAATCATCAAAATGCCTAAATGTGACGTTAGTCAGAAATTGTTGTTTACGAAGTTCAAACTCATCGGCCTCTTGCTGATTTACATTTTCTAGCTCGGTATGAAATTTATTTCGGAAGAATTTGACCCTTACTTGATCTGGCGGGATCGGGATGGTTAATCCAATTGCGTGCGAGGCATTAACCTTATCCATCCCTAACCATAGTCTCCAGTTAATATCTCCTAGAGTTTTGGCTATTACGTTGGCATTTTTAGAGCTTGATTTCATTTTTTTGCCTTTGACGGTTTGAGTAATTTTTTCTTAATACCATCAAGATAGTCTGCCCATCTTTGCATGATGGCGCGCCTTTGCTTGATAAAAACTGCGCGGTTGTATGAAGTGCCATTTGCATCTTTTACTGCATGCGCAAGCTGGGCTTCGAGATGCTCTACATTTTCATTAAGTTGCTCAGCGAGCATAGTTCGCCCGCTCGCCCTAAAGCCATGCCAGCTCTGACTCTTCCCAAATCCTAATGAATAAAGCGCTGCCCTAACGCTGTTATCGCTAATAGGCTTTGAGGCTTGGCGCTCTCCGCGGAATACAAATTCACTGGTGCCAACAAAAGGTTTAAGTTCTTTCAATAACTTTACTACTTGAGTTGGAAGTGGGACAAGATGCGGATCACCATTTTCCTTTCGGTCTTTTGTTCCCTTCATATTTGCCGCTGGTATTGTCCATAGTGCACTTTTAAAATCAATCTGATCCCATTTCATTGCGCGCAAGTTTCCAGGCCGTTGGAATAAGATGGGGGCGAGTTGAAGAGCAGTTTTAACTACAACGCCACCCTTATATTGATCGATAGCAAAGAGTAGCTTCCCAAATTCAACTGGCTCAATAATGGCCTGGAAATGTTTACCTCTATAAGGCTTAAGCTTTGCTTTTATGCCGCGTGTTATGTCGGGGATCCCATCAAGTGCGACATATTCCCAGATTTGGCGACAAATCATTAGCCCTCGATCTGCTGTTTCAACAGCTCCACGCTCTTCAACCTTTTTCAGTGCAAAGAGAATCTCATTACCAGTAATGGCTTTGATTGGACGAGTGCCTAGTAAGGGGAAAAGATCCCTCTCCATTTGTCGCATAGTTTTTTCAGCATGGCTTTCGCTCCAGCCCGATGATTTGGTTTTATGCCAATCTAATGCAATTTCTTTGAAACTAGTGCTCGTGGGCTGTTGCCTTGACTGTTTCTGCATTTTTTGGACTGCGCTTGGGTCTTGCCCCTGGCTGATCAGTACTTTTGCCTCATCTCGCTTTAGCCTGGCTGTTTTTAGTGATGTTGCTGGATATACCCCTAGGGCGAGCCTTTTCTCCTTATTGGCTAGTCTGTACTTTAAACGCCAGTATTTCCCCCCGGCCACGGTAACTTCTAGGTACATGCCCCCAGAATCAGAGTAACGCTTGTGGGGCTTATCTGATGGGCATGTGACCGATTTACAAAGGGAGTCTGTGAGCATTTGGGGGCATAAATTAGGGTTATTGTTCTACTTATTCTAATATGCCCCCAAATATGCCCCCATATTTATTTAAAACTAGCGTTTCCTACTGTTGCCCATAGACAACAAAAAACCCCTTAAGTCTTTATTCTATAAGGGGTTATTTGCTGATGCTGGGTAACGCTGGTACTTATTTTGGTGGAGTCGGCGGGAATCGAACCCGCGTCCGCAAATCCTCCACAACAAGTTCTACATACTTAGTCATATCATTTAATTTAATCAGTGAGTCACAGATTGACACGTTCCTCACTAACGATTCACTAAGTTTTCGAATCATTCCCCGTGACATGAAATGACCTTATCTCTTGTAAATGACCCTGATGTAGCTTGCGCTACCTGACCCAAGAGAGAATCAGTTCAGGGGCAACCGCAATTAAGCGGCTAGTGCGTAACGTTCGTCGTTAGCAGTTATTACATTCCCATTGATTTACGAGATAACGGGTCCTCGGTATGCCCTTGATGCTTTGTAATCCACGTCGAAACCATGTCGACCCCAGATTTCTTACATCGGGAATGAATTTTATACTTTTTCAGCCCATATCGCCATCTTTAATTTAGTCCTCCGGTACGTGAAATGGGTATTTGCGTAACTATTAGGAGGCATTTAGACGTCCCTTTTTTTAACAAAGGAATGACTCCTTAAAAGACTCGCCAAGTCAAAATAGTATTTTGATCCAGGCCAAAATCTCAAAGGATATTTTTTACTGAACAGTAAGCTGACAAATTGAGGAAAGTATTTCTCAATTTCGAATAGATAGTGGCTTTCGTTTCTAGCGCCTAAGTTGATTTTTTCTTATTTGAAGAAAAAAGCCATTATTGCTCTAGCTAGATTTTTTTTGTTTTGATCTATTTTTTTATTCTTTTCATCCTCATTTAAGAATTTTTCATTACGAGCCATACGCTCGGCTAATAGATTGGACATACGCTCAATAATCTCTTCATTCGTTTTTAATATTGGCGCTATATCCTCTTTTTTAATTTCTACTAGGATTGCCCTATGCTTTACGTAAACATCGGCTGATCTGGGCGCACCAGTTAGAAGGGACATCTCGCCAACACAATCACCTGGCCATAAGGTCGCAACAACTGCTGGCTTGCCCTCTTTATTTAAAACACTAACTTCAAGCACGCCTTCTGAGATCAAAAACATACTGTCTTCGACAGCATCTTTTTTAATGAGATGCGTGCCTGGACGGGCATAAATCGTTTTAATATTTTTTGCAATCTCAACTACTTCTGTCTTTTTTAACGGGAGAAGAACGCTCTGATCATATAAATTTAAAAGCCGTTTTGTATTATCAATATCTTCTAATAGCTGATTATCATGATTGCCTTCCCCCATCCTAAGGCAGGCCGCTTTTAAAAAACGGAGAGCTGTTAGTAAGATTTCACTATTAGTTTCATTGGTATAAAGATCTGGTCTACACTCGTATTCAAACTTGTATTCAATTGCCCCCTCTTTGACATATCCAGCAGTACAAAAGTAATAATCCATGTACCTTTCTTTGTTGGCGGTGACTTTCTGTAGGGCGTAGGAAAAAATCTCCACCACCTTATCTTCTTTCCCGTCCGCAAATAACTCCGCTGAAAAGCAACGTCTTACGCCTCGCTTGTGCTCCTGTTTAGAAATATTGACATAGTGAAGCCCAAGAAATTTCGTGTTTGGGATGATTCGAAGATAGTCATCATCAATTAAGCGCAAAGTGATGTATCTTTGTGCCATATCCATCACTTGGTATGTTTGGGTCTTACCCTCCTCAGTGACTTGCAAATAGTCGCCACTATGGACAAGCTTATCCGTTTGCAGTTGCAAACTACCCATAACCTGAGCAATACTGTCTTTAAAGATCAGAAGGGCGCCAATTCCTATTCCACTGGTAGCAGCAATCAGGTTAGTAAAATGTTGATCGTAGAGAAGTATGAAGCCAACAAAAGCAACGAATCCGTATATGAGAACGGATGCTACTTGCATGATCAGTCTGGGAATATGTCTTTGTTCAGATAATTGATTAAAATTAATTGCTGCACGCCGTACTAATTGATCAATCGTTAGGGCAAAAAGGATCAGCTGAACAATTGCGAGGTAATCAAATTCATTCGGAGGTTCACCATCCGAAAGGTCGCCGGCTGTCCAGCCCCAAAGGCTATTTGATTCGTAGTAAATAACTCCCATCAATGCCACATTCAAGGCAACAAGTGCGATGACTGCCATCTTCGGTAGAGCCTGAATTCTTTTTTCTGGTTTTTGAGCCATACAAGTTACCTATTTCATTTTTCTCGGATTTTATCTATATTACTCTATGCGTGGTTTTTCGAATAAAAACAATGGCTTGCATCGCTATTCTTTGCTTATAATCTAATTGCATCATTGCACCCGTATGAAGGCGCTGCTTGCGGTATTGAAGTCTTTAATTTAGACCTTCAGTTGATTTGTTGTCGCCAAACCCGTCAGTGAAAGTTGAGATTTATGAGTATTCAGGCTGATCAGCAAAAATGTCTAGATTTTCTGGAAGGGGCCTTGGAGGGTTTGGGGGTGGTCGCTGCCCGTGAAAAGACTCAAAAAATATCTAATCTGATTGTTGGATCGATGTCAGGCCAGTGGAGGTTGTTTCATACCCCAGATCATATTTTCCAAGTAGGTTTAGACAGCGATGACATTGAGGTTATCTCAGCACTTTTTCATGACTCTATTTATGTACAAGTTGACAAGGATATTCATAGTGGCTTGCTTAGCTATATAGCTTCTTTTATGAGCGTGTCAGATAAGCAGATTTTTATCACTAATAATTCTAAATTGTTGAATGATGCTTCATTGAAATTATGTCTTATGACATTTGGCTTTGATTTAGGTCAGCGTCTAATTTCAACAGAGGGGCAAAATGAGTTCTTAAGCGCTTTATTTGCTGCTAAGGCATTGGAAGATAGTTTGCCTTTACCGATTCTGTCTCAAATCATATCTTGCATAGAAGCTACCATTCCTTTTAGAGAATCGGATCATGAAGGAATATCTTGTTCTGAACAGCAATATGAAAAGTTAAAAAAAATAAATCAGGTTTTTGAATTCAGTTGGATAGACGATGATATTCAAAAGATAGTGGAAAGAGGTGTGCGTTTAGCGAATAGGGATGTTATTGGTTTTGCTAGCGAGAGCCCCGGATGCTTCTTAGACGACACCTGGAAGTTGATACCAGAGACAAATCATGATTTATGGCCGCTCAGTATTTGTACTATTAGCACTTATCGCGCAGCCCTACAAAAAATGGAGATATTTCTGAGTGCATTGAAGGCAGAGAGCGTGATTAGAAAATATAAAAATGAGCCTTCGGATGAAAAATATGCGTACTTAATTTATTCTATAAATAGAAATTTAGAGATTGGCTGCGCCTACTTAGGTGTCAAGCTTTTATCCTGTGCTGTGCTCGAGGCCCTATCTTCGAGAAATTTTAAAGAACAGCCAAGTGAAATACTAAGGGCTGAATTAGCGCAAAATAGTATGCTCGCAGCAAGCTTTGAGAGTCCTCTTTCTACGAAGATTGATGAAGAGCTTCTTTCTCTATTGAAGCAAAAGCGTAGTCTTGAATTAGGGTGTGATGAAATCAGTTCCCCAATCGGTATTTTTATACTCAAGGAAATTGGGATAGAAAATGCGCAAAGTTTATTGTATGAAGCGCGCCAATTTTTTTCGGGTGAGCTAAGTTCAGAAGACTTTTTGTCTCACTGCCCCAGAGATTTGATCGCTGGCATCATGAGCTCTACTCAACTGCCATCAAATCCAAAGTAAAGCTATTAAGTCAAAAACGTTAATTCGATATTGAATACGGCGTAGCTAGTTACCCGCTAGTCTTCCCTGTACCTTTGTTATTGAAAATGATTTGTAATAAATCAAGAGGGCTATGAATGACGTAATCCGCACCCCAGGCCTCGGGAGGCTCTTTACAGCCACAGTAGCCATATGCAGCAGCAACTGTCAGCATACCTGCAGCTTTTCCTGCAATCACATCACGAATGTCGTCACCTACATAAATTGATTTTGTAGGATCGACATTGGCGATTCTGGCGGCATGCAGAATTGGCTCTGGATGGGGTTTTGGGTGTGGCGTTGTGTCACCAGAAACTGTTGAGGCTGCTCTATGGCGCAAGCCCATCAGTTCAATGAGTGGATGCGTGAAGCGCTCACTTTTATTAGTCACAATTCCCCAAGGAAGATCTGCCTGCTCTATTTGTTCGAGCAAATGATCCATCCCATCGAATAATTTACTGTGGACCATGAGCGCCTTTTCATAGTTGCTCATGAACTCATCGCGCAAGGTGATGTAATCAGGATGATCTGGGGCAATTCCAAATGCGCCCTCAAGAAGTCCCCGCGCACCAGCAGACGCGTAAGGTCGCAGAAATTGATAAGGCTTAGGAGCTAGATTGCGAGCTACTAGTAACTGATTGATTGCGGCAACTAAATCTGGCGCTGTGTCGGCTAAGGTGCCATCTAGATCAAAAAAGACCCCATGATAGGGGCTTGATAGATTATTCACCCTCTTTATTCCTTACGAACAACAATCATATAGTTCACATCCACATCATCACTGAGGCTATATACCTGAGTGAGCGGGTTATAGCTTAAGCCTTTGATACCTATCATTTCTAAGCTTGCATTACGGGTGAAGGCCACTAGCTCAGAAGGTTTGATGAATTTACCGTACTCGTGAGTACCCTTGGGGAGTAGTTTGAGTATGTACTCAGCACCAATAATGGCAAATAAGTAGGACTTAGGGTTGCGATTCAGGGTGCTAAAAAAGAGCGTGCCACCAGGTTTGCAGAGTTTGGCGCAGGCACGAACTACAGAAGCGGGATCTGGAACATGCTCAAGCATTTCCATGCAGGTGACCACATCATATTGTTCTGGGTGTTCATCAGCTAGCGCTTCTGCTGAGATAGAGCGGTAAGTGAGGTTTACACCCACTTCCAATGCATGAAGTTCAGCCACCTTGAGGGCTTTTTCAGATAAATCAATGCCAGTTGTATCTGCATCCAATTGCGCAATGGACTCTGCAAGGATGCCACCGCCACAGCCTATATCGACTACTTTTTTACCCTCGAAGTTGACGAAGGTTTTCATCCAGTTCAGGCGCAGAGGATTGATGGCATGCAAAGGCTTGAATTCACTATTAGGATCCCACCAGCGATGGGCTAGGGCGCTAAATTTGGCAATTTCGGATTGGTCGACGTTCATATTGGCTGACTTTTGAATATTACTGATAAGGATTCTACGAATATAGCGGAAATAAAAAAGCCCGCAAGAAGCGGGCTTTTTTACAAGTAAGGTGAATTACTTAGCAGCTGTACCAACAACTTCGATGTCGGTACGGCGGTTCTTAGCGCGGCCTTCTTCAGTTGCATTAGATGCGACTGGATTGCTCTTGCCTTTTGATTCTGTGTAGATACGGCTACCGTCAACACCTTTGCTTGTCAGATAAGCTTTTACTGACTGAGCACGACGCTGACCGAGGGCCATATTGTATGCATCTGTACCAACGCTGTCAGTGTTACCAACAGCAATGATTACTTCCAACTTGATCTTGCTCAAATCTCTAGCGATCTTGTCCAAAGTAGCTTTACCTTCTGGTTTCAAGTCAGATTTGTTGAAGTCATAAAGTGTGTCAGCTTGCAAAGTGATTTTGCTTTGGCTAACACCAGAAGCAGCAGGAGCAGCAGCTTTAGGAGCTATAGCACCGTCACAACCTGGAGCAGCTGTAGCAGGTGTCCAATTAGCATCACGCCAGCACAATGATCCGTCGCCGTTTTTCCAGTTCAGGGAGCCGTCGCCGCTTTTCCAGTTATCAGTTGCCATTGCTGCGGTAGCAGAAACGGTAATAACAGAAGCGAGTAACAGTTTTAGGGTTTTGTTCATTTTTAGTCCTCAAAAATCTCTTTTAATTAAAGTCAAACTTAAATGTAATTCGCCCTACTTTGAAGCAAAAGACCGCAAAGCGACACATCTCAATTTCGTACAAACTGTCAGAATCTTAGCATAGGGGCTAGCTGTCATCAAAATGATATTATTTATAGATGGAACAAGCCGCTAAAGAAACACTACCAATATCCCTCGAAGACGAAATGCGGCGGTCCTATTTGGACTACGCAATGAGCGTCATCGTCGGCAGAGCCCTGCCAGACGTGCGTGACGGCCTCAAACCAGTTCACCGCCGGGTCTTATTCGCAATGTATGAATTAAACAACGATTGGAACCGAGCTTACAAGAAATCTGCCCGTATAGTTGGCGATGTCATCGGTAAATACCATCCGCACGGTGATTCTGCGGTGTATGACACCATCGTTCGGATGGCCCAGGATTTCTCTCTACGCTATATGTTAGTTGACGGGCAGGGTAACTTTGGCTCCGTAGACGGCGATAACGCTGCTGCAATGCGGTATACCGAGATCCGGCTGCGTAAGATCGCCCATGAGCTTTTGGCCGATTTAGACAAGGAAACCGTTGATTTTGGGCCAAATTACGATGGTAGCGAGAGAGAGCCCCTCATTCTGCCTGCCAAAGTGCCTAATTTGCTGATTAATGGCAGCTCTGGAATCGCTGTGGGCATGGCGACCAATATCCCCCCTCACAACCTAGATGAGGTCATTACAGCCTGTTTACACGTCCTCCACAACCCAGAGTGCACGATAGACGAACTGATTGAGATCATTCCAGCCCCAGATTTCCCAACCGCCGGCATTATTTATGGCGTTCAAGGGGTTCGTGAGGGTTATAGAACTGGCCGCGGTCGTGTGGTGATGCGTGCCAAAACTCACTTTGAAGATATCGATAAAGGCGCACGTCAAGCCATCATCGTTGATGAGTTGCCATACCAAGTCAATAAAAAGAACTTGCTCGAGCGTATTGCTGAGTTAGTGAATGAGAAAAAAGTAGAAGGCATTTCTGATTTGCGTGACGAATCAGATAAATCCGGTATGCGCGTTGTGATTGAACTTAAGCGTGGCGAAGTGCCAGAAGTAGTTCTCAATAATTTGTATAAGAGTACTCAGTTACAAGATAACTTCGGCATGAACATGGTTGCCTTGGTAGATAACCAACCGCGCTTGCTCAACTTAAAGCAAATGTTGGAGTATTTCTTGCAGCATCGTCGTGAAGTTGTGACACGTCGTACCATTTTTGAATTACGTAAAGCACGCGAGCGTGGCCATGTCTTAGAAGGCTTGGCTGTTGCCTTAGCAAACATCGACGAATTTATTGCCATTATTAAAGCGGCTGCAAACCCAGTCATTGCGAAGCAAGAGTTGATGAGCAAAGCGTGGGATTCCTCGATGGTGCGTGAGATGTTGGCACGGGCTGAGACAGATACCCCAGGCGGCCGCAATGCCTATCGTCCAGAAGGCTTGCTGCCAGAGTACGGTATGCAGACCACTGGTTTATATCGTCTCTCTGATAGTCAAGCGCAAGAAATTTTGCAGATGCGTTTACAACGCTTGACTGGCCTTGAGCAAGATAAGATTGTGAATGAGTACAAAGAAGTGATGTCAGAGATTTCTGATTTGTTAGATTTATTAGCAAAGCCAGAGCGCGTCACTTCTGTGATTGAGAGTGAACTGAAAGAAGTTCAAGCAGAGTTTGGTAAAGCAGGCGGTGATAGTGGTCGTCGTTCCTTCATTGAAATGAATGCTACCGAACTTTTCACAGAAGACTTGATCACGCCGCAAGATATGGTGGTCACACTTTCACACACTGGCTACATGAAGAGTCAGCCGCTGAGCGAATACCGCGCACAAAAACGTGGTGGGCGTGGCAAGCAAGCTGCTGCCACTAAGGATGAAGATTGGATTGATACTTTATTCGTAGCCAATACGCATGACGCTATTCTTTGCTTCTCCGATCGTGGCCGCATGTATTGGTTGAAAGTGTGGGAGGTGCCGCAGGGTAGCCGTACCTCACGCGGTAAGCCGATCGTCAACATGTTCCCATTGATCGAAGGCGAAAAGATTACCGTGATTCTTCCAATCAAGGGCTATCAGGATGATCAGTATGTCTTTATGGCAACTAGCCTGGGCACTGTGAAGAAAACCCGTTTGTCTGATTTCTCTAACCCTCGTAAAGCCGGCATTATTGCGGTCGACTTAAATGAAGGCGACTTCTTGGTTGGTGCGGCGATTACTGATGGCAAGCATGATGTGATGCTCTTTTCGGACGCTGGTAAAGCGGTACGCTTTGATGAGAATGATGTTCGTCCAATGGGCCGTACTGCACGTGGTGTACGCGGCATGAACTTGGGCGAGGGTCATCAAGTGATTGCGATGCTCGTTGCTCCAGCAGAAGCTGAGGGCGTGCAAGCTGCAGTAGTTGATGCAAATGGCATTGCAATTCCAAGTAGCGTCTTAACCGCAACTGAGAATGGTTATGGCAAGCGCACTCCGATTGCTGAGTACACACGTCATGGTCGCGGTACTAAAGGTATGATTGCGATTCAGACATCTGAGCGAAACGGTAAAGTCGTTGCTGCTGCCTTGGTATCACCAGAAGATCAAATCATGTTGATCACCACTGGCGGTGTTTTAGTACGTACCCGTGTTTCTGAAATCCGTGAGATGGGCCGTGCAACGCAAGGTGTTACCTTGATTAACGTTGATGAAGGCACCCGTTTATCTGGTCTGCAGCGAATTGCTGAAAGCGATTCAGATGATGAGCTAGAAGAAGGTGATGCCTCTGCCGACTTAGCAACCGATTCCGCTTCTGATGTAGAAGGTGACGCGTAAGGCGTCACCACCAGATGATCTAAGACTATGAGCTTTGACCACCGCATCTTCAATTTCGCTGCGGGGCCAGCCACTTTGCCTGAAGAGGTGTTG
>Ga0194056_10001944_pt1 | contig 11152 bp, 10 predicted proteins | sample SepL4413m_MetaG_FD_155458 | JGI IMG/M metagenome (GOLD analysis project Ga0194056, IMG submission 155458) | Anoxic zone freshwater microbial communities from boreal shield lake in IISD Experimental Lakes Area, Ontario, Canada - Sep2016-L442-13m | ecosystem: Environmental > Aquatic > Freshwater...
TTTATATAATTTAATTTAAAAGCATGGATGCAAAATATCTAATAGAGTTGTCAAAAGAGTTTTTTGAGAAGGCATACAGGCTGCAAATGGACGGTAAATATGAGAATGCGATTGAGTTGTACAAGAAATCGCTTGACTATTATCCGACAGCAGAAGGTTATACTTTTATGGGCTGGGCTCTTAGTGCACTGGGAAATTATGAAGGTGCGATAGAAGAGTGCAAGAATGCCATAGAAATAGATGCAGATTACGGCAACCCATACAATGATATAGGAGCATATTTAATAAGTCTTGGCAGGTATGAAGAAGCGCTTGCGTGGCTTGAACTTGCGCTTAAGGCCCCGAAGTATGCGAACAGGGAATTTGCACATTATAATCTGGGAGTTGTTTATGAGAAGCTCGGTTTATGGTTTGAAGCACTTGCGGAATACAAAAAAGCGTTCAAGGTGTCACCGAGGTATGGTAATGCCAGAAAGAATTATTTCAGATTACAATCTCAATTAAATTAAATATATACAAGAATGAAAAAAGTTATTCTATTAATCTTAGTTATGGTATCATTATCAGGGACTTTATTCTCCCAGACATTCAGTTTTTACAGAACTTCACCATTGCTGATAAACGGCGATACTTCATATTCTAATGCTACAATTTCCAAGGCAGTTTACAAGAATACAGGTTCAACAAGTTTGAATTTTACATTTGCAAGGATATTAAATAACTTACCCGGTCCAGACTGGTCGTGTAGTATGTGTGCGGGTACAAATTGTTTTTCACCGACACAGGATACCATACCTCCAAGAGGAGCATCGAATATAACATTAGGAGCAGGAGTTGCAGATACATTATCGATTGATTTTTACGGGATTTCTATCGGTACAGCAACAGTTATTATTAAAGTATGGGTTAATTCAAACCCAGCGGTGTATGTGATAGATACTTTCAAAGTACATTTAGGTCCTGTAGGTATCAGACAAATATCAAGCATAGTTGAAGGATACAAACTTGAACAGAATTACCCAAATCCTTTTAACCCTTCAACAAGGATAAATTTTTCAGTACCGAAGAGAGAAAGTGTAAGCCTGAAGGTTTATGACATACTAGGCAATGAAAAAGCAACTTTACTGAACAGTGAGAATTTATCGCAGGGTACATATTCATACGATTTTAATTCATCTGAATTTAATATGTCATCGGGAGTATATTATTACATATTAAAGACAGAGAGTTTTACATCTGCAAAGAAAATGATGTTAATCAAATAGTACAAGTATAAATATGAATCGTTCCTTTGTTTTTCCGAACGAAGGAACGATTTTCATTATAAGAAATTATTTTACACAATGGAATACATAAAGAATAAAGATTTAACTCTATTAGAGAAAACATATTTGCCGCAGATTGCAAAGGGGATGGCACTGACATTCAGTCAGATGTTCAAGCCGAAATTTACGAGACAGTATCCTGAAGAAAAATGGGAGACGCCATCGAGTTTCAGGGGAAGACCTGTACTGGTGCTTGAGGAGAATGGTACTGAAAGATGTGTTGCGTGTGGTTTGTGTTCGCGAGTATGTCCTGCACTGGCAATAGAAGTTCAGGCAAATGAGACGGAACTTTTGAAGGAAAGGTATCCTGAAAAGTTTGAGATAAACATGGTGCGATGTATTTTCTGCGGTTTCTGCGAAGAAGTATGTCCTGAGGAAGCAATAGTAATGAGCAATGAATATGAACTGGTTTTCAAATCGCAGGATGAGGCAGTATTCGGGAAAGATAAATTATTAATACCGAGAAAGAATTTAGAAGGACGACTGAAGTTTCTGAAAGAGAACAGATAGCAGTGAGAAATAATTGAAATCGATATTCTTTGACATATTATTAGTAGGGATATTAGTATTCTTAAACGGACTGTTTGTTGCCGTTGAATTTGCGATAATAAAAGTAAGGAAATCTGAGCTTGAGACAGATACTGATGCGAGAAACTCAATCCGCAAGAAGAATTTAATAATCGTTAAGAACAACATCGACAGGTACGTATCCGCGGCACAGCTGGGAATAACATTTTTAAACATTATGCTCGGATGGATAGGTGAAGGATCATTCGGAAGGTTATTTCTGCCTTTCTTCAGTTTATTTGGTCTGGAGCATGAAATTACATCAACATTTGCTTCGTTGTTCGGAGTACTTGTAATAACGTTTATCACTGTAGCATTCAGCGAACAGGCACCGAAGATGATTGCACTTCAGTATCCGCTACAGACATCAATGTGGCTGTCATTTCCACTGAAAGTTTTCTACACAATCTTTAAACCTATGATTCTTTTCCTGAACTGGTCTGCGAACAGTTTTATAAGGTTAATAGGTCTGAAGCCTGTTACGAAGGATGACATTACACATTCAGAAGAAGAAATAAGGTACCTGATTTCCGAGGGACAGAAAAGCGGAGTTATTGATTCAACGGAACAGCAGTTAATAGAGAAGATTTTCGACTTTAATGATAAACTTGCAAGAGATATTATGGTTCCGAGGAATCATATAATAGCACTTGATATCGATGACAGCCGTGACAAGATTGTGCAGAGAGTAATAGATGAAGGATATTCAAGGATACCTGTTTACAAGGATTCGATTGATAATATTATTGGTGTTATTTATTCAAAAGATTTAATCAGTGCTACAGAGTACAGAGAGTTAATAGTATTAACTGATATATTAAGGCCTGCTTACTTTGTTCCTGAGATAAAACAGATTGGCGAGATATTAAAGGAATTTCAGAAAAAGCATATTCACTTAGGTGTTGTTGTGAATGAGCACGGAAACGTTGAGGGGCTGATAACGCTTGAAGATATTATAGAGGAGATAGTAGGCGAGATAGAAGACGAGTACGATATTGAAACAAGAAATATACAGAAGGATAAACTCGGAATATTTCTTGTTGACCCTCTGATAGCGATAGAAGAGTTTAATACAAAGTTTAACACAGACATACCGCTTGATAATGATGACTATCATACACTGAGCGGGTTTTTACAGAAGGTGACAGGACACATTCCAGAGATTTACGAAAGAATAGATTACAAGGAACTTGTGTTTACGGTTATGAAGAAATCAGGCAACAGGCTGCTGCAAGTAAAAGTTCAGCGACTAATTAATTAATAATAATTGATTTGATAAACTTAATCTTAAAAAAGATATACATATTCTTTACAGACATTGAAAGTTATTTCAAACTGCTGACGGGTGTGATAAGGTACCTGCCGCGTGTATTCACGGACAGAAAACTTATACTCGACCAGATGGTTCACATTGGAGTGAATTCTTTGACTTTAGTATCGATTATCGGATTGTTTACAGGTGCTGTATCTGCTTGGCAGGTTGCTTATCAGATGGCGGGCCTGGTTCCACTGAGTATACTGGGAACAGCAACGCCGAAAGCAATTATTATTGAACTTGGTCCTGTACTCGCAGCGATTGTTCTTGCCGGAAGAGTAGGTGCATCGATAAGTGCTGAGATTGGGACTATGAAAGTTACTGAACAGATTGATGCTCTTGAGGCAATGGCAATTAATCCGATAAGGTATCTAGCGATGCCAAGAGTTGTTGCAACAACAATAATGATGCCTGTACTCGTTATCTATGCGAGTTCAGTGGCAATATTCGGTTCGTACCTGGTAGCAACGGTATTTCTTGATTTACCAGGCGGAGTGTTTCTTTCAGGATTCAGAAAAACATTTGAGTTAAAGGATGTGAATTCGGCTTTTATAAAAGCCTTATTCTTTGGTTTTGCAATATCATCTATCGGCTGCTTTGTAGGTTTCAAGACTTCTGGCGGTGCGGAAGGTGTTGGTCTTTCAACCATTAAGTCATTCGTAATATGTGCAGCAATGATACTTATACTTGATGCAATATTATGGAATTTTCTTATTGGTTAATAGTTTGTAAATTTGTAATAATTGGGCAATTGGCACAGCTGGTTAGCGCGCTTCCCTCACACGGAAGAGGTCACTGGTTCGAATCCAGTATTGCCCACTTTTTTATGCATAATATATAATTGAATTTATTATTAAAAAATATCGGGATAATATCACCGAAGGATAATTTAAAAGGTATCTTCGACGTGTTTATCAAAGACGGAAGAATAGAGAGCATAGGTTCAATCGATTCTGATGGTAATGCACAGGTGATTGATTGTGAAGGGCTGACTGCTGTTCCGGGATTCTTTGATATGCACGTACACTTCAGAGACCCAGGTCAGACTGAGAAGGAAGACATTGATTCGGGAGTATTGTCTGCAGCAAACGGCGGGTTTACGGGTGTATTGTGCATGCCGAATACAAAACCCCCGATAGATAATAAAGAAGTTATAGAATACATAAACGATAAAGCAAGAGGAAAGATAGTTGATGTTGTGGTATCCGCATGTGCGTCAAAGTACAGAGCGGGTGATGAGCTTGCTGATTTAAATGAACTGTATGATGCAGGTGCCATGGCACTTACAGATGACGGAAGTCCTTTGCTAAACGAAGAAGTATTGAGGAAGACGCTTGAGTTTACGGCATCGCATAATGTACCGTTTCTTCAGCACGCTGAGAATTATAAAGTAAGCGGTAATGGTGCAATGCATAAGGGGAAAGTTTCTGAGCAGATGAATGTTGAAGGAATTCCTTATGAGAGTGAAACGCAGACTGTACGAAATGATATAGCGATGGCAAATTCAATTACAGGTTCAAAATATCACGTGCAGCATCTATCGTGCGGAGAGACAGTTGAGATTTTAAGAAAAGCAAGGAAAACGAATGAGAATATTACATGTGAAGCCTGTCCGCATCATTTTGTCCTAACAGATGAGGCAGTAGTAAAAGAGGGGACAAATGCAAAGATGAATCCTCCTTTAAGAGAAGACGAAGATGTTGAGAAGATACTCCTTGGGCTGGCAGACGGCACGATTGATGTTATATGTACAGACCATGCACCTCATACAAGTGAGGAAAAATCACGGAATATATATGATGCTCCGTTTGGAATAGTCGGTCTGGAGACGTGTGTTGGACTCACGTACAAGTATTTAGTTGAGACGGAAGTAATAACGTTTGAGAATATGGTAGAGAAGATGTCTGATAATCCGAGAAGAATACTAAACCTTCCAAGAATTTCTATAGTGGAAGGTGAAAAGGCAAATCTGACTATACTGAAAAGAGATGAGGAATGGGTTGTGGTTACGGACAAGTTTAAAACTAAGAGCAGAAACACTCCTTTTAGCGGTTATAAGTTAAAATGTAAGCCATATGCAGTAATTAATAATGATAAAATGCATTTAAGCGAATTATAGAATGAGTAAATTTATAGACATATACGGAAGTGCGGAAAAGTTTGAGGTGAATAATATATTCTGTATTGGCAAGAATTATATGGACCATATAAAAGAATTCGGCCAGATGGAAGCACCAAAACAACCGGTTGTATTCCTTAAGCCAAATAGTGCAATAATGAGCAATAATTCGAATATTGTGATACCATCTGTAAACGGTAATAAAATCTCAGGAAATGTGCATTATGAGACAGAAATGGTAATTGCGATAGGCAAAGATGGAATGAACCTGAAAGAGACAGAAGTTGAAGAGCATATTTTTGGTTATGCAATAGGTCTGGATTTGACATTAAGGGATGTACAGGTTGAGGCAAAGAAAGCAGGACTACCCTGGGCAACTTCAAAAGGGTTTATGAACTCCGCTCCAGTAGGGAATATTGTACTCCGAGAAGAGATAAAAGACCCCATGAATTGTGATATAGAGCTTCAAATTAACAATATTAGAAAACAGTTTAGCAATGCAAGGTTAATGATTTTAAATATATATGAGTTAATATCTTACATATCAACTGTATTCGGTATTAGTAAAGGAGATCTTATCTATACAGGAACACCCGAAGGAGTAGGGAAGATTAAGAAAGGGGAGAATTTAAAAGCAATACTTTCAAACAAGTACGAATTAAATGTGAGGTTTGATGGGTAAAGTAATCAGTGTCTGCATTGCGAAAGGTGGAGTTGGCAAGACAACAACTTCAGTAAATTTAGCTGCTTCTTTGGCATTGGCAGAAAAATCTACATTATTGATAGATATTGACCCTTACGGGTCATCTGCGGTTGCGATGGGTTTTACGCCTGACAAAATAAAGGCTGGAATCTCTGAAATATTCAACTTTTCGAAGGCAATTGAGTATACCATACACAAAACCGAGATACCATTTCTTGATTTTGTGCCTGCAAACATCAATTCCATTCAGAATGACGAGAGATTTGCCAAAATGACAGAAAACCGTGTAGTTCTGAAAAATGCACTTAAGGATGTAAGGACTAAGTATGATTTTATAATTATTGACTGTCCACCTACACTCAGAGGAATAACCTTAAATGCGTTAACCGCATCGGATACTGTATTAATTCCTGTAAAATGCGGTCAGTTTTCGCTGGAAGCGGTTGACAAACTGTTCGATTATATAAGTTGGGTAAGGGAAGTATCAAATCCATATCTGGACATTGAAGGGATTTTACTCACAATGTATGAAAAGAATTCAAAAGTAACAGAGATTTCTGAAAGAGAATTAAGGTTAAAATACGACGGTTATTTATTCCAGAATAATATACCTGTAACAAATTTACTGAACGAAGCAACATTTTACGGTAAACCACTATGCTTATACAAGATTAATTCAGAAGGCTCAGTAGCATACATTAACTTATCGTATGAAATTATTACAAAGAATCAAGAAATGTTAAATAAAAACAAAGAATGAAAGAATTACCTGCAAAATACGAGGCCGGAAAAGTAGAGGAGAAATGGCGTGAATTCTGGGAATCGAATGAAATCTACAAATCTAATGTAAATCCTTCAAAACCGAAATTTTCAGTAGTTATTCCACCACCTAATGTGACTGGAATGCTTCATATCGGACATGTTTTGAACCTTACAATACAAGATATTTACTGCAGATGGAAAAGAATGTCAGGTTTTGAAGTTTGCTGGGTACCGGGAATGGACCATGCAGGTATTGCAACACAGATTAAAGTTGAGGAACAGTTAAGGGCACAGGGAATAACCAAATATGACCTTGGTAGAGATGAATTTGAGAAGAAAATATGGGAATGGAAAGAAAAATACGGAGGAATTATACTTAATCAGGTAAGAAAACTTGGATATTCCGTAGACTGGTCTAAAGAGAGATTCACACTCGATGACGGACTTTCAACAGCAGTAAAAGAAGTGTTTGTTGACTTGTACAAAAAGGGTTATATCTACAAGGGAAAGAGAATAATTAACTGGGATAGTATTACACAAACTGCTTTAAGTGATGATGAGATAAGTTATAAAGAAAGAAACGATAAACTGTATCATATAAAGTATTTTGTTGAGGATTCAGAAGACTTTATAGTTATTGCGACTACAAGGCCTGAGACTATGCTCGGTGACACAGCGGTGGCAGTAAATCCTGAGGATAAGAGATATGAGAAGTTTAAGGGGAAGAAAGTAATATTACCGATTGTACATAAGGCGATACCAATAATATTTGATTCGTATGTGGATATGAAATTTGGTACGGGTGCTTTGAAAATAACACCTGCACATGATTTAAATGACTTTGATTTAGGAAAGAGACACAACCTGGAATCAATAAATATACTGACAAAAGACGGCAAATTAAACGAATTCGGGCTTGAATTTAAGGGGCAGACTGTTGAAGAAGCACGCAAGAATGTACTGAATAAACTGAAAGCGGACGGATTCTTCTTTAAGGACGAAGATTATCTTCACAATGTTTCTGTATCTGAACGTTCGGGAGCAGTCATTGAGCCTTTATTATCAGACCAGTGGTTTGTATCGATGAAGAAGTTATCAGAACCTGCGATTCAGGTAGTAAAAGATGGAAAAATCAAGTTTCACCCTGAAAAATGGACTAAAACATATTTTCACTGGCTGGATAATGTAAAGGATTGGTGCATTTCGAGGCAGTTATGGTGGGGACATAAAATACCTATCTGGTACCATAAAGAGACAGGCGAAATATACTGCGAAACAGTACCTCCGAAGGATATGGAGAACTGGGAACAGGATAAGGATGTACTTGACACTTGGTTTTCATCGTGGTTATGGCCATTTAGTGTGTTTAATTGGGACAACAGTGCTAACGATAAGGATAATAAGGCACTTAACTACTATTATCCAACAGATTTTCTATCTACTGCTCCGGAGATTATTTTCCTTTGGGTGGCGAGAATGATAATATCCGGACTGGAATATATGAAAGATATTCCTTTTAAGGATGTTTATTTCCATTCAACAGTTAGGGACGGCAAGGGCAGAAAAATGTCAAAGTCTTTAGGAAATTCACCTGACCCGCTGAAAGTGATAGAGGAATACAGTTCGGATGCATTAAGATTCACAATAATATATCTTGCGCCGCTCGGAAGTGATGTATTATTCGACGAGAAGAATACTGAAATAGGCAGAAATTTCATAACTAAGCTATGGAATGCAGGAAGATTTTTAATGATGATGAAGGACAAGGTATACAGTTCTTCTGAATATGGTGATACCGAATTAAAGAATGACCTGGCAGAAAAGTGGATTACAAGCAGATTCCATTCAACAATTAAGGATATTGAGTATTATCTGAACGCATACCGGCTGAATGACTATGCAAAATCACTTTACAGTTTTGTATGGAATGACTTTTGTGACTGGTACATTGAGTTGATTAAGTCAAAGGTAAACTCAAACCCCGGAAGTGCGAGATTCCTTGTGGACGAAGCTCTAAAAATGTATGAAAATGCTCTTATACTGTTAAATCCTGTTATACCTTACGTAACTGAAGAAATATGGCATAATCTCGACGATAACAGGGAAGGGAAGACAATTTCATTTGAGCAATTCCCTGTACTTGACATTAAGAGATTTGACGATGAAATAGAGAATTACTTTGAGCATCTGAAGGATTTAGTCACGACTACAAGAAACGAAAGACTTTTATATGTCGGGATAAATAATTACAAATTTAATATTCATATAAAACCTCTTAATTCGAACGCTGAAAAGATACTTCCTTCGATAACAGAACTGTTGCAGCAACTTGTTAACCATAAGGAAAAGGTAGTAAATGCATCGGAGGCAAAGGATTTCAAAGGTACTTCGGGTAATTTCTTTGCGGTTAATTTTGATTTCCCTGACGAGAAGCCGAAATTAAAGAACGAAGGTAATTCAGACAAGATGAACAAGGAAATTGAGTCGCTTAAAACATACATAAACGGGTTACAGAAGAAATTAAGCAATCAGAATTTCATTGATAAGGCTGCACCTGAAGTTATTGAAAAAGAGAAGAGCAAATTATCTGAGGCCGAAGAAAAGCTGGATAAACTGATAAAGATGTCATAGAATAATTTTAATGTAAAATGAAAAAGGCTGATCAGATGATCAGCCTTTTTGCTATAAGTAAATATGTTTATTATTTCTTCTTCTTGAACATCTTTGTAAGAATATCATTCAGGTTAGGTCTTCCGATTTCCTGTAAATCATAGGAAATTCTTGCACAAGGTTTCTTAATCTTTACGATTCTTCTTAAATCGATAGGTGTACCGATGATAACTGCATCGCAAGGTACTTTATTGATAGTAACTTCAAGGTCTTTTATCTGTTTATCGCCATAACCCATTGCAGGAAGCAATACACCGATATTAGGATATTTCCTATAAGTTTCTTCGATACTCTTAACGGCATATTTTCTCGGGTCGACAAGTTCTTTTGCACCGAATTTCTGTGCTGCGATTGTACCTGCACCGAACTTCATTTCACCGTGTGTAAGAGTAGGGCCATCTTCAACTACGAGTACTTTTTTACCTTCGATTAACTTCATATCCTCAGGTTTATCAAGAGCAACAGGTGATGCTGCTTCGATAATGATTGCCTTAGGATTGAATTTCTTGACGTTATCTCTGACCGCTTTAATGTTATCAGGTGTAGCAGAGTCAATCTTATTGATAACTATTACATCTGCGAGAAGAACGTTTGTTAAGCTCGGATAATAACTTGATTCGTGTCCAGGTCTGTGCGGATCGACGACTGTGATAACCAGATCAGCCTTGTAGAAAGGATAATCGTTGTTACCACCATCCCATAAAATTACATCGGCTTCTTTTTCTGCCTGTCTTACGATTGCTTCATAATCAACTCCTGCATAAATAACGTTACCTCTGGCTACGTGTGGTTCATACTCTTCCATTTCCTCGATAGTACATTTGTGTTTCTTAAGGTCTGCGATAGTTGCAAATCTCTGTACTTTTTGTTTTACCAAATCACCATAAGGCATCGGATGTCTGATAGCAACAACTTTTTTGCCCATTGCCATTAAAACCTCGACAACTTTTCTTGATGTCTGGCTTTTGCCAGCGCCTGTTCTGGCTGCAACTACTGCAACGACAGGTTTAGTCGACTTAACTGCTGTCTGTTCATAACTGAGCATTTTAAAAGATGCACCAGCTCTGTTGACGATTGCTTCTTTTGTCATTACATAATTGAAAGTAACATCTGAATACGAGAATACTACTTCATCAACCTTGTATTTTTTAATTAGACTAACCAATTCTGTTTCGGGAAAAATAGGAATTCCTTTAGGATACAACTTTCCACAGAGAGCTGCAGGATATTTTCTATCATCAATGTAGGGGATTTGAGTTGCAGTAAAAGCTACAACATCATATCTCGGATTATCACGAAAAACAGTATTAAAATTGTGAAAATCTCTGCCCGCGGCACCCATAATTAGAACTTTAATTTTGTCCATACAATTAAATTAGTTTGTGTAAAATATATATTTTATATTGCTTTGAAATGCAAATTCCCTAATATAATATACTAATTTTAATGTTAATTTTTAAGTGATAATATAGTATCTTATATGTTTTAAACTAATACAGAAATCTCATGCTGGAAATAAAGGACAAGAATGCATTTAAACATGTGTTCCAGGTAAGGGTCAGAATATGGGAAGTAGATTTTCTTGGCATTGTCCACAATTCAAATTATCTCAGATTTATGGAAATAGGCCGGCTGGAATACAGGAGAAATTACGGTTATGAACTGTCACCGACAAAGAAAACCACAGACGG
>Ga0194056_10001945_pt1 | contig 11149 bp, 9 predicted proteins | sample SepL4413m_MetaG_FD_155458 | JGI IMG/M metagenome (GOLD analysis project Ga0194056, IMG submission 155458) | Anoxic zone freshwater microbial communities from boreal shield lake in IISD Experimental Lakes Area, Ontario, Canada - Sep2016-L442-13m | ecosystem: Environmental > Aquatic > Freshwater >...
CTTGCGCAGCTTGGGATCGAGCACTTCGTCGTAGGCCGTGCCGATGAAGGTGAAGGCCAGCACGACGAGCACGATGGCGATGCCCGGCGGGAGCAGGTACCACCAGGCGGGCAGCCCGGCGGCGCCGTTGACCCAGGCGTAGTGCAGCATGGTGCCCCAACTGAAGTTGAGCGGGTCGCCGAGACCGAGGAACGACAGGGTGGTCTCGGAGAGGATGGCGATAGCCACCACGAGCACCAGGTTGGCGAAGATCAGCGGCATGACGTTGGGCAGAGCGTGCTTGCGCATGATGTGCCAGTTGCTGGAGCCGATGGCGCGCGCCCGTTCGATGAACTGCAACTCGCGCACGCGCAGCACGTCCGAGCGCACCACGCGCGCCGTGCCCGGCCAGCTGGTGATGCCGATGATGATGATGATCATGAAGAAGTTCTGCCCCCAGGCGGCGGCGAGGACCATGGCCAGCGGCAGCCAGGGGATGACGAGGAAGGCGTCGGTGAGTCGCATCCAGGCCTCACCCTGCCAGCCGCCGTAGAACCCGGCGGCGATGCCGATGCCGGCGCCGAGCACGGTGGACATGAAGGCGGCGAGCAGACCGACGGTGAGCGATATTCGCGAGCTCCAGATGAACTGCGCCAGCACCGACTGGCCGACCTGGTCGGTGCCGAACCAGTTGTAGTACGACAGCGTGGGCGGATGGTAGGGGCCGAGCAGCTCGCCGCTGGCGTCGGTGATCTGCGCGTTGGGGTCGAGCAGCGCGTGATCGATGAGGAACGGGGCGAGCAGGGCCATGGCCAGAAAGAAGATGAGGATGCCGAGGCCGAGCATGCCCTGCCAGTTGGCCCGGTACAGCGTCCAGACCTGGTGGGTGTTCCACACCGTGAGCTCGGCGCGCTCGGGGTTGCCGGCCGCCCAGAGCCAGGCGGCCGTGCCGCCGAGCACGACGACGATCGTCTGCAGCACCCAGTTGTAGGAGATGACGTTCTCGCCGGCCGACCAGCCGGAGGCGCCGCCGCCGGCGAGGAACGCCCACAGCGCGAACACGACGCCCATGCCGATGAGCGTCAGGCTGAAGGCGCGGGCCTTGCTCCTGCGCGCCAGCCCGAGGATGCCGAAGCCGGCGGTGAGGAGGGCGCCGAGCACGAGGACCCACGCCGGATACGCGCCGATGTGCGCCGAGAAGAAGCCTTTGAGAACCGCCGGGAGACCCGCCGAGAGCGGCACATCCTTGGGGTACATGAGCAGCTCGAGCACGATCCATATGGCCGGTGTCCAGAAGAGCACCCAGTTGCGGTAGCGGCGGGGGATCATGCGTGCACCCGCGGGTCGAGGTAGTAGTACATGATGTCGGCGATGAGGTTGGCGACGATCACGGCGATGCTGGCGATGAGGAAGACGGCCTGCATCACGGGGTAGTCGCGCTTCTGCATCGAGTCGTAGGAGAGCAGACCGAGGCCGGGCCAGTTGAACACGGCCTCCGCGAGGATGGCCCCCGACATCACAAAGCCCAGGTTCATCATCACGATGGTCACCGTGGGCAGCATCGCGTTGGGTACCACGTGGCGCCACAGCACGGCGTTCTCGCTGAGGCCCTTGGCGCGGGCGGTGAGGGCGAAGTCCTCCTTCATCACGCCGGTGATGGAGCTGCGCATGATGAGCTCGTACTCGCCCACGTAGGCGATGGCGAACGTGAACGCCGGCAGGAAGAGGTGCTTGAGCAGCGACTGGAAATAGGCGAAACCGCTGAGCTCGACGCCCGGCTCTTCCATGCGCCCCGTGGGGAACCAGCGGAGCTTGGTGGCGAACAGCATGATCATGAGGAGGCCGAACCAGAACGTCGGCATGGCGTACAGCACCATCCCTAAGTTGGTCGTCACAACGTCGTAGACCCCGTTTCTTCGCCACCCCGCGAACACGCCCAGGATCATGCCGACCACGGTGGCGAAGATCGTGCCGACCCCCACGAGCAGGACCGTGGGCCAGATGCGCTCGGCGACGACCTCGGTGACGGGGCGCTTCTCGGCGAAGGACATGCCGAACCTGCCCTGCAGGGTGTCGCCCCAGTAGAGCACGAACTGCTGCCACATGGGTTTATCGAGGTTGAAGGTCTTGCGCTGTTTCTCGACGGCCTCAGGCGGCTGCTTGCCCTTCGGCAGCAGCAGGCGCGCAGGGTCGCCGGGGAGGATCCGGAACAGGGCGAAGTTGAACGACGCCACCAGGACGATGGTGAGAACGGCGTTCAGGATCTTCCTCACGAAGTATCGTCGTTTGTCCACTGCGCTCCGGGCCCGCCGGACGCCCAGCCGCGAACGGCCGCGAGCCCTTACCTCCTTCTCACATCCGCGATTGCCGGACCCACGTGGTGGTGATGTGACTGAGAAGCGCGCCGCTCACGTCTGCTGCTGCTGCTTCATGGAAGCACCCCCGGTGCGACGCCGTCCCGGCGGCCGCGACGGCCACCGGCGCTCGCACCATACTAGCGGCCCGAAGAGAGGCGCGGCAAGAGACGGGCTATACCCCGTCCGGCAGCCGCGCCTCGCGGCCGTGCATGCGCAGGGTCGCGACGAGGCGGTCGAGCGGCAGCGCGTGCGCCACCTGCGCGTCGCGGCCGACGGTGGTGTGCGCCGCGCAGAGGGAGCTCACGACGCTCTCCGCGGTCGCGTCGACGGCCGCCTCGAAGAGTCCGTGCATCTGGTCGTTGGCCACCGACGTGAGCCGGAGAAGCTCCGCGCTCTCGCGCGGGACGCGTTGCGCCGTGGTGAACGCGACCATGATCTCGCCGCTGCCGTCCGAGGCGTAGGAGCCTGTCAACGCCAGGCCGAGCGCGCAGCGCTTGGCCAGACGTTCGCACTGGCGGGCGCACAGCGGCGCGTCGGTGGCGAGCACCACGATGCAGGAGCCCTCGCGGTTCTCGACCGGCATGAGGTCGGTGATCTCGCGGCCGACGGGCACGCCGTCGACCATGAAACGATGGCGCACGCCGAAGTTGGTGAGCGCCAGCACGCCCACCGTGAACGGCAGGCCGTGCGCGGTGATCGCCCGCGAGGACGTGCCGATCCCGGCCTTGAAGTCGAAGCACGTCATGCCGGCGCCGGCCCCGACGCAGCCTTCGGCCACGGGGCCGCCCGTGGCGCCGTCCAGCGCCTCGCGCACGTGCTCCTCCTTGACGTGCATGCCGCGCAGGTCGTTGAGAAAGCCGTCGTCGCACTCGCCGACGACCGGCATCACGGCGTCGTCGAGGCCGATGCGGGGGTCGTGGTCCATCATCCAGCGCACCGTGGCGTCGTACACGGCGCCGGCGCTCTGCGAGTTGGTGAGCAGCACGGGCGTCTCGATGAGACCCCACTCGCGGATGGCGCTGATGCCGATGACCTCGCCGACGCCGTTGGCGGCGTAGGCGCCGGCGACGACGCGCCCGTGCCAGACGGCGTCGCCGTGCGGGAAGACCGCGGTGACGCCCGTGCGCGCGGGCCCGCTGCCGGGCGGCAGCTCGGGCCCGCCCCACCAGACGGTGCAGTGCCCGACGCGCACGCCGGGCACGTCGGTGATGGCGTTCAGCGGGCCGGTGGGGAGCACGCCGACGCCGACGCCAAGGTCGCGCAGTCGGCAGCGCCGCGGCCCGCTCATCGCGCTACTCCAGGATGCCCGCGCGGTGCGCCTTGAGGTAGCCGCCGCAGAAGTTGTCTTCGCCGCGCAGCGCCTCGATGGCCTTGATGTTGGCCATCATGGCCTTGTTGCGCACGTCGAGGACCGCGCCGTCGATGCCGAGGCCGGCGCACATGGCCACAAAGGTGCGATTGAGCAGGGCGCGGTTGGGCAGGCCGAAGCTCACGTTGCTGAGGCCGCCGGTGGTGCGCACGGGCAGGCGCTCCTTGACCAGCTTGAGGGTGTCCATCGTGACCTGGGCGGCCGTGGAGTCGGCCGAGACCGCCATGACCAGCGGGTCGATCCAGAGGTCTTCGCCGGGCAGCCCGGCGGCGGTGCAGAGGTCGTACAACTGCTTGGCGACGGCGAAGCGGTCTTCGGCGGTCGGCGGGATGCCCTCGTCGCTCAGGCACAGACCGATGACCGGGCACTTGTACTTCTCGACGAGCGGCAGCACGGCGTCGATGCGCGCCTGCTCGCCGCTGATCGAGTTGATGAACGGGACCTTGCCGCCGGCGTCGATGATGGCGCGCACGCCGGCGTCGAGGGCCGCCGGACTGGCGGAGTCGACCATGAGCTGCATGTCGGTGACGCTCATCACGGTCGCGATGAGCCAGGTGATGTCGGCGACCTCATCGCCGCCGGCGACGCCGCCGTTGACGTCGAGCAGGCCGGCGCCGGCCGCGACCTGGTCGGTGGCCAGCGTCTTGACGAACTCCGCGTCACGCGCCTGGATCGCCGCGGCGACCTGCTTGCGCGTCCCGTTGATCGATTCACCCATCAACAGCATCTCAACAACCTCCACGACGGTTTTCCGGGACGTAAGTCCGCTGAGTATATGCGAACCGTGAGCCCGCCGAGAAGCGCGGGGCGCGGCGGGCCCGATGCGGCGGGCCGGACGCGGCGGGGCGGACGACGCGGCCTCCAGAAGCCGCGCCCTCAGGGCGGCGGCACCAGCCAGTCGGGCGCGGCGCGGCGGCGCTCGCGGGCGCGGCGCTCGGCGGCGACCCGCGCGCGTTCCCGCCGTCGCTCCGTGACGCGGCGGTCCTTGACCACCGCGACGCCATCTCGCCCCCAGAAAAGCAGGCGAAAGCGCTCGTAGAGCCGGTCGCGCCCGGGGCCGGTGACCACGAGCGTGTAGGTGGCGGTGTCGGCCTGCGCAGCCATACGGGGATCATACCCGTTTCGTCAGGACGTGATGTACACGGCGTTCGTGCGCCTGAAGAGCTCGAGCGCCGCCGTCGCCGGGAACGAAGCCGGCCGGCGGGGCTCCGCCGCGCCGCGAGTCGCTCATTCTTCGAGGGCGCGGCCCCGCCGGCGCCTGACGATCAGCGCCCCGCCGCCCGCGGCGGCGACGACGGCGATCGCCACGGCGATCCAGATCGAGCCCGACGCCGAGCCCTCGCTCGTCGCGGCGACGGCCTTGGGCTTCAGGTCGATGTAGCTCGCCCGGCTGATCATGTTGTCCCAGACGCTGCCGCTCACGTAGGGCGCCCAGCCGTCCCACTTCGCGACGTTCACGGCCTGCAGGATGGCCGGGTAGTCGAGGACGATCATGGGCTGCTCCGCATACATGATCGCCTGCATCTGTTTGAGGATCGCGATCCGCTTCTGCGAGTCCATCGCCTCGTACTGCCGGGTGTTGAGCCGGTCGTACTCGGCGTTTGACCAGTTCATCTCGTTGTAGTTCTCGATCTGGTCGGTGGTGAAGCAGGCGGCGGAATCTCCGGGGTCGATGTAGCCCATGAAGTCCCAGAGCGCCAGGTCGTAGTCCGGCGCGTAGGTGTTGCCCTTGTAGTTCCAGATGCTGTCGCCGAGAGCGCCCTCGTCGACCACGGTGAGCTCGATCTGCAGGCCGATCTGTCGCAGCCAGCCGGCGATGAGCTTGCCCTGGATCTGGCTCTCGGGCGAGATGTCCCTCGTCCACAGGCGCAGCTTGATGGGCTTGCCCTTGTAGTCGCGAATCCCGTCGCCGTTCGTGTCGAGGTAGCCGGCCGCGTCCATGAGCTGCCCGGCCTTCTCGAGGTCGAAGCCGATCGTGTCCTCGGGCGCGGGCTGGTAATACGGGTCGAAGCTCGCCGGCCAGCCCTGCCGGGGGTAGATCCCGTACCCTGGGTCGGCCTTGCCGCCCCAGCCCAGATCGGCGCACTTCCGCCGGTCGATGGCCCAGGCGAGCGCGACGCGGAAGCGCTTGTCCTTGAGCACCGGATTCCCCAGTGAGTCTGGACTGTCGTAGCAGTTCACGTCGATGTACTCCCAGTTGTACAGGGGGTACGGGATCGCTTCGATGGCAGGGTCGCTCTCCAGGGACTTGAACTGCGCCGGCGGGATCACCTGCGCCCCGTCGATGGCGCCGCTCTTGAGGTCCTGCACCATGGTGTCGGAGTTCGTGTAGTACTGGAAGATGATCTCGTCGATGGCCGGCCTGGGGCCCCAGTACGACGGGTTCCTGACCATCTTGACGTACTGGTCCTTCTTGAACTCCACAGTCTGGAACGGTCCGGAGCCGATGATCGGTGGCGGGTTGCGATAGGTGTTGGCCGCCGCCTTCGGGTCGATGCTGCTCCAGAGGTGCTCGGGCAGGACGTAGATGTACACCTGCGTGAGCAGCATGTTCGCCTTGGGCCGCGCGCAGACCACCCTGAGCGTGGTGTCGTCGATGGCCACGGCCTTCTGCACGCCACGCAGGTACACGGCGTTGCTCATCTCGTTCTTGATGATGTAGTTGAACGTGAAGGCGACGTCGCCGGCGGTCAGCGGCGCGCCATCCTGCCACTTCACCCCCGGCCGGAGACGAAAGGTCCACGTCCTGCCGTCGGCGGACGTCTCCCAGCTCTGCGCGAGACCGGTCTCCCGCGACGGCAACCCGTCGCTGCCGATGCCGACCAGCACGTCGTAGTTCAGCAGCCATATCTCGTACGACGCGCTGTACCCTATGAAGGGGTTGAGGTTGAGCGGGCCCTCGTTCCAGCCGAGCCGCAACGTCACCTTGCCGCTCGGCGACGGAGATGCGCTGCTTCTCGCGGCCCCGGGACTCCACACCGGCGCCAGAACGAGCAGCAGCGCGAATGCCGCCGCGGTGATGACGAGGCGCCGACCGAGCGCGCCGCTTCCCCTGACCTTCATGTCGCCCCCCGGATAGCCGTCTCTGGGCCGGACGGTCCTGCGACGGCCCGGCGGACCGTGCGCTGCTGCGGACAGTAGTGTCGGACTACGGCGCCGGTCAAGACCGCGTCATGCGATTGCGTCGTTGGCCACGAGAAAAGCGGCGGGCGTGCCCGCATGGGCACGCCCGCCGCGACGCGCAAGCGCTGAAGCTCTGCCGCTCGCCGTCAGGCGCAGCGGCTCACGCCGTCTTTCTTACATCATCCCCGGAGGCATTCCGCCGCCCATGCCGCCCATGCCGCCGCCACCGGCGGGCTCGGGCTTGTCGGCGACGATGCACTCGGTGGTGAGGATGTTCTTGGCGATCGACGCGGCGTTCTGCAGCGCCGAACGGGTGACCATGGCCGGATCGATGATGCCGGCCTTGGTCAGGTCCTCGTACTTGCCGGTCTCGGCGTTGAGGCCCTCGCCCGCCTTGAGCGTCTTGACCTTGCTCACCACGACCGAACCCTCGAGGCCGGCGTTCTCGGCGATCTGACGAAGCGGCTCTTCGAGGGCGCGCACGATGATCTGCTTGCCCGAGCGGAAGCCGACATCGTCGGACTTCATGTCGACCTTGATCGCGGGGATGGCGTTGACCAGCACGACGCCGCCGCCCGGCACGATGCCCTCTTCAAGGGCGGCGCGGGTGGCGTTGAGGGCGTCCTCGACGCGGTGCTTGGTCTCCTTCATCTCGACCTCGGTGGCCGCGCCGACCTTGATGACGGCCACGCCGCCGGCCAGCTTGGCGAGACGCTCCTGGAGCTTCTCACGGTCGAAATCGGAGTCGGTGTTCTCGATCTCCGCCTTGATCTGCTTGATGCGGCCCTTGATGGCCTCGGTGTCGCCGGCGCCGTCGACGATGGTGGTGTTGTCCTTCGTCACGACGACCTTGCGGGCGCGGCCGAGCTGCGAGAGCTGGGTGTTGTCGAGCTTGAGGCCCATCTCTTCGGTGATGACCTCGCCGCCGGTGAGGATGGCGATGTCCTCGAGCATGCGCTTGCGGCGGTCGCCGAAGCCGGGGGCCTTGACGGCGACGCTGGTGAACGTGCCGCGCAGCTTGTTCACGACGAGGGTCGCGAGAGCTTCGCCCTCGACGTCCTCGGCGACGATGAGGACCTGCTTGCCGGCCTGAATGACCTTCTCGAGCACGGGGAGCAGGTCCTGGACGGAGCCGACCTTCTGGTTGGCGATGAGGATGTACGGATCCTCGAGCACGGCTTCCATGCGCTCGGGGTCGGTGACCATGTACGGGCTCAGGTAGCCCTTGTCGAACTGCATGCCCTCGGTGAACTCGAGGTCGAGGCCGAAGGTGTTGGACTCCTCGACGTTGACCACGCCGTCCTTGCCGACCTTCTCGATGGCGTCGGCGATGACGTCGCCGACGGCGCGGTCGCGGGCGGAGATGGTCGCCACGCGGGCGATATCCTCTTTGCCCGAGATCTCCTTGGACTGCTTCTTGATGGAGGCGACGGCCTCTTCGACGGCCTCTTCGATGCCGCGCTTGATGGCCATCGGGTTGACGCCGGCGGCTACCATGCGCAGGCCCTCGCGCACGATGGCCTGGGCGAGCAGGGTGGCGGTGGTGGTGCCGTCGCCGGCGATGTCGTTGGTCTTGGTGGCGACCTCTTTGACGAGCTGGGCGCCCTGGTTCTCGAAGACGTCCTCGAGCTCGATCTCACGGGCGATGGTCACGCCGTCGTTGGTGATGGTGGGGGCGCCGTACTTCTTGTCGAGCACCACATAGCGGCCCTTGGGGCCGAGGGTGATCTTGACGGCGTCGGCGAGTGCGTTGACGCCGCGCTCCAGGGAGCGCCTGGCCTCGTCGGCGTACTTCAGTTCTTTAGCCACGCTAGTTCAGCCTCCTCTCTACTTTGTGACTACGGCCAGGATCTCGCTGGCGCGCAGGATCAGGAGCTCGTCACCATCGGCGGTCTTGTACTCGGTGCCCGCGTACTTGCCGTAGATGACCTTGTCGCCCTTCTTGACGTCGACGGGGATACGCTTCTCGCCGTCTTCGTCCCACTTGCCGTCGCCGACAGCGACGACCTCGCCCATCGTCGGCTTCTCTTTCGCCGTGTCGGGCAGCACGATGCCGCTGGCCGTCTTCTCCTCTTCGGCGACGGCCTTGATGATCACGCGGTCTTCAAGCGGCTTGAGCTTCATGCAGCAACCCTCCTCTTCATTTGTCCGGAATCTGGCACTCTCAGGGAGAGAGTGCCGAGTCTTGCGGGGTCGCTATGGTATGACCGATGCGCGCCGATGTCAAACCACCGCCCGCATTGCCCGGCCGCGGCGGCGACGCGCCGCGAACCACGGCGTTTTGCACGCGTTCTTCGCGGCGCCGCGGGGGTCACCGCCCTTTGGCAGGGAGGAGGTGGGAGTGCTGGATCAGACGCCCTGTGGCGCCTGACCCCCGCGGCGAACAGCCACCGCAGGCGGGCTGACGTGGGGTGCGACGAAGGTGCGCCGCACAGTACACTCCGCCCATGCGCATCCTCATCCAGCGCGTGAGCCGCGCCTCGGTGACCGTGGACGGCGAGAGCGTGGCCGCGATCGGCCGCGGGTTTCTGGCCCTCGTCGGCGCGACCCACGGCGATTCGGCCGCGACCGCGGCCAGGCTCGCCGCCAAAACGGCCCGGCTGCGCATCTTCGAGGACGCCGCCGGGCTCATGAATCTGGCGCTCGCGGACGTCGGCGGCGAGGTGCTGGCCGTCTCGCAGTTCACGCTCTACGCCGACGCCCGCAGGGGCAATCGGCCGAGCTTCACGGACGCTGCGCGGCCGGCGCAGGGCGAGGCCGTCTACGGGGCGTTCGTCGAGGCGCTGCGCGCCGCGGGCGTGCCGGTCCAGACCGGCGTCTTCGGCGCCCGCATGCTCGTCGATCTCGTCAACGACGGCCCGGTGACGATCCTGCTGGAGGCGTAGGGCCGGCTACGCACACCCCCAGGGGAGGTTGCGGTGGGACTCCGATCCGCACTTGAAGAGAGAGTCGTCGGCGTGGTGCGGGAAGCGCGCGACGAGCTCGTCGCCCTGGTGAGCGAGCTCGTCGCCTGCGACACGACGGCCAGAGACCCGGGCGAGCCGCCGCGCGAGGAGGAGAGGCTGCAGCGCATCCTGGAGCGGCGGCTGCGAGCGTCTGGCGCCGAGACGGAGCTCTGGGAGCCGGCGCCGATCGGCGCCGGGCATCCCTACGTCGCCGCGGAGCTCGACTTCGTCGGGCGGCCGCAGCTTGTCGCGCGCCTCCTGGGGAGCGGCGGCGGGCGCAGCCTGTTGCTCAACGGGCACATCGACGCCGTGGCGACCGGGGCGCACGAGCTGTGGAGCGGCGATCCCTTCCGCGCCGAGGTCCGCGGCGGCAAGCTGTACGGCCGCGGCTCGTGCGACATGAAGGGCGGCGTCACCACGCTGGCGTTCGCCGTCGAAGCGCTCCGCCGCGCGGGCGTGCGGCTGCGCGGCGACATCGTGTTCTGCAGCAACACCGACGAAGAGTCCTCGGGAGTCGGCGGCTGGGCGGCCGTCCAGCACGGCGTGGCCGCCGACGCCGGCATCTGCGCCGAACCCACCGGCTTCGACGTGTACGCCGCCTGCCGGGGGACCTCGACCGGCGTCCTCACCGTGCCCGGTCGCGCGGGGCACGCCGAGATGCCTCAGCCTCACTGGCGGGCCGGCGGCGCCGTCAACGCGATCGAAGCAGCCTTGCCGCTCATCGGGTCGCTGCGGCGCCTGCGCGACGACTGGCGGACGCGGCCCGACCAGCGCCACGCCCTCCTCAGCCCCAGCAGCATCACGCCGACCATCATCCGCGCCGGCGAGTGGAGCGTGACCTACCCGGACTCGTGCGCGATCACCTGCGATCTCGACTATCTGCCGGCCGGCGTGGACGAGGCCGGCACCGGCCGGCCGGCGCACCAGGAGGTGGAGGACTGGGTGCGCGCCGTCGCGGCCGCCGATCCGTGGCTCGTCGCGCATCCGCCGAGCTGGAAGTGGATCGACGACTGCCCTCCCGCCGAGGTCCCCGTCGATCACGGCATCGTCGTGGGCGCCCTCGAGGCCGCCGGCGATCTCGGCAGAGACGGCAGGATCACGGGCCTCGATTCCTGGCACGATGCCGCCACCTACACGCTGCTCGGCGGAACCCCCACGATCTCGTTCGGGCCCGGGCAGCTCCTGGTCGCACACTCGGTCGACGAGTACGTCCCGGTCGACGACCTCGTCGACCACGCCGCGGCCGTGGCCCTGCTGCTCATGCGCTGGTGCGGGGTCGCGAGCCCGGCGGGCGGGCGAGAGAGCACGCCCGCCGGGTAGCGGCGCGGACGGCGGCGGGCCGGACGGGCCTTCCGGACCCGGCCCGCAAACGTGCG
>Ga0194056_10001952_pt1 | contig 11120 bp, 6 predicted proteins | sample SepL4413m_MetaG_FD_155458 | JGI IMG/M metagenome (GOLD analysis project Ga0194056, IMG submission 155458) | Anoxic zone freshwater microbial communities from boreal shield lake in IISD Experimental Lakes Area, Ontario, Canada - Sep2016-L442-13m | ecosystem: Environmental > Aquatic > Freshwater >...
CTTTAACATTCTGCTGCAACACGGCGTTGTTAGAAAACAGGGCGTTGGGTTTCACTTCGGCCCGGGCGTTAAAAGCGAGGGTGCCGGCGACAATGATATAGGCGATGGGTTGTTTCATGGGTGTTGTTGTTTCGAGAGGGTCTCCACGATTGCCCGGTTCTCCGGCTTGTTGGCCAGGTTGACGGTCTCGGCGGGATCGTTCTTTTCGTCGTAGAGTTCCGTGGCGGCGATGCTGCCGTCGCGACGGTCGCGCCAGAGCGTCAACCGCCAGTGCTCGTCGCGGATGCTATACCCCATGAGCGGACGATTTCCAGTCTGTCTGCCGCCGCGGTGATATTGACTGATCGCGACTTTCGTCGCGGGCAAGGACGGGTTTGCCAGCCACGGCTTGAGGCTGATGCCATCGAGGCCGGAGGGGACAGCCAACCCACACACGTCGGCGAGCGTCGGGTAAACGTCCACAAACTCGACAGGCACGTCGCATTTCTGGCCGGCGGTTTTCTGCCCCGGCAGACTGATTAGCAGCGGGGCGCGGGTCGCAAGTTCGAAGTTGGTGTGTTTGTGCCACAGACCGTGGTCGCCGAGCTGCCAGCCGTGGTCGCCCCATAAGACAATGATCGTGTTGTTGGCGAGTCCTTCCTTTTCAAGGGCGTCGAGCAGCCGTCCAACTTGCGCATCGGTGTAGCTGATGCAGGCATAGTAACCATGACGCAATATCTTTGCGAAGTCTTCGGGGATCGGATTGCCCTTCGGCACGTTGGCGTAGGCGTGCAACTCACCGTTGTCATGACCGGCAAAGGAGGGAGCACCTTCGGGTAAATGATCAATGGCCGGCAACGGAATTTTATTCGGGTTGTAGATATCCCAGTATTTCTTCGGCGCGACGAACGGCAGGTGCGGCTTGAGGAACCCAACCGCAAGAAAAAACGGCTGGCCCTTTTCCTTCAACACGTGCAGCCGGGTCACCGCTTCAGCCGCAGTGTGACCGTCGGGCAATTCATCATCGCTTTTCGTGCTGACTTCAAAGGCATCCCCTTTCGGGGCTTTAGCTCGCTTGCCAGCATTTGGTTTGTCGTTGTCGGCTGGCTGCGGCCGCTTGAGGTGTTCACCAACACCCCCGGCGATTTTTGTCACGATCCGCTTGCTCGAATCCGTCGGATCGGTATCAATAGTTTGACCGCTGGGATACCAGTGCGGCTCGCTCCACGACCGGCCGTCCTCGAAACCGTGATGATAGATTTTGCTCAGCGCGGCACAGTAATACCCGTTGGCTTTAAAATACTGGGGCAGGGTGACCGCGTCGGGCAGCGCGACACGGAAATGCGTTTCGAGATCCCACACGCGTGTTGCATCGGGCCGCCGGCCGGTCATCAGCGAACTGCGCGAGGGACTGCAAACCGCCTGCTGGCAGTATGCGTGGTTGAACACGATCCCGCGTGCCGCGAGGCGGTCGAGATTGGGTGTCTTGACGACCGGGTTGCCATAACAACCCATCTCCGGGCGCAAGTCGTCCACCGCAATGAAGAGGATGTTTGGTTTGGCTCCGGTTGAGGCAGTGCGCATACCGGTTTGCATCGTACACGACGGCGCGATTGGCAGGGCGGCGTTGTTAGAAAACCGGGCATTGGGTTTAACTTCAGCCCGGACGCTGGCAATGAGGGCTAAAGCTGTATTTAATGAGATGAGTAGGTGTTTTTGCATATTGTTAGAAATTGCTTTTGAGTTAAGGCCGTTGGAAGCCCCGCGGGGCCGGACCGGAGGGCGGAAAAAATTCGGGGTCAAACGCGCACACCTTGCGCGGTGAGCACTTGCTGGATCTTGCACACATCCATCTCGCGCGGTTGTTTGCCTTCGATGGCGCAGAGCGCCGCTGCGACGCCCGCTCCCTGTCCGATGTTGAGGACGACAGGCATCGCGCGAAAGTTCGAGTGCGCCACGTGGGTGCCGGAGATGTTGCGCCCGGCCAGCAGCAGTCCGTCCACGGTTTTGGGCACAAGCGCACGGTAGGGGATGGTATATTTTTTCTTTTGCTTGAATTCGTTTTGCGCGCCGGTCTCGTCGAGCCCCGGGCCATTGAGGCCGTGGATGTCAAAGTTGAAGAAGCAGCGTGTGGCGATCCAATCCTCGAATACGCGGGCGGATTCGATGTCCTGCTTTTCCACCGTGTAGAGGCCGACGAAATGGCGCGTTTCACGCACCCCGAGCAGCGAGGCGGCAGTGAGGAAAAAGCAATTCTCGTAGCCCGGTGCGTTGCGACGCAGGAAATCGACGATCAGGGGGATCTGTTTGCGGCAGGCGAGATCTCCGCGCGTGATGTCCTCCACGTTGGTGCCGTCGATGCCGGTGCAGTTGGTCATGTTGACCGTGACCACGCCCGGCAGGCTAGTGGGATAGAGCAACACATGCCCGGCGGGCGCGGGAAGCTCCTTGCGGCCCAGTGCCTGGATTTCGCCATTGGGAACCTGGATGAAGTCCTCGAACTCGCCGGGGTAAATCGCACGCGCCATGTCCACCCCGCCGACTTTGAACATGACCGTCACCGGCTGCATCCGGTTGTCGCTTTCGCGACCTTTCACGTATTCCGCACCGGCCTTGGCAGCAATGTCGCCGTCTCCGCTGGCATCAATGACCACCTTGGCTAGAATAAATTCCCGGCCGGATTTGCTTTCCGTAATTACTCCGGCGATGCGGCTGCCTTCCATCACCACATCAGCAACGAGGGTGTAGAGCTGGATGGCCACGCCCGCTTGCTCCAGCATATCGACCATCGCCTGGCGGGTTTTCTCCGGGTGGATGATGTTCTTAGCTTTGAGAACCTTCGATCCGTAGTAGTTGAAATCCTTGTCGGTGTCCCGCGCCCGCTCGAGCAATTCATCGAGGATCGGCCCCTCCGAGTCGCCTGTCCAGTGGCTCATCGCGCCGGAGGTGGCAATGCCGCCAATGGCCGAGGTCTGCTCGAGGATCATTGTCCTGGCTCCTGCCCGCGCAGCGGCCACGGCTGCGCCGAAGCCGCCGGGACCGGCTCCGCAGACCAAGACGTCCACTTCGGTTTTCACAGGGATTTCACGGGCGGGTTCGAGATGTGTTTGCATGGAATTAGAAGCAAGAGATTATTATCGGGCTGGAGAGATCGATCATGTGGTGGCCGCAGCGGGAACCAGATCATGTCCTATGCATAGCATCTGATTTCAAAAAGCGCTGCGGGCGCCCCATGCGTCCTGACAACCTCCAGCGTGAGCTGCTTGGTTACTATAGGTTCAGTTAGACGGATCGTGTTACGAGTCTGATGGTTCTCGTCGCATTCGAAGATGAGAGCATTATTGCCATCCAATATCCTATAGCAATCAATACAGAATGGCATCGCGGAATCATGATGTCCCCACTGGACGCTTTCCATGGCATGATCCCAATCCGTGTCAAAACCTAGCTCAATGCGTGAAATCTTCTGCGGCGTATCCCAGGTCAATGTTAAACTCGGTTGCGGATCATGCAACTCAGCTACCCATGCATTGGGCTGCATCACGGGACGACACAAACCATTCACCACCGCTGACGGTTCAAAACAATCAAGCCCACTCTCAATTCGAATGGCCAGATTTTTACCTTGTGGGCGACGTTCAGGAATCCAAAACTCAAACGTATCCACACCAATTCCCTTTGGCGGGGTTTGAATAGCGCTCTTGGCTACTTTCTTATTTGCACCATGCATCACCGCGAGGACGCCAGTCACACGCGTGTCACTCAAGTGGGCCCCTACTCCTTCGCATGGCATCACACAGACAAACAGATAGCGTGGCTTATCCACATGAAGATTGAAATCAACAGCAACCCAACGGTTATCGCCTTTCATGAGGGATATCTTCTTCGTGGCTAACGTTATGTCCGGCGTAAAGTTGCCGTCCTTCTGGGACGTGCGCACCTGAAACTCGATTACCACGTCCTGCGCACTGTCCAGTAGAAATGAGAGCGCAGGAAGACGGCCCGCCTTAGCAGGTATGATCATGGCCCACGCTGCTGACAATGGAATCACTTCACCATTATCAGCCAGCTCTCTTAACAAAAGCGCACTACTAGCCGTAACAACTGCCTGACGTGCAACATCATCACAATCATTCAATGTTAGTCCCGGAATATTTTGCCCGATACCCATCAAGCGCATCTGGAGTTCCTTAATCTTCCTCAGAATATCACGTGGTGTCGCGTTATCGCGTTGGCACATCGCGGCAGCCATGCCGACCGCCTGGGCTGAATGACCGCAGGTCGTCATCACGCGCGTCGAACCAAAGGCCACATGGCTTGCGCTGATGATCCGTCCCGCAAGGAAGAGATTGCTAATATTCTTGCTATACATTGTGCGGTATGGAATCTGATATATACCCTTGCTATGCCACTGCGTGCAACCTGGCAACGGGCTGAATACACCGTCAGCGGGATGCAAGTCCATAGCCCATCCGCCGAAGGAAACCGCATCGTCATGATGGCGCTGTTCGACCAAGTCCTGTTGTGTGATCCATGTATCCCCTTCAAACCTCCGACTCTCGCGTTTGCCTGTAATATTTCCGACCCAGTCAAGCGTGTGATTAATTGCGTCTGGGAATTGTCCGGAATTCTTGATGTAATTCCAGACGCCATAAACAACCTTCCAAATTTGCCATTTGATCTCCTCCGTGTCATGGATGGTATCCATCCGTCCGCCAAACTCCAGCCACCAAAATTGACAACCCGTGTCATTTGCCGCGATCTGCTTAAAGCGCGGAATCCGCCCAGGCACATCTGGCATTGCGAAACTGGGAGGAACAAACTTCACAGGTTTGCCGGTATCACGCGTATGCATGAAGATGGAATGTCCAAGCAGTTCACCATATTCCACTGGCGACGCAAAAAGTTCGCCAAAATCCGTTGTTGACTCCGCACCTATACGATAAATCGCTCCCGCAAGATGCCCAACAATGCCGTCGCCCGATGCGTCACAAAAAAGCGGGGCCGCAATGATATACTTGGTTTCGTTTTGAGGATTGAATGCCTCTACCGTTGCGACCGTGACCTCGTCCTGCATTGTCACATTGAAAACCGCCGTATTGAGTAGCAATGTGATATTCGGTTCGTTCACAACTGCATCAAGCACCACGGCATCAAATAAGTAAGGGTTGCCTTCTGGATTACGGTAGGTGTTTTCAACAAGGATTTCATTAATCACGCCACCTTCTCGGGCCCAGCGATTATTATTCCCCATGTGCGATGTTGCCCCTAACGACCACAACTGGACTTCGCTGGATGCATTGCCACCCAATACGGGCCGATCCTGAACAAGGATTACTTTCAATCCTTCACGGGCCGCTGTGATAGAAGCACAGACACCCGCCAAGCCACCTCCCACAACTACAAAATCACCCCGCTCCTCACGATGCTTCACGTTTCTTGCATCATGTTGTTTGATAATTTCCATCGTAGTTATTTTCAGTTAATTAAAGTGAGCGTTCATGTCCCCAATATCCATACCCATACGAAACCTTGAGTTTTCCCCCCTGTTTAACCGGGACCGTTGCTTTTAAACAGGGGGAATTCGGCGATATTTCGGTAACAATCACTCGCTCCACAACCCCACTGCCACGAAGAACCGACACGGTGCCCGTCTCGACCTGTTGGTAATCAAAATTAAGTGGAGCGGTCAGAAGGATAACACACTGATCACCCTCGCGTTTCAACTCAATCGATGTATGCTGGGATGCCAGATATGCAAGGCTCAAATTGAAGGGCGTATTGAACTGGATCCAACCTTCAGTCCATCCAATATTCCCCTTCTCCGGGCTATACGGATAGAGTGGATCCTTGGGGCAACCGTCTAACACAAAACGCACTTTGTCGAGTTTTCCAATTCCGCCTGGATGGCGCGAATACCAATCGTGTTCGACCCCGTCAATCTCCTTGGATGCAGTATTGGAGAAGTGGCGACCCGTCGGATTGCGACCAAACATATTATCGAAACAAGCCCAGGCAATCTGATTTAGCCGCTTCGTTTTAGCTTTATCCTTAACTAACGGCAGCATGGAATAAATAGCTGACGGCAAACCAACAATGTTGCCCACCTCATTCCACATCTGGGGCTTTTCGCCCATGGGTGTCCACTCGGTCTTACCACATAGTTTTCGGAAGTCCCATAGATTGTCGGATCGCGAGATCATAATATCCGCCCATTCATCAATTTTCGCCTGCAAGCCAGCAGGCGCACGATCAGGATAATTGCGAAGGAAGTAGGCAAGCCCTGTCATTGTGACAAACTCGCTCTGACGTTGACCTTTCGTCACTTGTGGGTCGTTCCAATCCAAATTCTTAATCATCCAGTCTGTCTGACGATACGCTGCGTCCAAAAACTTCTCGGCATCTGGCTGCTTTTCACGCTTAGCAACCTCATACATCATCAAGTTGGGTTCGATTGTATATCCCGAGGGGCGTTCTCCTTTTGTCGTTCCAACGCCTATCTTCACGGTAAACAGATTATGCCCATTGCACGTGTCATACGGGTAATTATGGTCCACCGAATCCAACTCCCACACCTTGAGCGCATACGCTTTAACCACATCGTAATTCTGTTGAGGCAGAAAATCTTTTAAGCACAGATCCCATGCGTATAAAAAATAGGCCAAGGAACTCTTGAGATACTCATGAGTCAATCCCTGGGTCACAATGATATCAGCACCCCAGTGAATCATCTTGATTTGATCGGGAATATCCTCGCGATATGGCTCCAGCTTCCCCCACAGTTTAGGATCATGCGGCTTTTCATATTTAATCTGTTTTGGCATGCGGTCATAGGCCGATGGATTGCTTAAGTATTGCGGCACCAAGGTGTTCAGCTCCCACCCGAAATGATGATCATCGCGCCAACCAAACGACCCCTTGCAGACCGCTCGCTCATTGCCAATATGGTGACGAGCATCGATCATAAAGTTCACTGCGTTCTGGTATGTGACACGTTCAAGCCACCAGTAGCCAATGCGGAAGGGCACTGATGTGAATCCCCCGCACTCCACAACATACTCGCGATTATCAATCGGGTTGAATTCCGTGAAGTCCCCTATCTGATTTTGCAAGACCCCCTTGAAGAGAATGACTCCCGAACCCTGCTTCTTGTCCGTGGTCTCTCGAATCGTAAATGGTGTAGCATCCTTCAGCGTCGGAGCGGAAAACCGCTTGGGCGCGCCAATGTTGAACCCACTCTGGTTCAAAAGAATGGGCACCATCATCTCCTGCGGGGAAACAGCGTTCCCATGGCTTTCTTTCGATTGAGTATTCTTTGCATCCAAGGCTGGCAGATCACCTTCATTAGACCAAACAATAACCTCCTTTATGCGAGCACTCCCCCGCGGAGATTTCGTGATGATGATTCGCAGCCGGTCAGTTTTAGCATCAACCGTCTGGTCAAAGGGCAAGCGTAAGGCAACAGACTTATTTCCCGACACAACAGCAGAAGGGATTTCCTGCCATTCGCCTTGAACCCAATACTGAACTGCAAAGTCCTCTAGAGCGTCCGTATTCCCATATCCGGAATAGATATGAAGTCCGCCAATATTCGCAACACCCGCAATTTTCAGTTCCAGCCAAGCAGGAAGCTTATTGGCTTCACTCACCCATCTGGATGAATCACTGACAATGCCGTCAATCGTTTTATTTGCAGCATATTTATCCATTACGGAACTTGCAGATGCAGACGCGACCTTCACCTGCTTTGCCTGGGCGACAATTGTGAGCAGCAATAAAAAAAGGATTCTTCTCATGAATGTTAGAAATTTGTTTTTTGTGGTGAAGACCGTCGCCAGAGTCGGTGGCCGGATCAGAGGGCGGGGAAAAGGTGTTGCTCGTGCCTACCGAAGGATCCGCAACATTTCACGGACGGGTTAAAGATGGGTTTTTATGGCATTTAAAGCTAGAGCTGATTACCGGGTTGGAGAGATCGATCATGCCTTGGATGCAGCGGGAAATTGATCAAGTTCTGAAGCATTGTCGGGGTTGGTTCGCTGGCGCAGATTCCAGACAAGCATGATGGCGAGTGGATGCATGAGCGCCATGATGTAAAAACAGTCGTCGTAGGAGCGGTGGTCGATGAACCATGCCACGGCCTTGTTCATGAAAAAGCCACCGAGGGCGCTGCCGCAGGCGATTACTCCGAACGCGGTGCCGAGGATCCGCTTGGGCACCAAATCCACTACCAGCGAGGTGATATTGCTCAGCCACGAGGTGGCCGCGTAAGCGACCAGCATGGTGAGGGCGATGACCCCAATCATAGGCGTAGTCATCGGGATGAACCCGTTGAGCGGCACGATAAGTGCGCTTGCCAGCATGATCCAGAGGCGCGAGGCGGAGGGCAGTATGTTGCGTTTGATGAGTCGCCCGGAGAGCCAGCCACCGAGCAGAAAGCCCACAGTTGCCGCTGCGAATATCACCCACATGATCGAGACGCCTTGCTGGTCTAGCCCGCGGGTGTTTTGCAGGTATTTCGGAAACCAGAATTGCATGAAATACCATACGGGATCGGTGATGAGCCGTGCCAGCATCAACTGCCACACGAGCGGTTCCCTCAGCACCCGGCCCCACAGCGCCAACTCCGATTCTCCCGGTCCCTGCGGCGGTGCTTCCGCCTTGGGCAAATTCGCCTGCAGGTAGTCGCGCTCCTTGGCGGTCATGTTCGGGTGGGTCGCGGGTGCTTTGTAAAGCCAGAGCCACAGCAGCATCCAAAGCGAGGCCATGATCGGTGTGATGGCAAACACCCAGCGCCAGCCGAAATTGCACGCCACCAGCGCCACCAGCAACGGTGCGATCGTCGCGCCCACGGCACCACCGGAGCTGTAGAAACCGACTGCCGCGCCACGCTCAGACGTGGGGAACCATTCGGCGACCGCCTTTGGGGATGCTGTGTAGCAACCCGCCTCGCCCAGACCCAGCATGAAACGCAGTCCGCAAATGGCCCAGAGCGAACCAGCTAGGCCCGTGAGTCCGTTGGCCACGGTCCACCAAGCGACAAAGAGGGCCAGGCTCCAACGCACACCGATCTTGTCCACAATGCGACCGGAGAGCAAGTTGGCGATGGTGTAGGCGATCAGGAAGTAGTTGACGATGCTGGCGTATTCCTGATTGCTGATGTTAAGGTCTTTTTGAATCGTATTCGCCAACAGTCCTAGAATATTGCGATCAACGTAGTTGAGCAGCGCCGCGAAAAAGAGCGAGAAAGCGACGAACCAGCGGAGGTTGGGGACTTTCATGGGAGTATAAGTTTCGGAGAAGCCTTGGGTTGCATTATTGTTGTTCCCAAAACTCCCATGATAGATCGGCCAGCTTGGGGGCAATAGTGCCGCCGGCCAGGGAGCCTATTGCAAGGCCTTTGAAATCGGGACCGGCCTCATCCGGCGTGTAGCGGTAGCCCTTGAAAACAGCGTCTTTAAGCCCGGTTTGGACATGGAAAGTGTGTTCCGCGAAGCTGCGGTTGGAGAGCACGATTGTTAGTTTGCCGTTGGCTTTTTTAAAGGCGAGCACGCGGAGATCGGGATCGGCATTTTGTTCCGTCACCGCGACGGCGCGGCTATCCCACGGCAGGTGTTTCACAAAGCTGCCCACAGCATGCCAGTTATATTTGTTCCAAGTCCAGTGGCCTGGTTTGAGGCCGGGGAAATTGGGAGCATCACCCGGCGTTTGGTCGTCAATGGGGCGCCAGAAACCGAGCGAGTAACCACTGGCTTCGACATTGCCGATCGGCTTGAGCGCGTGAATCCAGAACCATGTTGGCGCTTGGCCAAGCTGGAACCAGTTCATAATATGCTGCACCGTGTTGAGGCAGCGGGCGGGCGAGGTCGGGCCTTTTAGGTATTCATATTCATTCTGAAACTTTGGCTTGGCCGGGTTTATTAACTGTGCTCCCACCTGCTTGGAATCGGATCCGATGTGATGGATGACAAGCGCGTCCACCAACTTGACCTGTTCCGGATTTTGCAGCACAGGTTTGATGAAACGCAGGTCCCATGAGTCGGCGATAATCTGGATCTTTGGGTCGAACGCACGGATGACCGGAGCCACCGCGAGAAAGGTTTGGGAATAGTTTTGCGGGATATAAACGCAGGATGGATACTTGACGTCGGCAATTGGTTCATTTTGTAAACCCCACATCGAGATGGGTATGTCATTGTCACGCAGGGTCTGTAAATCGCGGCGGCAGGCAGCGGCGAAGTCCTGCAAAAACCGATCCACATCACCCTTGTAATCAGGATCATTGGCGAAATTCTTGCCGAAACAGCGCAGGACATTCTCCGTTTTATCTTGGCCGTTGTATTTACGGTTGGCTTTCCAGAAGGGCGAAGGTGACCAGTATTCAAAGGAAATGCCTTCGACGTCGGCAGCCTTGAGCATGTCACGGATTTCCACCAACTGCTCGGCCCAGCGCGGCTTGAGGAATTGCTGGTCGGGATGATCCTCGCCGCGCCAGTATAGCCCGCCCGCGATGCGGCAGTAGCGAAAGCCCTTGAGCATTTCGCGGTAGAAGCGCTCGCGCTCCGCAGGCACGAGATCGTGCGGCACGCTGGTGGTTGCGGCGGGAAGCCCCTTGTTGCCGGAGGCGATTGAGTCCGATTGGATTTCAAAACCGAGTCCTTTAATCACCTGCTTCTCTTGCTCGGGATGAATGGTTAATTGACTCTCCGTCGCGGCGGGTGTTGGCCGCACCGGGCGCTGGACGGGATACTCCGCGCGAAGTGCCGGGAAACTTAACACAAGAGTTATAAGTGAAAGATAAATTAAGTGTGACTGCATATTATTTTATGTGCTTATTACGGGGATTTTCCGGATTTCTTGCGGGCAATTACGCGCGAGGTGATTTTTTCTCACCGCCAGCTTGACTGGCTTGGTTACGAAAAAGAAGACTATCTTGAGGACGGCTCGGATTAAATCGGCCCAAGAGCACGGCATCCGGGGGTCTTTACTTCCGCATCAATTTGGGCCAACCAGGGGCGCACGTCTGCCGCCGCCAGTCTCACCGTCACGTTTTCCAGCACAACTCCATCGGCATGACGGATAAAGAACGCCTAGCCCGGAGTGTTTCAAAACATGTTATACTCCCACCCGCAAATCTCTAACAC
>Ga0194056_10001954_pt1 | contig 11104 bp, 4 predicted proteins | sample SepL4413m_MetaG_FD_155458 | JGI IMG/M metagenome (GOLD analysis project Ga0194056, IMG submission 155458) | Anoxic zone freshwater microbial communities from boreal shield lake in IISD Experimental Lakes Area, Ontario, Canada - Sep2016-L442-13m | ecosystem: Environmental > Aquatic > Freshwater >...
CGACCTGCCCGAGCAGATGGCCGTGCGTCACGACAAGCGACGCCGCCTGCTCGACGGCGGAGTCGAGGCCTATCCCGTGCGGGTACCTCGCACACACTCTCTTGCCCAGGTACGCGAGCAGTTTCCTGATCTTGAGGCTGACACGGCAACCGGAGTCAAGGTCGCTGTCGCCGGTCGCGTGATCTTTGTGCGCAACACCGGCAAGTTGTGTTTTGCACGTCTCCGCGAGGGTGCAGGTGCCGAACTGCAGGTGATGATCTCGCTCGATCGTGTTGGCGCTGAGCGTCTGGATGACTGGAAGCACCTCGTCGACATCGGCGACGTCGTTGCTGTCGAGGGCGAAGTGATTTCGAGCCGCACCGGTGAACTCAGCGTGATGGTCGAGTCGTGGCAGCTCGCGGCTAAGGCCCTGCGACCGCTGCCCGTGGCACACAAGGAACTCAGTGAGGAAAACCGCTCGCGCCAGCGCTACGTCGACCTGATTGTGCGGCCGGAGGCACAGGTCATGGCTCGCATGCGTCCACGGGTGTTGCAGTCATTGCGGTCAACCTTCGACGGGTGGGGCTTCCTTGAGGTGGAAACCCCAATGCTGCAAACCCAGCATGGCGGCGCGACGGCTCGCCCCTTCGTGACCCGCTCGAATGCGTTCGATATCGACTTGTTCTTACGCATTGCCCCTGAGTTGTTCCTCAAACGATGTGTGGTCGGTGGCCTCGAGCAAGTATTTGAGATCAATCGCAACTTCCGCAATGAGGGTGCCGACCGCACCCACTCGCCGGAGTTCGCCATGTTGGAGTGGTACGAGGCCTACGCCGACTACACCGACATGGCCCGCGAAACCCGTGAACTGGTTCAGGCGGCTGCCGTTGCCGCACACGGCAGTTTGGTGTTCGAACACGCCGATGGCCGTTCGGTTGACCTATCTGGCGATTGGGACGCGGTGCACGTCTACCCCTCGGTCAGTGCGGCAGTGGGCGAGGAGATCACGCCGCAAACGTCGATTTCGCGGCTACGCGAACTGTGCGAAGCGGTTGACATTCATTCCGAGCCCACCTGGGTTGCGGGTAAGTACGTCGAGGAACTGCTTGAGCACCACGTCGTCACCACGTTCACACGGCCAACATTCGTTTACGACTATCCCGAAGACACCTCGCCGCTGGTGCGCGGGCACCGCGAGCACGAGGGCTTGGTCGAGAAGTGGGACCTTTACATCGACGGTTTCGAGCAGGCGACGGGTTACTCCGAACTAGTTGACCCCGTCGTGCAACGCGAGCGTCTCGAGTCTCAGTCAGCGCTGCGCGGGCGCGGTGATGCCGAAGCGATGTCAGTTGATGAAGATTTCTTGCGCGCCCTTGAGCACGGCATGCCGCCCACAGGCGGTGCGGGTCTTGGCATCGACCGTTTGCTGATGACACTCACCGGCCTCGGCATTCGCGACACCATCTTGTTTCCGCTCGTTAAGCCGCGGGAACGGTAGTGGGGCCGCAGGTGGTGGTGAGGCACGCACGCACGAGCGATGTGGCCCTCATTCGCGATCTCGTCGATACCTACTCACCAGAGGGACGCCTGCTGTCCAAGGCAACGGTCACCCTCTACGAGGATGTCCCCGAGTTCCTCGTAGCCGAGGTCGAGGGCGTTGTGGTGGGGTGCGGCGCACTCCACGTGCTGTGGGAAGACCTCGCCGAGGTGCGCACCTTGGCGGTGTTACCAGAGACCCGGGGAACGGGAGTTGGCTCTGCGCTCATGCAGGCCCTCACCGAGCGCGCGATCGATCTGGGCGTCACTCGGATGTTCTGCCTGACCTTTGAGACCGAATTCTTCCGGCGGCATGGATTCACCGAGATCGAGGAGACGCCGGTCAGCACCGATGTCTACGAGCAGTTGCTGCAGTCGTATGACGAGGGTGTGGCTGAGTTTCTCGGCCTCGAACGGGTGAAACCCAACACCTTGGGCAATATCCGAATGTTGCGGGTTCTGTAGATTACCGCAAACCGAGACATGCGGGTTTCCGCCTGCCTAGAGTGGTGCGGCGAGATGGTTCGAAGCACGTTCGCCGGGTTTGGGGCCAGAGGAAGGCAGGAGATGGCCACGTCGAGAACCGCAGACGATGCGTTCCTGTTCTTGCCCGATGAGGGGTACCTCCTCGTCGATTCAGACGGTACCGTCCAGTTCGTCAATCGCTTTGCCTGCGAACGACTTGACGTAGATCCGAGTGAAGTCGTCGGTGCACCTCTGAGCGAATGGTGGCCCGAACTGGCTGAGATTGCGCCGACCAGTCCTCGGCATGGCGGTGCTCTCGACCTCACCACGCGATGGCACGGAAACGAGATTGGTGTGCGACTTTTCGCCACCGATAGCGGGCTGGGGGTGGCCTTGCCCCATGGGGCACCCCCGACACCGAGTTCGGAATTGTGGGCCTTTAGCCGGGCTATTCGAGTCATCGCCGAACCTGTGGTCATCACGACCGCTGAACCGTTTGGGCCGCCCGGTCCTGTCATCGTGTACGTCAATGAGGCTCTTCTGAGCCTCACTGGTTATGACCGTGATGAGGTGCTCGGCCGCAGCCCACGCATGTTCCAGGGGCCACACACTGACCCAGGGGAATTGGCGCGCTTTCATGAGGCGTTCTCCCGTTGGGGGCAGCTCGATGTGACGCTGAGCAATCAGGCCAAGAACGGCACTCCTTACGGGGTTGAGATCAAGATGGTGCCCGTCTCCGACGAAAAAGGTTGGTTCACGAACTGGGTTGCGGTGCAACGTGACGTAACCGAGGAGTCGAACGAGAGGGTCCGACGCGAGTCCGAGCGCGCTCTGGTGCAGTCCATCCTTGATTCCTTGCCAGCTCAAACCGTGATGCTCAACCTTGAGGGCGACATCGTGGCGGTCAACGGCTCGTGGACCCGCTTCTGGGGTGGCTCGGAGTCAGACGCCGAACCCGAATGGGTGGGGATGAACTACATCAAGGTCTGTCGCCGAGCGGCGGATTCAGGAATGCCCGACGCGGACGGTGCGGGGAATGTGGCCGATGGGATCGAGGCCGTTGCACGAGGCGAGTCGGATACGTTTTCTTACGATTACCAACTTGCTCACTCGGGGAGAGACGCCTGGTTTCACCTGCAGGCAGTTCCCGTAACAGGCGCACTCGGAATTGTCGTGACGCACACCGACATCACGCGTCGCAAGAATCTTGAAAATGAACTCGGTCATCGTTCGACCCATGATGCTCTGACGGGCCTGGCTAATCGAGAGTTACTTCGCACGCATCTCAACGAGCACCTGGCTGGTGTGCGAGGGGCCGCGTGGTCGCTCGCGGTGGCATTCCTCGACCTCGACAATTTCAAAGACATCAATGATGGGCTAGGTCACCACTCAGGTGACCAACTGCTGACTCTGCTGGCCGAGAGATTCGAATCGGCCGTGGGGACCTCCGGAACAGCGTCGCGGCTGGGTGGTGACGAGTTCGTGCTCGTGGCGCCGCTGGATATGGGTGAACGTGCTCTCGATTCCTTCATGTCGGCTGTGCGCGACGCCGTTGACCAGCCGGTCGTCCTCGATCTCGCCACGGTGAGAGTCAGCGCCAGTGTCGGGCTGGTGACCGTGCCGCCACACGGAGGAGACGCTACTGAGTTGTTGCGTGACGCAGACACTGCGATGTATGTGTCAAAGCGCAGTGGAGGAGATCGGTGGACGACCTTTACTCCTGCGATGCACGAAGAAGTGCGCGTCCGACTCGATGCTCACGAGCGACTCGAACAGGCGCTCAGTGATGACGAGTTTGATTTGGTGTTTCAGCCCGTCATTGACCTGACCAGCGGATTCACTGTCGGCTCCGAAGCGCTCTTGCGGTGGAACCACCCCGAGCAGGGAGTTCTTGCCCCGGGATCGTTCCTGCGCCACGTTGATTCAGGGTCGTTGATGGAGCAAATCGGCGAGTGGGTGATCGATCGCGCGCTCTCGGTGCAGACCAAGTGGCTGGCGGCTGAGGGGCATGAATTGCACGTCATGTCGATCAACATCTCGGCTCGACAATTGGGTCGCGGAACTTTGCCGCGTATCGTTCGCGAGGCACTCGACCGTTGGTCAGTGGCGCCGCGGACACTCGGGCTCGAGTTGGTGGAGGACACGTTACTCGCCGCCGGACCCGTACCCCTCGCTGAAATTGAGGAAATCAAGGCCATGGGAGTGAACATCGCTCTTGACGATTTTGGTATCGGCTATTCCTCGATGTCGTATCTGCACCAGTTCGATGTGGATGCCATCAAGATCGATCGGCTCTTTGCAACGGGGGTCGACACTTCCCGTCTTGACGGACTGCTGCGGGTATTGAGTGATTTGGGACGCGCTGTGAATGCCGTCACGATCGCTGAAGGGATCGAAACGGTGGAACAGTTGACGGCCATGCAAAGGGCGAACATCTCGCTAGGTCAGGGCTATCTGCTGGGGCGACCCGCCCCGGCAGGTGACCAGCCGGCACGTTCTCTCATCACGTTCTGAGGGATTCCTCGCTTCAGCCGGTATTGCGCAGCCCTGAGGCAATTCCGTTCACCGTCACGAGCAATGCGCGATTGAGTTCGGGAGCGAGGGGAGCTTCTCCCGCCGCACGAATACGCTGCAGGAGTGACACTTGCAGGTACTGCAGCGGCATCAGGTAGGCATCGCGCACAGCGAGAGTTCGTGCCAGCGACGGATGCGTTGACAACAGTGCGCTCTCACCCGTGAGTGCCAACACCTCGCGAACGGTGAGTTCGTATTCGCGCTCGATCTCGGTGATGAATCGCTGAAGGTGCTCGGGTGCCAACTGTTCAACGTAGTGACGCGCAACGCTGAGGTCGGTCTTAACCAACGTCATTTCGACGTTGGAGATGAAGGTGCGAACGAAGTGCCAGCCCTCGTACATTGCCTGAAGTGTGTCGCCGTCGCCCGCTTCGCGGACCGCAGCGAGTCCGCTTCCGACGCCGAACCAACCCGGCACGATTTGGCGGGACTGAGTCCAGCCAAACACCCACGGAATGGCGCGCAGATTCGCGAGTCCCTCATCGGCGGAGGCACGTCGCGACGGACGTGAGCCCATGTTCAGATCAGCCAGCGTTGCGACGGGAGTTGACGACGCGAAGTACGCCGGCAGCTCAGGGTCGTCGACGAGCGTCCGGTAACACGCAAACGCTGCGGCGCTTGCATCGCCCATGACGCGGTCCCACAAGTCACGGGTGTGCGATTCAATTCGTGGCTTTCGGTGGAGCAAACTGGCTTCAAGCGTGGCGGCAACTGCGAGTTCGAGGTTTTCGCGAGCAAGCGCGGGAAGCAGGTATTTGTCGCTAATGACTTCGCCCTGTTCGGTGACCTTGATTTCGCCATCGAGCACGCCACTGGGCTGCGCCAGAATCGCTTCGTAGGTGGGTCCGCCGCCACGGCCCACGGTTCCGCCACGGCCGTGGAAAAGTCGCAGTCGCACTCCGTGGGTGCTTGCTACATCGCGCAGGCGACGCTGCGCGAGTTGAATCTCCCACTGCGAGGTCATGATGCCGGCGTCCTTATTGGAGTCGGAATACCCCAGCATCACTTCCTGGCAACCGCCTCGCAGATCGACGATGCGTCGGTAGGAAGGATCGCTGAGGATGGAATCGAGAATCTCGCCCGCACGCCGTAGTTCACCGACTGTCTCGAGAAGCGGCACGAATCCGATGCGCGCGGTGTCGGTTGAGAGATCGACGAGACCTGCCTCTTTGCCCAGGAGTACTGCGGCAAGTAAGTCGTCGGCATCGCGCGTCATCGACACGATGTAACTCTCGATTACATCCGAGCCGTAACGATCGAGGGCCTCGCGAATGGCAACGAAGGTATCGAAGGTGCGCGCGCCGGCCTCGTCGAGTGGGGGAGGTATTGGAGCGAGCGGTCGCTGTGCCGCTAATTCGCGACTGATCACCGACAGGCGTTGGGTGCGCGGCATGTCGTCGTAGGGCATGTCTTCGGTGCCGAGTCGATCGATGAGTTGACCCAAGGCTTGATGGTGCGCCGCTGCGTGCTCGCGGATATCGAGGGTCGCAAGGTTGATGCCCAACGCGGACGAAACGCGCAGCATGTCGTCAAGCACCCCCAGAACCAGCGGGCTGCTGTGCTGCGCGAGGGAATCGCGCACCACAGCAAGGTCGGCGAGCAATTCGCTGGTACTCAGGTAGTCGTGTCGCTCGATATGGGGAAGTGTGGTGCCGAGGCGGGCACGGGTATTTGCGAGCTTCTGCCGCACTGCGGTGAGTTTGAGTCGCCATGGCTCTTCAGCATTGATGCGCAGGTAACGTGCGTCGAGTTCGGGCAGACAGGCGAGATCGCGTTCAATATCGGCGTCAAGTGCCGGATCGCTGCCGACGTGACGCTCGCTGACTGAGAGATCCTCAAGGAGCCGGTCAAGTTGGGCGATGAGGTCGCGAATGGCGTGATCGCGCTGAATGCCGATTACCGACCGCGTAACAGCCGGGGTGACAAAGGGGTTTCCATCGCGATCTCCTCCGATCCACGAGCCAAATGAAATGGGTCGCGCGAACGGGTCAAGTTGAACTCCCACCGATCTCAGTCCGGTTTCGAGATCGTCGAGAACTTCGGTGAGTGGCCCCTGAGCAATACCGTCGAGGTAATACAGCGCATTGCGGGCTTCGTCTAATACCTCGGGCCTTTCTAGTCGCAGCTCGTCGGTAAGCCACAGCAAGTCGACGTAGCGCGCGATTTGTTCACGTTCACGGGGGCCGAGGTTTCCGGCCATGAGAACGTCGGCAATGCGCCTGAGCTTCAGCAGGACGCTTCGTCGACTTGCTTCAGTGGGGTGAGCCGTAAACACGGGTCGAACGGCGAGGCGTGCCGCAACGTCGGCAACTTCGGCGCTGGTGAGATCGCTGTCGGCAATCTGCGCCATGGTGCGAGCAAGCGGTCCGCCATCTGCTGATGCCCGGCGCGCAGACACCTGGCGCGCGCGATGCACCTGCTCGGCCACGTTCGCTAGTTGGAAGTAGATCGAAAATGCGCGTGCCAACCGTGTCGCCGTGGTCAGGTCGACTGCTTCGAGGCGAGCGAGGACAACACCGGGTTGAGTGCGCACTGAACTGCGCACATGCTCAACGAGCTCTAACAACTCATCGCCGTCGGATTCAAGTCGCACGATGGATTCGCCGAGCATGGTGCCGAGAAGGCGAATATGTGATCTCAGATCGGAGTCACTTGCTGGCACTGTGTTGTCATTCATGGTGGCGCGAGCCTATCGAAGGCAGCCATAACCCAAGGTCAGTACCTTATGGCGGGGTTGGTAGGCGACTGCTCCTCGGTTATTACCAAATTTGAGTTACCTAATGTGGCGATGATGTGCGGAATTGCACTAATTGCGGATGAAGTGCGATTGTCCGCATCGATGACATCGATGGTGATTCGGCTCACGAAACCGTACTTTTCGCCCTTGACGGAGTGTCGTACGAAATTGACCTCTCCAAGGCCAAGAAGAAGGGCCTGATCGAGTCAGAGCGCGGCCGCATTCCGGCATCGGTCATTGAGGCTTACGACGCTGCGCATTGAGCTTTTCGGGCTCTGTTCGCCCACGGCGGACGCTCTCGGGAACACTGGGTGACTCGAACGGGTTGAAGCAGAGGACGCCTTCGGGATGAAGTCTTGGAGGCGCGCCGTTAGCATGGAGTTCCCGGGGAGCGGTCCTCGGCCAGTTGTCAGGAGTGTGGGCGATGTTCGAGAGGTTCACCGATCGAGCCCGACGTGTTGTGGTGTTGGCCCAAGAAGAGGCCCGCATGCTCAATCACAACTACATCGGCACCGAGCACATCCTGCTCGGCCTCATTCACGAGGGCGAGGGGGTCGCTGCCAAGGCGCTCGAAAGCCTCGGAATCTCGCTTGAGGCTGTGCGCTCGCAGGTGGAGGAGATCATCGGCCAGGGCCAGCAGGCCCCCAGCGGACACATCCCCTTCACCCCGCGCGCCAAGAAGGTGCTCGAACTGAGCCTGCGCGAGGCGCTGCAACTGGGCCACAACTACATCGGCACTGAGCACATCCTGCTCGGCCTCATTCGCGAGGGCGAAGGAGTCGCCGCTCAGGTGCTGGTCAAACTCGGCGCCGACCTCAACCGCGTGCGCCAGCAGGTCATTCAGCTTCTCTCGGGCTATCAGGGCAAAGAGCCGGCAGCAGCCGGTCCCGCCGAAGGAACTCCGTCAACCTCGCTCGTGCTCGACCAGTTCGGCCGCAACTTCACTCAGGCCGCGCGCGAAGGCAAGCTCGACCCGGTCATCGGCCGCGAACTCGTCATCGAGCGCATCATGCAGGTGCTGTCGCGCCGTACCAAGAACAACCCGGTACTCATTGGTGAGCCGGGTGTGGGTAAGACCGCTGTTGTTGAAGGTCTCGCGCAGATGATCTGCAAGGGCGAGGTTCCTGAGACTCTCAAGGACAAGCAGCTCTACTCACTCGACCTCGGCGCGCTGGTGGCCGGTAGTCGCTACCGCGGTGATTTCGAAGAGCGACTCAAGAAGGTGCTCAAGGAAATCCGCACGCGCGGCGACATCATCTTGTTCATTGACGAGATGCACACGCTCGTCGGCGCGGGTGCTGCTGAAGGTGCCATCGATGCTGCCAGCATCCTCAAACCAATGCTGGCCCGCGGTGAACTGCAGACCATCGGTGCCACCACTCTCGACGAGTACCGCAAGTACGTCGAAAAAGACGCCGCTCTCGAGCGTCGCTTCCAGCCCATTCAGGTTCCCGAGCCGACCCTCGCGCACACCATTGAGATTCTCAAGGGTCTGCGCGACCGGTACGAGGCCCACCACCGCGTCAGCATCACCGATGCTGCGCTCGTCAGCGCTGCCACGTTGGCCGACCGCTACATCAACGACCGTTACCTTCCCGACAAGGCGATCGACCTCATTGATGAGGCCGGTGCACGCTTGCGCATTCGTCGTATGACGGCACCGCCGGACTTGCGCGAATTCGATGAGCGCATTGCCGATGTGCGTCGCGATAAAGAATCGGCCATCGACTCGCAAGACTTCGAGAAGGCTGCCGCACTGCGCGACAAGGAAAAGACACTGTTGGGTGAGAAGGCCCAGCGTGAGCGCGAGTGGAAGGCGGGCGACCTCGATGTCGTCGCTGAAGTCGACGAAGAGTTGATTGCTGAAGTGCTGGCAATCGCCACGGGTATTCCGGTCTTCAAGCTCACCGAAGAAGAGTCGGCACGTCTGCTGCGCATGGAAGATGAACTGCACAAGCGCGTCATCGGCCAGGAGCAGGCGATTCACGCACTGTCGCAGGCGATTCGTCGTACGCGCGCGGGGCTCAAGGACCCCAAGCGTCCCGGTGGTTCGTTCATCTTCGCCGGACCCTCGGGTGTCGGTAAGACCGAGCTGTCCAAGACACTTGCCGAGTTCCTGTTCGGTGACGAAGATGCACTCATCCAGCTCGACATGAGTGAGTACTCCGAGAAGCACACGGTGTCGCGTCTGTTCGGATCACCTCCCGGCTACGTGGGGTACGAAGAGGGCGGGCAGCTCACTGAGAAGGTGCGGCGCAAGCCGTTCTCGGTCGTGCTGTTCGACGAGGTTGAGAAGGCGCACCCCGACATCTTCAACTCGCTGTTGCAGATTCTCGAAGATGGTCGACTCACCGACGCTCAAGGTCGGGTCGTCGACTTCAAGAACACCGTCATCATCATGACGACCAACCTTGGTACCCGTGATATCTCCAAGGGGCTCAACATGGGCTTCTCGGCGGGCGACCAAACCAAGTCGGCCTACGAGAAGATGAAGACCAAGGTCAATGACGAGCTCAAGCAGCATTTCCGGCCTGAGTTCCTCAACCGCATCGACGACATCGTGGTGTTCCACCAGCTCACCGAGGCTGAGATCGTCACCATCGTTGATTTGATGATTGCCAAGGTCGACGAGCGGATGAAGGACAAGGACATGGGCCTTGAACTCACCACCGAAGCCAAGGCGCTGCTCGCTGAGCGTGGCTACGACCCGGTGCTTGGTGCACGGCCACTGCGTCGCACGATTCAGCGCGAGATCGAAGATGCGCTGAGCGAGAAGATTCTCTTCGGTGATCTCAAGCCGGCCGAGATCGTGGTCGTCGACGTTGAGGGTGAAGGTGCCGAGCGGGTATTCACCTTCAAGGGCGAGCCCAAGGCCGTGCTGCCCGATGTCCCGCCGATTGAGGTCGTGGGCGGCGGCGAAGAGGCCATCACAGGCGGCGAGGGCTAAAACTCACGCATCACTGAACGGGCCGTATCTCCCCTTGCAGGGGGGGTGCGGCCCGTAGCCTGTTGGCAGTACGTCCGGCTTCGGAACCGACGCCGCCGCGATTTCGCTTCAGGCCTTCGGCCCATGGGGGGTCCCGCTCGAGACCGTGGTGCTGCCGCTAGGCCCGGCCCCGACCCCGAGCGGCGGCTGAGCCCCGCGCCGCCGATGGCGCCCTCGCCGAGGTTCTCGGTCATCTTTGGTCACAAGGTGACCGTCCGGGGATTCTCTGGTCAAAAGATGCCCCGGGGCCGGACATGTCGAGCGGCGGTGCTTACGAACTCGGGAGGGCGTACTCGTCGTCACCCACGATGGCGACGAGTGCGTCATCAAGCAACGAGTCCAGGCACCGTTCGCGTTGAGCCGCGTCGTCCCATGCCTCACGCAAGAGTGCGCCGGGCACCGCACCACTGCTCTCGCGCAACACCGACATCAGTCGACCGCGGCATTGCCGGTCGGTTCCGTGCCAGGCTTGTCGCCGCGGTGCGACCGTGCTTGCGGGGTAGTCGGCCGCACGCCACACACAATCGGTTCGCACCGGGCACGCGCTACACACAGGCTTGGTTGCGGTGCATACCAGCGCGCCAAGTTCCATGACAGCAACCGACCATTCCGCCGCTGATTTCGAGCTGCGCGGCAGTAGTGAAGTGGCGAGTTCGCGTTCGGAATTGGTCAGGCTCGCGGGGGGTCGCTCTGTTCCGCTGATCAGGCGTGCGAGTACCCGGCGCACATTGGTGTCGAGAACCACTGCTCGCTGGCCGTACGCGAAAGCGCGAACTGCCGCTGCGGTGTATTCGCCGACTCCGGACAGGGCGCGCAATTCGTCGTCG
>Ga0194056_10001956_pt1 | contig 11091 bp, 6 predicted proteins | sample SepL4413m_MetaG_FD_155458 | JGI IMG/M metagenome (GOLD analysis project Ga0194056, IMG submission 155458) | Anoxic zone freshwater microbial communities from boreal shield lake in IISD Experimental Lakes Area, Ontario, Canada - Sep2016-L442-13m | ecosystem: Environmental > Aquatic > Freshwater >...
CATGGCACAGGATGAAACCACCTATCTGATTACCCGTTATGCCCGGCGCGGACTGCGGGTGGTGCGGCTCAAGGGCGGGGATCCGGGGGTGTTCGGACGACTGGTGGAAGAGGTGGAGGCGCTGGACGCGCTGGGGCTTCCCTACCGGGTGCTGCCAGGTGTCAGTAGTTTGAGTTCGGCAACTTCAACGACCGGGAAACTGCTCACGCGGCGCGGGGTCTCGCGCGGGTTTACCGTTATGACGCCCCGGAAAGAGGGCGGGGGGACGGGCTCAGTCAATGCTGATGAACGCCGCACTTTGCCGATTGTGTTTTTTATGGCGCTGTCGGTGGCGGACGAGGTGTCCAAACAATTGATCGGCGAGGGGATGTCCCCAAAGACACCGGCGGCCGTGGTGTTTGGTGCCGGGAGTGATCAGTCCTTTTCGATCACCAGTGATCTGGCCGGCATTGCAGCCCGCATCAAGGAGACCGACACCGACATGCCCGGCCTGCTGATCGTGGGTGATGCGGCGAGTTATCAGTATCCCAACTTGGGCGCCTTGGAGGGGCGCCGTGTGTTACTTACCGCCAGCCATGCCTTGCAGGACAAGGCGGCGGATTGGGTGAGCGACTATGGGGGAATTCCGGTGTGTCGTCCGCTGATCAAGCTTGAGCCGACACAAGAGGCGTTGGACTGTGTCCGCCGGATTAGTTCGTTTGACTGGGTTGTGCTGACTTCGCCCTCCGCGGTGCGATGCTTCGGGGACCTGCTGCAGCAGGCCTGGGTTGATTTGCGTAAAGTGCCGAAGCTTGTCACCTGTGGCGGTGGAACGTCACGGGAGCTTTGGGCGTTGGGGCTTCAGGCTGACATTGAGCCGGGTTCTGATTTCAGTGCCGATAGTCTTTTGAAAACGGTGGAGCCGTTGATGGGGGCAAAGCCGCGCATCCTGCGGTTGCGCTCCGACAAAGCCGGGCCTATGCTGGCCCAGTCCCTGCAGACGATGGGCGGTGACGTTGAGGATTGTATTTTATATCACAATGTATCGGTCCCGCAGGGAGTGAAACCTGTGTTTGATGTGGCGTATTTTGCCAGCGCGTCGGCGGTTGAGGTGTATGACCAGCAGTGGGGGGCAGCCTCGCTCAAGGGTGTGTTTGTGGTTGCCATCGGGAAGCCAACGCTGGCCGCATTGACCCAACGCGGGGTAAAGGTGGATCTGGTGCCGCCTGAAGCCACCGTTGAGTCCAGTATGGAAGCATTGGCCGCACACTACGTGCGTCAGATGTTTTAGAAAGGTGGAAGATGAGTACATTCCCAGAAGTGCGATTGAGGCGTTTGCGGCGGACTCCGGCGCTCCGGCGACTGCTTGATATGCCGCTGCCGGGCCCGGAAAAATTCATGTGGCCGGTTTTCATCAAGGAGGGAGCCGGGGTCAGTGAGCCCATTGAAGCCATGCCGGGGCAGCGGCGGATGAGTGTGGATGTGCTGCTTAAGGAATTGGCCCGGGTAGTGGATATGGGCGTGGAGAGTATTCTGGTTTTTGGGCTGGTTGACGGCCCTAAAAAAGATGGCATCGGGTCGGCCGCCTATGATGATGCGGGGCCGGTTCAGCAGGCGATCCAGCGCATTCGCAGAGAATTCCCCGGATTGGTCATTGCGTCGGATGTGTGTGTGTGTGCCTATACGTCGCACGGGCATTGCGGACCGCTGACGGGTTCCGGTGATGTGGATAATGACGCCGCCAATGAGGTGCTTGCGAAGATGGCGGTTTCCCATGCGGCCGCAGGCGCGGATATGGTGGCGCCGAGCGCGATGATGGATGGCCAGGTGGCGGCCATTCGCAAGGCGCTGGATGCCGAGGGTTTTCAGCAGACCCTGTTAATGAGTTATTCGACCAAGTTCGCCTCCAGCATGTATGGGCCCTTCCGGCAAGCGGAAGAATCGGCTCCGCAAAAGGGGGATCGGCGCAGTTACCAGGCCTCGTTCGGCGATCTGCGGCAGGCGCTTCGGGAGTCGCAGTTGGATGAAGCGGAAGGCGCCGACATCCTGATGTTGAAGCCCTCGCTATTTTATCTTGATATCCTGGCCCGCCTGCGTGATCAGACGGATCTGCCCATTGCGGTTTATAATGTGAGTGGAGAGTATGCCATGCTGATTGCGGCGGCGGAACGCGGCTGGGGTGATTTGAACGGCATGGTGCGCGAATCCACGATGGCATTGTCCCGGGCCGGAGCGGATATCATTATTTCCTACTGGGCGAACCGGTATGACGAGATTTTCAAGAAAGGATGATCGCAATGACTTCCCGTGAATGGTTTGATCGAGCGACACGTGTGATTCCCGGCGGCGTGAATAGTCCGGTGCGGGCTTTCAGTTCGGTAGGCGGCGACCCCCTCTACGTGGTGAGTGGCAAAGGGGCGCGCATAAAGACGGCCGAGGGAAACGAGTTGGTGGATTTCTGCGGCTCATGGGGTCCGCTGATCATGGGGCATGCCCATCCCGAAGTGATCGAGGCGATTGGCCGGGCGGCGGCTGAGGGCACCAGTTTCGGCATCAATACTCCCCGTGAGGTTGAGTTTGCCGAAACCCTTTGCGAAATGGTTCCTTCAATGCAGATGGTGCGCGTCATGAGCTCTGGAACGGAGGCCACCATGACCGCGATCCGGCTGGCGCGTGGCTTCACGGGACGGCGGAAGATTTTGAAATTTGATGGAGGCTATCATGGACATGCCGATTACCTGCTGGTTTCGGCGGGTAGCGGTCTTCTGACCGGCGGTATCACCTCTTCGGCAGGGGTATCCCCGACGGCGGCCGCGGAGGTGTTGGTGCCGCCTTACAATGACCTGGCAGCGGTGGATGAGATTGTCCGGACGCAAGGGGCCGAGATTGCCGCGATTATTGTCGAGCCCGTGGCGGGTAACATGGGCTTGATTCCGCCGACGCCGGGTTTCCTTCAGGGTTTGCGCAAGGCGGCGGATCGCTGTGGAGCCCTGCTCATTTTTGACGAGGTCATCACCGGTTTTAGATTGGGGCCCACCACGTATGGGATGATGTGCGGGGTGATGCCGGATCTGACCTGTCTGGGCAAGATTATTGGGGGCGGGATGCCCGTGGGCGCGGTGGGCGGACGCGAAGAGGTGATGCGCAAGCTTGCGCCGTTGGGGCCGGTGTATCAGGCGGGGACGCTGAGTGGTAACCCGGTGGCATTGGCCGCAGGGTTGGCGACTCTGGCGTTGCTCCGGAAGGAAAACCCTTATCCGCGGTTGGAGCGACTTGGACGCCGGTTGACCGAGGGGGTCAATGCCATTGCCCGGGAGCGCGGTCTGACGTTGCACTGTGCCGGGTTGGGCGGCTTGTTTACGCCCTTTTTTATGCGCGGGGTGCCAACCGATCTCGCGACAGTCAAGCAATGTGATGCCAAGGCGTATGCGGCCTTTTTCCGTGGAATGCTTAAAGGCGGCTGCTATCTGCCGCCCTCCCAGTTTGAAGTCGGCTTTGTTTCCGCGGCTCACACTGAGGCGGATATTGATTTCTTTGTGAATTGTGCACGCAAAGCATTATGAAGATTCCTGATGCAGATAATTTGGATCAGAAGATCTTGCAGCACCCCTTGGTCCGGCAATTGGGGGAGATGGCGGCTGACATCATGGGGTTGCGGGTGCTGGTGGTTTATCCCAATGAGACCGGTTGGAGTCAGCACTTCGTGGGGGCTTCTGATGCTGCCGGCTCCGGGGAGTTTTGCCGTCAGGTTCACGGGAACGAGGCCGGGTTGAAGCAATGCCGGATGTGTCATGTCATGATGACCCTTTCGGCGAATAGTGACGGGCAGATTGAGCATCATTGTCATTTGGGATCCGACGTTTTGGTGGCGCCGGTGGACGATCCCACGTCGGGGGCGTTGGCGGTGTTGAGTGTTTGTATGTTTCCCGGGAGGGCGGCCTGGCCGGCGACCCGGGCGCGGGGTGTCGAGTTGGGTGTGGATCTGGTGGCATTGCGAAAGGCATTCTTCAAGCTGCCCCAGTTGAGCAAGGAGAAGCGGCGGGTAGCGCTCCAACTCATGAAAGCCCTGGGTTCTGCAATACAAGAGGTGAAGCGCAATCATGATCTTCAGATGCAACTTCTGGCGATGCAAAAAGGCGGGGGTGCGGCGGCGATTATGCAGGAGCTGATCCGGAATAGCGGCCAGGGTAAACTTGCGGAAGGGATGAAGCGCGCGGAGGGGATGCCCAAGTTGATTCATGTTGTATGTGAGTTGATCCGCCAGCGGCCCGATCTTCCCCTTTCGGTCAAGGAACTTGCGGCTGTGGCCCGACTGACGCCCAATCACTTTACGGCGTTATTCCACCGTCATACCGGCCAGATTTTCACCGAATATTTGTCAAATGAGCGCCTCAAGCGGGCCAAGCAATATCTGCTGGATCTGACCTTAAGTATTAATGAGGTGGCGCGGCTGGTCGGGTATGATGATCCAAGTTATTTTACGCGTTGGTTCCGCCAGCACACTGGCCGCTCCCCGCGCGAATGGCGCGAGCATCGCCCCTCCGAAGCGGCGTGAGAGCTTAGCAAAACAGAATTCAGAATCCAGAATTCAGGATCCAGAATAATTGAATGCCCGGTGCTCTGAGAAGAAATAATCTCTTTACAGCCGATGGAAGGCTGGTAGTTTGTCATCTAGAGGATAGCGAGTGAGGGGGATTTTATATAGGGCATGTTTGGACCATGGTATTGTCCTGTGAGTGATAAGTGACCTGACGGGAAAGGATGCCTTGAACGTGGAATATTTTATCTCGCTGTTCTCTGCAGTAGCGGCTTTTGGCGTAGGGGCTCTGGCTCTTTATCGTGAGCCGAAGCGGTCCCTGGCGGGGGTCTCATTTGCCTTGGGAATGACGCTATTTGGAATAGAAAGCCTTCTCGCCGGCCAGAGCGCCAATTCGTTTCTTTTGCCGGAGGTATTGGTCTGGCAGCGCTGGCGCCTGTCCGTAATGGCGTTATTACCCGGGATCTGGCTTTTATTCAGTCTGACCTATGCAAGGGGGAATGCAAAAGAGAGTGTAGCTCGATGGCGGGGCATCCTTCTGGCTGCATTCATACTGCCTATGGGAGTGGTAGCCCTGGCATGGGGCGATTTGCTGAGTGGAGAAGCCGGGGCTGGCCCGAATTCCATGTGGATGTTGTCGTTATCCCGATCCGGCGTTCTGCTTAACGTTCTATTCACCTTGGGGGGTATCCTCTGCCTGATGAACCTGGAGGCAACTCTGCGGGAGTCAAGGGGGATGATGCGCTGGCGCGTCAAGTACATGATTGTGGGAGTGGGGGTTTTGTTTGTCGTCCGGTGTTATAGTTCCATCCAGGCTGTTCTCTACTCCTCCATCAATGTGGATCTGACAGGGATGAAAGCGGGTTCTCTGGTGATTGGTGCTGTCTTTATGACGGTGGCATTAACCCGTGGCCCGCTCAGTGCTGTGGATCTGTATCCCCCTTATGGGTTTTTTTGTGGCTCCCTGACCGTGATTGTGGCTGGAGCCTATTTGTTGTTGGTGGGGTTACTTGCCGAGGCGGCGGCCTATTTTGAGGCGGGCAATTTCTTTCCGCTGCAATCGTTCCTGATGCTGGTCGGGATGAGTGCGATCACCATTGTGCTTCTGTCAGACCGCTTGCGGCAGCGAGCCAAACGTTTTATCAGCCATCATCTCCACCGGCCGCAGTATGACTACCGGCGGGTGTGGTCAAAATTTACGGAGCGAACGGCAGCCCTCACTGACCAGGCGGAGTTCTGCCGGGAGGTGACCCGGCTCATCTCAGAGACCCTGGAGGTGCTTTCTGTGACGATCTGGCTGGTGGATGATCACAGGCACTCCTTGGCTCTTGGGGGCTCAACCTCGATCTCGGAAGAGGATGGTCGGGCATTGATCGGGGAGGGTAAGCTTGGGCCTGACCTTGTACGGGTGCTGCGTGAGCATGCCTATCCGACGGCTGTGCTTGAGGTGTCCGGGGAACTCGGGGTGGTACTCCAGCAGCTGGCCCGGAAGAAGTTTGAGAAAGGAGGGGATTATTATTTCCTCACTCTGTCAACGCATGACGAAGTGCTGGGGGTTCTGATTATGGGGGACCGGGTCAGTGGTCTGCCCTTCACGATGGAAGAGTTCGATTTGATACGTACGATCGGGAATCAGATTGTGGCGATATTGTTGAGTATTAAGTTATCCGGCCGCCTGGGTGAAGCACAGAAACTGGAGGCATTTCAGACGATGTCTGCTTTCTTTGTCCATGATTTGAAAAACACAGCCTCCACGTTGTCGCTCATGCTGCAAAATCTGCCGAAGCATTTTGATGATCCGGATTTCAGGCAGGATGCATTGAGGGCGATTGCGAAAAGCGTCGACAAGATCAATGCCCTGATCGTGCGGTTGAGTTATCTCCGGCAGAAACTGGACGTCAAGCCTGTCCTGATGGACCTTAATGCCGTGGTTAGAAATGTGCTGACCGGGTTGGCCGGCGGGGCGGAAGCTGTCACCACGGAACTCATTACGCTTCCCCTCATAATGCTTGATTCCGAGCAGATGCAGAAGGTCATCACGAACCTGATCCTGAACGCCCGCGAGGCGATAGGGCCCGGGGGCAGGATCAACATACGGACGGAGACGCGAGGGAGTGAGGTGGTGATGACCGTATCGGACAACGGGTGCGGGATGACTCCGGAATTTCTGGAACGGTCGCTGTTCCGGCCTTTTCAAACGACCAAACAGGAGGGATTGGGAATAGGCCTCTTTCACTGCAAAATGATTGTTGATGCGCATCGGGGGAAAATTGAAGTTGAGAGTCAAAAAGACATCGGGACCACTTTCAGGGTGATTCTTCCGGTGCCGGGAGACAAAAAGTGAAACAGAAACTGCTGATAGTTGATGATCAGGAAGATATTCGAACACAGATGAAATGGGCGCTGGTTGAGGACTATGAGGTCTTGCTGGCCGAGGACCGGCCGACGGCCCTGGCGCAGCTGGCGGAGGGCCAGCCGTCGGTTGTCTTGCTTGATCTGGGGCTTCCTCCGTATCCGGGCGACACCGTGGAGGGGTTTCTGGCGCTGGGAGAGATGCTCGCGCGGGCACCCCTGGTTAAAGTGATTGTCATTACAGGCCAGGGAGAGCGTGCGAATGCGGTCAAGGCCATTGGCGAGGGCGCCTATGATTTTTTGAGCAAGCCCATCGACACCGACGAGCTGAAGATCATTTTGAAACGGGCTTTCTATCTCTCCAATCTCGAGCATGAGTCCCTGGCCTTGCGGGATATGGTGGAGGGCGAAGGTTTTGAAGGAATGCTGGGGACCAGTGCGCAAATGCAGCAGGTATTTACGGCTATCCGCAAAGTGGCTACCACGGATGCCCCTGTGCTTCTGCTCGGGGAGAGCGGGACCGGGAAGGAGATGGCTGCGCTGGCGGTGCATCGGCGGAGTGCCCGTGCAAAGGGGCCGTTCATCGCCATCAACTGCAGTGCGATTCCTGAAACATTATTGGAGAGTGAGTTGTTTGGCCATGAGAAGGGTTCATTTACGGGCGCCCACGTTCAGCGTAAAGGACGAATTGAGATGGCTGCCGGTGGCACGCTTTTTCTGGATGAAATAGGAGAGTTGCCGGGCGCGATCCAGGTGAAGTTGCTCCGGTTTCTGCAGGAGCAGCGCATTGAGCGAGTGGGGGGGCGGGGTGAAATCGAGATCGATACGCGCGTTATCGCCGCTACCAATCTTGACCTCAATCAGGCCATGGCGGATGGACGATTCCGGGAGGACCTGTATTATCGCCTCGCGGTGGTTGTTATCCGGTTGCCGCCTTTGAGAGAGCGGACAGGGGACGTCCTGTTTCTGGCCAATGCATTCCTTCAGAAGTTTTCACATGAAAATAAGCGCCAGATAACCAGGTTCGGCAAGCAAGCTCTACAAACGATCAGTCAATATGAGTGGCCGGGCAATGTGCGTGAAATGGAGAATCGTATCCGCCGTGCGGTGATCATGGCGGATGGCAAGCAAATTAACATTTCGGACCTCGATCTTGCCTCAGTAGCCGTGGCATCTGGCCTCAACGGGCAGAACCTCAAGGAGGCGCGGGAGCAGTTGGAGCGGGATATGATTGTGCGATCTCTGGCGCATAATAAGGGTAAGATCACCGCAGTGGCGGAGGAATTGGGGGTAAGCCGCCCGACGTTGTATGAATTGATGGAGAAACTCGCGATCAAGAGGGAATAGGTATGGATAAAGACCAACAGACGGATTACGCGGGAAGGCCATGGACGGGGTTCTGGATTTTCGCAGGCGTGTGGACGGCGACCTTCTCGCTGGTTCTGCTCAGACTCCTTCGATTTTCCCTCGGATCGGAACTGGAGTCCTATGTGCCCATGGTTCCGTTCATTTCGGCTTATCTTCTGTATTTGAAGCGTGAGACACGGGGTTTGCCTGCTTCCGTAACGAGCCGGAGGAGTGTGGCGGCGGGGATCTGGGCGGTAACTGCCGGACTTCTTGCCTTGCAGGGCGTGCTGGAGTCCCATGGCCGGGTCGCTGGAGAGGCAAGTGTGTTAGTGCTGCCGGTTATGGCCTTTGTTACGGGAATTATTGGCGGCGTGGTGTATTTTTTAGGGCTGCCTTCATTCAGGGCGATGATGTTTCCGTGGTTGTTCCTTTATTTCTTGGTCCCGATTCCCGAGCCGCTGGCACATGGGTTGAGAGTGGCGTTGCAGCAAGGTTCTGCGGAAGCGGCTTATGTGATGTTCAAATTGACGGGAACGCCGGTCTTCAGGGATGGCCTGGCTTTTTGTTTGCCTGGTCTGACGATTCAGGTTGCGGAAGAGTGCAGTGGGATACACTCGAGTCTGGTGCTGGTAATAACCAGTCTGGTGGCCGGTCACCTTTTCCTGAATAAAACGGCGGGGCGCCTTCTTCTGGTCGTGCTGGTGCTTCCCCTCTGTCTGATCCGGAATGGGTTCCGGATAGTATCGGTATCATTGCTGACGATTTATGTGGATCCGGGGATTATTGATGGGCCGTTGCATCACCGGGGAGGTCCGGTGTATTTTATTCTCTCACTCGGGGTGTTGGTGGCAATATTGTGTGGCTTACGAAGGTTTGAAAGAAGAAGGAGTGGTTGATATGCAGAAATTGAAAGTGTCGCGCTGGTTTAAGGGCGCAATGATAATAAATGCCGTTATTGTCGGGTGTGTCCTGCTGTGTACAGGGTGTTCCCAAAAAGCGAAGACGGCTAAGCATTTGGATCGAGCCGGGCAATATTTTCAGGACAGGAAATACAGGGAAGCGGCCATTGAATACATGAATGTGCTGAAGGTCGATCCTACGAACCGGGTGGCGGTGCGGGGGATGGGATTGACCCTTTGTGAGATGGGGGAAGTGCGGGCGGCGATTCCCAACTTGTTGAAGGCGGAAGAATTGGATCTCAACGATGTTGATGTGAGGCTGAAATTAGGGGCCTTGTATCTCGTCATTGGGGATAGGGGTAGGGCGCGGGAACGGGCCGAAGCAGTCCTGAAGAAGAATCCAGACAATCTTGATGCGCTCGTGTTATGGGGGGCAGGGGTATCCACATCCAATGAGGTGGTTGCGGCCATTGCCCGGTTATCAGCGTCCGCGGCAAAGTACGAAGATCAGCCAAGGTTTTATGTAACTCTGGCCTCATTACACGCGAGTAAAGGTGACTTTTCCGCGGCAGAAGAGGTTTATCAAAAAGCACTGGAGAAGATCCCGAAGTCATGGGAAATTCATCTTGCCAGGGGTGATTTGTATCTGCGTAAACGCGATTTGCCCCGGACGAGTGAGGAGTATCAGGCGGCTGCCGACCTTTCTCCTGCCAAGTCCATCGCCCGGGTCAAGCTCGCCCGGTTCCGTTGGGCTGAGGGAAAGAATGCGGAGGCGAAGCTTATCTTGGACAAGCTGATCAAGGAGACTCCGCAATTCAGTGCTGCCGTTATGTGCAGGGCGGAGCTCGCCCTGAGTGAACGCGATTACGATTCCTCCATGAAACTTCTGGAGGGGATTTTGAAGGCAGAGCCCTCTAATCTTGAGGCTTTCCTTTTGGTGCAGCGAGTGAAGTTGGCGCAGGGAAAAGAGGATGCGGCGATTGCTGCTTATGAGAAATTGGTGTCGGCCTTCCCCAAGTCGGCGCAAGGGCGATATCTTTTAGGCGTGGCCTGGCTGCGCAAGGGCGACGCTCAGAAGGCGATTGGGGAGTGTGAGAAAGCTGTGGCGTTGGAAGCTGACCATATTGAGTCGGTCCGGCTTCTGGCTGAGCTCTACATTCGTATCGGACAGCCGGATCCTGCATTGACCCTGTTAAACTCATTTATGCGCCGCCATCCCAATGAGGGATTTGTTTATGGGTTGCTTGGGGCAGCCTATGGCGCGAAAAAAGATTTGCCAAATGCGGTTGATATGTATCGAAAGCTGATGAAGTTGATGCCGGAAAATCCGCAGGGTCCCTATCTGGCGGGATTGGCGCTTAGGCGTATGGGGAAGGATACCGAGGCGGCCGCCATGTTTGATGAGGCGCTGAAACTCGAGCCGGGCTTCATGGATGCGCTGGAGCAGCTGGCGGGAATGATTGCTGCGCAGAACAAAAACTGGGACCCCGCAGTGGAGAGGATTGAGCGGCAGATTGAGAAGGCTCCGGACTCGGCGGGGTTGCACTATCTTATGGGAAATGCCCTTTCGCAGCAGAAGAAATGGGATAAGGCGGAAACGGCCTTTCTGAAGGCTATTGAACTGAAGCCTGAAATTACGGCTGCGTATTTGGGGTTGAGCTATGTGTATGTGGCGACGCACAAGGAAGATCAGGCACTGGTGAAGCTGGACAGCGCATTAGCGGTCAATTCGAATGATGTGGCTTCCCTTATGATGAAAGGGACCCTTTTGATGAACAGGAACGACGCGACCAATGCAGCGGTGCAGTATCAGCGGGTTTTGGCGGTCAGGCCCTCTTTTGTTCCTGCTCTCAATAATCTGGCTTGTATGTACCAGGGAAACCCCGCCCTCAAGGACAAGGCGTACGAGTATGCCAGACGGGCAAGGAACGTTGCCCCGCAGGATCCGCGGGTAGCCGATACGCTGGGGTGGATTCT
>Ga0194056_10001957_pt1 | contig 11090 bp, 5 predicted proteins | sample SepL4413m_MetaG_FD_155458 | JGI IMG/M metagenome (GOLD analysis project Ga0194056, IMG submission 155458) | Anoxic zone freshwater microbial communities from boreal shield lake in IISD Experimental Lakes Area, Ontario, Canada - Sep2016-L442-13m | ecosystem: Environmental > Aquatic > Freshwater >...
ATATAAGATAATACTAGGCAACTTTTTCAAGCCCATCCAACAAGTTTTCTGCCTCTATCAATCCAGCGTCAATTTCAGCAATAAGATCTGATATTCCGACTATTATCTCATCACTGATTTTACCTTCCATCCTCAAGTGGTCAATGGCCCCAGACATCTGTAAGACAAGACCCTGCATTTGCACTCTAGCGGTATCTAAAGCATCTTCAAGATCAGACTTTATTTCTTTATCTACCGTATTGTCTCGCAACAAAGCTACTTCTGTCATATGTGAAATAACAGAATTGGCAGCAGAAACAAACAAATCATTATCTCCTACCCTTTCATTAATTACCTTTACCATATCTTCCTCATTTCTAAATTGTTCTGTCATATTTTTATTATTTAAATAAGACTAATAAAATTATAAGCTAACTTTTTTAAACTTTTGGTCTATCACTTTCCAATTTAAATTTTGAAAAAACGTCTCAATATAGGCTTTTTTATCCGATCCAAAATCTATAAAATAGGCGTGTTCGTACATATCTATCACCAAGATAGGTGCAGTTCCTGCCACGCCGTAAAGATTATGAGCATCTAATAAAAAGTTATTCAATTTTCCAACGTTAAAATCATAACCAAGAACTACCCAACCCCGGCTACACAAACCCAAAGCCTTAAAATTGATTAACCATTTTTCAAAAGAACCAAAATCTTTTTTAATAGCATCTATAACTTCACCCCCTGGTTCTCCTGCCCCACCCAGGACATCAAAATAAGCCTCGTGTAGAACGATAGCGTTACTAACAAAACTTTCCTCTATTTTTAATTCTCGTAAATCAGAGAAAGAGGCATTAGCGGTAGATTCATCAGTCGTCTTTAATTTATCTTGAATCTCCTGCCACTTTTTTACATAGCTCTGATAAATCTTTCCGTAGTGAACACCCATAGTATTCTGAGAAATACCCTTCAGCTCACCAAAAGATAATTTCTTTATTTCCTCGTACTTTTTCATGTGATTTTACGAAATTATGCGATTCACCAGAATCGTACTGGGTATCGCATCCATCAAAACGCAATCTATTTTACACCATGTTCTTTGAAAAAAGGAGCATACATTTTATCGGCAACCAAGATGTGTTTTGTTAGCCAAGTCTTTGCAAAATCAGCAATTTCCAGAGCAAGCTTGGGCAAGTCTTCACTACCACTTTTTAATCTCTCAGAATATTTATCACTCTGCTCCCTAAACATCATGTGATATTTCATATGATTTTCTATATCCGAATAAGCAAACTGATTAAAATATTTCTCTTCTGTAGATAAATGATAAAGAGCATAATCCCTTAGTTCATTAACAACCTTAACCAACTCGGCAGAATCACCTTTGTTTGTCTCTAAAATATCATAAATCTGATTTACAATACCAAAAAAATGCTGATGTTGCTCATCAATAATACCAATACCTAAACTATATTCGGAAGTCCAAATGAATTTGTTCATAATTCTTTTAATAATTAATCTTATATACTAATATGATATCACAATAGCCCTAAATACCAAGTAGCAAAAAAGACTACCTCATCCTCTTTCTAGTAGTAATTTCCTTAAAAAGGAGGATAATTAGGACGATTAGAGCAAAGATTAAGAATAATATACTATTTTCATAAAGGTTTTGAGTTGGCATAATATCAACTGTATTAGTTGCAAGTACCGGTTTTTTATTACCAATAATAGGTAAATTTGTCTTATTTTTTTCACCAGTTAATGAACCCCCACTGGTATCAACAGGAATATCTTTATCATTGATTAAAAAAATAGAAAATATCGTCAGGTGATTTATTTGAAAAGTAACCTTACCATAAGAAAACACCGCGTCAGGAATCAAGACCCATTGCTGATTAATATCGTTAAACCAGTAAACACCCAGATTTTCTTCACCAAACAAACTAAGCGAGACCGGCAGAGTTATAGTAATAGGGTGAGTGAAAAAATGAACTGGATTACCATTCTTATCTACCGCGGTAATATTATAAAATACGTTATTAACTAATTCTGCTCCAATAGAGACAAGATATAAATTTGCTGAATCAAGGCTTTCTTCATTAATAAAAAAAGTAGTTCCATCCGACACATCTCCTGTTGGTACATCTAAAATAATTTTTCCAACTGAAGTATCTTTTGTGTAAGTTCCCGACTGGCTTGGAAGTATGGTCAAATCTTCATTATAAGAATCGACGTGAGAATATATATTATTACCCGATCTGTTTCTACTACCACTAGACAAGACTGAAGATGAGCAACTCTGACTCAAAACTGGACTTCCTCCACTACAACCAGAAGGGGTGGCTGATAAAACAGTTCTGGTCTGCAAATTATTAGAGCAAGAGTTCCAATCAGAATAAGTCCAAGCGGTGCAAACTGATACTGGCCTCCAGTCCGTACGAACATCACAATAGGTTGGACAATCGAAAGTTAGTGTGCCTACCAAGGTCCCGGTTGCTATACCAGAAAATTTACCAGTGGAAGTACTTATCTTCACTCCCGAAAAATCTATCCAGCCCAAACCTTCTCCCCAAGCAAACCCAGAAAGATTGCCGGCACCATCATTTAAAACGCCACCTTGAGTGGGGTTAAATTTTATCCAGCCAGCGTTTGCCGACCAAGCAAATCCAGAAAGAGCGCCGTCATCTACAACAACATTTTCAAGGTTTATATAACCGACATTATTACTCCAGGCATGTTTGTAAGAGCTTAAAATCGTTCCAGCAAAAACATAAGAAGCATTTAATAGTATTCCTATTAAGAAAATAAATATAATTAATGCCCTTTTAAACATAAAACTATTGGTTATTATTTTTTAGTTGAGGTGGCGGTTACTTTTTTAGTAGTGGAAGTCAAATCTTGAGATTGATTAATAGAAATAGGAGCTACATTGATAATTTTATTTGTAGATGGTCTGTAAAGGATAGCTTTCATTGCGGTCGTATAAGCAAATAAGATATCTCCATTTTCAGCCTTAGCAAAGAAAATCTGATCCTTTAGTTTATCTTTGTCAGAAATAGTAGCAATGGTTGGTACTTCACCCTGTGGCAATTCCATCAATTTACCTAAAACAGAAACAAGTTTTTGGGTTTCAGCAGAAACTTCCGCATTAGGATTTGTTTTTAAATCTTTATATTTATTATAATAATGGAAAGAAAAATATACTCCCAAAACAGCGACGACTATTAAAACAATTAGGGAGATTCTCTTCCAGCCAAGTCTTTTACAAAGACCGACTTTGGGTTCATCTTCAAAAACCTCTTGTTCTTGTTCAAATTCTTCAACCTTTTCTAGTTCTTCAATATTTCTTTTCATTTTTTTATTAATTAATAATCTTATAAATTTATACCAGCAATTATAACATTTAATTTTTATCTGAGCAAAATTATGGGTTTGGCACCGACTCAGTGACCACTGGAATTTCTTCTACTGGGGCTGGCGGTGTTTCTTCTACCACAGGAGTCTCATCTACCGGTGGAGTTACAGGAGGAGTCACTTCGTCAGTAGAAGTAGCAACTGTATCACCCACTGGTGGATTCTCAGTTGATATTGAATCTATAACAGGGTCAGTGGTTGTAGAAACGGGATCAGTTGAAGTTGAAACTGGATCTGGGACATAAACCGTAGCAGAAGATGGAGCAGGGGTCTCTTCTGAAGCCGTATTGGTCTTATCTAAAATATTTTGAAGTTGATCTCCATTTACACAAACTTCATTTCCATCAGATTTCTTCACACAAAGCTGTTCAGTGTGAACTTTCTTTGCAAAGATCTCATCAAAGTATCCGCGGATTGCAGTGATGCGGGCGGAAACAAGATCAGTGAGGAATTGCTTACCAGAAGAAATTCTGTCCCCTATTATTACTACTGGATCACGAGCAATTTCTAATTGAACTGTGGAAATTAAAGTTGAGAGGCCGGTGCTTGATGAAATATCTCCAAGAAGAACAGCTTGTTGTTTAATAGAATATCCTCCCGATGAATAGGTATTTTTTATAAATACCACAACTGACCCAACGCCTTCTCCATCATATGATGTAATAGCTTGACCGATTACCATTCCGTCTAAATCTGCTTTCATAGCTACACCAGGAATTTCTGAACTTGTAAGATAATCTCCGATCTTTATACTACCATTTATAGTAGTTACCTTAACCGGTACACGCCCTGCAAGTGCCACTGGAACAGATTTCGAACCTTCTCTATTTTCACCTCCCATAAGTACACCTGGTCTAGTTGAAACTACTCCAATAATTTTTCCATCATATTTTCCTTCGCTTTTCTTAACTCCGGCGGTTAAGTTTGAATCGACACTAACAACATCTCCCATTGAAATAGTGTTGTCGTTAGTTCCATAGAGTTCGGCAATATCGGCGCCAAGATTTACTTCCATAGCCATGTTTGATTTATTAGTCATTGTACCGTTTGCAGCACTTCCCTGAGCCCACACAGTGTAAGTTTGTGCAGAAGCCGTACCAGGACTATCTACTGCTGTCCACGAACATGAATCATTGTTTGAGTCTGTAGTACCACAAGAAGTGGTTACCACCAAAGTACCAGAAACAAGGGCCCCTCTTCTGACCTGAATAGTAACATTTGTATTTGCTGTATTGTTTCCGTTGTATTGAATAAAACCATTTAACAAAATTTCGCTGGTAGCGCTTCTTGGCGTAATTGTAACCGGAATACCAATATCAACATTACTTGCACTTACGTTATCAGAAGTTGTTTCTGAAGCAATTTTAATATTGTCAGTTTGTGTAATTGAAGTCCAAACATTTGTAGCGGTGCAACCCTTAAATGTACTGTCAGTACCATTGAAATAAACATCACCAGCTGTACAAGTAGCAGGGTCACCAGTACTTCCCTTATCAGAAAACCTAATCGTTCCATAAGTACCTTGGTCGACAACGGTTGCTAATGTATTAGTTCCATCTGTAAAAGCAAGCGTACCAGTATTTCCAATTGCAATTTTAGCTGCAGTCGTCGAATAAGTTATTGATGAAATACCAGTAAGCGCACCACCAGATGTCAGGTTTAGACCAGTTGAAGAAATAGTAAGAGCATCTTTAGCTGAACCGAGAGTAATAGTATCCGCTGTCGTATCATCAGAACCTATATTTATGACATTTCCACCAGTACCCGTACCAATATTTATTGATTTTCCAGTATTACCATTTCCAATATTCACAGTACCAGTTGTTCCAGAATCAAGAGTTACAGAACCGGTGGAACCAGATTTTATTGAAACATTACCGGTAGTGGTTGTAAGCAAAGCAATTCCACCAGTACCAGAATTTATGGCAATATTTGTAGCGCCAGTAGCATTACCCATGGTGATGGTCTTTGCAAAAGCACCAGTACCAATATTTAATGCGCCAGTACCAGCTTCAAGAGAAAGTGTTGATGCACCATTTGTAGAACCAACCTGAACCGTCTGTACCGCACCACCGGTTCCAATATTTACTGTTCTAGCTTGAGCGCCAGTACCAATACTTATTGCCCCTGTTCCAGAGTCTAAGGTGAGAGCGGTGGCCCCAGTCTGATTACCAATATTAATTGTTTTTGCGGAAGCACCAGTACCAAGATTTAATGTTTGAGTTCCGGCCGTTCCAACACCAGAAAGAATATTTACCGTTGAATTTGCACCAGATGCGCCAGCGGAAATATTTACAATCTGAGCTGAAGTATTTACACCGTTACCAATTGAAATAGTATTTCCAGAAACTCCACCACCAATATTTAGAGTTTTGACTCCCGAACCATTAGCCAAAGCAACAGTTTGTACACCAGTACCAGGGGCTATATCAAGATTTCCTGTTTGAAGTCCTGTACCTCCGATAGATATTGTTCCACCAATCATCGCCGCACCAAGAGATAGCGAGCCAGCAGTTTGAGTATTTCCAATTCCGATTACGTTTGCGCCTGTGCCTCCAACATTTATTGTCTCTACAACAGCCGCCGCCGTACCAATATTTATTGTTCTAGCAAAAGCGTTTGTACCGATATCAATATTTCCAGTACCAGCGTTAATGGCAACTGTTGTTGTACCCGTTCCGTTACCAATCGTAATGGTTTTTGCCGTTGCCCCTGTTCCAATATTCACACCACCCGTTGAACCGGTGTCCAAATTCAAATTCCCCGTTGTGCCTGATGTAATATTCAAATCTGAGCCAGCCGCAGATGTAAGAGCAAGAGTTGTACCGCCAGCCAAAGTTGTAGCGCCACTACCAGTAAGAGTTGACGCATTTGAAGCAATAGTAAATCTTGTACTATTTCCGGTTATAAAGTTTAGAGCATTTGCATCAGTTGTCCCTAATTTTGTTGTTGTTCCAAAACCGTTTCCACCATTTATAAAAGCAGTAGCGGAAACATCCGTTGCTGTTGTTGGAAGAACTATTACTCTCCAGGCCCCAACGTTAGCATTCGCACCAGAATCGTATTGAAGTTGGACTGAGGAGTTTGGAAATATAGTTACATCTGCACCAGTTTCAATTATAAGTTGATTTGTCGTTGTAGAAAGACTGCTATTATTTTTCAAAAATAGATTTTTAGAAGAAGCATTTGATATATTTATATATCGTCCATTTACACCACCTGAAATACCAGAAAGAGTGGCGTCAGAAGTACCAATATATCTAAAGTATGAACCGGTACCAATATTAAAATCATTCAAGGCACCCGTTGTTGAAAAATCAACCTTTGGAGCAATAAAATTACCCGCGACACTAAGTCCGCCGTTCATTGTAAACAAACCACTACCAGAAGTTATTGGTCTATTTGTTGTTGTGTTTAATCCAAGAGTTCCCGCACCAGTCATATCTATAATTGGTGACGAAGATGCAAGAATAATTGAAGCGGAATTTATGGTTGTAATACCCGAACCAGTAGTAAAAGAACTGCCGTCAGCAATAACAACATTTCCATTTAAATTAATCCCCCCAGAACCAGCATTTAAATTAAGTGCGGTTCCGCTTGTAGTATTTCCGATTGTAATAGTCTTCGCATTTGTACTTGTACCAATATTTATTGCCCCCGTTGAACCAGAATCTAATATGAGAGCACCAGTTGATCCAGAAATCATACTTAGATTTGAAGCCGCCGCAGAAGAAAGTGAAAGTGTACTATTTGAAGTGATAGATGTTGCCCCATTTCCAGTAAGAGTGGCAGATGTCGTGCCGACAGAGAAACGATTTGTTCCGCTTGTTATAAAGTTAAGGCCATAGGCATCGGCGGTTCCGAGATTAGCTTGAGTGCCATATGAATTTCCATTTTGTAAGAAAGCAAATGCTCCAATAATAGCAGACGAAGCTGGAATTTGAACAAGCCTCCATCTTAAAATACTAGAATCATACAAAAGAGTAACTGAGCCATTTTGTGATATTACAATCGGCAACCCTGAACCAATTAAAATACGATTTATATCGGTAGAACTAGCATCCTGATGATTTAGAGTAAAGCTGGATGCAGAATTATTTATCAAACGAATTTGTCTTCCATCCGTGCCACCAGAAAAACCTGTAAATGTAGCTACCCCTGCACCAGTATAACTAAATACGGAACCAGAACCTAGATTTACATCGTTATTTATCCCAACGGTAGAATAATTTGTCCCTCTAGGCGTAACAAAATCCCCAGAAGCAACAAAGTTTCCGGTCGTTGTTGCATTTCCACTTACAATCATATTTCCTCCAACAGTCAAAAGCCCTGAACCGGTGGTTATCGGTCTATTTGTTGTTGTGTTTAATCCAAGAGTTCCCACACCAGTCATATCTATAATTGGTGACGAAGATGCAAGAATAATTGAAGCGGAATTTATGGTTGTAATACCCGAACCAGTAGTAAATGTATTCGTACCAGAAATTGTCGTATTTGATCCTAGAGTAATACCCGCAGAACCTGCATTTAAATTGAGTGAGGTTCCACTTGTAGTATTTCCGATTGTAATTATTTTTGCATTGGAATCTGTGCCAATATTTAAATCCCCCGTCGTTCCTGAAGTAACAGAAAGAGTAGAAGCCGCCGCAGAAGAAAGTGAAAGGGTACTATTTGAAGTAATAGATGTTGCCCCATTTCCAGTAAGAGTGGCAGATGTCGTGCCGACAGAGAAACGATTTATTCCGCTTGTTATAAAGTTAAGGCCATAGGCATCGGCGGTTCCGAGATTAGCTTGAGTGCCAAAAGAGTTACCGTTTTGCATGTAGGCAATTTGCGCAAGATTCGCAATCGCAGATGGCACCGATACAGCTCTCCAAAGCGAAGATGTAATATCATATTGCAAAGTTACCGTTGTTCCGGAGTTTAATGTCATATCTTGACCGGTACCAGTAAAAATTTGATTTACAGCAGATGACGAAGCACTTAAATTTGAAATGGTCAGAGTAGAAGCCGAGCCATTAATAATACGAATCTGTCTTCCATCTACCCCACCAGCTATACCTGTGAAAGTGCTGGTACCGGTGCCAGTAAATCTAAAAAGTGTTCCATTTCCAAAATTTACATCATTTATAATTCCGGTAGAAGAATAATCTGCTCCTTTTGGTGTAACAAAATTTCCAGAAATTGTAGATGTACCAGCTACAGAAAGAGATTTACCATTTCCGATATTTATATTTCCGCTTGTATTTATATCAAAAGCACCAGTCTGAGCCCAATCAGAAGTCAGAGGACCGATGGAAACATTTCTTCCACTTAGTGTCATTCCAGATCCGAAAATAAAATCTGTGGAAGCAGACATTTGCACCCAAGAAACCAATGATGAAGAATAAGTAAATGTCACATTGTGATAATAAGCATTTGTATTTTGGACGAATAAAGTATCATTATTAGCTGGAGCAGTAAAAGTATAAGTAAAGGCGCCAGGAGTACCGCCAGTAATTTCTACTTCATAATTTTTCTTTCCTAACATATCACCAGTTGGAGTAGTGTTTGATTTGAAAGCTACACCAAATCTATCCCCTACTACCAAAGATTTTATTTTTACCCAATTTGGAGCTTGATACTGAATCAAATCCCCCGCCGCAAAAGACACCCACGGACCGGTGGCTCCACCAGTATTAATAATATAACCATCAAGATTTGTTGCAGAACTTGTGCTCATCGGTGTAGAGGTTGCGGCGACGACATTGATCAATTCAACTGGCTGTTTCCAGCTTAAACCAGTAACTCTACTATCTACATAAGTTTTAACGGCATTTTGTGTTGGATAAAGAGTGTTTGATGAAGACGAAAGAGTAGTATCAGTAGATTTATCTGCAATATTTTCCGGAGTATAACCAAGAGCATTTTGTTTACCACTAAAAGTACTCCAATCAGCGGAAGTAAGGAACCCTTTATTTGATGCGTTAGCACTCTGACCACCAGTATAATTAATACTAAGGGCTCCCAAAGCATTTATGGTAGCATCACCACTTAATAAGACTGGATTAAAATTTGTACCATCGGCCACCAGAAGTGAACCGAGAGTATTTGCGGCCATATATAATTTATTTCCAGAAATAGTTAGATTTCCACCGGTGGTAAACATTCCATTACCAGTAGTAATCGCTCTATTTGTGGTGGTGTTGAGTCCAAGAATTCCGGAGCCAGACATATCTATAATAGATGATGTGGCGACAAGGGTGATCCCCGCTGAACCAAAGATGAAATTCCCTGAACCAGTTGTAAGTGAGTGACCATCAGCTATAGTAACATTACCGTCCAGATTAATTCCTCCCGAGCCAGAATTTAAATTCAGTGTTGAATTTCCAACTGCATTTCCCACATTTACGGTTTTTGCGGTGGCACTCGTCCCAAGATTTACCGCGCCCGTTGACCCACTATCCAAATTTAAATTCCCTGTCGTCCCTGAAGTAATATTTAAATCAGAACCAGCACCAGATGTAAGAGCCAGAGTTGTACCACCAGATATAGCGGTGGCTCCATTTCCAGTGAGTGTAGCTGATGAGGTTGCTAAATTAAATCTATTTATTCCTGAAGTAATAAAATTCAAACCAAAAGCGTCTGTAGTACCCAGAACCGCGGTCGCGCTAAAGGCGTTTCCGTTATTTTCATAAGCAAATGAACTTATAGAACCAGCTGTTGTCGGAAAAGAAATAACGTGCCAAGCGCTTGAATCAGCATCATATTGAAGACCGATAGTGGTCTCTGACGGGACAACAACACTCTGTCCGGAAGGTGTTTCTATTTGACTTGAAGAAGCAGAACGTGAATCCAAATTTGTGATAGTTAAATTAAAATTAGAATCATTCAAAAGACGAATTTGTTTTCCGTCTGTTCCCCCAGCGATTCCCGTAAACGTCGCATTATTAGAACCGGTATAATGGAAGTAAGATCCCACGCCAAGATTTACATCGTTATTTACTCCAACGGTTGAATAATCTGTTCCCTTTGGTGTGCTAAAATTACCGGCAACACTAAGTCCGCCGTTCATCGTAAACAATCCACTACCGGAAGTTATTGGCCTATTTGTCACAGTGTTTAGTCCAAGAGTTCCCGCACCAGTCATGTCCATAACGGTATTTGTTGCCGAGAAAGAAAGAGCGTTTGAATTATCAATTATTAAGCCTGAACCAGTAGTAAAATTATGACCACCGGTAATAGTAACATCACCGTCCATGTTTATACCCCCTCCATCAGCATGAAGATTTAAAGTTGAACCCGGTACTGTATTTCCAATATTTATAATTTTTCCATTTGCATTCGTACCAATATTAATTGTCCCCGTTGACCCCGTATCCAGATTTAAATTCCCTGTTGTACCAGATGTGATATTCAAATCAGAACCAGAAGCAGATGTAAGTGCAAGTGTTGTTCCTCCTGATATAGTAGTTGCTCCACTACCAGAAAGTGTGGCTGATGAGGTAGCTAAATTAAATCTGTTTACGCCAGAAGTAATAAAATTAAGACCAAAAGCGTCAGTGGTACCAAGATTTGCTTGGGCGGCAAAAGCATTGCCATCATTTAAGAATGATTTTTGTGTTAAAAGAGATGTGATACTTGCCGGTGGAGCGATAACGTGCCAATGTCCAGCCAAAGCTTCATACTGAAGTGAAATAGCATTTTCATGAGGG
>Ga0194056_10001958_pt1 | contig 11079 bp, 5 predicted proteins | sample SepL4413m_MetaG_FD_155458 | JGI IMG/M metagenome (GOLD analysis project Ga0194056, IMG submission 155458) | Anoxic zone freshwater microbial communities from boreal shield lake in IISD Experimental Lakes Area, Ontario, Canada - Sep2016-L442-13m | ecosystem: Environmental > Aquatic > Freshwater >...
GAATATTACAACAATTTAGAACATTGCGGATTAAATGGAAAAACACCTAATGAAATGGTAGGATTACAGGTGACAAATGTGTGTGCCTAAGACATTATTTTGCACCTGTAAATTTACGGAGAAAGCTCTTCCGATGAATCACAGAAATACCCTTATTCTTTAGGGCTTTATAGTGCTCGGTCGTACCATAACCCTTATGTTTTTCCAAACCATAACCAGTATATTTATATGCTAATTTTACCATCAAAGCATCCCTCTCCACTTTGGCCGCAATAGACGCCAAAGCAATTGCTAATTCCTTTTCATCTCCTTTTATTATGGTTTTCTGATTTTTATATTCTGCCGGCGCTTTTAATCCCCCATCCAAAAGGACTTCGCAAAATTTTTTATCTTTATTTAAATAAATTAAAGAATTTTCCAAAGCTCTTTTAATCGCAAAAACAATTCCTTTAGTATCTATAATTTTATTACTTTCGAAACTGACTTTATAAATAATATTTCCTCTATCTCTTTCTTCATTTATTTTCTCCAACCATTTTACTCTTTGAAGATGAGAAAGTTTTTTAGAATCGCGAAGCTTCTTCGTCCTGAGTCTGACGAGAGGGCGAAAGTTCTCAATATCAAAATCATTCTGCAAACACAAAGCGCAGACCGCCACTGGTCCGGCTATTGGTCCCCGCCCCACTTCATCTATGCCAATTATATATTTTTTCTCCACTCGTCAATTTTAGCATGATTGCCGGACAAAAGAACGGCTGGCACTTTATATTTTTTCTTTTTATATACTAAAATCTCTGGCCGAGTGTAGTGCGGATATTCTAGACCGTGAGAACCGAGTGAACCATTTTTCTCCCCCTCTAAAACTAAATTCCAATGTGATTCTTCTTTCAGCGAATCCAAGCTGATTACTCCCGGTATCAAACGCCCCACCGCTGAAGCTACCACCATGGCCGCCACATCACCATCAGTTAAAACATAAGAACCGATAGACACTTCTTCTGCCTTAAGTATATCTGTGACTCTTTCATCTATACCTTCATAACGTCCGGTGATAAAGACTACGTCTTCATATTTCTTCGCCCAATCATAAGCCGTCTTTTGATCAAAAGGTTTACCTTTAGCGGAAAAAATTATTACCTTAGTTTTCTTTTTATTTTTTATTTTACTTTCCACTTTTGAAAAGGCTTTCAAAATAGGCTCGGCCATCAGCACCATCCCCGCTCCACCACCATAAGGTTTGTCATCCACCCGTAGATAAGGCTTGTCATTTTTCTTTTGGGTATCGGTTGGCTTAACAAAATCGCGCGGATTGTAGAAATTAAATTTAAGCTTTTTCTCCTTCTGCGCCCGCCCCAAAATAGACTCATTTATATATGAATCAAAGATATGTGGAAACAAAGTAATAACGTGAAAATTCATAGATTTAATCTACCAAGTTGGGACAGTAATGTAAAGTGCTGAAAAATTAAATAAAAAATACAATATAATATTGGACTAGACTGAAAGCCTTAAACCAGATGTGGTAGCATCACCGTGATGACGAGCATCACTAGAATGAAACTCCGTATAATTATCACCCAAGGCGGACTCAGGAATAGAAACAGAAACACCAGATTGATGGGATATGTTTATACTACCAATAAATTCCCCAATCTTCTTTATTGCCTGTTCAGTTGAAAAACCGGCGCTAGATAAGGCGTTTTCCGTAACTAAAATAGAAAATTTTGCTTCAGGGAAATCTTTTTTTAATGAAAAATATTTTTTCACTACGGCTTTAATATGAGCCAGCAATATATCGGATGATTTTGCACCATATACTCGATCCATTATAAGTGACATCTCTTGCTCACCGCTTTCCATTTTTACCGGCATAAAATATACTATTTCATCAGAAATACTTCCTTTTTGTTTCTCACCCTGGCTCATAATATAAAATTTATAATAATCACCAAAAGTTAAGTTTGTATCATTATTTCCCTCTTTAGACAAACAACCAAGACACTGGCGCATATTTTCAATTATTAAATTAATATTGCTGGTGACCCTAGTGATTAAGGAAACATCTTCATCATTTTGATACAGGATTCTCTCAATTTCCTTTAAGCGAGCTTTAAGAATCTCATTCTTTATAACATGGACACTTTTATTAATTTTTTCAAAATGCTCCTTAATGCGACTATAAACATCCTCCAGGATAGACATTTGTGAAAGAATTTCCCCAAGATAATCAGATAACATCTTTCTTTGTTCTTTTGATATTTTATTTTCATTTTTAACAATAATATTTTCTAAATATGCTAAATCTTGTGAAAGAGCCAACGCTCCGGAACTAACTTTAAATCCTTCACCAAAACTATTAAATATTTCAATGATTTCGTTTGATGGAATAACAACCGCTTGTAATTTTTTAATTACCTCTTCCACTTTTTCTTCTTCAAGTCTGCGCAAAACACTACAAATTAAATTTGGTCCCTGAATTTGATCTTGAATCTCCTTTACTCTTTTTGAAGACCAATTATCAACCTTAAATATTTTCTCAATTCTTTTACGTATATTTATCTCCTCCTCAGAAAAATTAACTTTTTTTCCGGTTGTTTCAGCGTAGGTTTTAGATAAAGTAGAGCCAACAATTTTTCCCTGCTCTTTTAATAAAATAAACGTCTCCCGGTCCTCTTCGTCAGTATAAATATCCGGATCAGCTAAATCCTCTATGTTCCTCTTGGCATTTCCCAATTTGATGTCAATAGTCTCAACGTTTCCTATAGTATTAGAAACAGTCTCTTCTTGTAAAGATTTTTGGAATCTAACGGTATCTTCAGCAGAAAGCCCAATAATTTCCGGTGAAATCTTATTTTGATCCTTTCTTTTTTCTAAAATTGGCTCCAAGATTCTTAAATAATCACCACTAAAATATTCAGCTAAGTTTATCTCTACACCCGCCCTAAAATTTTCCCATTCACCATTCAGATTTAAACCTAAAAATAGTGAGACCTCCGCTTCCTTGGTCTTATCCCTACCTCTTATATTACCAACATAGCGAACACAATTTTGCAGAATGCGAATATGCTCTTCGGTCAAATTCTCAGGGATCTTAAGTAAACCAAATCTCTTTTCAAATGTTTTTTGTATTGCCAAAATAAGATTGGCTCTTTCAGTTACTAAAATAGAGCCCACGTCAGAACCCTCCTTCTTAATCTCACTAATCATTACTTCTAATCTCTTTCTGATTGGTACTAAATCTCGGCCACTAAACGAACCTTCATTCCCTTTCTCTAAAACAATCAGATTAGCCTGATAAAGTGGGTAAATCTCCTTTGCAAATTTTTTCACATCTTTAGAATCCATAGCATCAAAAAGATTAAGAAAATCTGTATAAAGACTTGGGGTGGCAGCTATAATACTATTGGAAATGTTATAAAACGCAGCCTTATCATCTTCACTTAAATGATTTTCTTTAATCCTCTTCTCCTGATTCTTTAAACCAAAAATAATCTCCTTCTTGGTTCTTAGAGCGGTTTTCCTAATCTCAACCAAGGCATCAACTGAGTTGATCAGATTCATAATAGCTGAGATATATTTTAAATCCCCGACTTCACCTTCAGTTTTTCTAACGGCGTTAGAAATAATACCTAACTCTATCGGAATCGTATTGTCCATACTATTAAGAAAATTTTGCCATATTTCATGCAGCTTCTTCAAACAAAAATCTCTATTTTCTGGATATTTATTAGAAAATATATTTTTAACTTTCTTCCTTTCTTCTTCGTTTAAACTTATTGAATGTTCATCTAATAAAACATAAAGACGTAATAGTGTTGTCCAATTCTCATCCGTTATCTTAATTTCAGATTTCAGCATTTCTCTCGGTATCTCATTACTTGTCAAAAGAGCGTGTTTCTCTTCGGTTGTAAATTTTTCACTGGTTGGTAGTTTATTAATAAATTCCAAAAGGAGTTTACGATCATCCTGCCTTAAACGATAATATCTATCAATCTTGGCTATTGTCCTTGTAATATCACTTACTTCCGAGTCACTGAAACTAACCGTTTTAGAAAAATTAACTAGATAAATAAATATGTTATTATAATAATTATTAATATACAGATCATCAATATTTCTAAAGAATGTAACTAATTCGCTGGAAGACGGCTGAATTGGAAGTTTTAAGTTCTCAGCAATCATATAGGCCATAAATTTTTTCTTAATATCCGGACCCTTTATCAAATTAATAACTTTTTGCTCAATTTCGTTAACAACCAACTCAAGATTAATCTTTAGTTTTTTATTACCAAGCATTATTTTAAGATTCGTCCAGTTGTAAGCCGCTTCTTTTAATAAATCTTCCGAACTGGTTATTATCTGAGCAATTTCAAGAGACTCAGCATCAGTAAAAGCAATATTTTCAGCCAAATTTACAATATTATCGATAACAAGATTGTCATTACTAAGAACCTTTAGCTCATCTTTAGATCTAAAAAATGTCAGGATATCACTTGAGGATACTGGTAAAGATAGATCTAAATTACAGGCTGCAACAGAAGCAAGAAATTTTTGTTTTAGATCAGTACCATTCATTAATTCAGAAATTTTTAATTTAAGTTTTCCACCAACCAGGTCAACTCCGTGCAAACTCTCAGCATTAATTTTTTCCTTAATATTACTGCCAAATGATAATTCTCTTAAAACTAATTCCATATCATCCCTGGCAATATCTGAAGACTCACACAGTAACTTTAGAGATTCAAAATCATTATAGTATTTAAATTTTGATAATAATGCATCCGCCGCCCGCCCGGAAAGATGAAAAGATTTATTAGAACCACTTAATATTTCATGTATGGCGTTGGCTTGTGCTCCAAGTGGTTGCCGCAAATCCTTAATAGTTCTCAAAACAAACACCTTCTCATCCTCAGTCCCGTTTTCTAAATAATAACAGCTCATCCGCTCAAGCTCTTTAGTTATTTGCATGTATACAGGATTATCTATCCATTTATAGTCATCTTCACCTTGAGAAGCGTTTATCTCCTTTAATGCAAAACTATCTTTATTATTTTTTATTATTGCTATAACTTCAACTAAACCAGGAACATTCATTTGCCTTAAATTTTCTATGTCGGGGTCACTTAGGGTAACTACATACTTATATAAACTTGACTTACTTGATAAACGGTAGATATCAGTTGAAATCAAATGATGCCCCCCACCGTCACCAGTAATCCTAAAAGCGTCCAAAAAGATAAAAGGGGTGGCCTTTATTGATTTTAATTCGATTAATTTGTTTAATAAATTAAAATCTTCTCTGCCTCCAGACTGTTTATGTAGACTCGTAATAATTTTATCTTCAATCACAGCCTGATGCTGATCTACAATCTCTTGTCCAAACTCTCCGATAACCCTTTTGTTTGAACAGAAAATCTTCCATCTCTCAATATCAATCTTACTTACATCCACCTTATTTATTTGGTCATTTTTACGAATACTCGGAAAATTTGTTTCCTCAAGGGCGTAACTAACACTACTTAAACTGTAACTATTTGTCCCTGAACAGGATTTCCTCATAGACTCAAGATTAACTCTTAAGCTTGCAACATATTGTTCATTTTTCCAATTTGAGGTTGATTCATTAAATTCCCCCCAAATATTGTTAGCAACACCCCCACTAATTCTCCATCTAATTATATCTCTTAATGAGTATGGTAATTCTTCTAATCCCGTTCCTATTCTTTCCCTTTTTTCTAAGACCTCCTTCTGCTCTTCACCGCGGTAATTATCTCGTTCAATATCAAAAGACTCTTTGAGAATTGCTAAAGCCTGATCTATTTGTTTTTTTGTACCAAATCTTTCTGTTGCTAGACGCCCTTTTTCACCGGATTCTTTTATTGCTAACTCTATTTGCTTACGAACGCTCTCTTCTAGATAAGAATCATTCAATTCTTCTACTAAAGCCGGTGAGATTTTCGGTTCCGATTCTGATTTAGAAGAACCAAACTCAACAAACGCCAACTCGGAAAGATTCTTAATGTTTGTAATCAAGGACTCAGCTATAGACTTTTCCTTATTTTCTAAAACATATTTATGAATATCATAATAAGTCTCTTTATATTGGTTTTCATATGATGGTATATCTCGAAGTCTATCAACTTCCTGAGTAAGCTCATTTATCTTTCCTTTATTTAACACCGCACCTAAGCCCAAATATTTTCCTTCCAAGGTTCTAATTTCCTGTCTAATTTCGGCTTGTTTGTCATTAACCGACTTAAATGAATCAAAACCGGTCTCTTTAAGTTTGGCTTCAATAATTTTATCTTGGGCAAGATTTAATAATTCAATAGTAGACTTTTTTTCTGCTTCGTTTTTTCTCACAGAAACATCAGCTTGAGTAGCTGTTTCCATTAATGGATCTAATCTGGGTATATCAGCTAAGCTTGTTAATTTAAATAAATTAATTTCTTTCTCTGTCTTCTGTAAGATTTTTACATATTGATCAGAAATTGCTGTAGACTCTTCTATTTTGTCACGGAGTGATTTAATAAAAGATTTTAGTTCAATTGAACTTTCGGGTAGTCTGTCTTTTAAGACTGAGGGAGTAATCTCTGTATTTATAGTAGCAAAAAAACTATTAAAGTGATTAGAAAGTCTATCAAGTCCGTCAGTAAATAATGTAACTTTTTCTTTATCAGAAACAATTACTTCTTTCTTTTCTAAACATTTTTCTATATTTTCCCCACTAACTATTTGTTCATTTTTTTCCAGCATAGGTTCTGACTAATTATTATATTACAAATAATTATATCATTAAAAAGACCCCAACACACTCTCTTCGCCTTAATTAGTCATCTCACTAACAATTCGAGCCCAACACGTAACTGATTTAAATCAGTTACTTCGGCGCACTAATTGTCGAGCAATTTGTGGTCACCCATAATTTTCTACTGAAAATTTGCGCTACCCCGACTCACACCGTCGCGTTCCGTCTCGCACACAGCAAAAGAAAATCACCCAAATAATAATGGGTGATTTTCATATATTTACCGCGTGCGCCGGGTTGGACTCGAACCAACGATGCTCAATGAGCCAGAGATTTACAGTCTCTTGAAATAGCCGCTATTCGACCGGCGCATATTTGTCACAAACGCATTCTATCAGATTCTTGATATTTATCAAGAGCTTCTTATCATGGTAACGAATGTGTATCAAACCATATTTCATTTCTCTAGCATTCACCTTAGAGTCATTTCTAATATATGGCTTGGTAAACTGAGACTTTGGTATCATTGTTAATTTTGACCAAAAATCAATTATAGATGACACATCTTGATTCGAATAACAATAAATATAGGCGCGTATTTTATCTTTATCAAATTCATAAACATCTCTAAACGCTTTCATAAACACTCGAACCATAACGGGATCACTATTAGCAAAATCAAATGTTCCCATTTTACTATTTTCATTACCCTTAAAACCTTCGCCCCAATAAAGCATTGCTAAAATAGACTCCGCATAAGCCTTTTTTAAGCCTACAACTCTCTTCCTCTTAAAAGTCATTTTCTTATTCTCAAATGACCTTTTACTTGCCTCCTTAAAATCTCTTCTAGGGATATTGTGCTTACGCATAGCATAGGTCACGACATCGATTGAGACGTTAAAATACCTCGCAAGGTCTAATGTACTTCTCCCCTCCATCAAATATAAATTTTTTAATTTATTAATATCAATTTTAGATGAAGCAAATGTCATTAATTAATTATAACAAGACAGCTAGATAAAAGTCAAGCTAAGTAGTTCTATGTACTATTCTCCTTGTCTTACCCCCCCCTGACAAGGGGGTTAGGGGTTTATCTCTTCCCCTCCTTAGTCAAGGAGGGGTTAGGGGCGGTTGTGTTCTTCCTCCCCTTCACCTCAAAAGTAAACTCCTCACCTTTCATACCAACCGTTATCGTTCCCCCAGATACTACCCCACGAGAAATCATAAGCGAAGCAACTGAATTGAGAATTTTATCTTGGATTAAACGCTTTAACGGCCTAGCACCGTATTGCGGATTATAACCTTCTTTAACTAGATAAGAAATTACTTCTTTATTAATAATCAATTTAATTTCTTTTTCTTCCAGTCTTTTACGAACAATATCTAGTTGAATATCGACAATCTTAGCAATAGCATTTTCACTCAAAATATCAAAGACAATCACGTCATCTAGACGATTCAAAAATTCTGGGCGGAAATTATCCTTGAGGGCCTTCATCACTTTTCCTTTTACATCTTCATATTCCGCTTTCTTGGTTTTATCCATACTAAAACCGATCTCTTCCATTTTATCAATAAACTGAGCACCGATATTTGAAGTAAGAATAATAACCGTATTTTTAAAATTTACCACTCGCCCCTTAGCATCAGTCAGCCGGCCATTATCAAGAACCTGAAGTAAAATATTAAATACTTCTGGATGAGCTTTTTCTATTTCATCAAAAAGGATCACTGAATATGGGCGATGTCGAACCATCTCTGTTAAATTTCCCCCCTCTTCATAACCCACATAACCCGGTGGAGAGCCAACAAGTTTTGATACTGAGTGGCGCTCCATAAACTCAGACATATCCACTCTTATCAAAGCTTTATCATCATCAAACATAAATTCCGCCAAAGCTTTTGTTAATTCAGTTTTACCTACACCAGTTGGACCAAGGAAAATAAAAGAACCAATAGGGCGATTTGGATCAGAAATACCAGCCCGGGAACGCTTGATCGTATCTGATATCTTCTTCACTGCCACATCCTGACCAATAATTCTTTTCTTGAGTTCGTCCTCCATTCTGTTCAGTTTTTCCGCTTCGGCTTCAAGCATTCTGGTCACTGGCACACCAGTCCAACGAGAAACAATATCCGCAATATCTTCTTCACCAATCTCCTCTTTAAGCATCTGTCTAGAACTCTGTAAAAGTTTTAATCTTTTTACTTTGGTAGCTAAATCTTTTTCCATCTGGGGAATACGGCCATAACGTATTTCTGCCGCCTTAGCTAAATCTACTCGCGCTTCAGCCGCTTCAGCTTCAATCCTAGCTTGCTCCAAACCTTTCTTCAAGGCTTTAATATCAGTAATTATTTCCTTTTCATTCTTCCACTTTAATTCTATTTCGGAAGTTTTTTCTTTCAAATCAGCAATTTCTTTTTCAATTATTTTTGTTCTGGTCTTAGCTTTTTTATCACCGCTTTCTGCTTCTTTTTTCAAAGCTTCATGTTCGATCTCTAAACGTAAAACTTTTCGATGTGTTTCTTCCAAAACTGGTGGCATATTTTCCAAAGAAATTTTCAAAGCCGAAGCGGCTTCATCTATCAAGTCCACCGCTTTATCTGGTAAAAATCTATCCGTAATATATCGTGAGCTAAGATTTACCGAAGCAATAATAGCATCATCAGTAATACGCACGCCATGATAAAGTTCATATTTATCTTTTAATCCACGCATAATGGCCACTGCATCATCTAGCGAAGGTTCATTAACATAAACAGTTTGAAAGCGTCTGGTCAGTGCCGGATCTTTTTCTATCTTCTGATATTCTTTAGTGGTAGTAGCACCGATAGTTCTAAATTCACCGCGTGATAAAGCGGGCTTAAGCATATTAGAAGCATCAAGTGAACCTTCCGCCGAACCCGCCCCAACGATAGTGTGAATTTCATCAATAAAAACAATTATTTTACCTTCAGACTTTTCTATTTCCTTTATAATATTTTTTAAACGCTCTTCAAATTCACCACGATATTTTGTTCCCGCAATAAGCATACCCATATCAAGAGATACTAACTCTTTATCCTTCAAAGATTCTGGCACATCTCCCTGGGCCATACGAAGAGCCAAGCCTTCTACAATAGCAGTTTTACCAACCCCGGCTTCACCAATCAAGATTGGATTATTTTTAGTTCGTCTAGATAAGATCTGAATTATTCTACCGATCTCATTATCTCGGCCAATCACCGGATCAAGTTTATTTTCCTTGGCTAATTTGGTTAAATTTCTGGTATATTTTAAAATAGCTTTAAATTTCTTTGCCGTAGGAATTTCATTTATATTATTAGTTTTTAATTGCTCCAAAGTTTTTACTACTCGAACTCGATCAATTTTAAACCGCGCTAAAATATCTCGAGCTGGGCTTGGTGTATCTATCACGCTTATAAAAAGATGCTCCGTAGAAATAAATTCATCTTTGAGCTCAGCCGCAATTTTTCCCGAAGATTCTATTATTTGTGCCAAATCTGGAGTTAAATATATCTGCATTGCTGGTGAAGAAATATTCGTCCCAGGAGTAGCATTATCTATTACTTCAAGCAGTGTGTCAGTCAATGACATTACATCCACCTCTAGATGGTCTAAAATAGAAGAAACCATACTTTCCTCTTGCATAATCAAAGCAATCAATAAATGAGTAGGATTTACATGGTTTTGACCACGTTCAATAGCAAGCTCGTGGGCTCGTCTAATAACCTCTTTAGCTTTAGTTGTAAAATTATTGAACGGAGGCATAATTTGCAACTTCTTGTTTTAAGATATTTGAAGGAAGAAAATTTTTGTCAAAAATTGCGTTACCAACTCTCAAACCCACCACCTCTCCATAAAGATTTAGTAATGGTCCACCAGAAAGACTGTCCGCAAGATTTATATTAGTGTTTATCGCGGAGATTTTACTTATCACAGCTTCGGTAGAAGTGGCGGTGACCACTGGGCCAGTGATATTAATTAGACTAGAAACAATACCAGTAGAAACAGAATTTTGCTCTTGACCACCCCAAGCAATGACAGTTTGACCGAGCTTTAAACCATTTGAATCAGAAAAGGCAACCGGAGTAAAATCAATAATGTTTTTAGCGTCTTGAACTATTTTTAAGAAATAAAGTTGTCCATTTGTTTTTTTAGGCAAGACAACAACATCATAAAATTTATTATTATCAATGGTTACCCTATAACGTCCATTAATATCAGCAAAAACGTCACCAGTAGCAATCAATCCTTCTTTAGAAACAATAGTTCCAAGACCGATAAACGTCCTCTGAGCCACATCACCGGCGTTTGACATATTTGTATA
>Ga0194056_10001959_pt1 | contig 11075 bp, 10 predicted proteins | sample SepL4413m_MetaG_FD_155458 | JGI IMG/M metagenome (GOLD analysis project Ga0194056, IMG submission 155458) | Anoxic zone freshwater microbial communities from boreal shield lake in IISD Experimental Lakes Area, Ontario, Canada - Sep2016-L442-13m | ecosystem: Environmental > Aquatic > Freshwater...
AAGTTTGACTTAATATAACATTTTTTGCTTTTATAGAAATTTTTTTACTTATATAACTAGGTTGGTTTGATGCTTTCTGATTTATTTTATCCATCAAATGCTCTGCGAGCATAGCGACATCGCCAGACCTGTCTCTTAATGGTGGTAAGGTTATAATACCAACTGCAACACGATAAAATAAATCTTCCCTAAAATTTCCTTGAGCAACTTCAGTAGATAAATTGCGATTAGTCGCCGCAATAATACGCACATCAACTTGTTTAGTGCGGCTATCGCCTACTTTACTGATTTCGCCAGATTCCAATACACGAAGTAATCGTACCTGAGCATCCGCTGGCAATTCGCCAAACTCATCCAGAAAAAGCGTGCTACCATCAGCTGCTTCAAAATATCCCTTTTTATCATTGGTTGCTCCACTAAAAGCACCTCTAACATGACCGAATAGCTCTGAGTCTATTAATTCTTTAGGAATTGCTCCACAATTCACAGGAATTAATAATTTACCTTTTCGTAAACTAGCGTTATGTATTGCTTTAGCAAAAAGCTCTTTCCCCGTTCCAGACTCTCCCATAATCAATACAGGTACATCGCGTAATGCAATTTTTTCCGCTTTATGAATGACTCTCTTCATTTCAGGGTTCTGAGTGATGATGTCTGAGAATTCAGCAGATAAAGGGGCTTCTGAGCTAGATAATTCGGTAAGTTTTTTATCGGCTTGTTTGATTAGCTGAGGGATATATTCTGCGGAAATATCAAACGGAATATCGACAAACTCACCACCTGTATTTTTATTGGATTGCACGAAACGCGTGTTGTACTTTGTTTTTCCTAAGAGTATCGATACCGCTGTCATAGAAGGCGTACCTGGAGATAGGTGAATACTAATATCGAGATCAGGCTCTTTTGTTGTTAATTTATCAAGATAGCCATTCATAGCATGATATATATCACCAAAATCAATTGGTGAACGTAATGAGCATTTAACAGGCATTACATTGATATTCGTTTGTTTGGTAAGCCAATTAATATAAGCGTCAGCAGTTGTTTTTTCTTGATCATGCAGCAAATGCAGTTCGACAAACTTTATCTTTTTTAATGCGCCTAATATCGAACCCTCACCAACGATTTCATCAAATTTCGTAGAAATTTGCCCCCCCGCTTTAAGATCAGTAATACCTAGCCATGATATGAGTATTTGTTTGTGTTGATTCAACATAACATTAGACCTTGTTTCCAATTGACTAAACAACAAAAAAATTTATATCGAAATAACAAATTTTACATTTCATTTGTCTTGATAACAAATAATTTATAAATTACTTATAAATAACAATTAGTTAAAGCACAATATCATCTTGGCTTATTTTTTGCTTTATTGCTTATGTTCTTACTAATAAAGTAAGTTTTTTAATAACCAATGGAGTCACGACATGTTTAGTTTAGCTTTCGAAATAGGATTTGATCACTATCGTTTCAATCTTCCATTAGAGATAGTGAGATTTCCAGACCAATACAGAAAAGATGTTCGCAATGGATTTGATGCAGCAAAGATGCAAAATGCTTCAAAGAAAAAAGCCGATATATTTGAAAAGAAGCTGCTGAGTATCCGTGATCGCGGCTTAGTTAAAGGCTTAATTGTTTCAATTACAGTAGATGATTTACGTCATGAATTTAAAAAAACACGAGGTATCTGTCCAATTACAGGAATTGCATTCACTTTTGCAGAACACACTGAAACCAACTGGTCAGTAGATCGAATCAACAATGATCTAGGCTATTGCGCCGATAATATTGTGATTATTTCAGTCGTTGCTAATCAAGCTAAAAGCGATTTAGACTTGTCAGGAATTATTAAAAAATCATTAGCGACACATCAGCCTGAAAATCAATTACTGACTGAAAAAGAGTGGTTTCGTATGGCACAATTTTACTTTAAAAAAATGAATTTATCGAAACCTCTAAATTTTTGTCAATTACTAAGCAATACCCAATCGCTTTTTGATGAATTGATTTTTATGCAATTGTTTCATTATAAATGCGATAAATCCCAAAATTTTTTAAAGCACCTTGAAAGATATATCAGCAAAGATGTAATTAATAAATCAGCAAAATTAGCCAGAAAACGTGTTTATCATCGTGCTTATATTGATATGGAAGTATTATATGCTAGCCCTAAGTTGTATTGTTCAGTTCAATCATTTATTAAGGTTATAAAATCTCATAACAAAGAATTCGATCCATTATTGATGAATTGTTTGTTTGCATAAGCTACGAGACAGAAGTCGAGTAGTCCCCCTGAAGCAATAGTGTATGTGTTTTCACTAGCGTCTTTTTGCGTAGTGAAAATACAGGCTATACGATATTGTGTCGAGTCATTGGAGAGCATGTGAGTTACCCCTTGTTTGGTAGTGAACGAGTGTCCAGAACGACCTGGGGCAGCCAAGGGCATAGTGGTCGCGTAGTTTTTGCTGATTTTTGAGTAGGATACCCAAAAATCTTTCGCAAAAATAGCGACTCCCCAGCTTATTTCAATACGTTCACCTTGAGCTAACGTATCTGTCATTTGTCTCAGGGTATAGTTCACTGCCAACTCTACGTCTTTTGTTTGAAGTTCAGGTAATTTGTCTTTTAACGCTTGTATCAGCTCTGATTTAATCACAGTGTCATTCCCTTCATTGTAAAGTCCTAATTCTAGCAGGTTAAAAGTTCTTCAAACATTGCGCTTGCTACCTGTCCATTTTTATCCTACTGATAACGCTTAGCCATGTCGCTCAATGGAATAGCTTTAAGTTTACTCGCGTGTCCAGCAGAACCAAAGGCTTCATAACGTGTTTGACACAGTGTTTGCATTGCATCTCTGGCGGCTTGATAAGTTTTGCGTGCGTCCAACTCGGTAGCATTTTCTGGATTAGCTAAGAATCGGCGCATTGCCCCTGTGGAAGCCATGCGCAAATCCGTATCAATATTGACTTTGCGCACTCCGTATTTAATGCCTTCGACAATTTCAGCCACTGGCACGCCATAAGTTTCGGGAATTTCGCCGCCGTTGTCATTGATGATTTTTAACCACTCTTGCGGCACTGAACTAGAACCGTGCATCACAAAATGGGTATTCGGCAAGCGTTGTTGCAATGCTTTTAAACGGCTAATCACCAACACTTCGCCCGTCGGTGGTTTGCTGAATTTATAAGCTCCGTGACTCGTGCCAATGGCGACGGCTAAGGCATCAATGTGGGTTTGTTTGACAAATTCCACCGCTTCATCGGGATCAGTCAGTAACTGGCTGTGATTATCTTGATTTTCTAACGAACCCAAACAACCAATTTCACCTTCAACCGATACCCCACAGGCATGAGCCATGCTGACCACAGTACGGGTAACGTCCACGTTATAGTCAAAAGAGGCAGGCGTTTTCATGTCTGCCAACAAAGAACCGTCCATCATTACGGAACTAAACCCTGATTGAATCGCTTGAGCGCAAATGTCAGGCGTGGGTGCGTGGTCTCTGTGCATCACAATGGGAATATGCGGATATTGTTCAACCGCTGCCAGAATCAAATGGCGTAAAAATACTTCACCCGCATAACGATTCGCACCCGCTGAACCTTGCATAATCACAGGACTATCGCAGGCATCCGCCGCCTGCATAATCGCCTGCACCTGCTCCATATTACTGATATTAAATGCTGGAACAGCAAAGCTATGTTCGGCGGCATAATCCAACAGTTGACGTAATGATACTAAAGCCATAAGGCTCTCCTTGAGTGGTAAAGTGTTTAAAATGTTAAGTGAATGAGTAAAATCAAAGCCATTTTTTGTCTGATTTTTCATGCCTTGAAAAGGAAGCAAAGATACCGAGTGTGCAAAGTAGGGCAAATATCAAAAATAGTAGCCTCGAACTTACCATGAACTGCGGCACGGTGTCTGCCGACAGATTGACTTTACCTACCATCAGCGACAGTACCAGCATTATCAGTCCCATACTAATCATTTGACCAAATAGCCGCATCGTGCTGAGTACAGAAGAGGCTACTCCCAAATGTTTCTTTTCAACGGAACTCATAATGGCATTGGTATTCGGTGATGAAAATAAGCCAAAGCCAATGCCAAGCACTAAAAGCATGGTGATTATCTGCCATAATTTAGTTTCTGGTGTCAGCATTGATAGTGCAAACAACGCCACAGCCACAAACGCCATGCCAACAGATGCGACAATACCAGCGTCCACCCTGTCAGACAGTCTGCCAGCAAAAGGCGAGACAATGGTCATGATGACGGGTTGAGCCAGCAAAATCAGTCCAGCGTGTTTGGGTTCCATTCCCTTGGCATACTGAAGATAAAGACTTAACAGGAAACCTGTCCCGAAGGTGGCACTGTAATTTATGAGTGCAGCGAGGCAGGAAAAAGCAAAGACTCGATTTTTTAACAGCAGATTGATGTTGAATACGGGGTATTTGCGTTTGCTTTCCACAACACCAAACAGTACAAATAACAGGATACCGCTTCCAACACAAACATAACCGTTAAAAGTGGGCAGCAGGGTAAAGCCGTAAAGTGTCAGTACCGAGGCAACAGCGTAAATAACAGAACCCACTAGATCAAAGCTCTCTGCTTTTGCCTCTGCCCATTCTCCTTTCAGGAAAATAACACTCATCAGAAACGCGATTGTGGCAAGCAAAGCACTGAGCCAGAACACGCCACGCCAGCCAAAATGCTGGGTAATAATCCCGCCAAGCACAGGTCCAAGTGAGCTACCAAGATAAACCGATGCAATAATAATTCCGATGGCTTTACCGCGCTGCTGAGGTGGAAAAACATTAGTCAGTATCGCCATCGACGTGCCGAAAATCATGGCACTTGCCAAACCCTGTGAACTGCGGGCTATGATTAGCATGATTCCAGAGGTACTAAGACCGCAAAGAACAGAGGTGATAACAAATAATATCAAGCCAATTAAAAATATCTTTTTTCTACCATGAATATCCGCTAATCTGCCAAAAGGTAGCAGAAATACAGCGGCGGCGAGAATAAAAGCCGTTGCCACCCAGCCCAGCGTCACTACATCAAGGCTAAAATCTTTGCCGATAGCGGGTAACGCGATATTAACCGCCGCTCCCATAAAAGGCGGTAAAAATCCTGAGATACCAAATATCCAAAGTAGCACCTTTTGATTCATAAGCGGGTGAGTTTAAACAAACGACTGAATTGTTTCATAGGATTTTAAACAGTAACGATAAACAATGCTTGAGCAGTATTATCGGATCAATAGTTCGGATATTAATCAGCTAGGGCGATTAAATTTATCGGGTTGCGGTTTAGGATTGATGAAGGTGTATCCACCGCTGTCCATTGGCTGTTTATAGCATTCATCACCTGCTTGGTATAGCCATAAACGTTGTTGTTCTGCTAACGATAACTCAACTTTATGGCTAGCCCCTGTCCCTACCGCAATACTTCGCAATCCGTCAATTGCTTCTTCAGTCTCACCTTCGGCTCTCAATTCTAAAAGCGTGCCATTGCCATAGGTTAAAATTAATGCGAACAGCGTATTTTGATCGTTAATATCCCACACTGTATTCTCGACTTCCTCTTTTGCCGATGGATATTGCCAATCAATGAGGGTAATCAATAAACGCATTAAATAAATCCTGTTATGCCGAGTAAATAAACTTAGTATTATCGAGTGTGGTTTCACCATCCCAACGATAGGCAACTAATGAACCGCCATTACCCGCGCTGTAATCGACACAAGCAACTTTATCAGAAAGCACGGTAGGTGTCCCTGTCATCCAGTAATGACCAAAAAATAACGGTTTATCGCGTGGGTAATTTAGACGTGCGTGTTCTGGAATCGGCAAATCGGGAAGATGTTCTCGTTCAGCGTCGGAAAGTATTGCTGCCTGACGATAGGTGGTTGCCGATGTATCCCACCATCGCGCTCTTACCCTGTGCCTTTTAGTGCCGTCTTTGTCGGTAAACGAATGTCCTTGTGGTAAGGGTATTTCGATACCTTTGCAGATTGCATCTACCTCCTTGAATACTGAGGGTGTTGCAGTATCTTTTTCTGCCAAATTGTCTGGTTCAGTGGTTGCGTCTAGCATTAATGCCAGTGGAATACAGTTATTCTCCGTAAGATGAGGTTTCAGAAAATCCATGAATTGCTGATGCCAACAGGCGTGTACGATGCGAATATCAGGCAGGTCAAGCCAAAGCGGTAAGGTTAAAAACCAGTCAATGATGTCTTTATGTGTCTCTGGCAGGTGTTCGACTTCGTTAAGAAACGCTTCATGTTGGTGACGATTTTTATCACCTAACGAATAGGGAGGACGTGGACGTAGATATTCGCCTTGTCGTTCTGGGTGCGGGGTATGCCAGGCAATCGCATTCAGTTCATGATTACCTAATACCGCTAAGGCAGCTCCAGCGTTCACCATATCACGAGCAATCTCCACGGTTTCTAATTGCTGGAGTCCTCGGTCAATGAAGTCACCTACGAAAATAGCTTGCCGCGAGGGATGATTCCAGACTTTACCGTGTAAGGTGTACCCCATTTTTTCTAATAAATTAACAAGCTTGTCGGCTTGTCCGTGAATATCACCAATAATGTCATAACTCATAGTTCTGTACTCAGATGGATTAGGCAGTAAGGGTTAAATTGACTAGGATTTAATGTCTGTGCGGTGAAAGTTAGTAACCAGGCATCTTTACCCAGACTTTGTAAGCAGAGCTTACGCCAATAAATATAGGTAAACTTAATTACTACAAATTTAGAACCCAGGACAATTTCCATCAAAAAATCGCCTCTAATTTAGCATTAGCGGGTGTTGTATCAGATGACCGTATTGATCGGTTTCTAGCATTCTGCATCGTGTTTATCCCAAATTGTGTCCTTCCAAATACAGTCCTCGCCTGTTTCCAACTTCTCAGGATTTTAAGCGCGTAACGGCATCAACCACATTAGTAAAATACTGGCTAATCTAACAACAGGGCAGCCAGTTTTCTAAACTAACTGTCCTGTTATTTTCCAAGATACTCAATGACAGTATAAAGCTGATCAGGTATTTTCCTCGTGTATAACCGAGGAAAAACCTTCTCAAAATACTGCCCTTATTTAACTGTCGCCACAGCATTATCCTGAATGACTGTCGCCCTGATTAAACTTAAAACCTTGTCGATACGCCTTTCAATATTATTTTTTGAATATTTAGCCAACTGTTTCTGTAATGAAGGCACAAGGATTTTAGCGATTTTACCCGCCGACTCATTATTCCAGGTCATTTCTTCTGCATTAACCTTCGGTTTGATTAACTCGTTCACAGCATCTTTAACATTTTTTGCGGTTGGGTAAGTCGATTTGTCGGACTTATTTCGCATTGCCATGTTCCACGCCTGTTTAGTTTTCGTATCATCATTCTTCAATTTACTTAATGGGCGAAGAACAGATTCTCGAACTGTACCAATTTCAACCGTTGGTAGCAGCAGTGATTCCAGCCTTGCTGCCTCAGCCTGTCTATACAGCATTGATAGACTTTTCGTGTTAGCTAATTCTTGCTTAAAACACGCTTTTAGAGAGTCAAAGCCCAGTATTTCGTATCCATCTGTATTCAGGTAATGCACGGCTCTTCTCAAATTTAAGCTATTACCCGACACCTTTTTTTTATTTTTCTTAAAAAGAAGCAATTCTTGCTTTAGATAATCCATCACTTTTTCGGCATCAGTTTCTGATAAAGCTGACTTTTTTTTGCCTATAAGCGATTTAAGCCATTGGTCTTTTTCTAATTTTTCATCCGAACGGTTATTTTTTTGTGAAACCTGAAGATCTGGCTTGGATGTCTTGGTTTTTGATTGAGATTCGACGGTTTTTTTCATGATTTGCTTCTCCAAAAAGTAATTAACGTTGGTGACGCTGACTGGTTTCTTTCACACAAAATTTACAGTCGCCAATTGGCGAATGACATTCAACCATCTTTAAAACAGAGCCGTGAAGCATAGGTGATTGACCTGAATACGCTTTGGTTTGTGACATCTGGCATATTTGTTCTTAGGATGTTTTAGCTATGTAAATTAATAGGACTTATCGGCGTAAGGCATTATACACAAACGATAAACAAATAAAAGAGTATTTATTAAAATACATTTTTATTATGTATTGTTATTACACCAATATTTACAGGTATTGTTTTTTAGGATACACTTTTTTTTGTGAAATTTATTATTTAATGGAGAAAAGGACATGCAAATCAGAAAAAGAGGTTTAAATTTTCAGCTACTTAGACGGTTTAAAGGTGAGAAAGTTGGAGAATTCTGGCATAAAACTATCGGAGCATTTCCTGTGACTTGTCGGAATTTTGATGAAATTGATGAAGATCTACGCGCAATTCTGACCAGAAAAGAAACCGCTCAATTACAAGATTATTTAGAAGCGAGACAAGAAAAACGTGAGATACGTTTAAAGAAACGGAATTTGATAGCAGCCACAGAGGCATTGAAAGAGGTAGCCGATACCATTAGCGAAAATATTACAGATACCTATGATGATGACCATGAGATTCTCGATGCCTACAAGAAACTGACGGAAGCATTATGTGAACATGGATATGGGTCTGATATTGTTGAGATAGTGATGACGGCAACTGCAAAGCCTATTCTCGACTATGAACTTGATGAAGAGGCTGCGAGTAAAATTATGTTCGCTTGGAAAAAACTCAGGAAATCCTTAGAGGCACAGGGTTATACGCTTAAATGGTTTAGTGCCTATAAAAAATCCCTAAATAAAGGTCAATGATCCTCAGGATTTGCGTGTTTTAAAACCGCAAATCCGTATCAAGATAGTTGACGCTGAACAATCAAGCAAAGCGGTGAAGTTGTTGCGTTAAAAATAATAAGCAGCAAAGCAAAAAAGTCCTCACGAATGCCCCCCTTGTTTTTAGATCTGTTGTTTAAAAAGCGAGCAAAACTTTCTAGGATTAATTTCCTATCAGATCGGTATGTCAGTTGCCAGTAAACCAGCTAAAGAAAAACTGTAAAAAAGTAGTTCAACTCATTTTCTTTAGTAGAGAACATAGCAATGAAAAACTTAACACTGACAGACGAACAACAACGGATCATCAAACACAAATCAGGTCATGCAATGGTCAAAGCAGGTCCTGGGTGTGGTAAAACTTCCACCTTGTCATTACGCACAAAGCACCTGATTGAAACGGGTAGCAATCCGACCAAAATCGTCATCATGACATTTGGCAAAGCTTTATCCGAAGATATATTTAAAACTTTAGTTAGACATATAGATAAACCGTTAGTTGAACAAATGACTGTGTCCACCATACATAGTTTTGCCTGCAAACTGGTGAAAAAACATTACCAGCTACTCGGCTTCGCCCGTGCACCACGCCTTTTAAAAACTGCACGAAAGCACCGACTCATTAACCGTATTGCCAAAAATATTGACCTGAGTGAATCTGAATTAGGCAAAGCTTTTTCTCACTACAGTTCAGGAAAATCCAGCAAGGTTGAAAATAGTTTAGGAAAAAGAAAAGCCCCAATAGCAAAAAAGGCTTACAAAAAATACCTCAAGCGTAAAAAAGCAAAAGCGGTCATGAATTTCAACGACATGGTTGCTTATGCGTTGCAGTTGGTAAAGAAATATCCTGCTGTGGTCAAAGAAACCTATGAACATTTAATGGTTGATGAACTCCAGGATATTAACGGCGTACAACAGCAGTTTTTGCTGAAATTGTCAGAGATGATGAAAAGTACGGTCATGGTGGGTGATCCATTGCAATTGATTTACCAATGGCGGCAGGCATCACCGCGTTATTGGACTGAGTTAGAAGAAGCCCTAGACCCTAAACCGTTTGCGCTAACACAGTCATTCCGAATCCCTGAGCTGGCTTTGCAGTTAGTCAACAATTTAGGATGCCAGATTGACAAAAAGTCACCGAAATTGACCAGTAAAGTTGAGGGCGAGAAACCGATGTTAATAGATTTAGTGGATCAAGATGCTCAACACCGTTGGTTAGCCAAAGAAATCAAAGCTCTGTTAGCAAATAATATCAGCATCAATCAGATTGCTATCTTAGGTAAAACCCGAAAAGAACTGAGTCAAACCGCGATAGCCATACGAGAACGCGGCATAGCCATTACCGAACTTTATTCTCATGATATTAATGAGCATAAACAGCATTTACAGGCACTGATTCAATTGACGGCACTCGAACAAAAAAGAACGACAAAACAGCTCACCACTGATGAACGTGAACTCGCTTGCCGCTATATTGAAAACCTGTGGCTTGGTGAGGCAGTGAGACAACAGTTAAAGACTAATGTCACGGTGAAACAACGGAAACAGGGTAGAGACTCAAAAAAACCTGAGGCTATCTTGAAAATAAAATCTGATCATCCGTCTTACAAACGCATTAACAATCTGTCCAATGGGATCAAAAAAGCGGCCCTTCTTACCGAGGTAGAAAGCGCGATCCAATGCCTGATTGATGCCAGCAAACCCGTGTTGAAGGATCATGACAAGAAAGCGGCAAAGCTGTTGTTACGCGATTTGGCAGACATCAAGATTAAGGCTATTAAAGCAAGAAAATGTACTTGTTTGGATGATGTCAAAGAAAAATGGTTTGAGACAACGGTGGTAAACAAGGACGAAGGCGTGCAGTTGATGACCTGCCACAGCGCGAAGGGACAGCAATGGGACTATGTTTTCATCCTTAATGTGGTCAATGGGGTGTTCCCTCGCCAGAAGGATGAAACCAAGATCCAAGAAGAAAAACGAGTACTTTATGTTGCTGTCACCAGACACCACAAAAAACTGTACCTGTTACAAACCCCTGTTGCTATCAAAATATTCAAAGAAAACTCAGAGGTTAAGGCAGTGGAATTAAAAGAACCCTCGCCCTTTATTGATGCGAGTCAACAAGGATTAGTCACTAGACGGATTAGACCTAAAAAGGGTAGTCATAAACAGTGAGTGATTTGATATTATTATAAATTTAGCCGAAATGAGCAGTGAAAAATGCAGTGTCCGTATTGTGAACATAGCGATATAGTAAAGAACGGTAGTAATAGAG
>Ga0194056_10001960_pt1 | contig 11067 bp, 6 predicted proteins | sample SepL4413m_MetaG_FD_155458 | JGI IMG/M metagenome (GOLD analysis project Ga0194056, IMG submission 155458) | Anoxic zone freshwater microbial communities from boreal shield lake in IISD Experimental Lakes Area, Ontario, Canada - Sep2016-L442-13m | ecosystem: Environmental > Aquatic > Freshwater >...
GGAAAATAATGCTCAACCGCCTCTTTCCAAGGGCTGTCGTAATTATCTTTTAAGATTTCCGTGCCAGCTATCTGATCAATATCCTGTTTAGTCATATCATCCTCATTGATTTTGGGTGATTATACCCAAAGATGGGGTTCGTGAGTAGAATAAGCATGTTCCAATGCTAAATGAGTCATGTTGGGCAACTTTCTTTGCCTCACGTGCGTTTTAACGCGAAGGTCGTGCACGAAAAGCCCATGCCCGACACGGCTGTAATGCCTTTAATAATCACCGCAGTGCGCCGAAATATGTGGAGGTCAGGCTTCGCCGTCAGGCAAAGCCTGGCCTCCATTGTAGGCGCACTCCCAATCCCGGCAGGAATAACGAGCTTTCGGTGTCCTCATATACTTGTGTATAACGACGAGCGTGGGAATGATGGGGTGAGGGTTATTTATTGCAAGTTGCCTAAGTTGGTAGCCAAAAAAATCCTTTGAGCCCCATTCAGCCAGTGGCATCTGTTGAGTTGTTATTTTTTAATCAGCGTTTACTGAAAATGCCATTAATAAAAGTTGAAATATGGCCTATTTCTTCGACGCAAACCGAATGTGACATCAGGTAATCATGCCATTCAATGGTATATTCCAGGCTATTAAGGGTATTAAATACGGCTTTGCCTGATTCTACATCAACCACGGAATCCAGTATGCCGTGAGCCATAAATATCGGGGTGGCTTGGTTGGCTATTGATGGTTCGGTTTTTAAGGTGTCAAGGGTCGGGAAGTAAGTCGAAAGCGCTACAATTCCAGCCAGTTTATACGGAAAGTTTAGCCCGGCATGAAGCGCAATGACGCCGCCTTGAGAAAATCCGGCGAGTAAAATATGTTCAGACGAGATGCCTTTATCCATTTCCTGCTTAATCAGTTGCTCTAGCAGTGTCGCTGATTGGTAAATTCCCGCTATATCAACTTTACGCTCCAGTGACATTTCCAGAATATCGTACCAGGCACGCATTTCCGTGCCGCCATTAACGGTGACAGGTTGAATGGGTGCATTGGGAAAAATAAAGTGGGTATTGGCTTCTGCGTTTAAATGCAGTTGGGGAATAATACCTTCAAAATCGTGCCCATCGGCACCTAAGCCATGCAGCCATATTACCGAATAATGGTGAGTTGATGTAGGTTGAATTTCAATTGTTCCAAGTTTAGAATGCATAGGTGTTTTCCATAAAGTCTATATAGTCATTAAGTGATCGCTCCTAGTGCGCCTTACGCCTAGGGTGATCAGGATTTATAACGCCCCAAACCGGGCAATACTACACCCTCACGCTTCTTGAGGTTTGAAGCGTATGGGTCTATCAAGTTTGCAGCACTTTGTTTGGTAAAATCTTAAAACTGGGTAGAATAAGCAACTGTCGCTGTTCATATCAAATTCTTGACTATGGTAACTGATATTATTTTAATATGCTTAATGGGTTTTGCTTACGGGTATTGGTTTAATGCCCAAAAAGCCAAAGAAATTGCACTGGGAACCGCTATCGCCCATTGTTTGACGATGGAGGTGCAGATGTTGGATGGTTATGTTGCCTTGAGTGGTATCGGGCTGAAACGCGACAAGTCGGGAAAGATTCAATTACGGCGATCATTTCTGTTTGAGTTTTCATCGACCGGTAATGAGCGCTATAACGGGACGGTGCTCATGCTGGGACGCCAGGTTGCGTCTATTTACATGGACCCTTATCGAATTGAATCAACAAGCCGGTTTGACGGGTAATCTTATTGGTATAAACACGTTTCAAAATTTATGATACGCAGGCGAAAATTTACATTTTAAATTCTTGAATTACTCTTAATGTGCATCTTAAAAACGATGTTTCTGTTCAAATAGGATAGAATAATTAGGGTAATTAAATATTAACTCATCGAGTGATCAAACTATGCCACATAGACGTTTAAAAACAAGCGAACCCATATTTTCAATTACGACACTTCCTGATTTAGGTCTTGATATAAAGGATATAGAAGACGATTTCAAGCGTTATTATGGTCACCGACTGGGGAGGGATGAAAACTGCCGGTCGGTACATTATGTGTATGAAGCGTTATCAATGGTTATTAGCGACCGGTTGATAGAACGTTGGAAAAAAACCTATATCGCTTACAAGAAACAGGATTGTAAAAAAGCCTATTATTTGTCCATGGAGTTTTTAATGGGGCGGACACTCAGTAATGCCATGTTAAATCTGGGTGTTGATGATGTCGTTTCACAAGCCATGTATGACTTGGGGATTGATATTGAAGAATTAATTGATGCCGAGCCTGATGCGGGTCTTGGTAATGGGGGTTTGGGGCGGTTGGCCGCTTGTTTTATTGATAGTTGCGCAACCTTGCAATTGCCGGTAACCGGCTATGGCTTACGTTATGAGTATGGCATGTTCTCCCAGACTGTTGTTAATGGCGAACAGGTGGAAGAACCTGATCATTGGCTTCGTAATGGCAATGTTTGGGAAATTGAGCGTCTTGAGTACAAGCAGCGCATTAAATTTGGCGGCCATACCGAACGCCACGTTGATAAAGAGGGTATTACACGGGTTAGCTGGGTAGATACTCACGATATACTCGCAGTACCTTTTGATACCGCGATTCCCGGTTATCAAAACGGCACGGTCAATACCTTGCGTTTATGGAAAGCCACCGCTACTGAAGAATTTGATTTACAGGAATTTAATGAAGGCGATTATGCTGAATCAGTCGCTGCAAAAAATACCGCCGAAAATATAACCATGGTGCTGTATCCCAATGATGCCAATGAAAACGGCAAGGCATTACGTCTGCAACAACAATATTTGCTGGCTTCTGCCAGTTTGCAGGATGTGCTTGAGGTTTGGATCGGTCGGCATGGCAATAATTTTTCAAACTTTGCCGCCAAGAATTGCTTTCAATTAAACGACACCCACCCCAGCATTGCCGTTGCAGAACTCATGCGCTTGTTGTTGGATAATCATGAGTTGTCTTGGGATGACGCGTGGGCAATTACCCGTAATACCATGGCTTATACCAACCATACACTGTTGCCGGAAGCGTTGGAGCGTTGGTCGGTTGATCTTTTTAAGCAGTTATTACCCCGCTTGATGGAGATCATTTTTGAGATTAACGCCCGTTTTCTGGCAGAAGTATCAGCACACTGGCCAGGCGATAAAGCCCGCATAGCGCGTATGTCGTTGATTGAAGAAGGTGATCGGCAACATGTCAGAATGGCGTATCTGGCCATAGTAGGCAGTTACTCGGTCAATGGCGTTGCAGAATTACATTCAAAATTGTTGCAGCAGGGTTTGTTTCATGATTTTTATCAATTGTGGCCGGAAAAATTTAATAATAAAACCAATGGCGTTACCCCTCGTCGTTGGTTGGCTGCCTGTAATCCGGAATTGGCCGCGTTAATAACCGAAACCATCGGTGATGGCTGGTTAACGGATTTGTCGTTATTAAAAAAACTGGAACTTTATGTTGACGATAAGGCGTTTTGCAAGCGCTGGCATGAAGTTCAGCAAGCTGCAAAGCAAAGGCTGATTGATTATAAAAAGCAGGAGTTGGGTGTTGACTTGAATGTTAATGCCTTGTTTGATGTGCAGGTTAAGCGTATTCATGAATACAAGCGCCAATTATTAAACGTGCTGCATGTCATTCATCTTTATGACCGTATCAAGCGTGGCGACACGGCAAACTGGACAGACCGTTGTGTATTGATTGGCGGTAAAGCGGCACCCGGCTATCACATGGCGAAAAAAATCATCAAGTTGATTAATAATGTTTCCCAAGTGATTAATCATGATCCTGATGTCGGCAACAAGTTGAAGCTGGTTTTTCTGCCTAATTATCGTGTCTCTGCGATGGAAAAAATTTGCCCGGGTGCAGATCTTTCCGAGCAAATTTCAACGGCCGGAAAAGAAGCGTCAGGCACCGGCAACATGAAATTTATGATGAATGGCGCGTTGACTATCGGGACGCTGGATGGGGCGAATATTGAAATTCGTGAAGAAGTCGGTGATGATAATTTTTTCCTGTTTGGGTTGACGGAAGATCAGGTCGAAAATTTGCGCGGTCATTATGATCCGGCTGCCATTATCAGTCAGGATGAAGATTTGCAACGCGTGATTAATCTGTTGGAGTCCGGACATTTTAACCAGTTTGAGCCAGGTCTTTTTGACGGTGTTATTGACTCAATGAAAAGTCCACATGATCCGTGGGTGACTATTGCTGATTTCCGTAGTTTTATTGATGCACAAAAACGGGTGGAAGCGGCTTTTCAAGATAAAGACCGTTGGACAAAAATGAGCATTATAAATTGCGCCAACAGCGGCAAGTTTTCTACCGATAGAACCATTGCCGAATATAATAATGAGTTATGGAAGCTGACACCGGTTCATGTTGACGAGTAGCGGAGGATAATGTTTCATATTGTTTTGTTTGAGCCGGAAATACCGGCTAATACGGGTAATATTATCCGTTTGTGTGCAAATGCAGGGACGCAATTGCATTTAATCAAACCGTTGGGTTTTGATCTGGACGATAAAAAATTACGCAGGGCCGGATTGGATTATCATGAATGGGTGGCGGTTAAAGAACATGCCTCGTTAAGTGCTTTTATTGAAACGGTTAACCCTGAACGAATTTTTGCCCTGACCACCAAAGGCAAGCAAATAGTCAGTGACGTGGATTTTAGGGCAGGCGATGCTTTTTTATTTGGCCCTGAAACCCGTGGTATTCCTGAAAGTATTTTGGCGGAACTGGGTGCCGACCGCTGTTTGTATCTGCCTATGCAACCAGAAAGTCGAAGCCTTAATTTATCCAATACGGTTGCCATTGTCTTATATGAAGCCTGGCGACAATTATCTTTTGCGGGTGCGTTGATCAAGTAGTTATTATTGCGCTAAATACATCCGTTGGGTTGAAAATTTAAAAAATTCACCACGAAGACACGACGGGCACGAAGAAATAAAAAGGGCTACCAACTTAAGGCGTGGCATAGTCGAGACTTAACCGTTCGTCCTGTCGAAGGGTGAGCGGTTAAGTCGTTTATGGTTCGATAAGGCTCTTCTGAGCGCAGACGAAGGGCTCTCCACGAACGGCTTAACCTCAAACTGCACCGTCTTAAGTTGGTAGCCCAAATTGTTTTTTTCATCACGCAATTCATAGGGAGTAGCCCCGAAGGGCAATGCTTCAATTGCTCGTGATGAGATTTTGCATCAATATTTCCACATATTCAGAGCTATCCATAAATAGAACATGCCTATCTGCCCATTCATCACGCGTCAAACCACGATCTATGACAGCAGCAATAGGAGTTGGCGTGACTATGAAGCTCTCCAACCGAACATCCTGATCTTTAAGGCGTGTTTCAATTTCTTTAATCACTTTATGGAATTGTACCTTCTTATTATCCTGTGCTTCATGGGAAATACCATGCGGTTCGATAAATGCCACGACCTGCTTTTCACCCGTCACCGCCCACAGTATAAAGTCAGGGTAGAAATTACCTGCCTCGAAAAAACCAATGCCACTGCCGCGCGATTTATTGCGTAACAAATAAATTGACGTTTTTTTCTCCTGCAAACTGGCGTCATTAGCCTCTAACCATTGCATCAGATCAACCACAAAATCCCTTTCACTTTTATTAAGTGAGACTGGAGCAATGGTTATTGGGCAACCTTTTTCTGCATATAATAAAGGCTGAAATAAATGATTACCCAAAATACAGGCTTGCAATTGACCCGCTTCAATCAGGTGTTTATGTGTCTTAGCCTTTAATTCTTTATCAATCGCAGCCTGAAGTTTTTTAATATCACCAATCAATTGTTGCTCACTGGCATCGACAATTAATTGATAACACTCTTCCGATTTAGGTAGATTATCATCGTTGCTGTCTAACTCACGCACTTCCAAACGTGGGCGGATAAACTCATCCGTTGCATAAAGAAAATATTTTTTGCTGTATTTTTTCAGCAACTCCAGCGCAATCTGGTTCCAGATACGGACATTGGCGTAACTGTTTAAAGCGATCAGTTCTTTCGGCACATACAAAATATACCAGTCATTCTTTAACAACAGACTACGGATTGCTTGCGGCAATATAATCAGGCTATAAAGGTTTTCCCTCGCCTTAAATTGCTCCAGCTCAAAATACAATTTATTGATGTCGAGAAAAGCAATGTGTTGATCGGTAAATACGGCTTCATGCTCCAGGACGGCAGCGGCATTACCCGCACGCGCACCGGGGGCAACAATAGCCTGTATCTTGGGATACCAATCCACTTCAATGCGATTTTTGGTCAGGTAATCCGGTACGCCGCCAAAAAGCGGCATAGCACCATCGCGGTTAAAACTATATTCACGTCCATCAGCGGCTTTGCGCTTGGGGCGTAGCACTTTCAATTTTTGGCCAAAGTCGTAAGTCAAATTCATCGGAATCTGAAACACTTCCTTACTATCGTTGCCAGGCAAGCCTTCGTCTTTTAAGAAATCACGAAACTTTTCCATAAAATCAGCCTGCACACCAAAGACATTGAGCGTTTCAATATAATGGATGTATTCGGGCTGTTTGGCCGGTGTCGCTGCCCGTGATCTTTTTAATGACCATGCGTGCCCTTTTAAACGCACACCACGACCAAACAACTGAATGATTTGCGAACCTTCGCTACGCCCGACACGCATCAACCCAAGTGTACTGACACGCCAGCAGTCCCAGCCCTCAACAAATTTCTTGGCACCTATCAACAGATTGATAGGGGATGACGATTCTTTAACGCTCGCAAATTGGGCAGCGAAAAAGTCACTGTCATCAACCACGATTTGCGGGCAGTTTCCTTTGGTGCATTCCTCTTCAACGTGTTTGGCAAGTCCTAAGGCATCGCCGACATTGATCAAGCCAAAATGTAGGTCGCTGTTGCCTGCTTTTAACAGCAGTTCGCCGCTATCACCTTTTAAACGCAATAACTGCAACTGACCACCGGCACGATTGTTAAACAGGCTTTCTAAAATATCAGCATGAATATCCGCCGGCTTTTCGCTCTTGAGTAGGCGTTGACGCAAAAACAAAAAAGCACCGTGAAAAATATCGTGCCCCGTATTATCCAGCAAACCGGTGGCAGTGCCATCCTTGTTTAACAAGGTATCAATTGCTTGAATGGCGGCATTAGGTTTTTCAAGGAAGTGGGCAAAAAAAGACAATACCCGGAGCAAATCTGAAACAGTAGCTACCTCATCAACGGTTTTCTTTTTATTACCAGACACGCTGGAACCCACAAACACCCAGAGCGGTTTTTCAATATTGTAAGCGGCATATTCCGTTTTACGTTCCCGATACAAGCGTAATTGCTGGTAAAACCCCAACAAACAGGCGGTCAGATAGATAAATTCGTGATCGGCTTGGGATTTGGGAATATTAAAGATACGGTAATCTTTGCCGTAGCCGTCTTCATAAAAATACCGATACGAATAATCAAACAACACCGCTTTAGCATAGCTTTCTTCAATTCTGGGATTATTAGCCGCTTTAACCGCTTCTTTAAAGGTGGCTGAATATTCAAAAGCAAAGCCTTTTTCCACCAAGCGTTCGCGTTGTTTCATCCAGCCTTCTTCGTCGGTTTTACCCATACCGCGATGACCTTCATCCACCAAAATCAGGTTTTGATCTCCCAAATTACGGGTAGCAATGGAGTTAGGGCCATCATTATCTTTAAGTTTGGTAATTTCAATAAAATCAATGCGCGTTAAATGGCCGTAATCACTACTGGTAAGACTGCGCGTCGTACCAATAGCATTGTTATCCAAAACCAGGCGGGATACTTCTATGCCGCTCTGAAGTAATTCTTGTTCATGTTGACTGCTTAAGCCCTCATTCGGGGTAATCAACAAGGTGCGCGAAACCATATCATGTTGTCCCGCTTCGGTGGCGTAGTGCGCAAACTGGCGGTAATTAACGTGCATCACCAAAGTTTTACCGGAGCCGGTGGCGTTTTGCAGGCACAGTTTATTGAGCTCTTCCATGCTGTATTCGCTAATACCTGTAAACATAGGTACTTTGCGACTCGCCCAATGCACGTTAAATTGTCGGACGTAGTCATTCAACTGTTCAAGTAGTTTTTCGCGGTCAGAAAAATACTGGTGTAGGTAAATTTCCGCAAACAATAACGATAGCCATTGGTAATATTTCCACTCAATCGGTCGTTCCCTGCCTTCGTTCAGCCATTGGGTATGACTGACAATATTTTGCTCATAGTGCAACAAGGCATTTGGATCCAATGCCGCATCGGGCTGCCAATTAAGCTTTAATTGCTGATAGAAAAAATGCAGATTGTCGGTATCCAAGCCTTCACGACAGTCACGCAATTGTTTGGCCAGAAACTGCATCGGGCGCACTTCGCGGTTGCCGTCTTTATGGACGGCAAAAGTGTCCACACCAAACAGTGAAATTAGCCACTGGTTTAACACCAATTTATCCGTAAAATTGAGCGATGCGCTGACCTTTTTTTTGGCAGCGGCTTTGGGTTTGGCGGCCATTAGCTTGCGTCCCCTGACCACATTGCATTATGAAATGCTTCTTCAATCAATCTCACCTTGGTTTGCTCACCTTCCACCACCGGATTGGGCAGCGTATGACTGCCATTGATATAAATCACGCCATAAGTTTGCGCACGCGGGGAAATTTGCAACTTCTCCAGCAAAAACTTTTGCAGAACAGCGTTATCTTTTTCGGCATCGTCGGTTTGCTTACGCCAGATAATCAAGGTTGCTACTTTAGAGGTATTATCGCCTGGTACTTTAAGTGTGTAGCCTTCAATCAAGCGAAACCAATAATCGCCCGTATTATCAACTTTTAGGCGTTTGCAGGTTAAGCGGGTATTTTGTTCTTTAGGTAAATCGGGATCTTGTTCACGCTCAAATTCCGCACTAAAGCTATGTGGTGCAGCCATGTTTTGCACCCACAAACCAATTAACCAATTAAAGGTTTCAATCAAATCGATGGCTTGCAGGCTTTGCTCTTCACTACCCGGCTTTTTGATGTTCATCTTATAAGCCGTCGGATCGCGGAAGTCGGCGATATTCAGCAAACTTTGGCTGGCTTTGGTTTCCACATCCAGGAAATAATTAAGCAGGTAGTCTCGTTGTAGGTCAGCGTTATTGGCTAAGGCCATATCGCGACTGCTATCGGCTTTCAGTACCAGATTATTCAGGGTGTCTTCGTAGCTTTCAAGGCGCAGGGTTTTAAAACAGTGGCTAATGCCCTCACGGGAAACGGGTTTGCCGTCTTTCCAATCTTTGGAATAGACGATTTTTTGGATGCGGGGTTTAAGGACTGTATAGAAATAATCACCAGCTTCAATTAGGATAAATTTACTGCGTTCTTCAGGAGCTTTATCACGACTGGCATTTATTACAGAATGTGCTGTTGTTCCTGTTCCAGCGTAATAATCAAGTATCACCCTTCCTTCACTATTTGAAAGGAGTATTAAGTCAGAAATTAATGAAACAGACTTCGGAGTAAATTCAGACATCCTATAACCAAACAAATCTTTTGCAGTATTTCCTCCATGTGTACTACTGTATTCAGGTTTATAGAAAAAGCTCTTTGCTTTTCTTGTTGGTAATCCAGCTAATCCCGCCCTTTGTTTTTTATAGAACGAATATCCTGATTCCTCATCACCTTTAACAGTTAAGTTATACCATTCATCGGTAATTTTTTTCTTACTCCAACTCCACGAAAGCTCATTTCCATCACTATCAAGTGGATAGACAGCAATATGATCGGCAGATTTTGGCACATCATTTTCTGTAATATAAACGCGCAGCTCTTCGTTAACAAATACAGGAAACCATCCATTAGGCCGTCTACTACGTGGTGCATCCGCACCCGTTCTCCTAAGTCCATCACCTTGCTTATACAGGCCGTATTGATCTTCATGCCAATCATTTTCAAGCTTTTCTTCAGGAACTGGAAGTTCACCAATCGTCTTTAAAGACTTCGTTGTGCAGCAAATCACATATTCATGAGTGGCAACAAAACCATCTGCATCATATGTTCCTTTAAGGTTAGTGATCGCTGTTATTAGCTTACTCTCCTTGAATACCGAGGTTTCCTTCAACAGTCGACTGAAATTTTCAGCTTCGTTCTCATCAAGGCTTGTCCACTGAATGGCCTCTGATGCCATAACTCCTTTAGAAAGCAAAAGTCTATCAAATGCTGCTGAAATCCAAGAAGAATGGCGATATGAATCCTTATAAGAAAAATCATTTCCTTTGTTATATGGCGGATCAATATAAATACACTTCACCTGTTCCCGATACTTTTTCTGCATCAAACCTAATGCCTGAAAGTTCTCGGAATGAATCAACACGCCATCGCATTGCGCGTCTAAATCGGGTAGTTCAGCAAGCAGTTGTTGTTTAAACTCGTCGGAAAATAAGGTGGTGTCAAGCAGAAGAAAAGGATTGCTTTTTAGAAACTCAATCGTACAATTTTTGGCTGGCTGGCTGGCTAAAATGCTATCGTTAATTTCTGAGGTGGTAAACAGTTTTTCCCATTCATCCAGCTGTTTGTCATTGGCGGCAATCTCGGCATAGAATTTTTCCGGCACTCTATCAAGCGTGATGCAGTAATTTGTTTCAGTGACAAATTTCTTCTTGAGCCACAACTTCTTCTGGAAGTCTTCCAATTGGGATAAAAAGGCAATCAATTGCTGGGCAATGCGGCGTAATACCCGAATTTGAGCTAAATACTGTTCCACTTTTGGCGCATCAGCGTTTTCTATATCATCAAGACGCATGATTTCATTCTTGATATAAAAATCCAACTCGCGACGCATAAAACCACCCAGGTCTTTATGGATAAAATAATCCATGGTGTTGCGAGCGGTGTATTGATAGAGATACTTGCCTAATAGTGTGCGCTTGGCTTTGCTATCGGTGGGGGCAAGACAGCCCCGACGCATGAAATAAAAAACATCTAAAAAGCAATCCACTGCATCGTCTATAATATTTCCTTGTCGTATTTTAAAATGATTTTATTAGGGATAATCCATGAGTAAACCAA
>Ga0194056_10001961_pt1 | contig 11063 bp, 10 predicted proteins | sample SepL4413m_MetaG_FD_155458 | JGI IMG/M metagenome (GOLD analysis project Ga0194056, IMG submission 155458) | Anoxic zone freshwater microbial communities from boreal shield lake in IISD Experimental Lakes Area, Ontario, Canada - Sep2016-L442-13m | ecosystem: Environmental > Aquatic > Freshwater...
AAAGGAGGCCTTATGCCCTCAATCCAACATATTCAGCAACAGCGACAGCAGATCCTTGAGGAAATGGCACATCTGGAGCAGGTTCGGCGAGGCAGTCTCACGGAGCAAATGGTCGAAACCGTGGGGACCGATGGTCGTCCGCACCGGCGGGGGCCCTATCCGCTCTACACGTTCAAGGAAGGCGGAAAAACTGTTTCGCGGCGGGTTACCACCCCCGAACAGATTACGCTCTATCGCCAACAGATTGAACAGGGACGACGGTTCCAGGAACTCACATCCCAGTTGCTGCACCTGGGCGAAGCGCTCAGCGATCAAGCGGTTCAATCCGCCGCTGAAAAAAAAACCTCGAAGCCCAAGTCGAAAAACAACTCGAAGCCAGCCGGATGGTCGATCAACTGATGGCCGATCGGACGCCGGACTTGGAGGCGTGGGAGCAAGCTGTCTGGCAAGCGGCGCTCCAAGCAGGGGCGCACGTTTTGGAGACCGTTTTAGCCCGAATCGGCACGGGCCGGCGCGAGCAGCCCTTGCGGTGTGGCTGTGGCGCGGTCATGCAGAGTGTCGGCCGACGTGAGAAGGCCCTGACGACATTGCTCGGAACGGTTCCTTACAGCCGCAGCCTCTTTGTCTGCCCTTCCTGCGAAGCCAGTTGCTTTCCGGGAGATAGGCAACTGGATATTGAGCAGACCGGCTTTTCCCCAGGCGTTCGCCGCCGCATGGCGCGCGCTGGCAGCCGAGAGTCGTTTGGCGAGGCCGAAGAAGACTTGTGGTTCTATTCCCGCATCCACGTCTCCCGTCGCGATATCGAACGTATCGCCGAGCAGGTGGGACAACAGATTGAATGTTGGCAAGTTCTTCAACCCCCAGCCCCGCCCACCACTGTGCCCACGTTGTATGTCAGTTTCGACGGAACGGCGGCTCCCATGCGCCGTGGCGAACTCAAAGGCCGCAAAGGCAAGCAAGCCGATGGTTCCGCCAAGGGGCGCGAGGTCAAGGTCGGGTGTGTCTTCACCCAGACCTGCCTGAACGAGGAGGGCTTCCCAGTCCGGGACGAGGACTCCACCACCTATGTCGCCGGAATCGAATCAAGCACGCTTTTTGGTGATCGCATCTACCATGAAGCGTTGGGGCGTGGTTTAGAACAGGCGCGGCGCGTGATCGTGCTGACGGATGGTGCCGCCTACAACAAAACCATCGTCCAAATGCACTTCCCCGGGGCTCAGCACATCATCGACCTGTACCACGCACGGGAACATCTCCACTTGCTTGCCGACTTGGTACTCAGTCCGGCCCTCCTGCCAGCACAACTCGACCGCTGGAGCCTCCTTCTCGATCAGGGCGCTATCGAGGCCCTCCTCAAAGAGGTCCAGGACCGACTGCCCCACGCCGGAAAACGCCGCCACGAAGCTCTCAAGCAAATGCGCTACTTTGAAAAAAACACCCCATTCATGCGCTATGCTCAATTCCGCAACCAGGGCCTGTTCGTCGGATCCGGCGTCATCGAGGCCGGGTGCCGAACCGTTGTTGGTCAACGTCTCAAACAACCCGGCATGTTCTGGTCACTCCGCGGCGCTCACGCCATCCTCCAAATCCGCTGTGCCATCCTCTCTCGCCGCTTTGAAGCCTTTTGGGAGTCACGATCTGCCGCTTAACCTACTTCTATGTCGTGCACCCCAGATTTAATTCCGCAGGTGTTTCGCTTGATCCGCTTGATCTTATCCCTGAAGGGCGGTTAGAATAAGCCCCCTTTATGAATACAACCATGAGTCAATCGATAGCGGTTTCGCCTTGTCGGCGGATGAGCGGGACTTTGGCGGTGCCTGGAGATAAGAGCATATCTCACCGGATCGCGATGCTGGCATCTTATGCAAGTGGTACGACAAACGTGCGTGGCTTTCTCCGGAGTGAGGACTGCGTCACGATTCTGAAAGCCATGTCGCAACTGGGTGCCAGGTTCGAGTTCCAGGATGATGTCCTCCGAGTGATCGGGGTGGGTGGGGCATTGAAACGGCCGGATACAGTCCTAGATATGGGAAACTCTGGAACCGGGATGCGGCTGTTGGCGGGGCTACTGGCCGGGCAGGCTTTTACCTCTGAGATGACGGGTGATGCCTCATTGCGGTCGCGGCCCATGCGTCGTATTGCCGAGCCGTTGATGAGAATGGGTGCAACGGTGGACTTATTGGGAGACAAGGGCTGTGCCCCGGTACGGATCACAGGGGGAAAACTGGCCGGGATCGAATATGCGCCGCCCGTGGCTTCCGCCCAGGTGAAATCTTGCGTGCTGTTTGCAGCCCTGTTTGCCGAGGGGATCACGACCGTGACCGAGGTCAGCCCTACGCGTGACCATACGGAGCGGTTACTGAATGCCATGGGGGTTCCGGTAACAACCATTGGATCCCGTGTATCTTTGAAAGGGTACGGCGCCGGAGGGCCCAAGTTGGAAGCGCGTTCCTGGAATGTGCCAGGTGACATTTCTTCCGCGGCTTTTTGGATCACCGCGGCCGCTTGTGGTGAAGGTCACATGATCGAATTGCCGAATGTTGGTTGGAACCCGCGGAGGAATGCGCTCATTAGCGTTTTGAAGCGTATGGGAGCCTCCATTACGTTTACTGAAATCTTTGACACCACCGCATGTGAGTGTATGGGCGTTATTCGCGTTGAGGGACGTTCTTTGCATGGAACTGAAGTAGGGGGGAGCGAAATTCCGGATTTGATAGATGAGTTGCCGTTGGTTGCGGTGGCCGGGGCGCTGGCACGGGGGCGTACTGTCATTCGTGATGCGGCTGAGTTAAGGGTAAAAGAATCAGATCGAATTCGCAGTGTGGTTGATAATCTGACCCGCATGGGCGTTAAGGTTGAGGAAACTCCTGATGGCATGATTATCGAAGGACCCGCCAGGGTAAAGGGGGGCGTGACAGTGGATAGCTATGGCGATCACCGGCTTCCCATGGCGATGTCGGTGCTGGCCATGTATGCGGATGCGCCCGTGCGTATGGATGACATCGCCTGTGTGAATAAATCGTACCCCGCTTTTTGGGATGACTTAGGAAAGGTTGGCGGCCATGCCGAGTAAAGTAATTGCGATTGATGGACCATCAGCATCAGGGAAATCCACGGTCGCCCGGAAAGTAAGCGCCATCCTCGGCTATAAATATGTGGATTCGGGCGCATTATACCGGGGCCTCGCTTGGAAGGCGGTCAAACTCGGTTGCGACACGTTTGATCCGGCGGAAGTCATCGCGGCAATGAAGCGGATGACTGTCGATTTTTTTGTTGAGAATGGGGCGGTCCGATATCGGATCGATGGGTATGAGCCGCGCGAAGAGATTCGCGGGGAAAAGGTGAATGAGACCGTCAGCATTGTGGCGGCGATCCCGGAGATCCGGGAAAAGGTGACACAATGGCTCCAGGAAATGAGCCGTTTCGGAAACCTGGTGATGGAGGGGCGTGATATCGGGACCGTAGTGTTTCCCGATGCCGCGGCAAAGTTCTATTTGGATGCCAGTCCCGAGGAACGCGCCCGACGGCGGCACGCGGAACTGAATCCGAAAAATACGATCTCTGATGTCGGGCGGATAATGGTTTCGTTGACCAACCGGGATAAACGGGATTCGGGGCGGAAGACCGCCCCATTGAAATTGGCCGCAGACGCCCAAGTGGTTGATACTACCGGCCTGAATATTGATCAGGTCGTGGACGAGATTGTTAGAAGATTGACAATCCAGTCATGAGGGTGAGATAATATATCCGTTTTATAAGGAATTAGTGTGGAACCTGTTATTGTCAAACGGTCCGATCATACCTTAAGCCGCCAGAACATCAGTCCTGAAGCTCTTAAAGTCCTCTATGGTCTCAAGGAGGCCGGATATATTGCCTATATTGCCGGTGGTGGAGTACGTGATCTTCTCCTGGGGCGGGAACCAAAGGATTTTGATGTTGTCACGGATGCCACGCCCAATGAGGTCCGGAAGGTGTTCAGAAACAGCCGCCTGATCGGGCGCCGCTTCCGGTTGGCTCATGTTTTTTTTGGACGTGACAAAATTATTGAAGTGGCCACCTTCCGGGCCAACCAGCCCCCTGAGGCGGATGCCACAGATTTTGTTGATCCGTCAGATGCGTCCGATCCGTCGGATAGATCCAATGCCAGCGAACCACTCCCTGTTTTTGCCAGCCCCCATCATATCCGGCGGGATGACGGTCTGATTGTCCGTGATAATCTTTTCGGATCGCCCGAGGAAGATGCCTTGCGGCGGGATTTCACCGTAAATGCTTTATTTTATGATATCCGTGATTATTCATTGATTGATTACGTGGGCGGACTGGAAGATCTCAAGGGCCGAGTAATCCGTTTTATCGGCGAGCCCGGGGTGCGTTGTGTGGAAGATCCCGTCCGGATGGTGCGTGCCGTCCGGTTCGCCGCCATGCTTGATTTCGCCATCGCCCAGGACACCGCCTGGGCGATCCGGGAGCACTATGCCACCCTCGCCATGGCGAATCGTTCCCGCCTCTATGAGGAAGTTCAGAAACTGTTCTTCTGTAAAGCGGCGCAACGGGCCTATGAGCTGCTGCGTGAATTTGGCCTCTATGAAATGCTCTTCCCTGACCTCGGTTCGTGGCTGGGTCCCGATAAGGGCAGCCCTCAGTGCCGTCGGATCAGCGAGGCGCTCAAGCAAGTGGACGAATGGAGGCTGGCAGGCCGTGATGTATCGCCTGCCCTGCTCTTTGCCTTGATGTTCGGTGGAATGCATGAGTCACGTGCCGGTGAAATGGCCAGCCAGGGGCAACACCATGGCTTGGCGCTGCATTCGGTGACCATGGAGCATTTCGGGGGACTCACAGAACGTGTGCAGGTTCCCAAAACGGTGCGTTACCGAACTGCTGAGATTTTGGCCTCACAGCCAAGATTGACGGACGACAATGGCCGCCGTGCCGCGCCATTGGCCACCCGGGCATTTTTCCCGGAAGCGGTGGCGTATCTGGAATTTATGGTGAGGCTCACCGGCGAAAACCGGCAGGCACTCGAGCGGGCGTTGTCGTTTCCATGGCAACCCCGCCACGAACGGTTCGGGCATGAATCTTCTTCCGACGGTGCGGAGGGGCGTCCCCGCCGACGTGGCCGGCGCGGAAAATCTTTTCGTGCGCGACGGGACGGGGCTGAAAGTCCGCAGGACGATGAGGGCAGTACGGCCCCGGTTGAGACCCGTGGAAACTGAGCCTTGTCCTCTGTGTGGCGCTTTGGCGGCTTCCGTGGGGAGATCTCTGAATCGGCTCCATTGTGCCTGTCCTGTTTGTGATCTGCGGTTTATCCCCCCCGCCTTCCACCTTCCTCCGGAACAGGAGTATGAGCGGTATCTATGTCATCAAAACAGCTTGTCGAATTCGGGCTATGTCAAGTTTCTGATGGTGGCGGTGGACTGTCTTATAACCCACATCCGCAGAGAACCTGGTGTTTCGCCGACGATTCTCGACTACGGGTCCGGTCCCGGCCCCGTGCTGGTTAAACTGCTAAACCGGGAAGGCTTTGCGGCGGTTGGCTATGATCCCATTTTCGGGGACCGGTCGGAACCCGGAATGGTCGTGACCGGTTCGTTGGCGGGGCAGGGGCCCTTTGATGCCGTGGTGTCAACCGAGACGGTCGAACACTTCAGAACGCCCCGGGCTGAATGGGAGCAATTGACGTCATTGATCCGGCCGGATGGTCTTCTGGTTGTGGTTACCAGTCTGGTGCTGCCGGGGATCAATCTGTCCAATTGGTATTATGCCCATGATCCCACGCACATCTCGTTCTATTCCGAGTCCACTTTTCGCTATATTGGTGAACAATTGGGGCTCTCCTGGGTCTCGACCAATGGCAGCAACTTGGTGGTGATGCGCAAGAGATCAGCCGTATAACGCGGTTTCCAGGGCCTTTCGCATGATCGCCACGGCGGCCGGTTTTTTCGTCCAGATAGTGAAGGCTTCGGCTCCCTGATGTAACAGCATACCCAGCCCGTTGACTGCTTGGGCCCCGCCTGCGGTGGCCGCCCGGGTAAAACAGGTTTCCGGCCGGTTATAGACAAGGTCAAAGGCCAGTTGCCCGGGTTTGAATGAAGTCGGGGGAAGGGGACAGGTATCCGCGGCATTCATGCCCACGGGAGAGGCCTGAATGATCAAGCTGGCCTGATGCGTTTTCTGCATCCATTGTTCCGGGGTTGCTCCCGCCACCTCGATGTGGGTTCCCGGTGCCAGGGTTGCTATGTCGCGGGCAAGATTTCGGCAGCGGCTTTCATCGATGTCCGCAAGGATCAGGCGCCCAGCTCCTTCACTTGCCGCGGTGATGGCAACGGCCCGGCCGGCTCCGCCGCAGCCCATCACAAACAGCGTCTGGTTTTTGATTGAATAATGAAAGGCTTCCTCAATGGCCAGCAGAAAGCCTTTTCCATCAGTGTTATGCCCGCGCAAGCCTTGTGCGGTGAATTCAACCGTATTGACTGCTCCCAGCCGCCGTGCCGAGTCATCCAAATCGACCAATCCCTTAAACGCAACTTCTTTCAAGGGCACGGTGAGGTTGACTCCGCCGAAGCCCATGGCTTGCATGGCGGGAAGCACCGCCAGCAAATTGGCCGGAGCGACATCGAAGGCCAGATAAATGGCGTCCAACCCCAGCGATTCAAAGGCGGCATTATGCATCACTGGCGACAAGGTATGGCCAATGGGGTGTCCCAGAACGGCAAAGGGTTGGGTATGGCCGCTCAGCGCCCTCATTTACGGGATCCTTTTTTAGGTTTGGTTTTATCGCGGAGCGCGCGATTGAAAAGCAGGTGGTTGACGCAGGAGAGGTAGGCTTTTGTGCCCGCTTCCACAATGTCGGTACTGGCGGCTTTGGCACTCACGATTTCATCGCCGAAGGCCACGCGGATCGTGACCTCACCCATGGCGTCTTTGCCGACGGAGATGGCTTGCAGCGAGAAATCTAGCAGCTTGCCCTTGACCTTGGTAATGCGGTCAATGGTTTTGAGTGCCGCATCAACCGGCCCATCACCGCAGCTGGCGTCCTGTAAAACTTCACCGCCGCGTTTCAGACGGAGAGTGGCGGTGGGGACGGTGCTGGTCCCGGCGGAAACATGCAGGTAGTCCAGAAGATAGGCGTTTTCGATAACGTCCATCTGGTCGCGGGCAATGGCCAGCAGGTCATCGTCATAAATATTCTTTTTTTTGTCGGCAAGTTCGATGAACCGGTGGTAGGCATTCTCAATTTCAGTATCCGTTAACTTCATGCCCATTTTGGTGAGTTTGTCGCGGAAGGCGTGACGGCCGGAATGTTTGCCGAGGACGAGGTCGGAGCCCTCGATGCCGATATCCTCGGGGCGCATGATTTCGTATGTCGTTCGTTCTTTGAGGACGCCGTCCTGATGGACGCCGGATTCGTGGGCAAAGGCGTTGGCCCCGACAATTGCCTTGTTGCGCTGCACTGTCATTCCTGTCAGGCGGCTGACCATGCGGCTGACGCGGAAGATTTCTTTGGTGGCCACATTGGTGTGGAGGTTGAAATAATCATGGCGTGTGCGTATGGCCATGACGATTTCCTCCAGCGAGGTATTGCCCGCTCGTTCGCCGAGTCCGTTGATCGTGCATTCAACCTGGCGGGCGCCGGCCCGGACCGCCGCCAGTGAATTGGCCACCGCCATGCCGAGATCATTGTGGCAGTGGACTGAAATTATGACACCCGGGACGCGGGCTTTTACACGTTCAGTGATATAGCCGATCATGTTTCCGTAATCCTCCGGGATGGCATACCCGACGGTGTCCGGGATGTTCAGGGTGGTGGCGCCCGCCTCTGCCACGGCGGTATAGAGATCCACGAGATACTCGCGGTCGGACCGGGTGGTGTCCTGCGCTGAATACTCCACATCGTCGGTAAAGGTGCGTGCAAATTTGACCGCCTTGACCGACCGCTCGATATTCTGGGCACGGGTCATTTTAAGGATCTTTTCCAGGTGGATGTCGCTGCCGGAGCTGAATGTGTGAATGCGCCGCCTGGCGGCCGGGGCAATGGCCATGCCGGCGCGCTCGATGTCTTTCTCAATGGTGCGGGCGAGGGCTGCAATGGTTGGACCCTTCACGCTTTCCGCTATGGTGTGGACGGCGGCAAAATCGTCCGGTGAGGCGATGGGGAACCCGGCCTCAATCACATCCACTTTCAGCGCTGCGAGAGCATATGCAATCTCAAGTTTTTCGCGTTGGTTCAGGCTGCACCCAGGGGCCTGTTCGCCGTCACGCAGGGTTGTATCAAAAATTATAATCCGATTTGCGTCTTTTTTTGTATTCATCCGTTTTTCCATCCTTTACCAGAATATGAATTACTGTCAAAAAATCGGGGTCCCCGTCAACTTTGTTTTTATTGTTCGGATTTTTGGAATCTTATAGTATGACTATTCTGAATACGAGTTGTAGAGTCAACGATGTATAAGGAGTCCAGATCATGAACAAATGTTTGCTTAACGGAATAGGGATTGTATTGGTCGCTATGGTCGTCTCGTCATGTGGGCCCAAAGCCGGTGTGGATATTGATCATACCGTGTCGAATGCCCGGCAGATGGCCTTGGATGGCAATGTCGATCAGGCGCTTGCCTTATTGGAGCCATTTTACAAGAGCAGCCGCTACAAATTTGCCCGGCCGGCAATTTTGGCAGCCCAACTTCAAATTGAAGTTGCTGCGGATCGTATGGCGGCCGCGCAGCAAAGGTTCTTGAAGGTAGCGGTGAAGTCCCCTGAGGTGGCTGCCCAGGTCACCGGTGTTATTGAGAACGCCTTGTTATCGAGATCGCAATATCAGGAATTGATGGATTGGTGCATCACCCTTTGCGCCTACAAGTTAGGTGATGTTACGTTAACTGCCACCGCGCAGAAACACGTGATGGCGTTATCCTCGCTGGGACGGACAGGAGAACTCGCTCAGACGATCGGGACCTATCTGCCCCTCCTGTCTGAACCGGCGGCGTTAAGTTTGTTCAGCGGCTATTTCACCACGTCGGTAAAGGATCAAAACTGGGCACTCTCCGAAAGCCTTTTGGCCGTGATCGACAAGATGGTGAAAGAATCTCCCGGAAAACGTGCCGCAACCGTCGGGTTTAGCATTCAATTGCTTCTAGCCAAAGACGGCTGGAAGGCGGCTGATACCTATTTCCGGGGGGTGATGAATGAGTTGCCGGATAGCGGGGCTGCCCATAACCTGCGGGTGGTGGGTGATGCGGCGGTGGCTACCAATCAACTTGCCGCAGCCGAGGCCCTGTATGAATTCGGTCTGGTGGATGACTCCTCTCGTCCACGATTGCGTGAGGCCGCCTCAGTGGGATGGGTTAATGTTGCCGGCAGGCGTGGGGACACCATGGAAATGATTCGTCGCCTGACGGTTCTTAAAACTAAAAAAATTCCCGTGGATGGCCTCATTAGCTTGATTTCCATGAATTATTCGGGGCTGATCAGTAGAGGAACCCGCGAATCATTCGATGTCTTGAATCAGTTTTGCGAAACACTCAGGGGCGGCACTCAGGTGGAAATGAACTTACGCCAGTTGGATGGCTTCCTGTTGGATATCAGTTATTTTCGCGAGGATTACGATGGGTCACTGAAAATCGTTGAGCGTGGGTTGATTATGACCGACCCGTTGCAAAAAGCCATGATGATCAATAAGATAAATGCCCACATTGCCTTGAAAAAAAGCGATTACCGGGGTGCCATTGCCTATTTCCGCAAGTTTATGGACGTCATCGCGAAAGAGAATAGTTATACCGTTGATCCAATTGATCAGATCAGAGTGTCGCCGGCCATGATTCTGGGGTTGAATGCCCGTCGAATTGGTGATCTTTGGATTAAAGAGGGAAGTGCTGAGGAAGCAACCAAGGCTTATCAGGAAGCCCGCCAATATTATGCGGATGCACTAAAGGAATTTCCCGAATCGGCTTCAAGTGAAAACAAGAAAATTCTTCGTGAAATGAAGGAAATTCCGCAGGGCTGACCTGGTGCATTTCAAGGACCTCGCGTTGCCGGCGTGGCCTTGCCCAGCCATTGTCCGCGATTGAAGCCCTGGCCCTGGATGATTTTTGCATACGAAACCTTGTCATCCACCCGACTGATACGAAGCAGACCGATTTTGGAGCCCGGCACAAAGGTGAGAACATCGCCGGTGGCGGGATCCGTTACAGGTTCTGCAGGGCCGCGTGCGATATATTCAGCGCCTTCCCGGAAACCACGGTCCTTCCCTCCGTTGATGAGGATGTTTCCATCCCGAACACAACTGATCATGGGGCGCCAGGGATTCTTTGGCATGTTACGGACGATCTGGCTGACGCCGCCTTCAATGGCGCGGGAGGTAGCCTGGCCGAGCGGGGTGGCGAAGAAGACCTCGCCGCCGAAGGAAACGCCTTCATAGGTGGCTTTGACGAAGGCTTCTCTTGTACGGACAAGACCTGTGCTTTGAACTGAACTCAGGATTTGTCCCGTCTCAACATCCACCAGAGTTAAGGTAAGTGAAACGCGTGCAGTGTGGCTTCGCCCTAGCAGAAACACTGTACGTACGATGGAGAGGAACAGGCCGCTCCCGCCGGATTGGGAAAAATCGTTGATGACGCCGCGGATCAGGTATTGAGCGTTTTTCATCCGCCCGACAGAGGTTTTGCCTTCAGGCCGGAAGAGGGCGCTTTGCTGGCGTTGGATCTCGCCGGTAATATTCTCAAAGTGCTGGCGCTCAACCACGACGAAGTTCCGGGACAAAACAAGTTCGGAGACCAGAAGGTCAGCCATGCCATCGCCCAGTTTCCACTGCCCCTCAAACCCGGCGCGGTTCTCAAATGAAGTCACTGCCACAACCGGGGCATGCATTCCCTCCGACAAGGTCGGGGTTGAATGGATGATCGTACTATTGCAACTGGTGAGTCCAAACAGGGCAACCATTGCTGTCAAGGTCGCTTTCGTCGCTTGTACGAAATATCGATGCGTCTTCATTTGTGGGTGAATATATACTCTTTCGGCTGAAAGAAATCAATGGTGCTTTCTGATGGGCAGGCGTTTGGGATAGGGCGGAT
>Ga0194056_10001968_pt1 | contig 11033 bp, 12 predicted proteins | sample SepL4413m_MetaG_FD_155458 | JGI IMG/M metagenome (GOLD analysis project Ga0194056, IMG submission 155458) | Anoxic zone freshwater microbial communities from boreal shield lake in IISD Experimental Lakes Area, Ontario, Canada - Sep2016-L442-13m | ecosystem: Environmental > Aquatic > Freshwater...
CAAGGCGGCTATTCCTCTAGATGCCTGAACCTGTCGCCTCAGTCATTGTTCCAACGCGCAACAGGCAAGAGAAGCTTGCCAATTGCATCGAGGCGCTGCTAGCGGACCAAGGCTCACAGTCGCTTGAAGTGATTGTCGTTGACGACTGCTCTGACGATGGGACCAAGGAGTTGCTCGAGCGCTGGCCGGCCGTACAGGTTGCTACTACCGCGAGGCCAAGTGGGAGTAGCGCCGCTCGCAACCTAGGTCTATCTCTAACGACCGCTCCGATAGTCGTTTTCATCGACGACGACATTGTCGTTAAGCCAGGCCTACTTGCTGGCCACCTCGACTTTCACAGGCGAAACCAGGCTCCTGAACTCGCGCTAGGAGGGCTCGTAACTTGGGATCCAAAGCAGCCGATTAGTCAACATATGCGCTGGTTAGAGGATGGCGGGCCTCTGTTTGCGTTCAACCAAATCGACGACCCTCAGAGTGTTGCCCCCGAGCATTTCTGTACCGCGAATGTGAGCGTCAAGCGTGCATTGTTGAAGCGGGTAGATGGGCCGTTCAACGAGGAGCTCAAGCGATTTACTGATGTTGATCTTGGTCTGCGACTCGCAGACGCAGGGATGAAACTTCACTTCGATTCGGCACTGATTGGGTGGCACCTCCGTCGAGACACGCCAGCAACCACAGACGAAAGAATGTTTGAGGTAGGCAAAGCGGCAAGGCAGCTCAGTCGCCTCGGCAATTCAACATCGGCGATTGCGGAACCGCCAGTAGACGATCTCAAAACGAGGGCAAAAGCCGTGATTGCTCGAATCATCAGCCCGATAGTGCCTTTGTTTCCGGAGAAGGCTGCGGATCGAGTTTGGGGCAGTCGAGCGGCTTGGGCATACGGCCGCGGCTGGCGATCGGAGAAGCCTTGAGTAGCGGAGCAACCTCAAACCGTTTCGCATCGATCAGGCCAACTAGAGGTGAGATCCTCCTTGCAGCGGTCTTCGCTTTGCTCGGTTTTTCTGTAATCGCAGCCCTCGTCTCTACCGGCCGCGTTTTGACCGGTGGCGAGAATCAGGTCGCAGCCGATCAACTCCAATATTTGTCGTGGATAGTTTCATCTGCTGACCATGGGTTTATACGCAGCCTATGGTCGATTCCTGAGCAGTCGTCAAGCAGCTTCGTTGAGCCTGGGTTCCTACTTTCCGCACTGGCTCATCGTGCTGGCCTATCGCCGCTTGTTTCCTATCAACTATGGAAGCCGCTTTCGATTTCCCTACTAGTAATCGGATTTGCGGCCTATGTGCGAAGGACTTTGCCGTCGGGAGGCGCAAGAACTGCGGGGTTAGCGCTTGCACTCTTCGGATTGAGCCCAGCGGGAGCGATCTTTAGTTGGGGACAGCTGAGTAGTGGATGGCGCGCCCAGATTGAGTTTGCTACCGGCGAGGTGTTTGCGGCGGGCTGGATCTGGGGCTACATGATGACGGCAATCGCGGTGGCGACATTGCCTCTCTGCCTGCTTGCCGCGGAGCGCGGACTCGGAGAGCGCCGTGCTGCATCCTGGGTCGCAGTTGCAGCAGGTCTCGCCTTGGTTTGCTCGTGGTTGCAACCTTGGCAAGGGGCTGAACTGGTTGGCGCGATCATCGTTGTCGGGATCCTCCAGCGGAAGCAGTATTCCGTCTCGCTCTTTGCGAAACGCCACCTACCCATTGTCGTCGCAGGAATAGCGCCATTGATTTATTACAGGTGGCTGGCCCACTCTGACCCCGTCTGGGAGTTAGCCGGAACCGCAAACAACGCGCTACCCGCATGGCCATTATCAGTTTGGCTGCTGGCGTTTGCTCCTTATCTAGCGGCGCTGCCAGCATGGCTAAGACGTCCTCGGGGCTGGCAGGACACAGCACTGCGTGCGATGCCAGCTTTGATGTTGCTTGAGTACTTCGCGATCACGGTAACTGGCGCTGGAACATTTGCGTTCCATGCGTTGCAGGGCTTCGGTCTGTTCATTGCGATTCTAGCTATTCGCAGTGCCTTGCTCTGGCGCGATTCGGTTTGGTGGAGCGGTAAGGCTTGGTTGGTAATCGTTCTCTGTCTAGTTTTCTGCGTGCCTGGTTCTCTCCATCGATTGAATCTGATGAGGCTTGAGATTCATCGTTCGGCCCAGCCCTATTTCCTTGAACCTGGGGAGGATGCTGCGCTCACCGAACTTGAGAGAGATCCGCTGAACGGTGGGGTGTTGGCTCCGATTAAGGCCGCGCTAACTGTTCCGTCGCGAACAGGTCGTCCCGTATGGGTCGGCCAGCTCTCGTGGACTCCGGATTTCCGTAAACGAATTGCGCGAGCAGAAGCTCTCTTTAACGGCAGTCTCAACAGTCAGGCTGCCCAAGAGCTCGTGATTGAGAGTCACGCTCGGTTCCTCTATTCCGATTGCGGGCACCGGACGAATCTGTCAGCGGCTTTGGGTCCACTTGTTCAATCTTCGGTTAGTTATGGCTGCGCTCGGATCTATCGAGTCCGAGGGGTCTACAGGTGACATACACACTGCGCTCCTATGCAGCAGTCAGCCTTCGCAGGTTGTTGCCCGGCCTTGCCCTGTTCGCCCTCGGGCTGCTGATTGGCAGCGTGACACTGCGGAACTGGATTCAGCTCAATGATGAAGGGCTAATGCTGCAGGCTGCGGCGCGAATCGCCGATGGTCAGGTCCCCTATAGAGATTTTTGGTGGTTCTATCCTCCCGGCCAGCCGTATCTGCTCGCTTTGGTTTGGAAGTTGACGGGGCCGTCATTAGTTCCGTGGCGAGTCTTGCGTGCAGTTGCCGATGCCAGCGTCGCCCTGCTCGCGTGGCGACTCGCTAGGCGTCGAAGCGGTCCGCTGGTTGCGCTTTTCGCATGGTGTGTTTCGATTCTTGCCGTCAGTTCAGCTACTGGCCCGCATCCCTATCCGATTGCTTTAGCACTCGGACTTGGGTCGATACTCGCGTTAGGTCGTTACCCCGCTGTTGCAGGGGGACTTTTGGGATTGGTGGCCCTATGGCGAATTGAGTTCGCGGCCTATCTTGCCCTAGCATCGGTGGTGGGACTGTTCGTCCGTGGTGGATCTAAGCGATCGGTAATTCGGTTCATCGGATGGGCGGCAGCTATCTCATTCCTCTGCTATCTGCCAGTCGTGATCGCTGCAGGCGCTGGGCGAACTTGGGAATTGCTTGTGAGGTACCCAGTACTTGAGTTCTCTAAGTATCAGACGCTTCCGTTTCCGCTTGTTTGGGATGGCGGCGGACGCGCGAGGGGATCTGATCTTGCAGCGCAGTTCCTGTCGTATCACTTGCCGCTTGTCCTTCTGATCACACTCGTTGCGAGTGTGATTGTCTTTCTGGTGACTAATCGATCCGGCCGTTGGATCGAGGTAACCGGATCGATTTTTGGTGTCGGGATGGCTCACTACATGGTTGTCCGGGCCGATGCCTTTCATCTCGGCCCGTTGGCTGTTATCGATGCTGTTCTAGGTGCATGGGCAATTGGAGCTGTTGTTGAGCAACGCCGCGCTCGTGGCAAGCGACAGGCGGCAATCGGTCGGCTACGTCCAATGATTGCGCTGGTAGCCGCCGCTGTTGCGTTTTTTGGCCTGACGTGGACGCTGGCGGATACCGGCTGGAAGCGTGTCCGGGAGGTAGAGCAGGCACGATCATCAAGAGGTATCGACATTAAGGTCGCCGACGGTGTGCGCGAGTTGCCGTCAAGCCGCTGTTCTCTCCGCGGGGCAACTCTGCAGACCTGCTCGCTCTCAGACCTTGAGCAAGCAGTCCAGGAAACTAAGCGACGAGTCGCAGTTGGGCGTCCGATCTATGTCACGACCAAGCGGTCCGATCTAGTCACAGCTGGCGCACCTCTCTTCTACGTGCTCGCTGAGCGGCCAAACGCCACGCGTTACGACATAGCGGCTCCTGGAGTAGTCACGAGTGCCCCTGTGCAGAGAGAAATCATTGCCAACCTGCGAGCAAGCCGAGCGCTCGTTATTCGTGATTCAGAGAGCATCACTGCGGCACCCGAACCGAATCGTGCTGGTCAGTCGAGTGGAGTCACGCTCCTCGACGACTGGCTTGCCGCGAACTACAGGGTTGTTGCGCGATTCGGGGCCTGGACATTGCTCGCTCCGGATCGGTCAGCTATCCGCGATGGGCGCGAAGCTCGATAGGCGAGAATCATCGAACCGACAGCGGCAACTGCCTGTATTCCAAGAACTACTGTCGCAAACTCTTCAAGGCTGCCGCCGCCGGGCAGGGAAAGCAGAGCGACTGGTTCAGCGATGGCAACTGCTGCAAGGGCAATTAGGAACTTCCATTCGCGCAGGGCGAGGAGGAGTTGCACGGCCAGATAGCAGACTGCAAGTAGCGACATGGCAATTCCAAGCTCAAGTAGCACCGAAGCGCCCTGCGTGTACTTAGGTCCGAAGGCAAGCCGCATGAGGAGTTCCGGAGCAAACGCGTAGATCAGTAGGCAGGGGAGCGCGATTAGCGCAGTCATTCCAAGCGCACGCAGCAGGATCGGTCGAGCATCGTCGCCCTCAGCATGGCGTCGGGCTGCTTCGGGAAGTAGGTAGAAGCCAATCCCGACAGCCACCCAAACGACAACCTTTGCGGCAACCGCAGCTGCAGCGTAAGCGCCGGCAGTGCTCTTTGGCAGCACATGCTGAGCGACGATCACATCAATGTTCTGGAGGACTGCAATTAGGGCTAGACCGGCGATTGCGACACGAGCATCAAGCGCAAGCTGCCTGAGTCGATGCCTTGTGTGGCCAAGGTTCGGTTTACCGAGACGACCTGAGAGAACGAGCGTCAGGATCAGGCTCGTGACCATCATTGCGATTGGCGTTCCAAGATAAGCTCCGGTTACACCGAAGCCGACCAGCGCAAGGCCGGCTCCGAACACGAGCCTCGCGGTCTGCTCGGCAATCATGCTCATTCCGACTGCCATGTAGGAGCGAGTCGCCTGCAGTGCCCCACGCTGAATCGAAAGCAGGATCCAGAGACAGGCGGCTGGGGGAACTGCGGCTGCGCCCCACTTTTGGGTGACCCCAATCATTGATGCAAGCTGGGCGCGCAGGAGGATTGAAATGACGGCAACGACAACCGTCAACAGTGCCAGCGTGATTGTCCAACGCTTGAGAGTGGTGGCAAATTCACGACCCTGGCCGAGATGGCCGAGAGCTCCCTCGCGAGCGGTAGCTACCTGCAGGGCGGCGCCCGGAACGCTGAGAATCACGAAGGTAGAGAGGATCGCTGCCAACTCGCCATAGCCCTTAAGACCAAGCAGTCGCCCAAAGGCAATCGTTGCCAAAAGAGCAACAACATTGGTCAGAATCATTGCGCCGGCTAGAATCGCGGCAGTTCCTGTTTCAGATCCACGGAACTTCGCGATCATCGGACGCAGGGACCTCGAGCTGTAGGCCTCTTCAGGCTGTGGGGGAGGTACAGCTTCCATCGCGGTCCACACCGTACCGGACGTGACCGGCGCAGACCTAGGGCGGCGATAGGCTCGCGGGGTGAAATCGATCGAGTCGCATGAAACAAATTCACAGAGCGAGACCGAAGCGCTCGGTGCTGAGATTGCCGACCGTCTTGCGCCGGGAACGGTCGTTTACATTCGCGGTGATCTAGGGGCTGGCAAGACGGCGCTAGTTAGAGGCGCCTGTCGTCAACTAGGAGTTACTGGTCGGATTACCAGTCCAACCTTCACGATCGCGCACCGCTACGACGATGGAATCCATCCAATCTCACACCTTGATCTCTATCGCCTCGGGAGTCATCTCGATTCGGAGGTCCCCGGTCTGCTTGAAGAGGAGCTCGGGCCGGAACGGATTACATTTGTTGAGTGGCCAGGCGATCTCGACGAAAATTCGGCGTTAGCAGTCTTGAGCATTTCGATTGAGCATCGCGGTGGCGATAAGAGGCTTGTGAAGCTTTGGTGAGCGGCCTGACAATCGGAATAGACACCTCTACTGGGGCAACTAGCGTAGGTCTCTTTAGTGATCAAGTCGAGCTCGTACGTACTGATCAGCCGAGCCAGGGTGAACGTCCGGCGCATGCCGGGCTGACACTTGGCTTTGCCGGAGACCTTCTCACAGAGGCTGGTTACGCATGGAGTGATGTTTCCTCAATCGCTGTCGGCGTTGGCCCAGGCTCCTTCACTGGGCTTAGAGTTGGAATCGCAACCGCAATCGGCCTTGGGAAAGGCGCCAGCATTGAACCCGTTGGAGTGTCATCCCTGCAAGCGCTCGTATTTGGCGCAGCGTCAAAGGAACGCGATGTAATCGGGGTAATTGACGCGCGGCGTGGCGAGGTTTATATCGCTCTGTTGCGTTCAGACGGAACTTATGGTCCGGAGTTGGTTACCTCAGAGACTGACCTCGTGCAATTAGTTATGAGATCTGACAATCCGCTCGTTGTCGGTGACGGAGCCGTTCTGCTTCGCGAGTCTCTGGAGGTACTTGCCTGTGAGGTTCCTCCAAGCGACGATCCGCGCAATTGCGTTAGTGGATTAGAGCTAGCGCGACTGAGCTCTACCGCTGGATGCGAGGCTAGGCCACTACTTCCCAGCTACCTGCGCTCGCCTGACGCAGTTCCGATGGCACGCTAGCTATGACTCTCTCCGTAAGGCCTCTTGTCATCGATGATCTCCTTGGAGTTCTGAGGATTGAACGAGAGAGCTTTTCTGCCCCGTGGTCGCTTGCGATGCTGATTCACCAGATTGCCGTTGAAGGAGTTATCGCTTTGGCGCTCGAGGATGAGGGGGCGATAATCGGATACGCGTTCTGCTCTCCTCACGCAGATGATTGGCACCTAGTCAGCATCGCGGTTGATCCGTCGAGGCGAAGGAGTGGCGGTGCACGGTTGATGCTGCTGGAGATTCTCAATCGGCTCGGCGACGAGTCACGGATAACGCTCGAAGTTCGGCCCTCTAACGTTGCTGCTATCGGACTCTATGAACAGCATGGCTTCCTGTTTGCCGGAGCGAGGCCTGCGTACTACCCGGACAGTGGTGAAGATGGTCTGATCATGTGGAGAACGCCAGCAACCTTAAGCGGCAGACTTGATGATGTTCCCAATGCGGAGCCTCAGAGAAAGTGATCCTCGCGATTGAAACCAGCTGTGACGACACCTGTGCTGCCGTCTTAGATGATCAGAGGCGAGTCCTCTCAAACATCGTTAGCTCGCAGACGGCCCACGCCGAGTTTGGTGGCGTTGTGCCGGAAATCGCTGCTCGTCATCACCTCGAACTGATTGATGCGGTTATTAGCACTGCACTGAAGAGCGCTGGAGTTGGGCTCGATCAAATCTCGTCAGTTGCAGTCACGCAGGGTCCAGGATTGTCGGGTGCCCTACTTGTAGGTGTTTCAGCCGCTAAAGGAATTGCTGCTGCACGCGGATTGCCGCTTAGGGCCGTAAATCACCTTCATGGGCATGTTGCCGCGAGCTATCTAGCGAACCCGGACCTTCCACATCCATTTCTTTGTCTGGTGGCGAGTGGCGGCCACACGCTTATTGCGCTCGTTGAGTCTGAAGGACCGAACTGGACTCAGCTAGGAGCAACGCTTGATGACGCAGCTGGCGAGGCATTCGACAAGGGGGCGCGACTGCTCGGCCTTGACTACCCTGGCGGCCCCGCACTAGAGCGGCTTGCCCGATCCGGAGATTCAGCAGCATTTGACTTTCCCACCGCCAGAGGTGTCGACGGTCTCGACTTTTCATTTGCCGGGCTCAAGACAAGTCTGCTTTACAAGACGCGTGAACTCGGCGAAAAGGAGACTCTCGAACGCGCCTCAGATTTGGCGGCCTCCTATCAGGCAGCTATAGCTCGACAACTCAGTGAACGTATCGTCAGAGCAGTTGACGAAACAGGTTGTACGCAGCTCGCCATCGGCGGTGGTGTCGCCGCAAACGGAACTGTTCGCGAAGCAATCGCTGAGATTGGTCTGCCAGTGAGTATCCCCGCTATGGAGTACTGCACCGATAACGCAGCGATGATTGGTAGAGCAGCGTTCTCATTGAATGATCTCTCTCCTGAGCAGGCGCTTTCGTTGGAGATCTTTCCAACCGGTCGTACTGTTCCTCAGTGAGCGATCAACAGCCTGTCGAACTTACTATTTACGGGAGAGATGGCTGCCATCTCTGTGATGTCGCTGAGCAGGTTCTCCTCGACGCACAGCTTCAATGGAACTTCCGTCTGATTAAGGTTGATATCGATACAAGCGACGAACTTTTCAAACGATTTTTAGAGCGAATCCCTGTCGTCGAGCTAGCTGGCGCGACTCTGTTTGAGTTTGATGTCGACAGGGAGCGCCTAGACGACGTACTCGCTGACGCGGGTACGATGCGATTCGACCGATGAGCGCAGCAGAGGATCAGCCACTGCATGTGGATGGAGACGCGCAAACTGAGCGACTTGCGCTTGGCGTCGCCGCGCGCCTCTCTCGGTATCTCCAGGTTCTAACTCAGGCGCGCAAGATGGGTAAGACAACCATCTCCTCAAAGGAGCTAGCTGAGTACACGCAGGTCAATTCGACCCAGATCAGGCGCGACCTCAGCGGCTTCGGACGCTTCGGAAAACGAGGAGTGGGATATGGAGTTGATGGTTTGGTCGAAGCGATCCGCGAGATCCTCAGAACCGCCGGCCAGCACAACATCGCGTTGTTTGGAGCTGGCAATCTAGGTACCGCTATTGCAACCTCTGACATGTTTGCTGACCACGGCTTTCGAGTTGTCGCGCTGTTTGATGCTGATGCAAGCAAGGTCGGGACAGTTGTTGGGCCACACACAGTCCGATCGGCAGATGATTTAGAGGCTGCTGTTGTCAATGATGAGATTGTTGTAGCGGTATTGGCTGTCCCATCAGAGGCGGCTCAAGAGCTTGCTGACCGGCTGGTAGCTGCCGGTGTCAAAATCATCTTCAACTACTCCGAAACTCTGCTGCAAGTACCACCCGACGTGACCGCACATACATCCTCTCCGGCGATCGATCTGCTCTACGCGCTCTACTTCTATCTCGCCTGACCTTCAACTCGACCGGATCACACGTGGAAAACCAGATAGATCTTGATGCAGCAGAACGAGTCTTTGCCGAATCGACTGACGGGACGATTGGGCTCGAGGAGGAGTTTGGAATTACCTCGCTCGACACCCTAGATCTGGCTCCTAGGTTTGAGGAGCTAAGAGCAGCAGCTAGTAGCGACAGCGTCCTTTCTGATGCAATCGCAGGCGAATTGATCAACTCCGAAATTGAGATCCGCTCTGGTCGAGGAGCCGATCTCGCCGACGCTCTCAAGCGGCAGCAAGACCTTCGCTCGCGTCTCTTTGCGTTAGCGAGGGTTCAGGGTGTTGGGCTCTCGGCTACTGGGGCTCATCCTTGGGCTGACTACCGCCATCAACAAATCATTGACACGGATCACTACAGACGTGTCGAAGACGGACTGCGTTGGGTGGCTTCTCGGAACAACACATTCTCGCTACACGTTCATGTTGGAGTAAAAGGAGCTGACCGGGCAGTCCGGGTATGCGACCGGCTTCGCGCAGTTCTTCCTTCGCTGCTTGCAATCTCTGCAAGCTCTCCGTTTGTTGACGGAGTTGACAGTGGGCTTCACTCAGTTCGCACACAACTTTTCACGCGCAGCTTTCCGCGCTGCGGTATCCCAGACGCGTTTGGCTCGTGGGAGGCCTACCGCGAGTATGTGGATCAGCTGATCAATTGGGGCTCAATCGTTGAGTACACACAAGTCTGGTGGTCGATAAGGCCACACTTTTCGTTTGGAACAGTTGAGGTTCGTATCTGCGATGCCCAACCGACTGCCGAACAGAGTGATGCTCTTGCCAGTCTGATCGCTGCCTGTGTATTGCAGGCAACTCGTGATGAGGACGAGCAGCGGCCAAATCTTGAAGTCTCGGGGCGCCTATTAGAGGAAAACCTCTGGAGGGCAATTAGGTATGGACTCGATGGGAAGCTGATTGACTTCGATTTGAGCACCGAGTTCTCGTCGGCTGCAGTTTTGGATCGATTGCTGGAGTGGACTCGGCCGGTTCGCGATGAGTTGGGAATTGATCCTAAGTTCCCTGCAGAGAACTCGTCGCAACGTCAGCGAAGGCTGATCGGCGAGGGGCGCACGATGCGCGAGGTATTCAGTCAGACGTGTTCAGAAACCGCTTCCAGCTACTCTGGCGAATATGACTGAAGAAACCACTCCACCCGAAGAACCAACCGTGCCAGATGCCGAAGCGGGCGAGTCAGTCGCCGAACCGACAGAGGAACAGATGCGTGCCGCACTCGAGGAGGAGATGCGCCGCGTACATGTTGGTGATGTTGTCCTTCAAAGCGTGGTTTCTTTAATCAATATCGGTGCTCGCAGGACCGGCTCAACTCCGGATACCGAGGCTGAGCAGGACCTCACGCAGGCTGCAATTGCAATTGACTCGGTTACAGCGCTTCTGCCAGTTGTTGAACAGCTCTCGCCCGAGCAGGCCGGGGCAGTTCGGGATGCTCTTTCGCAGCTTCAACTGGCATGGGTGAAGGCGGGAGGGAAGCAGTCTCCATCAGCATCAGGATCTGCCGAAGCTGGGCAGGGTCAGTCTGGTGGTGTCGAGGAGCCGCCAGATCAGGATCCACCGAGCCGCATTTGGGTGCCTGGACGCTGAGCGCTCAGCGCGCATCCGTCCCAACGGGTAGACTCGCGGCCGCTTGACGGTGCGGCATTTGTCGTACCGGCTTTTCAATAAAACTGTCCGAAACTCCCCGGAGGAACCTCTTGACTTCGTTTCTGACCCAGCATGGGGTCGCATTTGCTCTGATTTGTGCAGCAGCAGCTGTTATTTACGGCGCTGTTACAGCTCGCCAGCTGATTGCACTTTCGCCTGGCAACGACAAGATGCGCGAGATCTCGCAGGCCATTCAGGCCGGAGCTACCGCTTACTTGAACCGTCAGTACACGACGATCGCTGGAGTTGGAGCGATTCTGTTCGTTGGGCTGATCTTCATTCAAGACATCTATGTCGCGGTTGGCTTCCTTATTGG
>Ga0194056_10001969_pt1 | contig 11033 bp, 4 predicted proteins | sample SepL4413m_MetaG_FD_155458 | JGI IMG/M metagenome (GOLD analysis project Ga0194056, IMG submission 155458) | Anoxic zone freshwater microbial communities from boreal shield lake in IISD Experimental Lakes Area, Ontario, Canada - Sep2016-L442-13m | ecosystem: Environmental > Aquatic > Freshwater >...
TATTTGAACCCTCTCTTTGTGGCAGAATTTTCTGCCATTATTATATCAAGTTCATTTAGATTTTGCATTTCCGTGTCTCACTTCCTGGGGACATTATAGCCTCTGCACTATTAATTATGTTTCTGTATCATCAAAAAGAGCAGGAGGAAAGCATAATACAAAGTCAAGATAAATACAAAAGTCTTTTCGAATTAGATAGTGATTCCCTTTTTCTTATTGATAAGGACACTGGAGCGATTTTGGAGGCGAATTTATCTGCCTGTGAAAAGTATGGATACAGTCATGATGAATTGATGAAATTATCCAATACTGATATGTCAGCTGAGCCTGAAAAAACGGTAACGGCTTCACATGAGGCTAAAGAACCAAATACTTTGATCCCTTTGAGATATCATAAAAAGAAGGATGGCACAGTATTTCCGGTTGAGATTGCTGCTAGTCTATTTGTTTGGAATAATCGAGAATTTCTATTAGTTTCATCACGTGATATTACAGAAAGGAATCAGGCTGAGAAGGCTTTGAAGGAAAGTGAGGAACGATATAGGCAACTTGTGAACAATACCAATACAGGCTACTCAATAACTGATGAAAATGGAATCGTTATAAGTGCTAATCAGACATATCAGCGGCTTGTGGGAGCGGAGCGAATCGAAGATGTTATTGGACACTCAATTTTAGAATGGACGGCAATTGAGGAGAGAGAAAATAATTTCGAATCAGTTTTGCTTTGTGCTAGGCAGGGTTTTATTCAGAATTTTGAGACAATTTATCATCAGAAGGATGGTACTCGCGTTAACATAAATATTAATGCAACTCTAGTTGAAATGCCAGATGGAAAGAAACATATAGCGGCTCTATGTCGCGACATTAGTGAACGAAAAAAAGCTGAGGAAAAAATAAGATATTTAAGTTTTCACGATAGTTTGACGGGCCTTTTTAATAGGACTTTTTTTGAGGAAGAGGTATTGCGACTTTCTGTAGAAAGGCAATTGCCAATTTCAATAATAATGGGAGATATAAATGGTTTGAAATTAATAAATGATGGTTTTGGACATGGAAATGGAGATAAATTAATTATTAAAATTGCAACTATATTAAAGAAATGCTGTAGAGAGGAGGATGTAATTGCTCGAGTTGGTGGAGATGAATTTTGCATTCTTTTGCCAAAGGCTGATACAAAGACAGTTCAAAGAATTTGTGAAGACATATATTTAATGTGCAAAGAGGAAGAAAAAAATCATAGCGATAGTCTTCAATTTATAAGTATTTCACTTGGCTCTACAACTAGAAATGTCGCACATGAACCTATGGAATTAATAATAAAAGAAGCTGAAGCAGCAATGTATAAGCATAAACTTTTAGAATCAAAAAGTCTTAGAAGTTCTATTGTCTCTTCAATAATTAGCACTTTGCGTGAACGTTATATTGAAACTGAAGCACATTCTCAGAGGACACAGGAACTTTGCCAGAAAACTGGTCTCGCATTAGGGATTTCTGATTCATTAATTGATGACTTAAAACTATTAGCTATCCTTCATGATATAGGCAAAATTGCAATAAGTGATGCTTTAATTAATAAAAAAGATAGATTAAGCGTAGATGAATGGGAGGAAATGAAACGTCACTGTCAAATTGGCTACCATATTACACAGTCAACTACTGAGTTTCAGAACATATCAGAATACATACTTTCGCACCATGAAAAATGGGATGGAACTGGTTATCCAAATCAACTAAAAGGAGAGGGTATTCCTCTGCCTTCACGAATTCTTTCAGTTGTGGATGCGTATGATGCTATGATAAATGACAGGCCTTATCGTAAGGCTTTGTCTGAAGAGGAAGCAATAATCGAAATTAAGAAGTTTTCTGGTTCTCAGTTTGATCCCCATATATCTAGAGTATTTATTACAAAGGTATTAAGCAGGGAATGGGAATAGTTTAAATTTATTCTTTGCCTGTTAAGAGATTTGTTATATAATTATATTACAAATAAATTTTGGAGGTTTCACATGAAAATATTTTCTAGATTTTTAGCAGTTATTTTTACATTTGTTACTATAATTTCGACATTGGTGCCAGTAATTCCAGTAGAGGCATACAGCCCGCCTGCAATGAGCAAATCACTTAATTACCCAGGTGGTTATGGTGGGGGCTTCACAAATGGTGGAATTAAAGGCGACTATTTTTCTAATGAGACTCTTTCAGGAACTCCTTCATTTTCTAGAAGTGATGTCCGTATCGATTTTCCTTGGGGCAATAGTTTACCTGGAGGATCAATTACAAATGAATTCAAGTCTGTACCTGCGGACCATTTTTCTGTGCGATGGACAGGGCAAGTAATTCCTGCGTTTTCAGAAGTGTACACATTTACCACGACTTCCGATGAAGGGGTTCGTCTGTTTATCAAGCGCGCGGTTGACAGCGAATGGACTACATTAATTGATCACTGGACAAGTCATTCTGAATCTAATGATTTTTCCTTTTTTAATATGACCGCAGGCGAGAAGTACGATATCAAACTTGAATATCGTGAGGGAACGGGAAATGCGACAATAAGCCTGAAGTGGGCTAGTCCTAGTGTCTGGGAAGAAGTAATTGATCCAATTAACGGTATGGGAATTAATTGTACTGATTGGGGTACGACATATACTGACATTGCAAAGTGTGCGAGAAGTAGTTTTAATGCTTATGGAAGCAGTCCGGTACCATCTTCGGATCCTGATGGCTGGCCTATGGGCGACTGTCAATATGTATTTCAAGAATCATTGAATCAAGGACTTGGTCTGGATCCGCTTATGCGTGGGAAAATCAGCTTTAGTTTCACTGGTAAAGCGACTGTCTCGCTATTTGGGAACGATGGAAATCTGACATATAGTTATAATGCGGTTACGAATAAGACGACTGGTTCGTTTTATGGAATCGATAAGAACGTTAATGCTTCTAACGTGTCTTTTTTAAACAGCACTCGTAATGGTCTTGTTGGAGGACCTGGTGGAATCAAGGATTTTAAATTGATGCGTCCGACTGCACCAGATTCTAACGTTAGCTATGCTGAGGACACTCTTTTCTTAACTCAAATGAAGCAGGCACTTTCACACTTTACTCTTTTGCGAGTAAATTTGAACAATGGAAATCAAGAACGCGAATGGAGCGACCGTACATTTCCGTCATTCTTTAATCAAAACGGCGGGGATTGGACTCCTCGTGCATACTCTCCTGAATCCTATGGTCATAAATCTAACGGCGCTTCTTGGGAACACAAGGTCATGCTTTGTAATGAAACTGGTAAGGATCTTTTTATTAATATCCCCATAATGGCAAGTGGGCGGTTGCCTACTGATACTGAAAGTTATGTAAATAAATTAGCGAATTTGATTAAATACGGCAGCGACGGTGTGAATCCATACACTAGTCCTCAAGCAAATCCTGTTTATCCGGGCCTAAATCCTAATTTAAAAGTGTATATCGAATTAAGTAACGAAGTATGGAATTGGGCTAACGATGCTTTTAGACAATTTTGGGATTTGGATGCAATGACGATTGCTGATGCAGACGCACAAAATGCAGATTTCGCGATTATGAACTACGACAATTTGACCTTGGATAAAAATACAGATGGTTCTTACAAAAGTTTTTATACCTGGAGAGCGAGAAAATTGATGCTTCGCGTTATTCAGATAAGCAATATTTTCAGAGGAGTATATGGTGACAACTTGATGATGTCCACCGTTCGTCCGATTTTTGAGTGGCAGTATAATAATGCAAATAATACAGCCAGTAACCCACTTTATTTTGCCGAAAATTATTTTAACAACGCTGATGGTTTGACACACGTCGCCAATCCACACCCTGTGAATTATTATCTATGGGGCGGCGGAGGAGCCACTTATTATGGCACTTCAAATAAAAACGGTCTCACGACAATAATGCCAGACAGCAGTTTTGAAACGCCGGCTGCAACCGATTATCAGGCGAACCCTACATCTTCAGCTTGGACGTTTGAAGGTACGGCGGGTATTGCATCAAAAGGCAGTTCCTTGAACAATCCGTCTCCGTCGCCTGGAATGGGAAATCAGTGCGCTTATATTCAAGGTGTAAATGGCGTAAATGGCTCGATGAGCACAAATATCACCTTCCCAGAAACACAAATCTCAGATGTTTTTGCGGTTTCCTATAAAGCTGTCAACCGTACGAAAGTCGGAACAACTACCGCAGATACACAACGCCTCTATGCGTATTGGGATGGCACAAATATTTCTGCAAGGACCTATAGTAATGGACTTGGAGTACAGCCGCCTGGATACGATTCTGCGAATCCTTGGAAGTCTCGAAACGTTGCTTGGACTTGGTCGGAATACTATTTTACGAAAATCGTGCATGCACAGCCGGGAAGTACTCATACTTTTAAGTTGGAGGGTGTTAGTAAAACTGGTGATCAAATGGCATTTATTGATGATGTGAGGGTGACTAGTGTTGACGCACTTTACGCGAGTGGAGTTCCAGACGGGGGGCAGGCTGCCGGACAGGTAAACTCTGCGACATACCAGTACGGGTTGAATGGAATGGCAATTTGGGCTAAGAATTTTGGTCTAAATTATATTTCTTATGAAGGCGGCTGGTCTCTTGGTGGGGACGATGGGGGATCACCTCTTCAGAATTTTGCGAAATACGGTGACAGTCGAACCGCAACCGCAAATGAAGGCGTAATTGATGATTTTTATCAGTCGGGTGGAGTCTTTAATGTGTTTGGGACTTACTCGCAATGGCCGAGTTGGTCGGATACTTTTGCTGAGCAAGGGCTTGTGGATGCGTCGAAATATCCTTTGATTCAGGGTGTAGATAACAGATCAAATCAATTGAGGGCACCAGTAGAAAATGGAATGATTATGCCAGGTACGATTGACGGAGCAACTTGCGTTGAAAAGTCATTCGCAACTGGTCCGAACCAATTCTTCAGGGTCAATGCTGTTGCTACTTACAGTTTAAACTTATCGCATTCTGGGTATTATAAGTTGAATTTAAAAATGTCTACGAAATATAATGTCACCACGCTTAGGACACAGGTTAATGGGGGGCAGGGAACTATTACTACAGTCGCAAAGAATCCAGTCGGACAGGATGCTAGCGGAAATTCAATTATTACAATCAATGCAGAATTAGAAAAAGGCCTAAATGTATTTAGAGTCGTAGGTAAAGGGACTACTGACAGTAATATTGTAACTTTGAATGTTACTGAAGATTTATCTATACCTACACCTTCTGCAGTTCCAACTCCTTCGCCTACTCCAGCACCAACTCCGACACCAACTCCTGGACCAGTTTTTGACGTCAATTCTACAATGGTTGTAAATGGCGCGCCTGCTGGAATGAAAATGGAAATCAGTGAACCAGGAAGCGGTTATGTATCTGTTGTAATGAAATTGAAAGGCCAATTGAATATCAATAGTTTTTCTTTTGCTATTGGATATGATAAGACGAAAGTGGTACCAGTTAAAGTAGCGGAACCGAGGCTGGATGCTCCAAATTCAAAGCTTTCAGCTCCTGATTTAGTTTCTCCATATTTTACTGTAATTTCTCCGAATATGCTTGTAGGTTATAATCTTTCGTCATTCCAAATGGAAAACACAACATCATCAAGTGTGGGTAACTATATATTTGTGGGTTATGCGAAAAATTCTGGAGCTACCATTTCGCTAGACGGAACGACTACTGTGCCAATGCTCAAATTTTATTTTAGAAAAATCGGTGCCTTAGATCAAAATACTTTCAGTTATTATCATAAGACAATTGCTTCTACTGTAGTTTCAAAACTAGTTTATCGTTATACAAATGTACTGCAGTCTGAAACTTCAACTGGTTCGGACATTTACACCAGATCGGACTTGTTTACAAAAGAAATTCTGCAAATTGGGCATTCGGTTACTTTGAGCAGTTTGACCGCAGGGAAAGTAATAAACACAGGTGACGCGGTATATGATCAGTATATGAATTCTCACGGGGTATCAAGCGTTTCAGTAAAAGCTTCATATTTATCAAGTGCTATTCTTGCTGAGACAGTGGTAGATCCAACTTCCAAGACAGCAATAATACCCGCACTTTCGGACGGGAATTATGTGCTTTCTGTTACGAGAGATGGTTATTTGACTAGAAGAGTCAATCTAAATATGAACGGTTCGGATGTTTCGCTTGGCGAAAAATCGCTTGTAGCAGGTGATGTCTTTGTTGATGGTGTCATTGATGGATCCGACTCTGAATTTTTATTTTCGACTATCGGGAATTCATATGGACATCTAGGTTACGATCCGAGCTGCGATTTTAATCAAGACGGTACAATTGATGGCACCGATACTGAAATATTATTTACTCACTTAGGATTTTATGTTATGAACTATGGTGAGCGGATTAATTACTTTATTTAGGGGGTAAGAGATGCTTTTTTCGGGGATAACTTCAAATACTTTCAGATCATTGGACTTTCAAAAAGTTATTGGTTCCACTAAAATTGCGCAACTTGAAGGTGTCGAGTGGGAATGCGATGTGCATGTACCGCTTGGGAACGTTCAGATGGCTGAAATCATAAAAAAACAAACACTAGATGCAGGATTAAAGATTTTTTCGATTGGCTCTTATTTTAAAGCAGGAGACAGCTATGATGCCTCAAAAGCGTTTTTGCCAGTAATTGATTGCGCTCAAACATTGAAGACGCCAGTTATTAGGGTCTGGGTAGGATCAAGATCTTCGGTGAATTGTGATGAAGAGTATTATAAAAAAGTGCTAAAAGATACTAAGACGATATGCAACATGGCATGGAGAGCGGCTAAGACTGTTTGCTTCGAATCACACCGTGGGACTCTTTCTGATTCGCCTCAGATGATTTTGAGATTAATAAAAGATGCAGAGACTGATAATTTGAAGATGAACTGGAAACCTAATAGGGAAAAGACGTTTGAGGAAAATCAGGCCGATTTGAGGCTCATACTTCCGCACCTTCAGCATATACATGTATCTAACAAATCTCAAAAAGGTGATGGAATATTACTTTCCGAAGCGGCTGAGGAATGGAAGAGGTACATAGAAATAATTAGACAAAACCCTAAAAATAAATGCTTTTTCCTGAGATTCATAATGAACGACGGGTTCAAACGACTCGATGAAGATGCGGCATTATTGAACAGCTGGATTAGACCTTAAAAATACGAGGGCTCTTTAAAATCCCGCACTCCTTCAAATTATATTCATATGAATAATGAACTCCTTGCGAACGCCAGGCGAATGGACCGAAGTATCCTTCGTGTTTATTACAGTTGTGAATTGCTCCAAACGTATTAATTCTGCTCCCAAAAGCCGTAATATGAAGCGTGTGCAACCCTTCGAGTTCTCCTAAATCAAGTCTGTACGGCGAAAAGGCAAGAGGAACTGGGGTTTGATCGTCCAGCGCAACCTCAAGCAATGGCGCCCTGAATTTCGTCGCCTCGAAGAGGTATGTTTCGCGCGCGAAAGTGATTGGGCAGTGGTATGTGACGTTGCCGCCATAGAACGGAAGGCCTTGTGTGACCCAGTCCCCAAACGCGAGTTGACGCACCGGCGCAGTGATTTTTGCGAGCGAGCCATTGACCTGGACACCGAAATCGCCAAGTATGTAGAGCCATTCAAGGCATGTCTTTTTCGCAAAAGGCATTGTGATTAGTAGTTCGTGCTCGCCGGCAGTGAGCTGAGGCAGTGGAACGGTTTTGATGAGTTTGTCGACATACCATCCCGTCGAGACGTTGCTCACTTCGACGCCGTCAAGCTGGATTTTTGCCTCGTGCGGCTTCTCGATCGCCAACACAACGCCCTCCAGCGCAATTTCGGAAACGAACCCAAACTTGAGTGTTACGGTGTGGCTTGCGAATCCCTTATCTGAAAGAACCCAAGGTTGCGCGATTCGCTCGAGTTTGCTGGGCAATCCAAGCGTGCGCCTAAGCGCGTCGTCAATTTTCAATAGCTCATCGCGCCCCTGCCACGGACCGCCGTCCAGCGAGTACTCGGCCTGGTCTAGAATCAGGACGTTTGGCTCTGATAAAGTCACGTCGACCATTTCTTTGAAATCAGCATAAAATTCGGGGTTCTCAGGCGTAGAAACTTCAATTGTGGCGCTGGGTTCGGTCGAGTTTTCAAGCCAAACAAGCAAAGAATCATGGTCGTAAAGTTCTCTGGTGAATTCGGTAAAACCACCGATGTAAGTGCATGCGCAAGCAGATTTTTTGCCGGTCAACGTGTCATAGAGAGTTGGTGCAAATCGGCCCTTGACTTTGATTTGCAGTTTCGACTTTTCTGGAGCGTCGGTTACTACTTCGCAATTGCCGTTTGCAATAAAAAGCCACAGACCGTCGTCAGTTTTCCGTATTTGGTGAAGATATGAGTCAGCGCGAGTGCCATTTGTAAGGGTTATATCTACCATGCGAACGCCGTTCAGATTCTCAAGTAGATCCGCTTTGTTAAAAGGAACTATCGCGCATTTTTGGGCAAGTTCCAAGACCGCTTCTGATTTTTTGACATCAACCAACTTAGGAATTTCCCCCATAAAGATAACTTGACCGCCGGCTTTTGAAAACTCCTCAAGGCGTTCTAATGTCGAACGTCTTAAAGTCACGCAACCCGGAACTATGATAGCGTCGTAATTCATTTCGCCGACGCGGAAGGTGTCTGAATTCTGAATATCGTTTAAATCTGGCAGCAACGCCTCGCTAATAAAATCAAAGTCTATGAGACCAAAGAGGAGGAAATTGATTGTGTCGTCGAATTCCTTTTGCAGGCGTTTGCGCATATGGGAAGTCTGCGCCATTGGTCCGAAATAGATCCAGTAACTCTCAATCGGGTGAATCACACCGACCTTGACTACAGGCTTTCCGGATTTCAACGCCAAATTAACTCGAGCAAAATGATTCTCGATTAAATCGTATTTTTGATACCACGGGGATTGATAGAAAATGGACGCGGGGTAATCGCGCTTCGCGTCGCCCTGCATGGTCATCCATGATAGGTGGTGGATGCGCGTCGTAATTCCAAGTGCTGCCTGCCAGTCACCCTGGTTTTTGTGGCCGCGGAAGTCGAAGTCCCAGTTGGTCACGCCATACAGCTCGCTCATTACGCCATCCTGGCCAAATTGATTAGCAGCACTCTGCGCCTGCTTAGCGGTTGAATATTCCTTACGGCTGCAAAGTATGTCAATTCCCGGTTCTCCAAAAGATCTGTATGAACGCATCGCTTCGCCAACATACTCCGTCTGGCTTTGCAAACTCTCTTCCGCCATCATGTGCCCGGTCATCTTGATGTTATGGGCATCGCACCAGTTGCCTATAGTATCAGAAAACGCCTCAACGAAACGCTCGGTGATGTGTTCGTGAAACTGATAGCGGAAAATTGAGCGCTCATCATTTGGGAGCTCCCAGATTACTTCGGGAAGGTGCCTGAAGAATGGGGTGCCAAACTTTTCTTCGAAAGTCTCGGGAAAATCGTCGGTGTAGGGCAGAATTACAAAATCGTGATTTGGGTCGCTGCCGAGAAACGTCTTCTTTGCAAAACACGGCTCATCCGTGAAAATCGAGGGAATAGTCTTGCCAAATTCCTGGCCGACTTTCTTGAAATAAGCTTCATGGGTCGTCTCCACAAACTTTTCAATCGCCTTTTTATTTAAGGTGTCGACGTACGTGCGATTATTGAACCAGGCACTTTCGGCCTGGATTTCACAATATGCGTACCAGACATTACCCCCCGTCTCGCTCTCGTTCAACATCCGATACCCGGTCAAGTAGCCATCCTTAAGCGCGATTTCATAACGCGCCAACAACGTAAAATTCAGATTCATTTTAGATCCGGGGAAGTGCTTCGCGTGGCGTGCCTCGAATGTCAAAGGAGTAAAGACAATTTGTCTCTGGCGAAATTCCATATCCTTTGTAACAAGCCCGCCAGCGGCGCCTGACGGCCAACGGTCCTCATCATAAAGCACCGCCTTCATATCCAGCTGCCGCGCTTTTTCAACGGTGGCTGCTACTATGTCCATGAATTCATTTTCTAAGTACGGTGTATCAAGACCTGTGCGCGAATGGATTACAAATCCGCCCAGCCCCATTTCTTTGAAATACTCGACTTGCGCGAGGATTTCTTCTTTATCAAGCTTGGTGTTCCATGCCCAGAACGGGTAGCCTCTGTGGCTTGAGTCGGGGTTTTGGAATTGGATTTCGAAATTTGGATTCATGTGGGGAGCCTCCAGTCTGGGGTTGGGTTTAGGTGGCGGTCGTAGTCGCGAAGCACGATGTTGCTACGACCGTCGCCGCGCCGCCGAAAAGCGCCACACCAAGTATATATATTTTGGGTTTTGAATTCAAGATGTTGAAGCTAAAAGTAGCAAGAGGACTGGGTCGCGTTTTTTTATACAGGTTTATTGAAAATCCGGAGGATTTTCTTCATTCTAGAAGCTTTTTTACCGAATTTTTCTGGCAATTCGAAGGAGAAACCTTGTTCTCGAGTCCATGGCGGCGGAACTTGTATAAATTTCGACGACCCAGTCCTCGAACCTGTATAAAAAAACACGACCCAGTCCCCCCACCGAATTTCGTTGACAATATTTACCATAGAAGTTATAATTAGAATCTCATTCTCAGTATTGAAAGGGGTAGAGTATGGTCAAAGATTTTGAGGGGTTCTCTGTTTTTCATTGTTACCCGCATGCTTTTGGGAATGTCAGACTATTCAAGGATTTTGAAGACAAACTTTTTTATTTGCTTCTCATTGCAAAGTACTGTATTGAGAATTCAATGAATATATTAGTTGAACTTGATGCGTTTGAAATTTTGAATTATCATGCCCATTTCTTGATAACTATACTTTGGCCTGAAAGTACAAATCCTGGTCTTGATTGGCTTGATCGCAAGACATGCACTTTGATAAAAAACATAAATCGTGATTACGGAAAGTATTATCGAAAAAAATATAAATATAGTGGGAAGTTATTTTTGAGAAATAAAAAGAACTTTACTAATATTCCTCATAGG
>Ga0194056_10001973_pt1 | contig 11027 bp, 8 predicted proteins | sample SepL4413m_MetaG_FD_155458 | JGI IMG/M metagenome (GOLD analysis project Ga0194056, IMG submission 155458) | Anoxic zone freshwater microbial communities from boreal shield lake in IISD Experimental Lakes Area, Ontario, Canada - Sep2016-L442-13m | ecosystem: Environmental > Aquatic > Freshwater >...
CCACCGGGATTTCGTGCCCGGGACTCCATGTTTTTGGCAATGATCGCGCCGATAGCATCCTGCCAAGTGGAAATGTTGCGGAAACCGATGCGGGGCGATTCGCCACCATCTTCATCGTGTTCACCATCGTCGTCGTGTTCACCATCCTCATCGTGTTCACCATCGTCATCGTGCTCGACGTACTCATCGTGCTCGTCGTCATGCTCATCATGCTCGTCCGAGACCTCGGCGTTGACCGAGTCCTCCTCGGCCCCATCGAAAGCGAATTCGTCATCGTCCTCGGCACTTTCTTTCCCAACGGTCTGCTCGTCTCGAACCTGATCGCGATCACGACCGCGACCGCGACCACGGCGGCGGCGACGTCCACGCCGCTCCGGCTGCTCACCTTCAATCCGGTCTTTTTCGGCAGGCTCCTGCACCGAGTTATCAACGTCGGACTCGGTACTCTCGGAGAGAACGCCTTCTTCATTGGCCAGTTCTTCGCCAGGCTCGTTGGCTGTCTGGGCTTCATCCGAGAGAACTCCTTCACGGCTCCGACCGCGTCCGCGGCGACGGCGTCGGCGACGCGGTCGCCGCTCATCCGTCGCGCCTTCTTCGTTGGCGGACTGCTCGTTGGCGGAATCGGGCGTCGTAGCAGACTCTTCGGACTCCTCCGCATCGAATTCGTCGGCCGTTTCATCCATGATGTCCAGGGCCTCTTGTGGCTCATACGATCCTGGCTCGATCGCCGGCAGCTCCAATTCACCCCAAGCGGGCAACGCCAATTCTAATTCCACGACGACCTTCCGTGGCTCCGCGAAGGGCTGCGTTGTCGTTGCGGCGGGCGGTGCGGGAGGTGCAGGGGGGGCGAGCGGGGACGGTGGCGGTGGCGCAATTCCCAAATCACCCGCCAATTGATCCCAAGCAGAAGCGCGAGCTGGGCGACGCGGCGCGGGCGCAGGCTTGGCGGCCGGGCGGAATGCAGGTAGAGGCGGAGCCACTTGTTCTGTTGGCTCCTCCGCGGCCGATTCGGGCGTTTCCACGGATGCCAAATCCCTCGGCTCTTCAGGAACACGTTCAGCGCCAAGGTTGGTGGCTAGGGAGGCCCAATGATCCGTCTTTTGTGGTTCGGTCATAATTGGTTTCGAGACAATTTCCCGGAAAAATAGGGTGGTCACTTTTTCACACCTCGGTGAATCTCCCCCGAGACGCGATCAATCGGTCGTGCCAAACACCGTCGATAATCATGTAAGTATAGGGCCTTTTCCGTACCTTGGGAAGGTGATCCCCAGGAAAACAGGAAAAACAGCCTTTCGTAAAACGGAATTCATTCCGTTGCTGTTTTTCGTAGAACGGAATGAATTCCGTTCTACGAAGTAATCAAGGGATTGGGTTCGGTGGCACGAAAGTATCGGTCATGAAAAGCGTGTTGTCGGCCACGTTCAGCATGGGACGGTAGGGATGGTAACGCTCGCAACGGGCGGGGTGGCCGACATACCAAACCAAATCGATCGTTAGGCCCCAGGATTCCTGGGTTACCGCACCGGTGCCGTTTCCTTGCCTGGGAATGAGGTAATTGAACCGGTTCTCCAGTTCCCAACTTTTTCCCATCGGCACGCGGATTTCGCCGCCAACCACTCCATCGCCGCGCCCGGACCACCCCAGCCAGATTCGCCCATCGCCGCCGCCTTCAAAGTAGCGGCGATAATAAAAGGCAAAAATATCGGTCGGTTCCATGTAGACGAGATACTTGAGGTCTCGGTTGATGAGTACAAAATTCGTCCCACCCGTCCCGTAAGCCCCAAAATAGCCAATTTCCCGCTTACCACCCGGAAAAAGAAAGCTCGTGTCGCTGCGGATCTGTCGCAAATTCGCGTTGGCGTAATAGGCATCATGCAACCAGTCGTAAGTCACCCCCCATTGAAATCCCCAGTCGCGAGCACGCTTGAAAATTCCTCCAGTGACGAAAAACTGGTTGCGATTGGCCGAGCGGGCATCAACGGCGTTATCACCGGAGAAGTTGCTTTGTGCAGCCGCGGCCCCAATCTGCCAGCCCCAGTCGAAAATTCCTAGTGGGGCACCAAAATTAAGACCTTCGTGAAAGCCGAAGTTACCGCTCCGCCCCTGGTCGAACGGGCCTTTGAAACTATGAATTCCACCAAAAACTGCCAAATCGCGGGTCCACCACCGCTTCAGGCTCTCGTCCCAAGGCGTGTCGGGGCCGACGTCGATTTCGTCGCACTCGTGCGGCAACCCAGTCGCCGGAACTGCCAAGGGATCCTGTTCCATGCCGATCGGTCCATGCCCGCGAAGACGGTCGAGAAATCCCCGCTCAGGCTCAACCGCAGACGGCATTCGCTTCGCGGGGCAGCGGCAATCGTCAGGCAACGGATCGACCCAAATCGTGCCTTGAGAGCAATCCCGGCCCTCAGGCTCGACGATCTGTTCCGAACGGTCGCCTTGCGGAGCCGGGGCAAAGGGAGGCGTCTCGCCGACGAGGCCGCAAGGGAAACCGTTGGCCCCCGTACCCGACGATTGTGCCCGACCATCGGCAGCCCAGCCTAATAGCACGGCCGTTGCGATCCATACACCAACTCTGAGGGGGCTGATCTGGGCCACAAACCGCATCTCGGGGGTGTTTTTGGGAAGGACAGGAGAACTCCGCGATCTACACTCTCTGCCGGGAGGAGCGAAACATAGCGAAGTTAGTTGACTATCGCAATGGCGAATCCAATTCACCAATCTTTTGGGGGGAATACAACATTCTTTCAGTCCGCCGGTGGCCAACAGATCGTCGACCATCAGAACCCTGCAGCCGGAGTCTTCCGGAAACGAATCAGGTCATTTATAATCGGCAAATGAATTCATCGCCTTCCATGGTTCGCCTCGGGCCGCTGCGTCTCCCTCCTGCCGTTGCCGGGACTCTCTGCTGCCTCGTTTCCCTGCTCGGCTATAGCATGGCCAATGTCTGCATGCGCCGGCTCAGCGGGTTAAATTGCGTTTCAAGTTGGGCCGTTTGCAATAAGGAACTGATCGCCGTCGTGGCGGTTGGGCCGTGGTTGCTCTGGCAGGCATGGCGGCGAAGGAGCGGCTTTCCCACCGGACGCCCGCTGGCAATCCTCATCGCCGCAGGCCTGGCGACCGAGCTAATAGGGAACATGGGTGTCCAGTGGGGATACGAAATCGTCGGTCTGGCGGTGATGATCCCGGCCTACACGAGCTTCATGCTCGTTACCACGACGGTTCTCGGCGGCATTTTGCTGGGCGAACACGTTTCTGTTCGTAATCTGGCAGCGGTCGGATTGCTGATTCTTGCGGTCGGTCTGTTGGGGGCGGGAGCCGCGCAAGCCGCCCCGGCCATCGAAAAGCCGCCGGCAAGCCCCACGCTGATCGCTGCCGCCATTGCCGCGGCCTGCGCAGCGGGAATTGTCTTCTCGCTGCTGGGGATTGCTATCCGGCATTGCGTCACCGGTATCACAAGCCCTAGCGCCGTGGTGGTTATCATCACGGGAATGGGGGTGCTGACGCTTGAACCCCTGAGTTTCTTCCGTGTGGGCGCGGCCAAGCTGATGGCCACGTCAGGGGAGCAATACGCCCTGATGTTCGCCGCCGGTATGTGCAATCTCATCGCATTTTTTGCTTTGGTCCGCGGACTGCAACTCACGACCGTCTTGCACGTCAACATGATCAACGCCGGACAAGTGGCCATCGCCGCCGTGGCCGGCGTTCTCCTCTTCGGCGAGAATTGCAATCGCTGGCTCGTCCTGGGCATCGGCCTCATGATCGTCGGGATATTCGCCTTCGGCACTCCCCGCACCTCCTGTAAGGAACGCCCTACCGTGACGTTCCGTCGATCAAGAGGCGATTGATCAAGACGCTCGCACTTCGGGCACCTCCTGGAATCATGCAACTCTATTTAGGTAGGGCTATTCCCCCTTCCGCGGCTCGACATGAATCACTACCCGCCCCACGTTTGCAACGTGGGCGCGGATGTGGGCTTCGAGAGCCACGGTCAGATCGTGGGCATCGCCGATCAACATTTGGGGATCTAAGCGGCAATGGAATGAAACATGGGTCTGCCCACCGGCACGCTGGACCTTGACGTTGTGAAGTTGTGCAATCGACGCATCGCCGTGAAAAAACTTATCGACTGCGGCGAGAACTTCTGCCGCATCGGCCGGTTCGGCTTGGAGGATGGCCGTATGGTCGCCGACAGGTTCAAGGTGCGAAACGATCCGCGTCAACCCAGGCACGCCAGCCCGAACGTCATTCTCAAACGACGTGGCATGACGATGGGCCTCCTCAAGCGTGAGCGACTCGGGTACTTCTAAATGCAGTTGCAGCCAACGCTGCGAATTCTCCTCGAAAAGGCGGATGGCATGCGCTCCGAGACCCCGCCGAGCGGCAAGGATGCGAATCTGCGTGGTGATGTCGTGATCGCTTAGGGCCAGCGGCTCAGCGTGAACCACCACATCGGCGTCAGGCACAATCGTTCGGACGGCCTCCGCGGCCTCGTCGGCGATTTCGTGGGCGCGTTCAAAGCTGATCGTATGGCCTACCGAGAGCGTGATGTCGGCAAACACCTCCGATCCGGCCCGTCGCATACGAACCTTCGTAACCGCCCTGACGCCGTCCACCTCCCCGGCCACCAGTGCCACCTTGTCGCGGAGATCTTTGGGGATGCGATCCAAAAGGTCATCAACTGACTTCTTGCCCAATTTCAGGCTAACCCAGACTACGATTCCAGCCACCGCAAGGGCGGCAATCGTGTCGGCACTGGCCAGCCACGGCAGATTGAAGAACCGCTCAGCACCAACGCAGAAAAGCCCAAAAAGCACCACGCACGACGACCAGATATCGGTCGAGAAGTGCAAGGCATCGGCCTCCAATGCCTGGCTTTGGTATTTTTTTGCAACTCGTAGCAAGGCCCGCGAGCGAGAATAGTCAACGACGATCGAAAGAATAACCACCAAAAATGCCCACACGCTGAGATCAACTTTGATCTCGGGAAGAAGGAGCCTATGTGATGCCTCGTAGACGATCCAGATACAGGTGACCAGCAGGAGAAGCGTCTCGAACAAAGCCGAGAGGGTCTCGAACTTGCCGTAGCCATAGGTCTGCTTATGGTCGGCCGGACGCGAGGACATGTAGACAGCCCAAAGCGTCACGCCGGCGGCCAGTAGATCGAGGCTCGAATGAGCCGCCTCGGCCAGGATACCCAAACTGTTGGTCTCAATTCCGACGACCAGTTTAAGAACCGTCAGCACGGTCGCTGCCAGGAGCGACGAGACCGCCACGCGGAGTTTTTCGCGGGTCGCTTCTTCACGGGTCGAAGACGTTGCACTATTGGCCATGGCTCTTGGACCTACTTCAACTCTTTCAGCCGAATGTTCCGCACGGCACCAACCGACTCATAGGTCGAGATACCCAGCGGACGGCTAGCGTCGCACTCGATCCGCACGCCGAACGTATGGTCCTTGCGGTCCTGATCGACCACTTGGTCCTTATCGATCCAGACCTCGATCTTCTCCTCGGTCACACGGATGCGGAATTGATACCAAGTGTTGTTTTTGAATTCGCGGCTGGCGGAGGTCTGGTTCTCCGAGGCATCCATGTGATCGATCGTCGAGAGCCCAATCATGCTGCCGCCCCAGCCACCCGTGACAAACGAACAGTATTTGTCACCCACGGGGAACGTCGTCGTGCAGAAAAAATCGCTCCCCTCGATTCGCTTGCCTTCGAGGGTCAACTCGTAATTGCTGCGCGGCGGCTTGCCGCTCCAGGTGATGCCGGTCATCTGGTTGCCGCGTTCCATGATGATCGTGCCGTCGCGAACGGCAACCTTTCCCTCCCCGCCAAAATCGGTCACCTTCCAGCCTTCCAGCGTCTTGCCGTTGAAGAGGTCTTTCGCCGGCACCGGTTTGTCGGCTCCCTGGGCAGCCAGCACGGACACAAAACTGGCCAGGATTAACCCGGCGACTCGCAAAGTTTGATGTATCACAGTTAAAACTCCTGTTGCGTGGACTGTGGTGCAGGCTTCCTGCCCGCGTGGTAATATAGGCTTCCTGCCCGCGTGTCCGGCTAGAACTCCCGTTGCGTGGAAGATCGCGGTTTGGCAGCCGTGCCGGAGGGTCCAAACACCGGATCGACCGCCCCGTTCTCCAGCTTGCTGTTGTCCAGCTTACCGCGGTCGGAGTTGCTGCCGTCCGGCGTTCGGTCGGCAGGTTTCTTGTCGACGGTCTTTTCAGCACCGGCAGGCTGAGTCAAGTTGATGCTTACTTCGGCCTCAATGGGTTCCGTCGAAGCGGTGGTCTGAATGCGAATTCGCGTGGAGACCTTGCCCGGCGCGTCGCCACCAAGGAAGACGACGGGCACTCGGTGGACGGTGGCCGCCGCAGCCGCCGGAAGATCACAGCGAAAGTGCGGATTGGTCGATTCGACGCCGGTAATCTGGAATGGCGACGCGCTGACGACCACCAACGGCCGAACCACGAAGTTTTGCCGATTTCCCGCCGCCACGGGATCCATGATCAGCGGCGAAGGATGCACCGTCACGGGGGCAACGACTAATGCATCCACGGGAACCGGAACCCGCTGCGCGCGGGGATTCGGATCGTTGCTTACCAGATTGAGTTCATCGCGAGAGTAGCCGGCCTTGGCATCGGCCGCCAGATTCACCGTGAGATCGTAGGTCACCATGCCACCGCCACGGGAAACTTCGGTCACCTTGCCCGTAATGCTGGGGTTGGCACATTCGACCCGTTGGATCTGCCAGTCGGGCCGGCCGGCATAACGGACGATCACCCGTTGCTGCGTAGTACTGCCTTGTGCCGCGCGGAGATGCACCGAACCCGGATCGAGGACCACATCGCTGCGGATGTAGCAGTGGACATACAACTGCGCTTCCGCCGGAAACGGCTTGTCGAACTCCACGGTGATTGTCACGTCTTTCTGTCCCTGGAAGTTGACCGTATCGACCTTGACCAAAACATAGGTCTTTTTCCACGTCTTGAGAATCTGCACAGGCACTTCCGGCGACGTGCAGCCGCAACTCGCCCTGGCCGATCGGATGTGGGCGTCTTCCAGATAGATATTCTCGACGCCGAAGCGGTGTTCCACCTTTGCGCCACGGGCAACGGTGCCGAAATCGTGACTCGTATGGTCGAACATTTCTCGAGCCCAGTCCTGAGCCTCAGCACGGCCGGCGGTTAAGGCAGCCAGCGACCAGAGAGCAATCCAAGCGAGCGTGCGAGCGGTTCGTTCCATGAAAATCTGATCAACTCCCGGATGGTACAACTGCTAGTATGCCAAAGCGGGGGCAGGGTGTCAATTCAGAAGAGCTGGAAAGTCCGCTTCGTAGAACGGAATTTATTCCGTTATTCGCCTTTTTCGGGTAAACGGAATGAATTCCGTTCTACGTAGGGTGTCAGTTGCGAGCCGGAACCCAGTAACTACCCAGATTGCCTAAACTTCTCGTGTTAATAAAACATTCAAGCAACCAATCCCCAGATCAGGAATCCAACTCCAAGGGCCCCAAAGGTGAGAGATACGAACCAGAACTCGCGCCGCTTGGTCAGTACGGAAATAGCCCCCACGGCGATTCCGACTTGAAACATGGTCAGGCCCCTCGAAAGAGGCACATGTTCGCGAAGGTGTATCTTCGATTCTTCCTCAAATTTCTCCGCCACCTCTTTGATTTCGTTCTTTTTCTTTTTATATTCCGCCAGCTTGGCCTCGTCGCGAGAATCTGACTTTTTCTCCAGATTCGCCAGCAGTTCCTTCTTCGTTTCGAGTATCTTTTCCTTGATGCTGTTGGCCTGAAACTCAGTCCACTTATCGCTGGCCTGGATCTGCTCCAGGGTCGCCTCGGTAGCAAAATGTTCGGCATACAAGGCGGTCACTGCGGCCAGTGCGGCCAGGACGGCGGCTGTCAGGGCAACCCCCATGATCCACGGCTCCGTGGCTCCGTGGGCATGATGCTCGATGGTTTCATGCACGTTTTCCAGAGGCACTTCCGGCGTTCCCATGATCGATCTCCAGGATAAGAATCTGTTTCGACGGTATTATACCATTCCAAGCCGGACAGACAAAGGACACGTCGTGTCAGAAATAACAATGCAGTTCTTCCTGCCGAGGGCTTGCATCAATCGCCTTCTTCGAGGAGAATGAAACAGTTGATGCTGTCAAAAAGCTGCTCGGCCGCACTTCTTGCATGAGGGCTGTTCCCAGGGCAAGGGCTGCGGCCGAGAACTGCTACACTTTTGGAGTAGGAGCTTCGGGACGAAAATGGCAGACATTGCTTCGGTTTTCGGGCGACAGGAATTCCTCATCCGCCGCCTTCATTCGTTGACCGGCTTGATCCCCGTCGGGGCGTTCCTGACAATTCACCTATTGACCAACATGGGGATCCTCGATAACAGCTACCAGGATCGCGTCAATTTGATCCACAGCATGGGTGAGCGAACCCTGGAAGTGGTCGAGTGGAGCCTTATCTTTTCCCCCCTCCTGTTTCACGGCATCATCGGCATGATCATCGTTGCGCGGGGACATCGCAACCTGGTCTATTATCCGTACCCTCAGAATTTCCGCTATACGCTCCAGCGATGGACCGGGGTAATTGCCTTTGCCTTCATCTTTTGGCACGTCTTTCAAACCCGCGGTTGGATCAACTCCGACTGGTGGTTGGAACATGTGACCAGACCGTTGGGAGGGGGAGTTTTTGATCACAAAAAAGCCGTGAATACCGGGATCGAGGCCGTGCAGCTTGCTCCCTGGGTTATGCCTGTCTATGGGATCGGCATCCTGACTTCGGTCTACCACTTTGCCAACGGTCTGTGGACAATGGGCATTACGTGGGGGGTTTGGACCGGCCGCCGCGCCCAAACCTGGGCCACGGTTTTTTGCGGTGCCTTCGGCTTGGCCTTGGCCGCGGCCGGTCTGGCAGCCCTGTATGGGTTCTGGTTCTCTCGTAGCATCTAAACGCAAACAAAGACAAAGGCTGGCTGGTTTTCGGAAACGCATCTCGACAGGAACAAACGTCATGGCAAAACCATCGGTGATGATCATCGGAGGCGGATTGGCCGGAATGGCCGCCGCCATCAAGCTGGCTGAGTTGGAATGCGAGGTAACCATCATGAGCCTCCTGCCCGTGAAACGGTCGCATAGCGTCTGCGCCCAGGGCGGGATCAACAGCGTCAACGACTTGACACGGCAGTTGGGCGATAGCGAAGGGAAACACTTTGAAGACACCGTCTACGGCGGTGACTTCCTGCAACACCAGCCGCCGGTCAAGGAACTAGCCAACTGGGCCCCCAAGATCATCGATCTCATGGATCGGCTGGGAGTGACCTTCAACCGCACGCCCGAAGGCTTTCGCGATCAGCGCCGCTTCGGCGGCACGCTCTATCAGCGGACAGCCTTCGCCGGGGCCACGACGGGCCAGCAATTGGTCTATGCCCTCGATGAGCAGGTCCGCCGCTGGGAAGTCGCCGGGCATATCCGCAAGTTCGAGTATTGGGATTTCCTTGGCCCGGTGATCGACGAGACGGGCCGCTGCCGCGGGTGCGTGGGCCAGGATTTTGCATCGATGGAAATCCGCGCCTTTCCGGCCGATGCCCTAGTGATTGGCAGCGGCGGTTGCGGATCGATCTACGGCCGTTCGACAAATTCCGTGGCCTGCAATGGTGCCGCCGTGAGCCGCGTCTATCAGGCCGGAGCTCGCTATGGCAATGCCGAGTTCATTCAGGTCCACCCCACGGCCATCCCCGGTGCCGACAAGCTGCGATTGATCAGCGAAAGTGCCCGCGGCGAGGGTGGCCGAGTGTGGGTGCCACGGAAGCCGCAAGATCCTCGTCCCCCGCAGGACATTCCCGAGAAAGAACGCTACTACTTTCTCGAAGAACGCTATCCCAAGTACGGCAACCTCGTGCCCCGCGACATCGGCACCCGCGAGATATTCAAAGTTTGCATGAAGGAAGGTCTGAGCGTGCAGGCCGGGCGGATGTGCGTCTACCTCGACGTGACCCACATTCCCCGCGAACAGTTGGACCGTAAGCTAGCCGGCATCCTGGAGATCTACGAGAAGTTCCAAGGAACGGATCCGCGCGTCGTGCCGATGAAGATTTTTCCCGCCGTCCACTATACGATGGGCGGGCTGTGGGTCGACTACGAGGCCAACGGCAACGGCGGGCTGAACATCGGTTCGCCGCGGAACCAACAGACGAACATCCCCGGCCTGTATGCCATCGGCGAATGTGAATACCAGTACCATGGTGCCAACCGTCTGGGCGCGAACTCGTTGGTGGCCTGCATTTTCAGTGGCCTGACGGTGGCCCCGGGCATCGTCAACTACGTGAGTAGTTTCAACGGCCGGAAGTCCAACGAGTTGCCGTCCGGCGTATTTCATCAAGCCAAGCGGAAGCACCAGGAGTATTACGACTCGTTGCTGAAGCGTCCCCAGGATGGGCCTAATCCGTATAAAGTTCACGCCGAACTGGGTTTAATCATGACCAAGTCGGCTACCGTCGTTCGTCACAACGACGACATGCAGAAAACCTGCGCCAAGGTCTGCGAATTACAAGAGCAAGCCGCCTGCTGTTCGATCTCCGACACCAGTACCTGGGCCAACCAGACCGCGCCGTTCGCCCGGGCGTTGGAAGACATGTTCCCGGTGGCCAAGGCAATTCTGCAAGGTGCCATTGCCCGCGATGAATCGCGAGGAGCCCACTACAAGCCCGAGTTTTCCCAGGGCGAGATCACGGCCACGGAACCCGCCCAGCAACGGCGGGAGGCCGAAGCTTGGTGCGATCATTTTGAAGCCAACAATCGCAAGTGGCTAAAATCAACGATTGCCACCTGCTGTGCCGGCGGCGAGCCGTCGTTGAGTTATGAAGACGTCAACACAAGCCTGATTCCACCCCGACCGCGCCTTTACGGCCTTGCGGGCGGCGACGTGATCGAGCAGGTATTTAAGGAACGACAAGCCGCAATGAAAAAATCCGAAATCCGAATGTCGAAATCCGAAATAAATTCAAAATAAGAAACATAAA
>Ga0194056_10001974_pt1 | contig 11024 bp, 12 predicted proteins | sample SepL4413m_MetaG_FD_155458 | JGI IMG/M metagenome (GOLD analysis project Ga0194056, IMG submission 155458) | Anoxic zone freshwater microbial communities from boreal shield lake in IISD Experimental Lakes Area, Ontario, Canada - Sep2016-L442-13m | ecosystem: Environmental > Aquatic > Freshwater...
GGTCTCGGTCTATATTGATATTTGTTTAGTCAGCAAAAATCAACAATAGAAATTATTAATTAATTTTATTATTTTATAAACGTATGAAAAAAACTTGGATAACAATTTTAGTTCTCGTTGTCCTAATTGTTGGTGCTTGGTTAATGTTTAGCCCTAAAAATACCCCGAAGACAGTCAAAGTTGGTGTTAGTTATATAACATCCATGTCAGCAATTGAGGATGTAAAAAACGGTATTATCGCTGGTTTCAAAACGGCAGGATATGAGGATGGTAAAAATGTGATTTTTGATTTTCAGAACGCACAAGGTGACATGAGCGTAAACACCGCTATCGCCCAAAAATTTGCAAATGGTGATTATGATTTATTTATTCCTATCACTACTCCATCAGCCCAAGCTTTGGCAAATTTAATTAAAAATAAACCCATTGTATTTTCGACAGTTTCTGATCCGATATCAGCTGGTTTAGTAAAATCAGAAAGTAATCCTGGTGGAAATATAACAGGAGTAAAAGATGCCTCCCTTTATAAAGAATCACTGGAGTTAATTAAAAAAATTGTTCCAAGTGCAAAAAAAGTTGGAATTATTTATAACCCAGGTGAGTCAAATTCTCAATTTGGAATAAACCAAACAAAAGATTACGCCAAAACTATGGGATTAGAAATCGTTACTGCACCTGCAAATAATACAAATGAAATATTAGCCGCCGCTCGTTCAATAGCTAGTAAGATTGATGTATTTTTAATGACTGCCGACAACACTGTTGTTTCTGGACAAGAAGTGTTAATTAAGGTTGCATTAGAGACAAAAAAACCAATGATTGCTTATGAACAAACTGGTGTTGAAAAAGGAGCTTTAGCAGCCGTTGGTAGTAACTATGAAAAAATAGGAGAACGCACCGCAGAAATAGCAATTAAAGTTATTAAGGGAGAAAATCCTGCTAATATGCCAATCGTTGGTGTTACAGATGCAAATTTATTCTTAAATAGCATTACCGCACAAAAGATAGGAATTACTTTCTCTCAAGAACTCACTAACCAGGCAAAACAGATTTATAAATAGATTTTGTCTGTAGGTGTTCTTAATTATGACTGACATAATCTTTACATCAGTTGAGCTTGGATTGTTGTATGCACTTGTGGTGCTAGGTGTTTTTCTGACTTTCCGTATTTTGAATTTTCCAGATTTAACTGTAGACGGAAGTTTTGCAACTGGTGCTGCCGCAACAGCTATTGCGATACACGCAGGAGTTCCAGGACTTATTGCAATTATTGTTGGATTTCTAGCTGGTTTTCTGGCTGGAAGTTTAACCGCTTTTTTGCATATTCGTCTTGGTATTGGGAAAATCTTAGCGGGTATTTTGTCATTGAGTATGCTGTATACGATTAATCTTCGTCTCATGGGAAGCCCGAACCTATCACTACTTAATCAAGAAAATATTATAAGTTTTCTTAAAACACCAACCAATCCAATATATACGATTATATTTCTTCTGGCAGTTGTATTATTTGTAAAATTTCTTTTGGATTGGTTTTTGCAAACAGAATTTGGTTTGCAATTTAGGGCAACGGGAGATAATGAATCAACATCTCAATCATTTGCCATTAATACCAATGCCAAGAAATTTTTAGGTATTGGTTTAAGTAATGGGTTAGTTGGTGTTGCTGGCGGGCTTGTAGCTCAATATCAAGGGTTTGCTGATGTAAATATGGGAATAGGGACAATTATTTTAGGGCTTGCCGCTCTCATGCTAGGAGAAGTATTAATATTGAACGGAAAAATAGGCACAATCACAACATCAATAATAATTGGAGCAATCTTATATCAACTTATTATAAATTTTGCTTTACGTTTAGGGTTAGCTGGTACAGATTTAAAATTTGTGACGGCACTAATTGTTGTTATTGCGTTAGTTATTGGGAATAATAAAAAATATTTATCTCATGACAAATGATTTTTTAACAATCCATAATATCCGAAAAATTTATAACGCCGACACGGCGAATGGAGTTGTTGCTCTTAACAATCTCTCCTTTTCTGTTACTAAAGGCGAATTTATAACTATTGTTGGAAGTAACGCATCAGGGAAAACAACCCTTTTTAATGCCATTGCTGGTTCTATAATGTTTACTTCTGGTGACATTATTTTAGAAGGAAAATCAATTATAAAAATACCAGAATTTAGAAGAGCGTGTTTTATTTCACGAGTTCAACAAAATCCAAACGATAGTGTTATGATTTCGATGACATTGGCAGAAAATTTAGCAATGGCAAAATTAAAAGGTAAACGGGCAGGATTAAGTAAGGGAGTAAAAAAAGAATGGAGAGATGAATTCTTTGCCTTATTAAAACCTTTAGGTTTGGGTTTGGAAAAAAGATTAGATGATAAAATTGATTTGCTTTCAGGCGGGCAAAAACAAACAGTCGCACTTCTAATGGCCACAATCGTAAAACCAAAAATTCTTTTACTTGATGAACATACAGCCGCTCTTGACCCAAAGATGAGTAAAAAAGTATTAGAAATTACTAACCGTTTAGTCAAAGATAGTGGGGTAACAACCCTAATGATTACGCATAATATTCACCACGCTGTTGAGTTCGGCAGTCGTCTTATTTTGTTAGATAAAGGCAGAGTTGGATTCGAGGCAAATGGAGAACATAAACAAAAACTTAATGTTGTAGATGTTGTAGAAAAAATGGAAAATAAAATAGCAGAATTTGAAGAAGATATTTCCATTCCCGCCGTCAAAAAATAGTAAAAAAGAAAAGCCCGCCCGCATTCCTCCCCAAACCCCTCCTGCGGGCGGACAAAATCCCCAAATCAGAAATCAGTCTCGGAAAAGTGAAATCCAAATCCCCAAAATAATGTTTTCACTTTTCCGAGTCCAAATCTAGCCCCGCCAACTGCCTGAATCCTTGAAGGCAGAACACCAGAAACAAAATTTTCTTTTCCATTTAGGAGAAATTCTTCCGCGCGCCAAATCGGAAAATGCAAGAAAATTTTTGTTTCTGGTGTCCGCCGAGGTAGTCCGAGGCGGGAGGCGGGGCTTTTTCCGAACGGCTCAACGGGAAACCCTCGTTGAGCCGTTCAATCATTCTTTGAGTTTTTCTTGAAAATAAGTTCGAGCAAATGCTATAATAACACCACAAAGATAAAAACTGCATCTGCTTGCAGTTTTTTTACTTTGTGGAAAGCGGAGTGATGTTTTGTTAGCAAACAAAACCACGAGCTAGGGTCGTGAAAATTTTGAGCGACGGCGAGAAATTATTCCTGACCACAAGATTGTGGACCTCTTATGTCAGGGGTCGAAGCCCCGATGAGCATATTTTATAAAGTCTGCTGAAATAAAATATCCATCGGGGTTGAAAAGCGAATACTTGAAGCTTTTCAAAGACGGAACGAACGCAGGTGAGTGAGTCGGGATCGAGAAATTTTTCACCAGAAAAATATTCGTGATACTGTCCATGTAATGGAAGACTGCCTGTCAGTCGTATCGTTTTTGAGAATTTGGGGTGGGTCCAATTTCTTAAAAGTATTTGGTGAATCCTAAGGCAAGGTCTGACCTTGCCGTAGTCTTCAAACTTAATTATTGTTAGAGCTGATTTTTTGTTGTGTACTTTACATTTTAATACTATTAATATAGTGTTCTTCTCAGAGTCGACTTAATCGACAAAGGCCAAAGTGCTGCCTTAAAGCACACAACAGTACATTGAAAGGAAGATACCATGAAGCCAATTATTCCATTGCCAGGGGAAGATCTCCTGGAACTTGGGAAGCGTTGCGACGCAGTGTATGTTTGTCCGAAAGTCGGCTCTGAACGCAAGGGTAAACTTGTCACCTATGCGGGAAAAGACGGCAAAGGACGAAACCTCGTCGGAGATATCTACTTCAACTTCCGGCGTATCGAAGTTCATCAGAAAGTTGTCGAGGCGTTTGCCGAAGCTGCCTGTCAGAAACTTCGCGATCAAAACCTGCTCGACACGTTCGACACAGTCTGCGGAATCCCGCACGGTGGACGGACGTTCGGTCAGATGCTCGCTCTCGTCGCAGGCAAGCGGTTCGCGTATGCGGACAAGAAGCCGAAGCCGACGGAAGCTGGCAAGAAGCAGGAATACACCTGGGACCTCTCGCAATTTGATTTCGAGCAAGGTGAGCGTGTCGCTATCGCGGAAGATGTTTACAACAACTTCCAAAATACCGACAATACTCTCGCAGAAATCGCCGTCACTGGTGCGAACGTCGTGCTTCTCGTCGGGGCGCTCAACCGCTCTCCGATCTACAGCACGTCCTACAAGGGTCTGCCGGTGATTGCTTCCATTCGTGAAGCGTATCCGGAATACGAACAGGACGATCCTGCTGTCGCAACAGACATTGCTGCTGGCAGGCTCGAACTCGAGGTGAAAAAGAACTGGGCGAGTCTCTGCGCTTCAATGCGACAGTAATTCTCAAACAAAACGAAAGGAAGACAGCACATGCAAAGAACACTGACACCGGCGGAACGATTGATCGTTGCTGCCGACTTCAAGCCAGGAACTGCTTGGGAAAAGTATCATGGAAAATTGGGTGTAAAACTCCAAGTTCTCAAACTGGCCGACAGTCTCAAAGGAACCGGAGTCTACCTCAAGGTGAACTCCGCTCTACGAGCTTGTGGCTACGACTTGATTGGTGAAATCCAGTCGCGCGGACTTCGGGTTTTTGCAGATCTCAAGCTCTTCGACATTGGTGAAACTCTCGCCACTGACGGAATGCTTCTCAGAGAAGCGAAGCCAGATCTGCTGACTACCGTTTGCGTCGCTGGCGTCAACGCCATGCAGGCCCTGAAAGCTGAACTGCCAGACACGGAAGTGCTCGGCGTTACGGTTCTCACGAGTCTCAAAGACGCTGACACACAGGCGATGTTCACATGTTCGACAGTGGAAGCCGTCATGCGGTTTGCACAAGTCGCGGCAGATGCGAAGATCGACGGACTCATTTCGTCTGCCAAAGAGGCAGAAATGCTTCGTGCGGAATTCGGAATTCTCCTGTCTCTCAATACACCGGCCATTCGGCCTACGTGGGCGATTGTCCCTGGTGATGATCAGAATCCTGATCGGATCATGACACCCGCAAAGGCCATCAGAGCTGGTGCGGATCGCATTGTGGTTGGACGTCCAATCGTGAATGCCGAAAGCCCCTATGATGCGGTCATGCGAACAATCGAAGAAATAGCTAGAGCTGCAATGTAGCAACATGGTAAATTCTCAATGATAATTAGCTCGTCCACTTCGGTGGCGAGCTATTTTTTTATACAAAATCACTATTTCCTAGACAAGCGAAAGATAAGTGATATCATGTACATATGAAGTCAAACTTCAATTTAAAGTCAAATATAATAGCAATTATTATTATTCAGCCTTCCTCTGGAGGTTTGTTTTGTGTCTAATTTTTAGTAAAAAAAAGTAGATAGAAATCAGCCCTTCAGCGGGGCTGATTTTTTATAATTAATTAATTTTCAAATAATTTATGTCAAAAATAATTAAGGTACAAACGCCGATGGCACCAAAAGCTGTTGGTCCGTATTCTCAAGCAGTTATTGCTTCGAATTATATTTTTTGTTCAGGTCAAATTGCACTAAACGCAGTCAGTGGATTAATAGTCCCCGGTGGAATTATTGCACAGACAAGACAAGTGTTGGAAAATCTAAAAACAATTTTATCTGCATCAGGTGTCGAGTTGAATAGAGTAGTAAAAACAGAAATTTATCTTACAAACATGGCAAACTTTTCAGCTGTAAATGAAGTATATTCCGAATATTTTAATTCAGAACCTTTGCCAGCTAGGGTCACAGTGGAGGTGTCTAAGTTACCAAAGGACTCATTATTAGAAATAAGTTGCGTTGCCTATAAAAAATAATATGAAAAACAAATTATCACAAAAAATGGTGGAGGAAGCTTATGAACGTTTGAAAAACGTGGTGACAATGACACCGTTACAATTAAATGTTCGATTGTCAAAAAAATATGAAGCCTATGTGTATCTGAAGCGTGAAGATCTGCAGTTGGTGAGGTCATACAAATTACGCGGTGCATATAATCGTATTTCACTGCTCACTGCGAAGGAGCGAGTCAGAGGTGTGGTCTGCGCTAGTGCCGGAAATCATGCTCAGGGTATGGCTTTCAGTTGTGCAAAATTAAAAGTTAACGGAACTATTTACATGCCCAAAAATACACCAAAGCAAAAAGTGGAACGTGTAAGAGTGTTAGGTGGTAAATGGGTAAAAATGGTTTTGCTTGGTGATACTTTTGATGAGGCAAATACATATGCAAAAAAATATTGCGATCAATCCAAGAAAATTTTTGTTCACCCTTTTGATGACATTTTAGTGATGGCTGGGCAAGGAACAGTTGGTTTGGAAATCATGAATCAACTCGAAAAATATCCTGATGTTATTGTGGTTCCTGTGGGTGGTGGAGGACTTTTGTCTGGTCTTAGTACCTATGTAAAAGCCAAAGATAGTTCTGTTAAAATAATCGGAGTGGAGCCAGCTGGTGCACCTTCCATGTCTCAATCCTTAATGGCAAATAAGGTAGTTACTTTAGAAAAAATGGATAAGTTTATTGATGGTGCAGCCGTAAAAACAGTTGGTACTTTTACTTTTGAAGTCGCCAAGAAATTTACAGATAAAATTCTATTGGTGGAAGAGGGGAGAGTTTGCGAAGAAATGATATCCCTATATCAAAGTGATGGCATTGTGACAGAACCTGCTGGCGCTCTTTCTATTTCCGCTTTAGATCAAATTAAAAATGAAATAAAAGGTCAGACTGTTGTTTGTGTAGTAAGTGGTGGAAATAATGATATCAGTCGTTATCCGGAAATAATTGACAGAAGTTTAGTATATCAAGGTTTGAAACATTACTTCATTATTGAATTTTCTCAACGACCAGGCGCTCTACGCAATTTTTTGGACAATGTTCTAGGTCAAAATGATGATATTACTTTATTTGAATATACTAAAAAAAATAATAAGGAAACTGGTCCGGCTCTAGTTGGTATTGAATTAGCGGATAGAAATGATTTTGCCCCATTTATCAAAAGGCTGGATAAAATCGGCTTTACTTATCAAATCTTGGAAAAAAATAGTCCACTATTTCGTCTTTTGGTTTAAGTTCAAATACACAATAATGACATCAAGCCAACGGCAAGGTCTGACCTTGCCATAGGCTTTCATTTTCTTTTCGACCTAACGCAGTATTGTCATGCACGGAAATCCAACGGTTTTCTTTTGAATATTTTGTGATATTATTTGAATTAGATTTATTAATTAATTTACCCGCTTAGGGTTAAAAAAATGTTATATACAATCGCAGTCGTCATTTTTATTTTAGTAATCTCTAGCGTTCGTCAGATAAACCAGTATGAGCGTGGAGTAAAATTTACACTTGGTAAGTTTACTTCAATTATGGAGCCCGGTTGGAGAATTGTGTGGCCGGTTATTCAGACTTATGAAAAGGTAGATGTGCGTATCAAGGCGGTAGATGTTCCTGATCAAAACGCTATTACTAGGGACAACGTTTCCGTTAAAGTAAATGCGGTTATTTATTATAAAGTAAGTAATGCTGACAAAGCTATAATTGAAGTTGAGGATTTCCGTTATGCTATTTCCCAGTATGCGCAAACCACTATGAGAAATATTGTAGGAGAAGTTACTTTAGATGAATTACTTTCCAGCCGAGACAAGATTGCTGATAGAATCCGAGAAATTGTTGATAAAGAAACTGACGCTTGGGGTTTGAAAGTTCAGAATGTTGAATTAAAAGATGTCAGTCTTCCTGCTGATATGGAAAGGACTATTGGTAAACAAGCTGAGGCTGAAAGGGAAAAAAGAGCCGTCATTATTAATTCTGAAGGGGAATTAGCAGCTTCGGAAAACATTTCCAAAGCCGCTGCCATGCTTGCAGCTACACCAGGTGCTTTACACCTACGAACACTGCAGTCAATAAATGACATGGCTTCTGATCAGAGCAACACTGTGGTTTACATGGTACCAGTTGAGGCTTTGAAGGCGCTTGAAGGTTTTTCAAAGAAATAATATTAAGAAAAGCCAATGGCAAGGTCAGACCTTGCCATAGGCAACCTTCCTTTTTTAGCATCATCATTTATAGAGACAGCCAATTTGTTTAAAAAGAAGACTGGTAAGACGAGAGGTAAAAAGGTAATTTTTATTGCAAACGCTTCTGATACTCACAAGGGCAAAACATGGTGGGTTGATGACGATCGTCAATCTTTTAAGAAACTCGGTTGCCAAGTTAAGAATATTGATTTAAGAATCATTTCTAAAAAAGATTTGGAAAAAGTATTACAAGAATCTGACATCATTCACTTTTGCGGTGGCAGTGTTCTTTATTTGATCAATCTTTTAAGAGAAAAGGGTTTTGATAAATTAATAATTGATTTTGTTAGAAAAGATAGGATTATTTATACGGGCACCAGCGCCGGCTCTATGATTGTGGCTGAGGATTTAAAGCTAAGTTATTATGATCCAGAGGAGACAGAATATATTGATGTAAAAAAGATGAAAGATTTTTCCGGTTTAAAATTTGTGAATTTTTTAATTATTCCTCATACTAATAATAAAGATTTTTCGAAGGGAAATGTTGAAATGGTAAAATATTTATCAAAATTTTCTCAATCTCTTATCTTTATCTATGATAATCAAGCCGTTTGGGTGGAGGACGATAAATTTGAGATATTGGGAAATTAAAGTCCTGCTGATATTTTTTTGCCGGACAAAGCGTGACTTTGTTTTCCAATAAAATACGCCACCACCTGCACTTGGGGTGATTTTGGCCGATGTTTTAGTTGGGAAACAAAAAAGAATTTGTGATATAGTTAATTTGGAGTTGAAAAATTAACAATAGCAGGAGGTGATCGTGAAATACAAGATTCAACGTCATAATGATCATAACATCATTACGATCCATCTTGATTTGGATTTACTCAGGTTCCTTCCCAAGCCTAGTCAAGAACGGTATATCGATTCGTACAGTGATTTTTGGGATGAAGAATCCAGAGATCCAAATTTCCTCAAACGCCTTCTCTTGATGAAGGGGGTTGTGGACGTGGAATACGATCGATACGCTCTGGATATCTATAAAGGAGAATTTTTCTCCTGGAGGGAGATGATCCCGGCTATCGTTGAGGATTTGCAGACGGTATTGAATGGAGGAAATCCTGCGGTCAGAGTTTGTCGCCGTCCCGCCAGAGCTCAAAAGAAAAAGGCTGTGGTGTCTGGTTGACGCAAACCGTGTTTTGCCGAGGCGTTGATGTTGGGAAACATCAACGCCTCTTTTGTTGTTTTACAATAATTTTGGAAACAGTTAGATTTTGCCCCCCGTCAGCGTCAAGTCCTTCTTCATCGGGGTTATGATACTCGGAATATTTGATTGTATTTTTTATCTGAAAGGTCGTATGTTGACTGGCGAATAAGGTATTTTGTAGATGTAATTATGTGCTTGACAAATAACTATAGAGGTGCTATACTTTCTTACAGAGAAATTAGATTACAGAAACTCATTGTTTCGTCTAATTTCAAACAAAGAAGGAGTAGCTTGAAATGAAGCGAATACTTGTAGTTGAAGATCGTCCGAAACACCTTCAGGACGCCCGCGACTTTGCTGGGAAACTGGCAGGTGTCGAGACGGATTTCGCGGTGAATTTGGCCGAAGCACTTGCCTATCTTTCCGAGAAAAAATACGATGGGGTTATCTCCGACGTGTTCTTCCCGAAGGATGTTGGCGGCTCTGCTGATTCATTCGAAAACGCTGTTGCGTTGAACATTAAGCTGGTGGAACTTGGTATCCACCACGTGTTCAATACGGCAGGGAATCATCATGGACGCGAGTACCATGGTTTCATCTGGAAAACACCGAAAGCTACGCACAACAATGATAATTACCACTTCCTGACTCTCGGTATGGTCATTGAGTCATACCAGAAGGATCTGGATACTGACAGCAAGCAGTGGCAGGCGGCGTTCCGATACATCCTTATGGTCCTCTCCTTCCTGGAGTTGGCAGATAAAGGCACGGAGGTGATCAAAAAGAACAACATCAGGGGATTCCCTTATGGTGACTATGGCGGTTTGACCAAAAGCTTTAACGAGCTGGCGGCCAAGGAGTCTGTTGTCTCGGAAATCTTCACACGCTACAACGCGTAGTGATGAACAACAAGTAGGTTGGTGACAGTCCTCGAAACTCAAGTTACCTAAGACGCTTTCTTCGGAAGGCGTCTTTTTTATGCTGGAGAAATGGGGATAAGTCCAATTTATCATTAAAATCTGTGGTATAATATTTTGCATGCCTAGAACTAATCGTGTATCTGTTGGAAATATTGTCTATCATGTCATTAATCGTACAAATGGACGTGTTTGTTTATTTAAAGAGGATAAAGATTACAAACACTTTGAATCTCTATTAAAGGAAGCTCGGGATTTAACGGATATGCGTATTCTGTCCTACTGCCTAATGCCAAATCATTTTCATTTAGTCTTATATCCTAAAAAAGATAACGACCTGAGTGAATTTATGCGTTGGCTTACTACTACTCATGTTAGACAAGTAAGAGTTTTAACTGGTAGTGTTGGTCATGGTCACTTATATCAAGGAGCCTATAAATCATTTCCAGTTGAGGAAGATAAACACCTTGTCGACTTAATTAGATATGTTGAACAAAATCCTTTTCGGGCTGGATTAGTAAAGAAAGCACAGGATTGGCTCTGGTCAAGTTTGTATATTAGGAAGTTTGGAACATTTAAGCAAAAAAAGCTATTGGATGAATTACCAACAGAACTACCACATAATTATCTTTCTTCTGTAAATGAAATCTACGATTCTGAAAAATTATCAAAACTACGTAATTCAATCACTAAAGGTTTACCATACGGATCTGATAAATGGACTGACAGTATGGTTGAAAAATATAATTTGGTTGCTACGACAAGGGGAGTGGGGAGACCTAAGAGGGTATAATATTACAACATATAAATC
>Ga0194056_10001979_pt1 | contig 11001 bp, 7 predicted proteins | sample SepL4413m_MetaG_FD_155458 | JGI IMG/M metagenome (GOLD analysis project Ga0194056, IMG submission 155458) | Anoxic zone freshwater microbial communities from boreal shield lake in IISD Experimental Lakes Area, Ontario, Canada - Sep2016-L442-13m | ecosystem: Environmental > Aquatic > Freshwater >...
TCAGGGAAATCAGCAGAAAATAAGGCTTCTTTAAAAGGTTCCAGTAATTCCATTCTGATTTGACTTGTGTTTTCACAGGGGCCGAAGCGACTTTCACCATATTTAGCTGATCTTTGAACGTCGAGAAGATGATAAAGACCAGGATCAGACAGATAAACAAGGAAAAGGAGGCTAAGAAAAGAAGGTCGGGTGCTTTCAGGAAATGCAGAATGAATGGTATTGAAAAATAACCAATGATAATGGAAATAACTTCACCTACGCTGATCAGTCCAAAAATGCGTTTTCCCTGCCTGATGTTGAACAGTTTCCCAGCCACTCCCCAGAAATTAACAAGGCTGATATATACCATAACCCTGACCCAGGTGTACATAACAAAAGCAAGCCAACTGCTATCGTATGCCCAAACGCCGATACTGATTGCCAATACCGTGATAAAAACAAAAAGAAATTTAAATGTGACCTGCCTTGACAAGCTTGATTTCTTGTCAATGAGAGAAAAGATCCACCAGGCAAGATACACGATAATCCCTGAAGCAATAAAGGAAACAGGAATCATTTTTGGTGGAAAATGTTTCAGAAAAATAGCATTGGATGCAGTAAAATAAAACGTAAGCGACAGACCGATAAAAAACGAGAAAACCATCATGAGGAACACAGGTTTTGATTCCTCTGCACGGATATTCAATAGTTTCGTAAACAAGTCTTTCTGTTTCATCTACTCACTTCATTTCAAAAGTAAAGGATGAGGGGGAACTGTGTACTTTTCATTTAGATCATCTGTGGCAGGCGACCTCAGTAATTCCTTGATCTCCTCGGGCAGTTTCCCCTCGAAATCAATCCAGTCAAGCGGCCAGATATCACCTTTCAACCTCTGTTTTATCAGTTCATCAATAAGCTCTATTGTCATCCATGGGCCAATGCTTGTAATTTTATCAAGCAGGGTTAACAGGCTTTTCGGATAAGTTCCATCTTTCAGACAAATATTTACCTGAGAAGAAACCCCGACGATAGGTCCCATGTCAATTAATTCTGTAATTCCATGAATAACCAGTGGAGATGTTTTTAATCCATTGCGGATGGCATTCTGGAAGGGTTGAGTTCCGGCTCCTATTTTCTTCGGGAGGTCGGATGGATGCAAATTGTAAGCTCCCATCACAGGAGTGTCAAAAAGAAAGGAATCAAGCTTCTGTCCGAAACAAAACATAATCAGGATATCAGGATTCCAGATTTTATACATCGAACGGAAATAGTCTGTTTTTACAGCACCAGTATAACAAGGGATCCCAATATCCATACAGGAATTGATGATTTTATTTTTCAATTCAATTCGTTCGGAGGGCGAATATTGTGACCATATCCTCTTTTTCAGCGAAATACGGGCATTGGGATCTACCGGATCATCGGTAGCAACACCAACAATATTAAGCAATCCGGGATATTTTTGTTCAAAAAGGAAAAGATGATGAAGAACATTATCTCCGCAATTACAACTCAACATCAGAACAAGCCGCAGACCTCCGCCTGAATTTATTTTCGGCTTCAGGGGTTCATATAACTCGCCCCAAAGTGATTCTTGATCAATATGCTTATTAAATTCAGACATTTATGCTTTTCAATTAAAAATCATACGATAACTTTATCAGAAAATGCCGGCCTCTCTGAAGGATTGACGATGGACTGTTAACCCCGTCGGCAGCTTTGGTACCAGGATCGTAGTATGTGGTATTCAGAATATTATTGCAAATTACCTGAAGGTCCAGGCCCGGAACAATTTTGTTATTGGAATAGCCTATTACGCCGTTGAGAATAGCAGTAGCAGGAAAAACGGAAGTATTCAGGGGGACACTGGTGCCTTGGCCGGTAAGCCGGTTACCCACAAAGTTCAACCTCAGGTTAAGGTCGAGCTGATGAAAAAACACCTTATCAGCCCCCAGATTAAACTGGTTGCTCGAAATATCCCCTACCCTGTTATCGACGGGACCGGTCTCAGAATATGTTTGCCTGGGATCGCAAAAGGTGTAATTGAAATATGCCGAAAACGTCTCGATCTGGTATGTGACATCAGCCTGTACCCCGGTAATCTGAAATTCTCCGATATTCTGATTTTGGACTAATCCGGAATTCCCTGGCAGATTCACCGTGCCTACCACATTATATATATAGTTTCGGTAGATCGTAAGATCTGCATGGAATGCCTTGTTCAGGCGGAACCCGCCGCTGATCTCGAAATTCTGAATGTTTTCAGTTTTCAGAGAAGGGTTTGGGATACGGTTGCCGGCGGCAGAATACTTGGTCCAGTTCGACACATTCATGATCCCCCTGGAGTAGATAGCCTTAAAAGTGAATTTGCCCGGAGAATAAACAATAGCCACACGTGGACTTAGTTCACTGCCAAATCCGTCATTATTCCTGACCTTGTTAAAGTCATAACGAAGCCCGAAGGTGAATTTGAATTTGCGGAATGCCTGCAAGGTGCCTTGTGCATATACTCCGACATCCCATGCGTTGAACTCGTTCCCTCCTTTAGGTGAAGGTATGATCTGGGCCGAATCCTGGGGAGTCGGTGTAAGGCTGGTATAATAAGCGCCCTGCAGGGTGCTGTTCCTTACTTCCAGCCCCGAGACAAGGTCAAACCTTGAAACCGGACGCCATAAAACTTTAAACTCAGTACGAAGTTGTTTTGAGAGCTCAAACATATATAACCGTATCCATTCAGGAGATTTATTATTGACCAGGTCAGCGATTTTCTTATTGCCTCTGGCATAATTCGATAACGATACCAGGCTCGTCTCATCCGTCACCGCATGGATACGGTAGGTAGTAAGGTTTGAGAAGAATACTTTCTCGCTGATCTGATTCTCATATTTCACAAAGAAGTACGACAGCTGAGGCACCCAGTTAAATCCATTATCAGAGCCCGGCACATAAGTATCGGTATACTGTGTGGTTCCGCCCCTGCTGTATTTCCAGGACTGAAAACCTACAGTAAAATTGCCTATTTTGACTTTTCCGTTGATCAGCCAGCTGTTAGTAGGATTAGTGAACCCTACAGGATGACCATTCACCGACTGTGCATAGGCCGATTTATCGAGGTTTCGCGCTGTTTCCGCTCCGAGGGGTGTAAGTGAAAGCTGACTTGAGTCGGCCGAAAGCTGGTAGTAAGGATTAGTAAAAGGTAGTTTGTTGGCGATCAGATATTGCTTTGCTCCTTTGCTCATTCCCATAACCTTATTATAATCCACACTATTATATACTGCAGGATCATAATCAAAAAAACTCTGGCTTGACAGATCCATTTCGTCGGAATGGTAAAGTCGCCCGGTCACAGTAAAAGATACACTGCGGACTTTGCCAGAAACGCTCACATCGACGGTCCCTGTTTTGTATGTTCCATAGTCAACACTGCCGCTGATCCCTATGCTGCGACCGGGTTTGATGGCATCGACCGAATTTCGCATGATCACGTTGATCACCCCTGCAAAAGCATTGGGCCCGTACATTGTAGAAGCTGGTCCGTAAATGATCTCGACCCGCTCAATATTAGATAAAGGATACTGACGATCGATATAAGCCCAGTTTGTCCACAGGTCATTCTCCTCAATGCCATCGAACAGCAGCAAGGTCTTTTCGGTATTATTCTGACGGAATCCACGCTGGTACACATTAGCATATTCGGGGCCATAAAACATGGTGATATCAAAGCCGGGAACATCTTTGAGCAACTCGATAAGGTCATTATAGCCACGTTTTTTAATATCCTCACGGTTAACGACAACGATAGTAGCCGGGGCTTCATAGATTGACTCCGCCTTCTTCGAAACAGAAGTAACAACCTGAGCTCCGCCGCTGAGTTTAAGTGAGCCGACCAGTTTGATGAAAGCCGGTGGATCAAACAGATTGGCTTCATATACGGGGTTGATCTGAAGTAAAAATCCCGTTTGAACAGCAGCCTGGTCTGAAGAGTCCGTGGCCAAGTAAGTAATTGCCAGTAAACGGTAGGCTTCCACTTTTTGTTTCTCGTTGAATCCCTTCTGAATACATGGCTTCAACATCGAAATTGCATCACCGAACTTCCCGTTCTCATAGAATTTTCTTGCATCATTCAAGGTAACATCACTGCATTGCTGAGCCTTTGTATAGGCTGGGAATAAAATTACATGCAGGGCAAAGACTCCGAACAAAGAGAGAAAAACAAGAGGTAACTGTTGTTTATGCATAATTTCTTTTTTTCGTTTCTACATACGCACATAATCGGATTTTCTTACGGAAGATCTGTCCTTGTTTTTTTATAGGGGATGTCGGCCCCTACATATTTATCCCACTCTTCAGGTGTAAGGTTCCGTCTAAGTCGTTTCTCTAGTTTTTCTGCCATCCCTGAACATTCGGTTGAGAAAATTCTGATCGTTTTATCAGCGCTGCATGAAATCAGATGTTTGCTGTCGGGAGTGTAAACAAGGTCATATACCCAGAGATCATGTTTTTCGATGGAAACAGGTTTGCCCTCCCAGTATTGCATATTCCCTATCTTAACTGTCCGGTCATAGCTCGAAGATGCAAGATACTGCCCGTCCTGGCTGAAGGCAAGGGCCGTTACCCCGGAAGTATGACGGCCGATCAGCTCGATTGGGGGAGCAGTAAAATTCAGAGCATTCCATATCCTTATGGAACCACTCTCAAATCCGGCTGCAAGAGATTTCCGGTCATCACTCCAGCTGACACACAGCACAGGATCGCGCGAGGAGAATATTCTAGAATGGCTGAACACTTTTGACTGGAGGTCGATTAAGGTCAGACTGCCATCCGAGCCGCAAAAAACCAGGGATTTTCCCCCGGGATCAAAAGCAAGCGCATTGACCTTGTAACTGACCGAATCGATAAGGCTTTTCCTGAACAGATCATTGTCGTAATTCCATAGTAAGATCTTTCCATTGCCACTACAGCTTGCAAATTGGTTCTTTAAAGGGCTGCAGACCAGGTTGTTTATAACCGATGAATTTGCCTGAACAACCTCAGGTAATAATTCGGGGCTCCCCAATTTCCATATACAAAGCTTCCCGCTGAAAGTTCCTGCAACGATATATTTTGAATCGGAAGTAATGATTATGGAACGGAATTTCTCATTCCCTGTTTTAGGCATTTTAAGCAGAACAGGCGGTGCGTTCTGATTTAACGTCTGCCATTGATAAACAGCTCCGTCATCGCCACAGGAAACCAGCGTATTTCCGTTCTTTGACAGGGCCAGAGAACGCACTCCGTCTTGATGTGCCCTGAGAACAACCTGGTCGTCGAGAATTTGTGAGAAAGCCGCATAGATATCCGGATCGTTCTCCCTCCCTTTATTATCAATATTGAATTGATAAGCCTGCAAGGCAAGCAGAACAGGCAGGTCGTCTTTGACCATGCCCGCCAGTTGATTGGCTTGTATGGCCATGGTACGGGCGACCGAAAGCAACCTGAGACGCTGGGTGTTTTTTTCTGAATTTTCAGCCTTCACCCGTTCGTTTTCAGCAATCTGTTTCTGAGAAACAGCTGCCTGCTTCTGGATCTGAGCTTCATCGCGAGCCTGGATGGCCTCATGTGTCGCTTCATCGGCTTTTTGCCGGGCATGAACGGCCACACCAGTCTGTTGCTGTGCGATGACCTGCTGTTTTACAGCATATTGCCTTTGCTGCTCTGTGATGAGTTTTTGCTGCTCAGCGATCTGTTGCTGTTGCTCCGAAATTTTTTTCTGAAGTATGGCTTCCCGGCGCTGTTCTTCCGTTCGTTTCTTTTCGAATATGGCCAGCTTTTCTTTTTCGAGTGCGACTTTGCGACTGGCTTCTGCTTTAAACCGAAGGTTCAGCGAAATGATCAGAAACAGGATCGAAATTACCGAGGCAGCACCAAGGATTACTGCGAAGTTGCGTGCCCGCTTCAGGTTACGTCTTTGCTGCTTTTCTTTGTTCAAAAGTTCCAGTTCGCTTTGCCGCATACTATAATCGAGGAACGTCATAGACCTGTCAAATGCAGGGTCGTAGCGCATCGCCCAGGTGGCATTAGGTTTTGAATGTTCTCTCCATTGCAGGGCCAGCTGCAGTTCAGGATTAACCCATAAGCCCGATTGGCCTAACTGGTAAAGTTCGGCAGTTTTTGACAACCGGAGGTACAGCTGGGCTGACTGGCTCTCTTCTTCGACCCATTTTCTAAGGCGGAACCATACCCTCATAATACTTTCATGAGAAATATCTATGGTCGAATCGGGGCTCAGTTCGACCTGGGCTGAGGGCATCAGAAAAGCCCTTCCGGGTTCCCTGAAACCGTCGATAATCCGTATGATCTCTTCAAGTTTAGCATCAGCGAGCGTACATATTTCACTCAGCTGGGTGGGCCGTCGTGTGCCCCTGCTATCCTTGCTCACGTCGGTAAGCGCTTTAAATACTTTTTCAGCGTAAAATTTATACCTGTGGTCTTTCAGCTCAGCAAAAATCTCCTCAAGATGTACCGACAGCGCTTCGCTCGTGGTCCCTATCGCGGTATAATGTTCGATCCCTATGGCCTGATCCCCTATCCGGTTAAGGCTCCAGTAATCCCAGGTACGCATCAGGGCATGCTGCATGATTGGAAGCTGATCAGGGTCATCACCCACATCATCAAGCAAACGGTCAACCAATTCATCTGAAATCATGCTCTTTCCGAAATGCACCGGGCCGGTGATGGCAAGCCTGCATTCTTCGCGGTTCATACGCGGGACGAGATAATACCCTTTATTGATTGCTTCACTCAATCCCCTGAATTCTGTACAGTCGTCAAGAAAATCGGTACGCATTGAGAGTACTACATACACCGGAATCTCTGACTGACTGGTAGAATGGAGCATCATCTCAACAAAACCTTTCGCCTCGGTAATATTATGAAAGCTGGTCCTGTTTTTTTTAAACCTGAACAATTCTTCAAACTGATCAATGACGATAAGCCTGTAGCGCTCAGGAGATGCGCCCAGTTCGCCCAGAACATTCAGCAATCCATCAGAGCCTGCCCTTAACCGGGCTGCGATGAGGTCAGCATCGAGAGCAGGTGTCGAAAGAGCTTTCGCAAGGTTCCCGATAGGGTCATCGCCAGGCCTGAATATGCTTAATTCCCAGCTGGGAGCATAGAGCTTCGTCTTGTTCTTGAGCAAAGCCGGAACCAGGCCTGCCTTTATGAGAGATGATTTTCCGCAACCGGACGATCCGACGATAGCCAAAAAATGCGTATGAGTCAGTTTATCTATCAGTTCGTCTACCTGGTTCTCACGACCGAAAAAAAGTTCGTCCTCCGTGATCTCATAGCTCCTGATCCCGGGAAACGGATTTAAATGAAAGCTGGATGATCCCATGAAAAGTAAAATTTCTTTGTTCAAAAATAGATAAATTTATTTTACATAATAAAAATATAACATTTTAATCAAGTTTCACGATTTGCTCACTCAAGGTTAGTATTTCAGAGCATTGGAAGGGCTAAAACAAAAAAACCCAGACTTTCTAACATGTTGAATGTTAATCAGTCTGAGTTTAAGGTCGAAATTGGTCGGGGTAGCAGGATTCGAACCTGCGACCCCCTGGTCCCAAACCAGGTGCGCTAGCCAGGCTGCGCTATACCCCGATGGTTGTACGCTTCTTGCGGAGAGGGGGGGATTCGAACCCCCGGTACAGTTTCCCGTACGACAGTTTAGCAAACTGTTGGTTTCAGCCACTCACCCACCTCTCCGGGTAATACTGAAAACGGGCTGCAAAGTTAGAAATTCCTACCAATTCAGCAAAATAAATTTATATCTTTGTATTAAACTCATAAAACGCTCAATATGAAAGGAAGAACTTTTGCTGAAAAAATTTTTAATGCAGATAAAGGCGCTATCGTCTTTGCCAGACCCGATATTATACTCACTCACGACAACACCTCAAGTATCTTCAGTACGTTTAAGAAAATGGGAGGGGATAAACTTTTTAACCCCGACACTCTCCTGATCACTCTTGATCACAACGCCCCTCCTACCAATTCAAAGCTGGCCAATGAATACCAGGTGATCCGTGACTTTGTTGATAAATACGGGATCAGGAAATTTCATGATGTGGGCGATGGTATCTGCCATCAGCTGATGTCGTTGTATGCAAAACCTAAAATGATCATTGTTGGAAGCGACAGCCATACCAGTACCGCGGGGGCATTTAACTCGTTTGCCGCCGGTATCGACCGAACCGAGACAGCTGGACTCTGGAAACAGGGAGAAACCTGGTTTCGCGTACCAGAATCGATAAAGATCACCCTCACCGGCAAGCTGGGACAGGGTGTATATGCCAAAGACCTCGCCCTCTGGATTATCGGGATGATTGGATCAAGCGGCGCAGACTATATGTCGATCGAATATCATGGCGATGGCGTTAAAACCCTCGGCATAGCCGACCGTATGGTTCTGGCCAACCTGGCTTCCGAAATGGGAGCCAAAAATGCAGTTTTCCCGGCCGACGAAATACTTGACACATGGTTCGGCGTCAAAACCGAAGGTCTGTGGGCCGACCCTGACGCTACCTACCTCAATGAGATCAGTATTAACCTCAATGACATTTTTCCGGTTGTCGCCGCCCCCCATCACGTAGACAATGTAAAAGCCGTCTCAGAAGTCAGAGGAACCAAAATCCAGGAAGCGTTAATCGGCACCTGCACCAACGGCCGGCTGGAAGACCTGCGCGAAGCAGCTGCAGTCCTCAAAGGAAAGAAAGTTGCAAAATTCCTTCAGCTCCTCATCATCCCTGCATCAAAAGAAATCTACAAGCAGGCAATCAAAGAAGGCCTTATCGATATTTTCATGGATGCCGGGGCAAACGTTCTGGCTTCTTCCTGCGGGCCATGTCTCGGGACGGGACAAGGCATTCCGGCCGATAATTATAATGTAATCTCCACGGCCAACCGCAACTTCAAGGGAAGAATGGGAAACAATGCTTCGAATGTTTACCTGGCCTCCCCTGCTACCGTTGCCATGTCGGCCATCGCTGGCGAAATCACCGATCCCCGGGGGATCATCGCCAATGACAAGTTCCAGTACCACGCTCCTCAGAGTTCCAGGGTTGATATCAAAGAAGGTGAAGACCGCTATTCTAAAGGGACCTGGAACTATGCCGACGTAGATAATCTCAACACCGACCAGATGTTTGCCGGAAACCTCACGTATACTGTACAAAGCTCTGAACCAGACAAGATCATGCCCCACTTGTTCAAGGGATTTGACGACAGCTTTACAGAAAGGGTCAAAGCCGGAGATATCCTGATCGCCGGTTCTAACTTCGGTTGCGGCAGCTCACGGGAACATCCTTCGGTAGGTCTTTCATTTGCCGGGGTGAAAGCCGTAATCTGCAAATCGGTGAACCGTATTTTCTACCGTTCGGCTGTGAACCAGGGACTTCCGATCATACTGGTTCCAGAAGCCGTGGATGCCTTTAAACAGGGAGATGAGATAACCATAGATTTTGAACAGGGACTGGTTCATATAGGAACAAAAAAGTTCGGCTTTTCAGCCCTGCCCGACAAACTCATGGAGATTTTCAAAGCCAAAGGCCTTGTCAATTATGTAAAAAACAAATGAGAAAAGCCATATCCCTTGCGCTTTTCTTTGCCGGTGTAGCGTTACTTGTACTTATACTTATTTCATTTTTCCCAAAATACCTGGGAGCAATGCTGCTTCTGGCGCTGTTTCTGATGGGAGACCTTGCCTTATGGCTGACGGGGAGAAAATGGATCAGGCAGCAAAGCAACCGACTCAAATTTTTCCTCACCGGTTTGTACTGGTTGCCTGCAATAACCCTGCTCTGCCTTGTGGTTTTCGGGTTCATTATTCCGTTCACTACCTGGGACACTACCATCAAAGCCATCCTTTTCAGCCTTCTGCTGATGACCATCGTGGCAAAAATAATCCCCCTGCTCATCTCCCTCCTCACCTGGCTCGCCGGGCTTCTTTTATCAGTAAGGAACAAACCAGGCAGAGCCTGGCTCAGGAGGATTGATATCCTGGCCTGGATCTCCGGAGGTATGCTATGGCTTATACTATTGCTCGGCATGATAAGTTGGGTCTATGATTTTAAGTTTACACGGCGGATTTCCGTGCTGCCAGAATTCCAAAGTCGTTCGACAACTTTCGTATCGTACAGTTCTCTGATGTACATCTGGGTAACTGGACCTGCCCGAAGAAACTGAGAGAGGCAGTAAACGACATCAATGCGCTCAAACCCGATCTGATTGTTTTTACCGGCGACATGTTCACCTTCTCTACCGATGAGGGCAAAAGGTTCGACACGGTCCTGAAACAGCTTCATGCGAAATCCGGTATTTATGCTATCATGGGAAATCATGATTATGGTGATTATGTGAAGTGGGGGTCCCCTTTTGCAAAACAACAAAACCTGATTGATCTTCACAGATTCTATTTGGAGATGGGATGGAACCTGCTTCTGAACAGGGCCGCCGTGATCAGCTCAGGCAAAGACAGCATCAATATTATCGGTGTCGAGAACTGGGGAGCAAGCAGGAGGTTCCGGCGATATGGCGATATTGACAAGGCTGAGAAAGGAATCAATAAAACCTTTTTTTCCATACTGCTATCCCACGATCCTTCTTACTGGGACAGCATTATCAGCAAGAAACATCCGGAAATAGATCTTACCCTCTCTGGTCATACGCATGGCGGGCAGTTTGGTATTGAAAACGGTTCTGTAAGATGGAGTATTTTATCGTCAATAAATCCGTTATGGGGCGGATTATACACTAAAAATACAAACGGGGTAAGTTCAGCATTATATGTGAACAGGGGCCTGGGGACTGTTGGTTATGCCGGAAGGGTCGGAATTCGGCCGGAAATCACGCTTATCATCCTGCACCCGGCGCAGCGATAAACACGGGTCTCTTTTTTAATTTACTTTGGCCTGGTAAATGGCTTGATTTCACAATTAAACATATCGCAGCAATTATCGCAGACTCTCTTGTACACCTTGAAAT
>Ga0194056_10001980_pt1 | contig 10988 bp, 7 predicted proteins | sample SepL4413m_MetaG_FD_155458 | JGI IMG/M metagenome (GOLD analysis project Ga0194056, IMG submission 155458) | Anoxic zone freshwater microbial communities from boreal shield lake in IISD Experimental Lakes Area, Ontario, Canada - Sep2016-L442-13m | ecosystem: Environmental > Aquatic > Freshwater >...
AGACTAAACGCACTGGCGGCTTTGCGGCCGCGCGACACCTGAGGGGGTGTCGCGGGCCGCTAGTCTCAGTAAAAACAACACACCTTAACTTTACCCAAAAACTGTCCAGCGCGCCGGGTCCGCCGCAACCGTCATAATGGTTAGTCGCACAGGCCGGTAGCGGCATGTTCATGCTCCGCCCTTCCTCACCCAAGCCTGATAGAAAATACAGTTTTCGATAATTAGTATACACCAGAGAAAACGGTGCGTAAATGGGTGCAGGAAGGGGGAAAACTGACATGGCCCACAGTGGCGAAGAATCTTCTCGATTACGTTGCCTTGTGGCGGTTCGATAAAGGCAATCACCTTAATCATTCCGCCGCAACGAGGACAAGCCAGAGCGTCCCGAGCTGTCAGAATTGGTTTGTTGAGCGCGTCGGTTACATCGACGAATGTCACTAGCTTCAGCGTCGAGCCCTCGGCCAGCCTGCAACAGCTTGTGGTAGCACGCCAACGCAGCTACGATTCATGGTGGTCGCATTCCTTAAGCTAGCGACATTCGTCACATCGACCGACGCAACAAACCCAGCCAGCCCCAGCCTTACTACTTTTTCGACCTGGCGTTATTACTCAGGGCAATGCGGACGGCCGCCGGATCGAAGCGGAATTCCTTGTCGATCCGGAAAGCCGGGATCTTTCCGGCCTTGGCCGCCTTGACGATCGTGCGCGGATCGCAATCCAGGGCCTCGGCCAGCTCCTTGGTCCCGACAGTCTTACGGACAGGCGTGTTGGCAGGTGTACGGACAGGTTCCTGTGACATGACATTATTCTCCTTGTCTTTCAGTGGTTTGTTCTTCTTTCGGCTCATTGCTTCGCATCGCTCACGTTCCCGCTGATGGCACTCTGTCCAGGTGCAGCATCCCGGCTGGCATACCCGAAGACGGCTGCGGGGTGCTGTCGGCACCAATCTCCATGGTTTGCATACCGTGATGCACCGACTGATCGGCAACCGATTTATGCACGATATTGAAGTAAGCGTCGTCTTGCTCCACAGGATCGGTGCCGGCCAGTCCCAGCGGTTCGCCTATCGGCGATTCTGATTGCATAACATCCAGCGGATTCTTGTATTGCGGCAGTTTCTTTACCTTGTGATGGATAATGTGGTACGCATGCAAGTCAGGCTCGTCCAGGACCTGCTCGATGAACTCGTATTTCCCGTTACCTAAGTCTGAGTTCGCGGCTCGCTGCATGAGGTGCCGGTAGGCTCGGTTCCGACTTTTCCCCCGCGCCGCAAAATGCAGGCTCATGGGCGGAGGGTTCGCGTGCAGCAACTCGGCGATGGCCATTGATGCGTGGCTAAGAATCGCTCCAGCCTTGCCGCCGCCGGTGATTTCATCGGTGCCTGGGTCATCGGGTCCGTCGTGTCGCGTAAATCCGATTGAGTGCGGATAAGCCATGCCGTGCTGGTTGCGGGCAGACTCAGTGCCTTCATCGAGATGCATGTAGGGGTTGGCGGTAATTCGTATTCGGTCGGTGCCTCCAAGAGGAATGTCTTTGATGATCCCCTGTGGATGATTTTCATCGTCGGATGGCTCCCAATCCGGCTGATCGACCATTTCGGTCGCGGCCAGTTCCAGGGGCTCGCCCGCCATCGCGACCATCCCCGGCGGCAGATTGCCTTGATTGCTGAACCACTCAGCAGTCTTCTTGCGGGCCTTGCCATACGTGCTGATCGGCAGCTTCGACATATCGATGTCGGGCGGATCGCCGAAAAGATGATGCAATCGGTTGGCCACAAGATTCTTATTGCGAGCGTCGGCCAGAACCTGTTCCCGCCAGTACGGCGAACCAAAGTTTGCGCTATACGGATGCGACGTCAATCCGCTATGGGTAATTTTGCCATGATGATCGACGATGCTCCAGATGCCGGGGAATTTCTCGACCTTCATATCGGAAGGCAATTGGCCTTGACGATTCGATCTTCGCTCGGGATACATGGACTCGATCGCCGCTTCTCGATCGGGCAGCACCTGTCCGCGATATTCCCTGGGGGATAGATCGCTTTGGCGCACCGCCTGGTAAAACTTCCTGCGGACAAACTTATGGTAAGGATTGATTGTCCCCACTGCCGCAGTTCCGGCCCCCCTCATAATACTGTGAAGATGATTCAATTGCCGTTGCGAACGATTGAGCCGGTCGCTTTCTTCAGCGTTCAGGTCCGGCCGCCGATCGCCGAACGCATCTCGCTCGCCGCGCAGTTGCTGTTCTAACTTCTCGTGCTGACGGCGATGGACTTCATAGTCTGCCAGGGCCTGCATGTGCTCGGGCGACAACGCCCGTGGATGCACTGGTACGGTATAGGCAATGTCATTGTGCCAAACAGTAACCTTCGGATGTGCCGGATCGTGGAAATCGGGTTCGGCTGGGCCATGCACCGCATGTGTGGGCGTAAGAACGTCCTGCTGGCCAGATTCTGATATCTGCTGCCGGAGCGCACTGGGAACCAGAATATGCCAACGGCCGTGAGAATCAACGTCCCGTATCGAAGCTTCAGCAAGGTCTGGATGCAGTTCGTGGTCGTGAAACTGCATCATGTCGGTGTGGTTATTCCACGGACCTTCGCCGATATCTTCGTGGTCGGGATAGCCGGGGTTCCTGTATCCATCTGACTCGTCACCCACATTGGGGCCGCCGAGTCCGGTAGACAGCGCGAGCATGCCAGGAGGCATTCCGGGGAGAGCACGACGAGCGGAAGTCATTCCGGGGGGCATTCCCTTCAGCAGTTCGATCGTGGGCATGAATCAGCTCCTAAATCTCAAAAGAATTCATGGCAAGTTAAACTATCCCGCGCAACCGCTAACTCCGGATATCATCCGGCTGCCGAGGAAGCATGCGAAACCCGGCGTTCCGGTAATCACTACGGCTGGGCTGGTCCCCAGTGTCGGTATCCGGCAATTGTTGCCACGCCGGCCGCGACACGTCGCCCTCGGAATACTTGGCACCGCTGGGGCCTTGCAGATTGCTACCGTCGCCGGTCCCTTCCTTTTGCTGTCCCTTGGCCGGAAGGGCGGGATGCCGCTCCCGCTGTCTCGCGGACTGGCGGAGATCCTGCAGAATCTTATTGCCGGGCGACGGAGTGACCCGAGTACTCGACGGCTGGATCATCTCGGCGTTCTCTTCCGACATGGCAATCTGACCGGCCGGGGCCTGCGGCTTGCCAGGAGGTGGCGGAGGCTTGGGGCCGACTGTTCCTCCTTTTGGTGCAACGATGTCTGGCCCAACACGAGAGTACTTGGCCATTGAAGCACGATCGCTCTGGGCGTTGAATCTATCCGCAGCGGCATGACCAGCCTCTCTTGCTGCATTCGTTGGACGAGGCGGGGGTGGCGGCGGGCCGACACGGGTGAACAATGGCCCCGCCATGGCGACAGGCCCCTTCTTTGGCAGTCCGGCCAGCGACTCACCCATCGGCGTCTTAGCGAGGATTGCTGCCCTCTTTTTGTCAAATCCCTTCTTCCGGAGTGCATGGTAAACCTTGTTGATCGTCGTTAGTGTCTGCATGACAGCAAACCTTTCTATGTGGCAGCAGTGTTGGTAATTTGATTCAGCTTCCGGCTGCCTGTCGGATGCTGGGTGTTTTCTGCTAAAACCGTCGGTTTGAGTTGTCTATACCCGTGGGCCGCTCTTGCCTTCTCGCCTAGCAACGCCTGTGCTTTGCTGTGGACTGACAGTCAGGCCGCCACCTTCCACGTCGCCACGATGAGCAGTGAACCTCGCCAGCATCTGGTTAGACACCGCCCTGAAGACCGGCGGGCTCATTTGCAGTCTTGAGGCGATCTGGTGGTCCGGCACGCCGTGCAGCCGCATCAAGGCAATCTTCTGCTCGTGGGGCGGTGCCGTTCTGAAGTAGCCAAGGCTGTCTATAAGCGTTGCTACCTGGGCAGATGGGTTAGCCCGCGATACACCCTCTGGGAGGTGGTTGTAGATCGCTTTAGACAGATCCTCGTAGTCGTCCAAGGCCAGAGAACTGCTCAAGCGAATGCGAAGGGCCTTGCGGCCACGCAACTCAGCCAGGACTTTCTGGCCGGGGGAGAGAGAAACCATAATAGACTCCTTGTCATTACTTGGTGCGGAAAGACCGCCGATTCACTATTTACAACACAACCAAAAGAACAGATTATGAACGCCAAAGAACTCAAAGAGATCCGTGACGAGATTCGAGAACTTTCTGAGGATATTGGGCGTGTGCCGCTCTTCTACGACGACGAGCCGTTTGCACGCTTCTTTGAAGACCCTGAGCGTGGCGATTCGGACAATCCCGACGGCATCACGCTCAACACCGGCGAGGTCGTCGCAGTTGGCGATACCAAGGATGTAATGAAGGAAATTGGCATCCCGTTTCACGCTTTCCACATAAAGGCGCAAGACATGGAAGCACCGCACTTCCGCATGGGCAAGACTGTCGCCAAAGCACTTTGGAGATTCCCCAAGTGGGACATAGTTGCCACAACATTTTTTAAGGAGATTATTCGCGCAGCACGGTATCATGGCATCGAGGATCTCCCATACACGATGTTTAGGGCGTTTCCACATGGCAGTGAAGATGATGATTTGAAATGGGTTTTAGGGGGCGATTGAACTGGATTGCCGAGTTCCTCTCTTTGGGCAACCGCACTCCGACATTATTCGCTTTCCACGCTTTCCACGCTTCGCGACAACGGATGGTAGTTGGATCGAAAATCATTGTGGGGCAGGCCCATCAGTGTATGAAGGACCGGAGATGCCTTCATAATGACGGGCATGGCTTTGTGCTGCCACCACCTCTTCAGGGCATTCTCCATGCTCCTGGGCGTAGGTGTTACTCGGGGATCTCGGAAGAATCCAGGCTGATTGACAATCACCTGCACTTCCGGCCTCTGTAAGAACTTATTCATTGGCTCATGCTCTAGCTTAGACATCAGGAGCATCATCCCAAACTTATCTCTCGGGACTTCAGGGAATCGCCATTTATCCGTCCTCGTCGATCCTTCGCCAAACGCCTCATGAAACGCCTTCTGCACGGCATCCAATTTCAATGTCGAGCGATCAATTGCCTCACGGTTTTGGTCCCGCTCTTTTCGCTTTCTGGCAAGCCATAGTTTATTGGCATCATTTTTTACGTCCTGGATTTCTTCTAATGACTGCGGTGCAGCCTCGCCCCTCTTTACTTTGCTAGACTGAACTCCAGACGCTGACCGTTCCGCATTCTTGTCGCGGTACTTCTGGGCAAGCTCCGGTTCGTCAATCGTTTCAAAGTATTCCGGCACCCAATTCTTGAACTTCTTGCTATAGTTGTGGACTAGCTTATGTGCGCCCTCGGGAGCCTTGCTGCCTTTGCCGACTGCTCGAAGATCCTTGTATCTCTGTTTCGCTAGATCGATTAACTCCGGGTCAGATTCCAGTCGCGTGAGAGGAACCTTGCCCAATAGCGACTGTGTCAGGATCTTCAATAGCGGGGGCTGTGCGTTTTCTTGGGAAAGCATGTCACGAATGTATTCCTCAACGCCAGCATGATGCTCTGGCTCCTCAACGTAGACCGAACGCTCACGTGTTGGCTTAAACTGCTTGCCAATCTTCTTGGAGATGCCCGTGCCATTTTCCTGATCGAATTGCTTAGCCGCTGCCGTCATTCGTGCGGAGATTTGCTCCAGCTTCTTCTTCGACCTGAACGCCTCTGGAAGCTCTTCGTGCTGGACAATTCCCGCCGTTCCTGAACCCTGCCGTCGAGAGTAGTAGAGTAGCTTTGCTGCCGCCTTTTCCTCTGGCGAAAGTCCCTTCGTGAACCTATTCAAAAACGTCAGTTCAGAGTTGTAAGCAACTTTGCTGATCGGAAGGATGTTCTTCGCCTTAACCTCGGATGGCTTCGGCATGAACTGGTACGCTTCCTCGGGAAGGTTGTAGTCCCCTTCCATCCAAGCCGTGAAATATGGCATCAACTGGCTGATATGGCTGATTCGATCATTGACTACTTCATCGCCATACTTAGACCGCAACTGCTTCAGCGTCGGATCGCTTTTCTGCTGCTGGAAAACCTCCATGCCAGCTTTGTCAAGATGCGGCCCCATCCACAGTCCAGCTAACTTGTGCTTGTAATCTTCCTCAGCGACATTTGATTCTCCAAGCATCGATGCTTCGCCACGTTCTGATGGATCGAGTGACCGAGTTGGATTCCCCTTGCTGTCGGTGGCTTTCCTGGTGTCTGTATCGGGAATTTCTGTCGGAATCGGTTCTCTCGTCAAACGATTGAAGTATTTGCTTGTGATCCGCATCACAAATTGCGGTAAGGACACTTCGCTTGGTTTCCAATCAGGCAACTCATTCAACACAGCTTGGTAGACCAGCGGCACAGCATTGTGGATATTCTGGGGCTTCACCTGTTCGGTATCCTTGCGACGTGCGGCAACCTGGTGCCAAGTTGACGCAATGGTTTTGCCAACACCGAAATCGCCAGCCTTTTGAATGCCAGCGTGTTGCTCAGGTTGATCAGCAAACCTGCTGATCAGTTGTGGAACAATGTCGTTACGGAAATGTTCGCTCATCGCATCCGGCGCCGAAGACGCCACGCGACGTCTTTCTCCGTTACCAACGTATGGAACCGCGGGCATCTCCAGGTGCATTCCGCCAGTGTCTATCTTCTTTGTTGGTTTTACCTGGTGACGAGGTATCTCGACAACTCGGTCAGCTTGCTTTTGTTCTGCTTTGCGGGCGATCTCTTGCTCCCTTGTGAGCGGAATTGGATTCTCTCCCTTGGCCTGCGCCAACAACTGGCTGAAAATCTGCTTGCGATGCTCTTCGGGCATGCGCATGTTGACAACAGTGCCGTTATGGAATGTCGCCTGCATCATCCGGTCACCGGCGTGTTCGTTCTCAATCGGCTGAATCTTTGCAACCGACAGGTGCTGCTGCTCACCTTCTGGTGTCCTGTAGGAAATGCCATACTTCCCTTCGTCGGTCGGTCCGTGCCCCAGGTATTCCGCGACCGGCGTTGAAGCTGGTTGCTGCATTTTCGGAGAAAACCCAGCCTCGGCGGGATCGTTAGCAAATCTCGCTCCCCTTCTCGCACGCAGCTCAAAGAGAATCTTTTGGCCGGGTGACATGTTGGCGTAGCCGCCATCTTCGCCGCGCCGCCTGGCCCGCAAGGCCAGCAGGATCTGCATGCCGGGGGATACCGACGTCGGCCGGGAATACTCCGGGGCGTCGATAGCCTCGGAAATGCTCTTCCGCTGGGCATCCGGCGGATTATTGGACAATCCCTTGGGACCGTATCCTGGAATACGTCCTTTAGCAATGTGACCATAGAGGACACGATCCCGAATTCCAAGAGCGCGTTCTACAGCGGAAACACCGTGACCTTCATCCAGCATGCCAGAAATCTTCTTTGCCAATTCCGGCGTCATGGTGGTCTTCACCCCCATACCTAGTTTCGGGAAAGCGGGGATCAATCCCCTCGTCGCCCAGCTTGCGATCGTGCAAGGATTGATGTTGATTTCGCTGCTGATTTCGTGAATATGCTTTCCTTCTTTCTGTCGTCGCTTGACGAGTTCAGCGATCTCAGGAGTCAATAAAGGAGCAGTCCTCCTTCGGCTCTTCGGAGGAACGCGATCTTCTCGCTGCTCGTCGCCTAGTGAATAAGGAGCGGACGACGAGATCGATTCCGTTGTTGGATTGCTAGTCGTTGTATTAAGTCCACGAAGCTTTCCTTGATAATTGGCGTGCTGCAAAGTGTTCAGTTTGATGCCAGTTCGTCGCACGATTTCAAGTGGATGCGTTCCAGCATCAAGCATCTCCTGGACTTTGCCAATCATGGTGGGAGTCAGCAGCGTGTGGGGTGGCTGCCGGGAAAATGCCGACTTTTCCACGCTCTCTTCGGGCGTTTCATTCTCCATCGCGACCGAATTCATGTTCTCCGAGAGTCGGCCGGTGATTGGCCGTGACGCCAACACGTCGGACATCGTGCCGGCCATCCCTACCATTTCTTTCTGGCCGATCGGCTCCATGTCCCAGTACTTCGGGAGGTCGACAGCCGCGTGGTGGACGATGTGGTAATACTCCGACTTCCAGACCGGCTCTCCCTCATGCGAGAGATACTCGTACCCTGGCTCATGGAGGAAAGCGTACTTGCCATTGCCCACGCCCTCTTCGGCAAGCCTCCGCATCAAGTGGCGGTAAGCTTTCATGCGTGATGGCTCGGCGGCACTGAATTCCACGCTTACCGGCTTGTAGCGGTTGATCAGTCCGCGAAGGGCTTGCGCGGAGTGGCTGATTATCTGCCCGGCCTTCCCTTGTCCCGTGATACCGAATCTTCCGTTCGCCCCGCCTGCGCGTCCTTGGGCGCGCGACATCAAGACTTCGTGCGGATAGTCCAGGTTGTTCGCAGACCTGACGTCCTCGATATCTGGATCTTCACCTTCCCTGTTGGTCAACGACTCGAAATTCAGGTAGTCCTTGTCGCCTAGGGGCACCGACTTTGTCTTGTAGCCCAGAACGCCACTCTTGAAATTGGGATCCTCCTGCCAAGGTTCCTGTTCAACAGGCTCGGTGCCGGCCAGTTCCAGCGGCTTACCGTCCTGCTCTTCTTCGCCCTCATTGCCCGCCATCGCAAGCGGTCCCGCCTTTGCCGGGTACTCGCCCTTCGCCCACTCTTCCGCCTTCCTGAGTGCCGTGCTGCTCAGCGCAACGGCCTCCCGCATCCCCCACACGGCATTCGCCATTGCCGCCGCCGGGTTGTCCGCACTACCGGGGACCGTCACCGGTTGCCCGTCCGGCCCCTGTGCCATGAGTCCCTTCCCTTCGCCACCCGGCTGCCCGGCCGACAGGCCAGGGATTGCCTGGAGGTTCGCCCCCTCATGCTCCACGTCGCCTGGATCGTTCTGTACCTGGGGCAGGCCAAGCTGCTCCCGCAAACTGGCCGCGTCGAGCGACTGCAATTCCTTTTGCCCGGCCGGGCTGGCAAGGATCTGCTGGTAGATTTGCTTGAAGAAGGACTTCTTTTCGTCCACAATGGGACACGCCTTCAGGCGGACCTTCCCTACCGCTTCCTTGCCGAAGTTCAAGGAAAGCATCTGATCGACCGCTTGCCGGTTCAATTCGTCGGTCACACGGCGATGTTCGATGTCCTGGATCGTGAAGATCACGTCGCTGTGGGCCTCGGCCTCGGCCAGCGTGCCATGCTGCCCCTCCATCATCGCCCGCTCGGGAATATGCAGGCACCGGCAAAGCTGCTTGTCGAGATATTCCAGCCGACCGATGAATGACGCCTGCTGGCTGGCACCGGCGTCGAGGATCCAAATCTTCCAGCCGGGGGATTCGAGGTTCAACTGCTGCATGAACGCCGCCATGTCGCGGGGGACCGCCACGCCGCCGGCCGCTTCCAGGTTGTCGAGGACCGTGCGGGCCAGGACGGCGTTTTCCACTTCATGTCCGTTCCGGTCGATCGACGAGCCGAGCGGATATTCAACGACAATGTGCGCACCGGCGATCTTGCGGTCGTAGCGGCGGGCACCTTCGTTGCAATCCACCCACCAGTTGTATGCCTGTCGCGCATTCTCTAAAAGCGGGATGCCATACAAGTAACTTCCTTCTATACGGAACCCAACGTGGACGGAGTTCGCCAGACCGAGATCCTTACCGAGCTGGCGCACACCGATGAAACCACCCTGGTGGCCGATGCAGATTTCCGTAATGTCGTGCAACAACGGCTTGAGACGGACGAGCTTCAAGTACCCATCCTTCGGCTCGATAACCTTCTCAAAACACTGATAGCCGAAATCGACGTCGCCGTAATAGAGAGCCGAAGCCAAGAATTCATCCCGCAGAGGGAAGAAAGTCTTCTCGATGAGCGTCTTCCATTCGTCCGGCGCGTCGTCGTCAGACTCTACTGTCCACTCGGAGGCGAGGACCGGGGCCACTTTCAGCTCGCGGGCCATGGCGATCGTGCCATGCTTACGGATGGCCCTGTAGACGCTGTATGTGGCTGGTATGGAAGCGAAGCGCAGGACCCACGGGCTCGTAATGACACTTTGTATTCCGGTGCGCTCACCGAAGTGTACAGGCGACTGTCCCCTGTCGAACGGTTGGTACTCCGTGGCAACTAAGTGATCCCGATAACTCGGCATTGTTATTTCTCTCTTTCTTCTTCGCTGCTTCTAAGTAATCAGCCGCCTTGCGAAGCACGTCAGGATTGTCGTGGGCATCCCCCAAAAGGTGGTTGCAGTTCGCGCATAAAATTCCGCGTACATAGCCAGTGGCATGATCGTGGTCGATATGAAACCGTCGAACATGTTTCGCCGTATTCCTGTCACGCCCACAAATCGCACATTTGTCCCCTTGGCTTGCGAGCATCGCGTCATGCTCTTTTTCAGTGATTCCAAATGCATATTTGATTCGATATCTGCGATGGTTGTTCAAACATCCGCGGCAAGATATAATCCCATCCTCAGCCTTCCTTCCGCAGTATGGGCAAAGCCCCTTCGCGCGACGTTCAGCCTCACGCTGTTTCTTCTCGTCAGCTCGCTTGGCTCTTTGTTCTGGCGTCCATTGATGTCGATCTTCCCTTTCCTTCTTTCGCCTCTTGGCGAGATAAGCTTCGCCTGCCCTCTTTCGCCACTCCTTCATCCATTCGCTGTTGTGAGCCTTCTGCGTTTTGGTCAACGGCCTTTTTGCGCCCGCCTTCCGAAACGGTCGAAACCGTTTCGGCTTTTTTCCTCCCGTTGTGCTCACGCCTTCGAACAATACTTTCTGCATCGCTCAAACTCCTGTGGTTTGGCCTGAAAGTATCGCGGGAAGACGAATCAGGATTTCGTCTTGTCGGTCGGCCGGACCTATCCCGCGCGATTCTCGTGTCCTCAAAAACAAGCAGGCGCAAACAAAACGTCCAATGCAGGAAGTGCGTCCCGCACTGGACGTTTGCTTGCGCCCCTGGATCTGTCGGCTGGCCGGCCTTCAGGCAGTTGCTTGTCGGATTGTTAGGA
>Ga0194056_10001981_pt1 | contig 10977 bp, 9 predicted proteins | sample SepL4413m_MetaG_FD_155458 | JGI IMG/M metagenome (GOLD analysis project Ga0194056, IMG submission 155458) | Anoxic zone freshwater microbial communities from boreal shield lake in IISD Experimental Lakes Area, Ontario, Canada - Sep2016-L442-13m | ecosystem: Environmental > Aquatic > Freshwater >...
GTTTACTGGTAATAGGTTCATTAGCACTCGATACAATTGAAACGCCATTCGGGAAAGCCGAATACACTTTAGGCGGTTCAGCGACTTTCATTTCTACAACTGCAAGTTATTTTATTAATGATGTAAGGCTGGTTGGGATTGTCGGTACTGACTTCCCTGCCGAAGAAATTGAGTTCCTTAAATCAAAGGGCATTAATACATCCGGACTTGAGATTTCGAAGACAAAGAAAACTTTCCACTGGCACGGAGTTTATCATACCGATATGAATAACAGGGATACTTTAAAGACCGAACTTAATGCATTCGAAGATTTTGATCCTATTATTCCTGCAGATTTCAGGACAACCGAATTTGTATGTCTGGGAAATGTTAATCCTGAAATTCAGAAGAAAGTCATTCTTCAGCTGGATAAACCGAAATTTGTTATGATAGATACAATGAACTTCTGGATAGAAGGTAAACTTGAAGCACTGAAGGACACTATGAAACTCGTTGATATGATGGTAATAAATGATTCTGAAGCCAAGATGCTCGCAGAAGAGAACAATCTTATAGCAGCTGCTAAAAAGATTTTTGCAATGGGGCCTGAAATGTTAATTATCAAAAAAGGTGAACACGGTGCGATGTTAATCACAAAAGATTTTATGTTTACTATTCCTGCATTCCCTTTAGAAAAAGTTTTTGACCCGACAGGCGCAGGCGATACTTTTGCAGGAGGATTTATGGGATGGCTTGCAAAAACCAAAGACATCTCCCCTGCTAACCTTAAACTGGCAATAGTATACGGAAGTGTAATGGCATCGCTCGCAGTTGAAGAATTCTCACTTGACGGTATCAGACACTTAACCAAAGAAAAGATTATGAAAAGGTTTGAAGAGTTCCGCAACCTGACTCATTTCGATTCAGTATCTTTATAGAATGCAACTTTACTATTTTGCTGACGTATGAATAATTTAAAAACAGATGCTTTTATACTTAGCGGTTTTAAGTATGGTGATACAAGCAAAATAGTAACGCTTTTTTCTGAAGAAGCAGGAAAGTTTTCTGCAATAGTTAAAGGTGTGAGGAACAATAAGTCAAAACTTGGCGGAGTGTTTGAGAATATGAACCATGTTAACGTTATTTTCTCTAAGAAAGAAAACAGAGATCTGCAGTTTATTTCAAAGGCAGAATGTGTTTCATCGTTTTCGGGAGTTAAGGATGATTTCGACAAACTTATGGTGGCTTACAAACTTCTTGAACTAACTTCGAAAATGATGTATGATTATGACGTAAGCAAAGAAGTATATCTGTTACTGAAAGATGCTTTCTACAGCTTGAACAAGGCAGATGAGAACATAAATGTTATATTTCTGATGTACCAGATAAAGTTTGCTGTGATTCAGGGCATAGACCCTGTTAACAGCAGAATACGAAATTTTGATGGGAATAATTATGTTTTAAATGACAGCGAGAATACTGTCAAAAGAAATATGTTCTTCGATGAAAACAAAAGGAAGTACATAGAATTACTGTATGCTAAATCATTTTCTGATTTGGTTTCATTCGATGCAGATGCAGAATTGGTGAAACAAATTCAGAATGCTTACGAATACCACTTTATGATGAGTATTGGGAAATATGGTTTCTCGAAGAGCAATCAGATTATTGACGAATTAAACAATAAACTATATATGTAAATTTGATTACACTTTTTTAACATTAACACTAAAAAGGAGATAAAATAATTATGTCAAAGAAAGCAATATTCGCGGGTGCGTTTTTACTGGTATTCGCGTTAGCATTCGGAGCAGTTATGGTAGTGAATTTCAGTAACGTTAAATCACTCGTTGCTAATTCGCAGATAGATTTTAAAACAGCTCCACCGGTACAGACAAGTAATGACCTTAAAGGTCTAAACGATGCGTTTGTAGATATATCGAAAACGGTTACACCATCGGTTGTGTTCATAGATGTTACAGGCAGCACAAAGCAGAATAAAAATGAAGACCAGAATTTCCAGTTCTTCTTTGGTCCTGATACACAAATGCCTGAAAATATGCCTCAGCACGGTTCAGGTTCAGGGGTTATTATAAGCAAGGATGGTTACATTATCACAAACAATCACGTGATTGCTATGGCGTCCGATAAAGGCATCAAGGTTATTCTCAGCGACAAAAGAGAATTCACAGCAAAACTTATAGGTACTGACCCTAACACGGATATTGCCGTCATTAAAATCGATGCTGATAATCTTTCGGTAAGCTCTGTCGGTAATTCTGATGATGTTCACGTTGGACAATGGGTTCTCGCAATCGGAAATCCCCTCGGTCTTAATAATACAGTAACGGCAGGTATCGTTTCTGCACTCGGAAGAAATATTAACATAGACGGTAACAGTTATGCCATTAATAATTTTATTCAGACTGATGCAGTTATAAATCCGGGTAATAGCGGAGGCGCTTTAGTCGATATAAACGGACTTGTTATAGGTATTAATGCAGCTATAAAAACTACTACCGGATATTATCAGGGATATGGTTTTGCAATTCCAATGAATATCGCGAAGAACGTTGCTTCTGAATTAATTAAAAACGGTAAGATTGAAAGAGGATACATTGGTGTCTCAATTAAAGATGTTGATTCAAAAGAAGCAAAAGGGCTTGGACTTGATAAAGCAAAAGGTGTTCTTATACAGAACGTAATCAAAGGCGGTGCAGGCGAAGAAGCAGGACTTAAAACTGGAGACGTTATTTTCACGGTTGACGGAAAAGAAGTTAATGCAGCAAACGAACTGCAGACTATAATCGGTTCAAAAAGACCTGGTGAGAATGCATCTCTGAAAGTTTTCAGAGACGGTAAGACTATCGATGTTCAGGTAAAACTTAAACCTAAAACAGATAATTTACAATCTAACGTTGAAAACCCTGAACAAAAGAAAGAAGAAACCGAATCTAACCTGAAAAAGTTTGAATCCATCGGACTTATAGTAACTGATTTAACTGATGCAATTAAGAAACAGAATGAAGTGGATTATGGTGTAGTTGTTAAAGATGTGGCGCATTTTTCCGAAGCATTCAACAGAGGTTTAAGGTCAGGATACGTGATCATTGAGGCAGACAAGCAGAAAATCACTGGGATTTCAGACCTTGATAATATTCTTAATAAAAAGAGCAAAGGCGATATAGTCGTCCTTAAGGTTGTAACTCAACAGAAGGACATCAGACTTATAGCAGTTGAAGTTCAATAAACAAAGCTTACAAAACGTCAAAAAAGGGCAGATATCTGCCCTTTTTCATAAAATTTGAAACATTCTCAGGTTTACTGTGTATAATTAATAAGGATATAATTTCTAAAATTTATATGTTGAATGTTTTGAATAAAATATCTATTATTAGACTAATGAAAAAAGGATTAAACATAATAGTTTTGTTAGTGTTCTTTCTTATCGGCACGAAAATGTATGCTGGTAATAATGAACATTCCAACACAGATCCGATTGAAAAAAGTAAAACAACTTTGCAACAATCGGAAGACTACAAACTATTCCAGAATTTTCCAAACCCGTTTAATCCTTCAACTAAGATAAGTTACAAGATTAAAAAAGAAGGCAATGTTTCTTTGACAGTCTTTAACTTAGTGGGACAGGAAATCAGCGTGCTTGTAAATGAGAAACAATCCGCAGGTAATTATGAAGTTGAATTTGATGCTTCTGAATTAACTTCCGGAGTTTATCTTTATAAACTGCAGATTAATGGATTTACTTCCGTTAAAAGAATGACTGTCCTGAAATAATTTTTTAAAATTAAATAGGATTATTTTAATATGAAGGTATTACTGCTTTTAATTACATTACTTATAACATTAAATTTAAGTGCACAGGTTACTGTATACGATGATTTTTCGAAGAAAGATTTAAGTGCATGGATATGGGGCGGAGTAGAAATGAAATATTCACATGAAACCGATAATAAAGAGAATGGTTTTGTTGAAATATATTCTGCACAAAAAGTTAAACCATCTTCTTACATCGGAAAAATTTATAAAAGCTCTCCTATCTTATTCGCAGTCGGTAATTACGTTAACGTTATGATGCAGGGTGTAAGCAATGATGCAACCGTTAAGATCGAATTATTGTATGATATCGATAATAACGGCAAGTACAATGAAGACAAAGATATTCTCCTTATGTCGAAACCTGTATCGTTGAATTTCAGTGGATGGAAAGAAGTGAAAGTTAAACTAGACGAAGAAAATTTTAAACTAGTATCAAAATTTAATGACGATTTCACAGTAACAGAAGAAGACGCAATAGGTATTCAGTTTGAGTTTGAAACGGGAAAAAATTTCAAGGAAGGGAAATTTGTATCAGGAATTGCCTTAATCTCCGAAATTCCAAATAAGGAAAACCTTGCCCCGAGAGAAAACGAAACAATAACGTCGAATGACAAAGAATCCTATTTTGAAGCTAAGAATTATCCTAATCCGTTTAACCCTTCAACGACTATAAGTTTTACGTTAAGAGAAGGTTCCAGTGTTAAACTTACTGTTTATGACCGTTTGGGACGAGAAGTAAAAACACTTTTAGACGAAAATAAAGCTGCAGGAACTCATACTGTGGAATTCAATGCATCAGGTTTGCCAAGTGGTATTTATTTTTACAGGATTAAGACTGATTCAAAAACAGAAGTAAGAAAAATGATATTTGCTAAATAAGCTATAATAATTAAGTTTATTTTAAAAGGGTTATTTTTAATAACCCTTTTTTATTATCCTATTCTTTCAATTACAGTTGCAATCCCCTGTCCCACACCTATACACATAGATGCCATTCCTGTTTTGAGCTTTCTTTTTTCCAGTTCGTGAAGCAACGTGACAATAATCCTGGAACCGCTTGAACCAAGAGGATGACCAAGTGCAATTGCACCGCCGTTGACATTAATTATACCGGAATCAAGTCCGAGTTCGTTTATACACGCAATGCTTTGCGAAGCAAATGCCTCATTCAGTTCGATTAGGTCTACCTGTTCAGACTTCAAACCAGCACGTATTAAAGCTTTTCTAACAGCAGGGACAGGCCCAAGCCCCATTAAAGATGGGTCAACGCCTGCCACGGCAGAAGAAATAAACTTTGCCCTAGGTTTTAAATAATGTTCTTTTATAAATTTTTCCGATGCAAGCATAATCATACTCGCACCGTCGTTTATTCCGCTTGAATTACCTGCTGTTACAGTGCCATTTTCCCTGAAAGCAGGCTTCAGTTTAGATAACTTCTCAATCGTAGTATCAGACTTTGGAAATTCATCTGTATCAAATGTATAAATTTCTTTCTTTGTTTTTACTTCAATCGGAATAATTTCATCTTTAAACTTTCCAGTTTCAATTGCGCACTTTGCTTTCATCTGAGATTCAAAAGCAAATTCATCCTGTTGTTGCCTTGATATATTATGTGATTCTGCTACATTTTCAGCCGTCTCACCCATGGAAAACGGATAATATTTCTTTGCCAGTTCAGGATTAGTAAAACGCCAGCCAATAGTTGTATCGTATATTTCAGTTTTCCTTCCGAAAGGTTCACTGCTTTTGGCCATTACGAACGGAGCGCGTGTCATGGATTCAACTCCTCCTGCAAGATAACATTCACCATCACCGTTTCTAATTGCCCTCACTGCATCTGTAAATGCCTGCATACCTGACCCACAGAGACGGTTTACAGTAACACCACCTACACTAAAAGGTAAATCAGAAAGGAGTACGCTCATTCTTGCTACATTACGGTTTTCCTCCCCTGCCCCATTGGCATTACCGAGGATTACATCTTCAATTTCTGAATGGGTTATGCTTTCTCCGAATACCCTGCTGACCGTAGCTCTTATAAGTAAAGCTGCCATATCATCAGGACGTATATCCTTCAACGCTCCGGCATATTTACCTATTGGTGTTCTAATAGCATCGACTATATATACTTCATTCATTTTCATTCAGTTTTAATAAATCAGTTTCCATTATACTGAACCTTCTTACCTATTGAAGTAAGTCCAAGCAACGCATCTTTTGTTGAAAATATATATTTAAGATGTTCAAGCTCAGATTCAGGTCCTCTTTCTTCGTCAATTAATTTCTCTGAAGTATAAAGAGCAAGAGGTGCCTTTTGTTTTATCTTATTAATTAATTTCAGAATCGGATCCTGGATTTCAGTAACCTGATTATCAAGGATTTCTTTAACAGTATGTCCTGCGAAATAATCTGATAATAATGTATACTTTTTATCGGATTCTGGTTTAGGTTTCAACAAATTTTCTATGTTCACTTTACCCTCAAATAAACCGAACATCTGTTCAGGTAATATTATGCCATCAATTAATCCTATCTTAAGTGCTTCTTCGGCAGTCAGCATATTTCCTGTATAAATAAGATATTTAGTAAGTGCTTTACCGATTCGCTTTTGTGTTCTTTGTGTCCCGCCTAATCCGGGATAAATACCAATACCTGTTTCGGGAAATGCAAATACTGAACCCGGAAAAGACAGTATAATATCTGAACACAGCGCAAGTTCAAGTCCTCCGCCAAGTGTCAGACCGTTAATTACTGCTATTACCTTCTTTTTGGAATTATCTATCGTGTATAAAACATTCTGACCGAATTCAGTAAATTCCTGAATCTTATCCAATGAGTTTGATTTTATGTTTTCAACAAAAAACTTTATATCAGCTCCTGCCACGAATGCTTTGCCGCTTCCTGTTATGAAAATATTTTCAGTATTCGGATTTTCTTCTGCATCTTTGAATTTATCATTAATATCTTTCACAATAACTTCGTTAAGTGCATTCATATCTTCTGGCTTTGATAATGTAATCACAGCATTCTTTCCGCTGGAATATGTGGAAATGTAATCCATTGTCCAGTAATTACTGCCAACGGAATCAGGTATAGCTTCATCATAAAGTTTGCATACTCCCGATATTAATTCCTTTACTATTTCTTCACCGGTTCTACTCATAAGTTCAATCGGACCGCGTCTCCACTTTAAACCTATTCTGGCTCCCCTGTTAATTTCTATCGCAGAGCAAACCTTTTCATCAAGAAGCTGCGAACTTACAAAGAAGACAATACCAAGCATCCTGGATTTAATTATTTCATATTTCTCAGAGCTGATTTCATCCCTGCACTCTTCTATTAACCATGGTTTATTGCTTTCCGTTTGCGTTTTCAGCAATTCTGAAACTATGTAGGAATTACCGAATCTTTCCAGCGTCTTTTGCGAATGGTATGCAATAGGAACACCTGTTGCGTTCATAAGTGCAAATGGTCCCATTCCGATTGAAAATACTTTCTCGCAGACTTTATCTATCTGGTATGGAGTTGCATAACCTTCCTCAAGTAATTTCACAGATTCATTCAGCCATGGAACAAAGAAACGGTTTACAACAAAGCCGTATGAATCTTTACAAGTAATCTGGTCTTTCCCTGATAGAATACAGAATAATTTTACTGAATTGATTGTTTCTTCAGATGTGTGTTTTCCCGGAATTATTTCCACTAGTCTGTTTTTTGCGGCATGATAAAAATAATGAAGTCCGACGAACCTTTCAGGATGTGAAACCGATTCTGCCAGTTCTGTAACAGAAAAAGAAGAAGTATTCGTTGCAAGAATAACATCAGAACTTACAACTGCATCAATATCCCTGAACAATGCAGTCTTAACTTCATAATCCTCAAATATAGCTTCTATGATTATATCACACTTTTTGAAATCTTTAAGAATATTTGAGGGTGTAATATTTGCAAGTATTGATTTAACTTTCTCTTCTGAAAATATTCTTCTCGCAACCCCTTCATCAAGTACGTCCTTTATACTCTTTATACCGTTTTCAACAAATTTCATTTCACGGTCAAGCAGTATAACGTTGAAACCCTCCTGTGCAAATTTCTGGGCTATTGCAGAACCCATTTTACCCGCACCTGCAACACCTACCGTCTTTATTATTTTCATGCTTAATTATTAATTATTTTTCCATTCAGGTTTTCTTTTTTCAAGGAAGGAATTAATCCCTTCATTCGCGTCTTCTGTATTCATAAGCTCTCTCGTGTACATATTTTCAAGTACCTTAAGTTTATTCTCAAGAATATGGTTAAACATTGTTCTCGATGCTTTAACAGCATAACGCAGTGAAGATGCACTTCTCGGAAGAAAATATTTCTGTATGTATTCGTCAACTTTACCGTTCATTTCATCCTTGCTTTCAAACACATCGTTTATCAGTCCGATTGTTTTTCCCTCGTCAGCCGATATAATTTTTCCGGTCAACAGAATCTCTTCAGCTCTTGAATTCCCAATCTTCATAGGAAGAATCAGCGATGCAGGAGGAGGAAAAACACCAAGAACAATTTCAGGTTGCCCGAGTTTAGCAGTCTTATCTGCAAAGAGAAGGTTACTAATAAGTGCAAGTTCGAGCCCCCCGCCAAGGCACTGCCCTGATATTTTTGATATTGACGGAACACCAAGGTCAATCATCGCATAAAAAAGCGAATGAAACTGCTCAAGCATTGCTGCAGCATTTTCTTTCCTGTGCTCTTCAACACTTGCACCAAATGAAAAATGGTCACCTTCACCTTCGAAAGTTATACTTTTTAGTCCTGAATTACTTTTGAAATCATTCAGAACATTCAGTAATTCTGTCATCATAATACTATCAAGGACATTGCCTTTTGGTGAATTCAGTATGACCTGTGCAACTGAATTATTATGCAGATAATTTAATTTAAGTTTTTCCATATTCTATAATTATTAAATTTCGTAAGGCGGTGAAATACTTTTTATCATATCATCAGACCATTCTGCACCGTCTGCAAGCAATAAACGCAGTTTAACGAAATCAACTTCGCGATTGTCTTTCGGACCGTAATTAAACGCTCTGAATCCGGCCTTTGCCTCAGTCATCATATTAAGTGCAAGCCATTCTCTATGATTCTCCTTGTTCTTATCCCAGTGCTCAAGTTTTTTCTGTCTTACTGCTCCGATAGTTTTCATTGTGCAATTTGGAAATGTTAAAAGAAGTTTAAGAGCTAAATCATTAACAGCTTTATCAAGTAATGACAGGTCCATAGAACCTTTCTCAACTACTTCCTTTGCCTTTTTGTAATCATCGCCTTTCTTGGCCGAACCATAAACCATTTTACCGGTTCCGTCAATCCACTTATCAGTATTCAGCAGAGGATTAGGAATAAACTTTCCGTCAATCTTCAATGCAGGAACGACATCTGTAATAAGTCCGTGCATCAATGCCTGGTATGCTGTCCAAGGCTCGCATAACGTAAGAGATGACATTGCCTTCTCAACACCAACAAAGAGATGAATAAAGTCTGTAGCGCCGCCTATTGGTGCGCTTCCGTGCTTCGGGCCAGCTTGTCCGAAACGGGCAAAGTCCTGTGCGATGGTAAAATCACATGCCATTCCGATTTCCTGACCGCCACCGATACGCATACCGTTTACACGGCATATTACAGGCTTCTCGCACATGAGAATTGCAGATACCATATCATTGAACAATCTCATATACTGACTGTATTCAGGAGGATTCCCCGCATAATATTCTGCATACTCTTTCGTGTTTCCGCCTGTACAGAATGCTTTGTCTCCGACAGCAGTGAATATAACACTCACAACATTCCTGTCGTTTGAAGCATGTCTGAAGGCAAGTATAATTTCTTTAATTGCTGCAGTTGTGTATGAATTATACTGTTTGGGATTATTCAGAATAATCCATGCATTGTACAACCCTTCTATCGAAGCGCCGTTTTTGTCAAGGCAAGGTCTTTTTTCAAAAAGAATTTCCTTGAACTCAATTGTAACTAAATCGTGGTTTTTTAATTCTGACATAATATTTAAAATTTAATTATTATCGGGTAATAAAATTGAACGTTTACTGTATTTATGTTCCAGAGTATTCTTAAATACCTGATTGATTTCTGATAAAGGAAATGGCTGTATAAAAGGCTCAATCAGAATCTTTTCTTCGGCTACAAGTTCCAGAACTTCTGGATAAAGCTCAGGTTTGCATCCCCATGTACCTATGAGCTTAGAATCAAATGCCATTAGGTTACTTAAACGAACTTCGAGTTTATCAAGAGTAAAACCAACTATCGATACACTGGAAGCAAACGTCATCAGGTTGAAAGCCAGCTCCTGTCCCGGTTTTGTGCCTGACATTTCAAATATTTTCCAGCAGTATGGTGATGTTCCTGCATTCTTCGCAAGTTCCTTAACCTTTGTTTTAATTTCCTTTATATCCATACCTTTAATGTTAAGAACATTCTCAAAACCAAGTTCTTTTATAGCATTAAGTTTTACGTCATCAATGTCCATTGCAAGAACTTTTCCTCCGAATATACGTGCTATTTGTGCCGCGTAAATTCCAATTCCGCCTACACCTATAATAATGGCTAAATCATTTTTTTCGAGCTCTGATTTCTTTACAACCTGGTAAGGTGTTGAAACTGCATCGGCAATTACTGCAAGATGCTCAAGCGGAAATTTCTTTAATACAGAATCAGACACCTCACACAAATATCTTGAAGGGATTTTAATGTGAGTAGCAAAACCGCCGTCAAAATCGTTACCTGGCATTTTCTGGCTCTGGCATATATTACTCCTTCCTCTTTTGCATAAATCACATTCACCGCAAGGGAGTACTGCTGGAATAATTACATTCTTATTCATCCACTCATTACTGCCCATAACCACAGTTCCACTGATCTCATGCCCCAGTGTAAGAGGTAAAGGATGTTTTGTCTTTACACCCGAATGCCAGAAACTCAGGTCTGTGTGGCAAACACCACACCCTGCAACTTTTACAATGGCTTCGGATTCATTGATGTCAGGGAATTCCTGAGAGTTTAGAGTAAACTCTTTCCCCTGCTCAGTCATTTGATATGAATACATTTTCATATTATTCTATGTTAAATTTATAATCCAATAAATTTATAGTACTTTTACAA
>Ga0194056_10001983_pt1 | contig 10971 bp, 8 predicted proteins | sample SepL4413m_MetaG_FD_155458 | JGI IMG/M metagenome (GOLD analysis project Ga0194056, IMG submission 155458) | Anoxic zone freshwater microbial communities from boreal shield lake in IISD Experimental Lakes Area, Ontario, Canada - Sep2016-L442-13m | ecosystem: Environmental > Aquatic > Freshwater >...
TGCCTTACCTATATATAAGGAGTAGCATGGCCTTGCTGCCAACCCTACAGCTCATAATCATCGTAGGTTTGCAGCACTTCCGCTTGGGTGATGCCAAGGTAACGCAAGGTGGAGGTGGTGTTGGAATGGTTGAGCACCCGGGCAATCTTCTCGATGGGCACGCCGTCATTAAACATGGCCATGCCCCTGGATTTACGCATAGAGTGGGTGTTGATGCTTAGCCCCAACATATCCCCGGCTTCTTTGAACACCCGGCTCACTGACGCCCGACCAATGGCCTTGTCCTTGGCACGGTTGCAGTTGACCTGGAACAACCAGCGGTCACCGGGGTGCTCCAGCCGCCGTCGGCTAATGACGGCCAGGGCCGGGGCATTGAGGCGGATGTGCTTGGCCTTGCCGGTTTTGGCTTCCGTCAGGGTGAGAGTACGCTCCGCCAAATTCAAGTGTTCATATTGCAAGCTGAGCAAATCACCGATGCGCAGACTTAAATTTACGCCAATCTTCCAAATGTCCCCGTAAATGGCCCCGTATTTGTTATGGAGGGCGGCGTGAATCATTGCCACTTCCGCTTTGCTGACCGCGTCGACCGTATTCATCTTATGCGTTCTTTTGTTGAATAATCAAAAATAAAGCGCTTAGGATAGCACAAAAAACAAAAAAGCCAAGCAAAACAAGCACATCGTAAGTGACACAATGCTATTGTGTTGCTTAGAAGTTTGTATTTTGACTATCCGCGTTAACAGCGGATAATTGACCCATTAAATTTTCAGACGTCCACATCCAACATATTTTCAGCGTCTATTTCTATTATTACGATTTGGATAGATTCTGGTTACGGACACTAAAAATCCAAAATATTAATTAGCTCAAAAAAATCGGCGTCACGATGTCCCAACATCGCCAGGTGAAATAGTGCCTGTGCGGTTTCGGGATTATATCGAGCCTCGGTGATAGCCGCTTCTAACCCGGCAGTGTTTTTAGTGTGTGTGAAAAAACGTTAATAAAAAGGGCCCCCTTCATTTTGGGGTAAAAGTAGTTTACACCCTCGGTTCGCTCATTTTTTTAAAGTTCAATAGATTCATTTGATTACAATGGAGTGATCTGTTCTTTTTTAGCGAAACAGCCAAAAATAATCATTAATAATCATATTGTTATAAAAATGAGCGAACCGAGGGTTTACAGTTCGTCATATTGATTGTCACTAATGAACGACAGCGAACTGCTGAAAGTACCGCCACCAAAGCATTTTAAGTATTTTATAAGTGGCAACACCACATTAGAACTGTAAACTGGAAAATGAAGGGCACCCCTTAGGTACATAAAAGTCTGTTTAGTATGTTTGACACTCTTTCCAAAAAAACAGTATGATAAATCATCCGTGTTAAATTGAGTGACATCATGGGCCAAGAAATTTCTTTTTCACACTTTGATGAGGGCGACTTTACACGCTTTCATCAGAAACTGGAGCAAGAGACACTTTTGCTGAAAAAGTTGATTGCTCAAAAAAACTGCTCTCTTCGCGATCCTGTGGCCGGATTTGAAATAGAAGCATGGCTAGTTGATAAAAACCTGCGCCCATCACCTATCAATAACCATTATCTGGCAACACTTAATGATCCGCTGGCTTCAACGGAACTTGCCAAATTTAATATAGAATTCAACTGCCTTCCGGAACCCTTAACAGGCCATGTCTTTAGCAGCTTACATCAGCAATTACAGTCTATCTGGGACAAAGCCTATCATCACGCTGAAAATCTGGATCATAAAGTAGTTATGATTGGCATCCTGCCAACATTAAAACAGGCAGATTTACATCTGGGTAATATGTCAGACCTACATAGGTATCGAGCTTTGAATGAACAAATTTTACATACCCGTGGAGAACCCATCCATATTGACATCAGCGGTGCAGAACATCTGAAAATTGATCATTATGACGTCATGCTGGAAGCGGCAACCACCTCATTTCAAACCCACATCCAGCTACCGTTGCCAATGGCACACTATTTTTATAATGCGTCTATTATTGCATCCGCCCCCATGGTCGCATTGTGCGCCAATGCCCCATTCCTGTTTGGCAAAGAACTTTGGCACGAATCCAGAATTCCTCTCTTCGAGCAAGCTATTGCAACCGGTGGTTTTGGTGGCGTTGCCCATGGGCCCCTTAGACGCGTCAGTTTTGGTTCAGACTATGCAAGACACTCGATCATTGAATGTTTTGAGGAAAATCTCCTGCATTTCCCCATATTATTGCCTGTAGACCAGAATTCCGATGTTGGGGCTTTTGGGCACTTGCGCTTGCATAACGGTACAATCTGGCGTTGGAACAGGCCTTTAATCGGTTTTGATAAAGATGGAACGCCACATATCAGAGTAGAACACCGAACACCTGCTGCCGGCCCTTCTGTGATAGACACTATTGCCAATGCTGCATTTTATTATGGACTTGCAAACAATATTTGTAGTGAGATCGTCGAAAAAGGATTGCCCCTGTCCTTTGCGCAGGCAAAAGATAATTTTTATCAGGCTGCCCGCTATGGACTGGATAGCAGTATCATTTGGTTCGACGGCACCAAACACCGCCTACAACATTTACTAACATCAGAACTTCTGCCCAGAGCCATTTCAGGCTTAAGATCATTAGGTGTTTGCGATACTGAAATTGATACCTACCTGGACGTTATCCGGCAACGCATAGCTACCAAACAAAATGGTTGTCAATGGCAGCGCCACTATATCAGTCAATATAATCATGACTTCACCGCAATGACCCGAACTTATCTAAAATACCAAAATTCCGGCAATCCCGTTAGTGACTGGACATTTACGTGAATACACTGCATTTTAACCAAGTAAATGACTTGCCAGAAGGTCTGCTGGAGGTGAGTTCTAAAAAACTGCACACTATTTTGCCTGAACCCACCCTCATCCATTTGTCAGGAAAACGGGCAGCGCCGCTATTTGTCTCCGTGTTGTTGCACGGTAACGAACCCACGGGATTCATAGCAATACAGTCACTGCTCAAAAAATATAAAGAAAAACAGCTGCCCCGTTCGTTGTCGCTATTTTTTGGCAATGTAACGGCAGCAAGCCATAACTTAAGAAGACTCGACAAGCAACCGGATTACAATCGTATCTGGCCGGGTACAGAATTACCCGATAGTGCTGAAACGGAAATGGCACAAGCAATCGTTGCCATCATGAAAAAGCGCAACGTTTTTGCCAGTGTGGACGTACATAACAATACCGGGCTAAATCCGCATTATGCTTGCATTAACAATCTTGATAATCAATTTCTACAGTTGGCGTCTTTATTCGGACGGCTGATAGTCTATTTCATCCGCCCTAAAGGTGTACAATCCGCCGCATTTGCGCAAATTTGTCCGGCGGTCACGCTGGAATGCGGTCGACCCGATCAAAAACATGGACTGGAACACGCACTGGAATTTCTGAACAGTTGCCTGAGCCTTACTGAGTTACCACAACATCAAATTTTAGCCCAGAATATTGATCTTTTTCATACTGTTGCCCAAGTTAAAATAAAAAGCAAGGTAAGTTTCAGTTTTAATCAAGTCGATACCGACCTTTTGCTAAAGGAAGACCTTGAGCGCATGAATTTCACCGAGGTTTCACCAGGAACAGTTTTGGGAACCAGTAAAAATAACGCCACCATGCCTCTCATCGCCACGGATGAATATGGCAATGATGTCACGAATGATTTTTTCTCATTTCAAAACGGTGAGTTGCAAATAAACCGCCAGACCATGCTTTCTATGTTAACCCTTAATGAACGTGTTATTAAACAAGACTGTCTGTGTTATTTAATGGAAAGAATGTAGATCTGTTCTTCGCCATCAATTGCTACTTCATTGATGCCTTTACTTTATGATCAAAATAAAACGAACTTTGTGCCTACTATTTAGCATGAATATAAAGGCAATAAACTATATTAAATATTTAATCAATCACCATGAATATCATCGGCAGTTGGACGTGGAAAGGTTTGGGCGATGCGCTCTTTACTTACATTGAGCGGGTGCTACCCATAAGAAAGTTGATATATATTTGCCACAGTTGGCCCAAAAAGCGACAGGATTTTTTGCCGCAAAGGCGTAAGCCCGTCAATCACATGATGCGATTGTTTTCCGGTAGAAATTTTAAGGCAGTGAATGCCGTACAAAAGCTGAAATAGCCAGCGCAAAGTAGGGTTTTCTATCTCTTGATGAAGCTGATTAGGCAACGTTTCTTTCTGTTCCGCCAAACCAGCACGCATCCGTCGCTCGGCAATCCCATAAACCAGCAAAGACAATAACATCACCATCAGCAATGCCATGATACGCTTAGGTGTTTTCACAAACAGCGAGGATACAAAAAATAACGGATCTTTGAGAAAACGAAAGCCACGTTCAGCCTTGTTTTGCTCTTTGTAAGCCGTTACTACTTCTTGATTGGTCAATTCTTTGGGGTCTGTGTTGCCGCCTATGATGTAGTGAGCTTCTTTATCCTTCAGTCGGCTTATTTTAGCGTCATCTTTTTCATAGTCAGCGATGACTTGGTACACTATTTTTGTGGGTTTTTGGTCTTTTTTAGGTCGCCCTTTACCCTCGTAGCACAAACTCTCAATGACTTGACAGTTTTTAATGCTGTGATGTTTCCATTTTTTTGCCAAATCTTGAGCGGCTACACTACCGTCGTCAGCACAAGAAAATCGCTTGGCTTGCAAGTGAAACAGTTGTTTTTCAATAGCTTCCGATTCTTTTTTTACCCGTTTATCAACTTGCTTGTTCGCCGTCTCCCGTGAAGTCTCCGATGAAAGTACATGCCAGCGTTGCTGCATACCGTAATGCTCCAAACTGAAGGTTTGTATTTCGCGGCCATCTTCTAAGGTTTGCCAAGCGTTAGGAGCCGCCAACGCTTTATCAATGGTTTCGCCGACTATCTTGATGTTGTTGGGAATTCGGGTGATAAAGAGCAGATCCTTTAGGTTAACCGCATTCTTCTCTGTATAGCCTTTGCAGTCGAACACAAGGTAACGAGGCGTTTCTGAGGCTTTAAACTCTGCAACCAACTTTTCAGCGCGTTCTTTAAACACGACATTATCAGAGGCGTTGCCGTTTAAGCACTTGCCCAGTAAAGGAATTCCGCCATCCTGACTAACCATCATCTCCAGCATGATTTGTTTTAAATCGGGACGATGGTCTTTTGAGTGGCCTAAAGCGATTGTAACGGTGTCATCATCGATTTTCCCAAGATAGTCGCCTGAAAGTGCCAGGCTGGTGGTATCCAAGTGATTAAAGCGTGTATTAACCTTCTCTTGTATGCAGACTTGCAATGCTATCTCGCTAAAGAGTGATTCAGTGCCATAGCCGTGACAACGATCCAATATGCGGCTTAACTTAAAGCGATTAAAATCGTCCGCTTTTACACCTTCGCGAAATAACAGCCACAATGGGCAGTGTTTGAAAAACAGCGGCGTCAAATATAAGGGTCGATTAGAAAACCCTAACCCATTGATAATCATACCCGCAACGGTTTCACCTGCCGACAGTGATTCACCGGGATAAATGCCCAAGCGTTCATCTATCAATTCAACGATCTTTAAGTCTTTTATGACACCGGCAACGATGCCTAAGTGATCTAAACGCTCTATTGAGTAAGTTGCGACGGTATTTTCTGTGGGCATTTTTCTATCTCTGACATATTACAATCTGGGTATAGTTTAAATGAATTTTTCATAGGGTTATAGCCGCTCAATGTAAGTCTTTAGTCCCAAAGCGACCGGCATAGAATCCAAAATAAACGAAATTAAGCAGTGTTTACCGATTCCTGTTTTTTGGTTGCTGGGCAAAACACAATCCGGTAAAACATCGCTTATTCGAGCGTTAACCGGTAGCGATTGGGCAGAAATTGGCAATAGCTTTCAGGCTTGTACTAAAAGATCGCGATTTTATGATTATCCATCATCCAGCCATCCGATGATGCGTTATCTGGATACGCGGGGCTTGGGCGAAACCGCTTATGATCCCGGCGAAGATTTAGCCTGGTGTGCCAATCAGGCGCATTTATTAATCGTCGTGTTACGGGCTTTGGATATGAATCAAGCGGAGGTGATCAATACCGTGCTGGCTATCCATGATCAGCACCCTGGCTGGCCTATCATAGTGGTACAAACCGCCTTGCACGAAGGCTATGCCTTCGATGCCGAGCATAGTCAACCGTATCCTTATCAACAAATACCCTTTCCGCCGCAAGTACCTCATGCTTTGGCACAAGTGCTGTTACACCAACGCGACTGGTTTCAGTCAGTGCCCGCGCATTTTGTACCGGTTGATTTCACCCTGCCTGAAGACGGTTTTGAGCCGGTCGATTATGGGCTGGATGCGTTATGGAGCACCATTGAAAGGGTGTTGCCTGCGGGTGTGATCGGCTTATTACGCGATACTGAGCAGCATAAAGAATTACTGGATTTTCATGCCGGGCAAGCTCATCCGCACCTTATCGGTTACGCAGTACTTAATGTCGGCATGGGCGCAATTCCCTTGGCAGGTTTACCGTTAGTGCTGGCTGTGCAGGCTAAACTGTTTCATAGCATCGCTTCGATTTATGGCCTGGAGTTAACCCGCAGGCTTTATGCCGAATTTACCGGCCTCATTGGCGTCAGTGTCGGTTTAGGGTTATTAGGACGGGAATTACTGAAAATTGTCCCTATTTACGGTTCGGCGGTAGCAGGTGTTTATTCGGGAGCGATGACGTATGCATTGGGAAAAGCTTTTTGCGTGTATTTGCAGGGCGTTAAACGAGGCGCTTTACCCAGTCATGCGATGTTAAAACAGGCTTACGACGAAGCCTTTGTCCATGCGCGTCAATTGCTCAAAAATAAGGAAACCTAGCTTATGCCTGTGTCTGTAACGCGCTTTGGGATTGTGTTGGCGGTGCTGTTGTTACTGCCTTGGCTGGCATTAACAGGCTTAGGCGGTTACTGGTTATGGCAACAAGGTTGGCTTTATCAGGGAATGGTTATCTTATCGGCTAACATAGCACTGGTCTATGGCCTGCTACATTGGCGAAGGCGCAGTGCAAAGCCGCTGTTTGTAGGGCCTATTATTGGGCTTGGGCCTAATCCAAACTGGCCGGATAAAGCCCAATTAGCTTGGCAAGAACTTAAGCCATTAACCGAACGTTGGCAAACAGAATCAGACTTATTGACGGACTCAAGCAAAGCCTTAAAACTGACTAACGAAGTATTAACGGGGGTTGCGAGTCATTTTCATGCCGATTCTAAATATCCTGTTTTGGAATTCCCGTTGCCGTATTTGCTGAAGCTGATTGTGCTGGTCTGTGAAGATATTCAACGCGATGTATTAGACAAAATTCCCGGCAGTCATGCGGTGAGAGTCGGCGATTTATTACGCACCAAGCAGGCCGTCGATACCTTGAATAAACTTAAACCGGTTTTCGCTATGGGGAATTGGCTATTTAATGGGGCAGGCGCAGGACTGACTAAAGCACGCAGTTTATTAATCGGCAAAGGCCTACATACCGTTACCAATGAGCTATCGCAACGTTTGATTAGTGCTTATATTAACAAGCTCGGCTATTACGCCATTCAATTATACAGCGGTCAATTAACCCTGGACGATAGGGTCCCGACCGAGGTATTAACCCGCGCCTCAAAAGAAGACATTGCGGAAAGCCAAGCGCATGACCAGGCGATAGAGCCGCTCCGGCTACTTGTTTTAGGTCAAGTCAGCAGCGGCAAATCCAGTTTAATTAGCGCCTTATTCGGCGAAATAAAAAGCGCGGAAGGATTCTTGCCCACTACCTCAGAAATCACCCCTTATCTGCTCGAACGCGATGGCTTGCAACAAGCCATCATACTGGATAGTGCCGGTTATGGTGGCTTAATGCACGACCAAGCACCTGAGGCGTTAATGCAGGAATGGGCAAAAGTCGATGTGATTTTAATGGCTTGTAATGCCGTGCAAGCTGCCCGCCAAGTTGATACGCAACAACTGAATGCTATTCGCCACTATTTTCAGGAACAATGTCCCAATCAAGCCTTGCCGGTTATCATTGCGGTAGCTACTCATTGTGACCGTTTACGCCCGATCCGCGAATGGAAGCCTCCTTACCATATCCAACAACCGGACAACGCCAAAGCGCACAGTATTCGACAAGCTTGTGAAGCGATAGCTCACGATTTGAGTTTATCACTAGACTGCATCGTCCCCGTTTGTCTTTCACCTGAAAAACCTGCTTACAATATCGAAGATGGTTTGATACCACTGATTCACGAACATCTTAACGCGGCTCAACGAGTGCGTTATTTGCGCTGTTTACGTCAGCAACAGGCAGAAAGCTACTGGCAGCAATGGCGAAAACAAGTATTAAAAGCAGGCCAACTCATTTTTAAACGTTGACGAAGGAAAAATCGCCACCATTTACGCTAAATACCTGCCACCTGAAAAAACTCAAAGCAGCCACTCAGAATGAGCAAAATGACGGTTGGTTGATTGTCAAAAATCGACCCATAAGCGATATCCACCTGTTTTCAATAAACGACTGGTTAATCTTGAAAAGCGGCCATTCAGCGAGCCGCAAAGAATTATGCGGGTATGTGTCCAAGGTAGAATGAATCAGTTAGGCATCTAGACATTCAAATTATATTTGCAGTAGAATTAATACTTACAAGTACACCAGCGGTTAAGGAGATGAAAGCCATGAAACGCAATCAAAACAGTATAAACACAAAGCTTCCCGCGACTTTAACAAACGATGCCAACACACTTTACTTTAGCAGTTATGAAATTACAGGTACTCCAATCAAAAGCAATGAAAACAAGTTTTCAAAAGCCGACCAAAAAAAAGTAGATGCTATTTTTGAAATACTGCTGACGAATCCAAAACAAGCCATAGAAAAACTTCTGGCACTAAAAGAGATCTATCCGCAAGCGCCTGTGTTGTACAACTATCTCTCTATGGCTTATTCCAGAGTTGGTAATCAAAAGGCTATGCGAAAATTGATCACTGAAAACTATCTTATAAATCCTGGTTATCTTTTTGCCAAGATCAATTATGCCCAACTTTGTTTGGATAAAGGTGAGTTTGAAAAAATACCAGAAATATTTGATCACAAGTTTGATTTGAAGTTGCTATATCCACACAGAAACACATTTCACGTTACTGAGTTTGCTGGATTCACAGGCGTAATGTGTGCCTATTATTGTAGTATTAGCAAATTAGATCCTGCCAAAATTTCGTTTGATATGTTAAAAAAAATAGCTCCAGAATCGATGATGGTTAATTACGCCAAGCACTTTTTACACCCATCTATGGTCACTAAATTTCAAAGGTGGGTATACAAGAAACGCTTGGGAGACCTTAATGAACTTGAATCTAAAGAACAAAAAGAAGATCATGACTATAGCCTTGAAGCCTGAAATTTTACTAATACGGAACTTTTTATCAATACCTTCGCCAAACGGAAAAGCTAATGCGATAGCTCCAAGGTATGAATATTAAGAGTACGCTGTTTCTGAAAATCGTTTCCATAGTCAGCAAATATCAGCACTGGATTTAAAATGTTTGGCATTTTTTCCAAGTGAGTTTTTAATCGACAATCAAATTATCAATGCCACAAAGATCGGCAGAACTCACGTCAGGGCTGCCTTACTTTTGACGAAGGTATTTTCTTTAGTACTGAATAGCTAAGAAATTGAAGCTATAACCGGAGATTTATCATGAGTATCCAAATCGAACTACAATCCACTATTGCTGATCTGGTCGTCAAGGGCAAAGGCATTCTTGCCGCTGACGAGAGCCATCCGACCATGGCCAAACGCTTTACAGCGATCAATGTAGACTCAACCGAAGAAAGCCGCCGCGTCTATCGTTCATTACTGTTGACTACACCGGGGTTAGGCGAATTTATCAGTGGTGTTATTTTGTTTGAAGAAACCCTGGGGCAAAAAACAGACAGCGGTAAGCTGCTTCCGTGTGTGGCGGCTGATCAGGGCATAGTGCCGGGAATCAAAGTAGATAAAGGCACGCTGCCATTGGTCAATGCCTCGGGTGATCTGATTACTCAAGGTCTGGACGGGCTGGCTGAACGCCTGAGCGGCTACAAAGAACAGGGGGCGCGATTCGCTAAATGGCGCGAGGTTTATGCTATCAGCCCGCACAATCCGACTCAACTTGGCATAGACGCCAATGCTGAGGTATTGGCACGCTACGCGGCTATTTGCCAGTCACTGGGTATCGTGCCTATTGTCGAACCAGAAGTGCTGTTAGACGGTGACCATACCATTGAGCGTTGTTTTGAAGTGACCGAAGCTGTCCAACATGCGGTATTTCATGCTTTACACAGACATCGAGTGGAACTGGAATATATCGTACTCAAACCCAGCATGAGCGTGCCGGGTAAGGCTGCTCAACGCAAAGCAAATCCGGAAGAAATTGCCGAAAAAACGCTTGCCCAGTTACGGCGTTCAGTCCCTGCGGCCATGCCGGGGATTAATTTTCTTTCGGGTGGACAAACGCCGGAGGAAGCCACGGAAAATCTTAATGCCATGAATGCTATAGCTGGCAATGCACCGTGGCAATTGAGTTTTTCCTATGGACGGGCATTGCAACAACCGGTATTACAAGCATGGCAAGGAAAACCGGAAAATAGTAAAGCTGCGCAAAATGCACTTTATAACCGCGCAAAGCTTAATGGTGCCGCACGCTATGGCAATTACTCAGCGGCGATGGAAAAAGAATAAAGGGTTATTCATCACACATAAAAATCATGTTATTTTTCTAAGCGCCGTTGAAAATGTGTTGATCTTTTATAGGTGATTTGAAGCTAAAAAATACCCTGTCAGGAAACTGGCGGGGCATTTTCTTTGTGGGATATCCAAGATATCGGCAAACCTGACTGACGGGTTACTACCCATAGCCGTTATAGAAGCCAAGTTTGCGAGCGACAGC
>Ga0194056_10001986_pt1 | contig 10966 bp, 10 predicted proteins | sample SepL4413m_MetaG_FD_155458 | JGI IMG/M metagenome (GOLD analysis project Ga0194056, IMG submission 155458) | Anoxic zone freshwater microbial communities from boreal shield lake in IISD Experimental Lakes Area, Ontario, Canada - Sep2016-L442-13m | ecosystem: Environmental > Aquatic > Freshwater...
AGGGTAAGAGAGAGGTTTCAGTGGTGGATTGCATGTTCGTACTCGACAGGTTAAATTATAATGAAATTCTACCCTAAATTGGTAAAGCATTCTTCGGAAATCACCTTATGATCACGCAGTAATTGTTGATCAATCGGCGTAGTACCAAACTCATTAATAATCACCGCAGATTTGGGCGCATGGCTTAATAACCGATTGAGTAAAGTGGTTTTTCCACTCCCCAAAAAACCGCTGATAATAAATACCGGGATACGTTCAATGACTTTAGAGGATGGCTTCATGCGCGTTAACCTGTTAAATGACCCGACATGCGTCTAATGATTCATAAATTTCGAGCTTTGGCAAATTACGGCCAATAAATACCAGTACCGACTCGCGCACTTCATTTTTCGGCCAAAAAGCCCCAAGATCTTCTGTCAACAGCATGTGTACCCCTTGGTAAATCAGTTTTTGTTCACAACCTGCGATATGTAAAATACCTTTGTAACGTAATAAATCATTGCCGTATTTTCTAATCATAATATCCATGAAAGCCATATATTTTACAGCGTCCAAGGCCTTGTCAGTCCTAAAAACAAAGGATGTGATACCCGCATCGTGTTCATGACTGACATCGTCCAGAAAATCGGGTTCAATATCCAAAATGGCATTAAGATTAAAGCCGCGTATATCAAGAATTTTACTGATGTCGGTTTTGCCAAAATGAACCTGCGAGATAGGGGCTCTGGCATTGATTGCACGTAATCTTGCTTCCAACTCACTAACTTCTGCCGGTGTTATCAAGTCGGTCTTGGATACCAATAAACGATCGGCAAAGCCAACCTGTTCTTCTGCCTCATGATTTTCGTCAAGTTGTTTAAGGGCATGCTTGGCATCTACGACCGTAATAATCGCATCAAGCAAATAATATTCACTAATCTCTTCTTCAACAAAAAACGTTTGCGCAACCGGAGCAGGGTCGGCAAGGCCGGTTGTCTCTATAATAACCCGCTCAAAATGCAACTCTCCTCTGTCGCGTTTCTCGGCTAACTCACCCAAAATACGCACCAAATCACCGCGTACGGTGCAACAAATACAGCCATTGTTCATTTCAACGATTTGCTCTTCACCTTGAATAAGCAAGTCATTATCAATACCGGCTTCGCCGAATTCATTTTCAATAACGGCAATACGGTGGCCATGATTCTCGGACAGAATACGATTTAAAAGGGTCGTTTTTCCGGCACCTAAAAAACCTGTTAAAATCGTGACGGGTACGGGTGTAGAGGGGGTATTATTAAACATTAAGCAGTCCTGTGAGTTATAAATAGTTATTGGGTACGCACCGTGCGTAAGTTTTCTAGCCAAAATCGAGCGTTAACAATAACCGACGCGGCAATGCCTGATTGACCTGCGGCGAGCGGTGTACTGCGCCGTGCTGTTCATTACCTTCCCAGGCATTGCCTTTCAGTAAGCCTACCGCGTAAGTCGGCATGATATGAACAGCATCAGGGTCTAAAATAAGTCCGGAATGTTCATCCATGAGTCCGGCAGATGCGCTGCCTAATTTTATATGATCAACATAAACATCCTCCAGCCATTCGGTTCCCATACCGCCATAAGTACAAACCAGGCGACAAGTAACCGAATCCACATGAAAACGTGGACACATAGGATTATCGAGTGTGCGCAATCGCAATCCCACCCGCTTTAAATCAAATAAATCACTAAAGATTACCGCCAGACGGCCAACATCCATGCAAAAATCACGGTAACCCGGTAAATGCTCTGCGTTTTTAATCAGGTGTGAAAAATCAAATTCAGACGGTTTAATATTCTCAACAAAGCTGACTTCATTTTTTGTTGACAACAAGGTGTTAATAAAATTTTCCAGCGCACTATCAACTGATCGTTTGACTATACAAATATTGATATCCGACTCATAGATAGCTGACAAATCAGCCAGTTCGTCAGAAAGAAACGCGTGCGCATATCGAGGAATGGAAATAGATTGTAAATTAGCCACCATGGCAGGCCTCATTGACTCAGTAACGTGTTTTCAAGAATGATAACTGACTGCATAAAGCCAATCCCCAAGCCAAAAATAGTGGTTTGTCCCACCAGATTGGCTATCGAAGAATGCTCATGCAGCGCGGGTATCATGTCGGTAGCGGCAATATAAATAAAACCGCCGGCAGCAATCGGTAACAAAAAAACCAGCGATGACTCAGCCAACTGGCCGAACAACAAGGCAAAGACAGCACCAACTACTACGGTCAGTGAACAATAAAAATTGTACAACACCGCTTTGGCCGGCGAATAACCGCCATAGACCAAGGCCCCAACATCGCCTATTTCTTGTGGAATTTCATGGGCAATAATCGCCAAGGTCGTGGTAAAGCCCAGCACGGGATCTACCAAAAAACTGCCGCCTATCAAAATACCGTCGACAAAATTATGTACGGCGTCGCCCATTAGATTCATCTTGGCGATCGGGCGAATATCATCCGATTGGCCTGGCAGATGAATGTGATGGTCATGACGCCAGCGCACCAGTTTTTCCAGTATAAAGAATAAAAACATACCCAGCAGCACTGTTAAACAGACGGTGGAGATTGACCCTTGCCGCTGAACGGCATCCGGAATCAGGTGAATAAAAGCATCGCCCAACAATACGCCTACCGCCAACGCAACCAGATAAGGAATAACGCGCCTAAGACGTTCCGGTTCAATCCACAAAGCAAACAGACCTGACAAGGAAGTGATACTAACCAAAAAACTCGCGCCGATAGCGCCCGCAACTACTTCAAAGGAAAGATTCATCGTTGTTTATTACCTGAACAAGTTGCTTGGGGCAGCGTATTTTTGTGTCCCGTAAATAAAATCGGCAAGTGCCTTGGGCAACAGGTGCATGCACATCTCTACTAACATCACACACAACACTAAAATAAAAAAATGCCCAACCAGCCGATTTAAAGGTTTGCCATCAGTCCGTAGCCATAACAACCCCGAACTAATTAACAAGATGGCACCTGTCGTATGTATTACGAAATCAAGATTGCTCATCAGCCAACCATACCGGAAAAGCATCCGGATAGGTTTCCCAAACAGCTTTACCGGCCGCCAACTCACTGTCCGTCAACAAACACTGATCCAATTCCTGACGCGCTTGATCGACATTAATATTTTGGCCAATAAAAACCAACTCCTGCCGACAATCGCCAAAAGGTATTTGCCAGTTGGACTGAATATCAGCGATCATTTCTTCAGGCCATTCTGCTTCTGGCACAGATGCCCACCAACGACCGGCGCAGCCATGCTGCATGGTGCCACCCGCTTGTGACCAGTTCCCTACCCAGTCCGGTCTTGTTGCCAACCAGAAAAAGCCTTTGGAGCGTAGCAACGTGCCGTTATTCCAATCGTCTCGGTGCAGATAATCGTAAAAACGTGTGGTATGGAACGGTCGACGGGCGTTATAAGCGAAACAACCAATACCGTATTCTTCTGTTTCAGGCTGATGCGTTCCACGCATTTCTTGCAACCACCCGGGTGACTGCTCTGCTTGCTCAAAGTTAAAGCGACCGGTGTTCAACAATTTATGCAGTGGCGCGTTACCCATAATCATCGGGATAATCTCGGCATCCCGATTTAGGGATTTAAGAATGGCTAATAAATTAGCCAGCTCGTCAGTACACACCAAATCGGCTTTTGAAATTAAAATAACGTTACAAAACTCAATCTGCTCGACCAGTAGATCAGCGATATTACGCTCGTCATCAATACCCAACTCGGCATTAATATCTTTTAGTGATTGCGCTTCCAGATAATCACGCATGAAATTAACGGCATCAACGACCGTCACCATCGTGTCCAGTCTGGCAATATCCGATAAACTGACACCGTCATCATCACGAAAGGTAAACGTTTCGGCAATCGGCATAGGCTCTGCGATACCGGTTGATTCAATCAGTAAATAATCAAAGCGATCAGCCTTTGCCAATTGTGCAATTTCCACCAACAAATCCTCCCGCAAGGTGCAACAAATGCAGCCATTACTCATTTCTACCAATTTTTCTTCGGTGTGATTAAGGACTCCTTCGTTTTTAACGAGCGCGGCATCGATATTAATTTCACTCATGTCATTGACAATTACAGCTATTTTTAAACCTTCGCGATTGGCAAGAATATGGTTAAGCAGTGTGGTTTTACCAGCGCCTAAGAAGCCGGATAAAACCGTAACGGGTAATAGTTTATTAGTCATAAATGTTTTTTAGCGAGTTCTTATGTAGCTGTCGGTTAACTTTTATTGAGCATAGCCAAGTAATTCGCCCGCTTTATTAATAGCGATAACGTATAAGGAGCGGCTTGGGTGTTTTTGACACGCTTGGTGATTTCGATGGCTTTATAGATTTTTGATACTTTCATTATTAATTCACCCTGAATAAAATAGAACTTTAAGAGACTTTTCTTGCCATGATACGGTGATAAAACACCTCAACTGACATTGGCAAAACTGTTACCGCCACGACCAGGAAGACACAAAATCGTTTTTTGTATCCATAGATGCTATGTAACTATTCAGTCCCCCTTTTTCAAAGAGGGGCAATCATTTTTTGCAAGCCACGCATCACAAACAAATACTTGGCAATGCCTCAATTCGTCAAAAACGTATAGCAAGCGAAAAGCCGCATCAAAGTGTTATGTTATATTATAACATTTATTTAATAGCGTCAATTATCAACTTTATAAAATGTACAGAAACCAAGACGTTCTCACACTTGCTTGGTAAACAACCGAAAAACTAAAGGTTTCGGGCGCTGCCAAAAAATGCCTGCGCATCAATGCCAAGATCATCAGCCAACCCCTGCCTGTTTATGTAGCGAGGGTGGAATGGTTACAAATAGTCGCTTAAAGCGTCCCTGTTAAGGTAACACCATCTGCTTTTTGCAATTAACATCGCGTAGATCGGGTTAGCGACAGCGTAACCCGACAAATCAAAGTGTCTTTTTGCAACTATTAGCATTTTTCGTGATAAAAAGTGTCAACTACTTTTGGACTTCTATGAAGGATGCCCTTTTTTTGATATTTTAAAATTGTAAAATCTGATATAACGATTAAAATGTAGCCTCTTTTTGAGGAAAACATGAAAAAATATAATTTATCAATAATGGTGGTTCTTTCTGTAGTAGCCACCGGGTGCGCGTCTATAAGTGGCTGGCATCCGATTGTCGATCCTCGCATGGACAAACATTCAGAAACCGTTCAACGCGACATGATAGAGTGTAAGGAATTGGCAAAACAAGCATCCGATATCACGAAAGAAGTTGCTATGGGCGCAGGTGTTGGTGCAGTTACTGGTGCAGCGGGTGGCGCAGCTGTTGGTGCTATAGCGGGCAGTGCTGCAACAGGTGCCGCTGCTGGTGCTATTTTGGCTATTCCTGCCGGATTATGGGAAGGTTATAAAGCCAACGAGGACTTTAAACGATCATTCAGAACCTGTATGCGTCAGCGCAACCATACACTGGTCAACTAAAGGCAAGGCAACTCGCAATAAATAAGTCCCCGATTTATAGTCTCCACACGCCTTGGGCACCGTTTTGTAAGAGTGGTTCATACCCGCGATGGCTTCATTAGATCGCGAGCATGACCCGTTCCTGGACTTGTTAAGGCGGTGGCGTCACAACGTTGAGGGATATTTATTGCGCGTTACTAACGCCCCAAATCGCGACGAGGGCGTCGCTCCTACGAAGCGCAAATGAAAAAACCAGGAAAAAAGGGCCGGTCTTAAAAAAAAGGGAAAAAAAGGGGTCAGGTCTTGCATAATTATATATTTAATAAGCTAAAGTGTTTTGGGAGAGGGGAATAAAGAAAAATCCAACGCAAATCAACGATAAATACTTCAATATTTTTTACAAGACCGAAAGAGTCAACGCAAAAACAAAGGCAATAATCAAAAAAATAGTAAATATCCCTTTTTTGGAAAGCCCTGCTTTTATCTGATTTAGTTCGTCCTTTAACGCTTGCTTGCTATCATCGGCGTTAAGTATTCGTTTGCATCGCCCACGAAACGAATGCTTTTCTTCATTAGCCTCCTCTTCCGCAATAAGCTCTGCCAGGGTCGAATAAAAATTGCCGCATTCGGGACACCTTATATCAAAGTCTTTACGTTCATAACCACAGGCCTGACATGGGTTCATTTTGTACTCCTTAAATTATTTTTTGAATAAGCAGAAATTTTATACTTAACCCATCCACAAGATAAGCACTTCTGTGTGATTTTTTAAAATCAGTGCTTAAAGATGTTGAATAACACCATTTTTTGTCGGTACATCCTGCGTGCTGCTGTAGTTGACGCAGTTGATCACGTCGTATCTAATGACCGCAGGTACAAAATCCTCTGTTATTAGCACGTATTTTTACAAGTGGATTTACTCCGCTATATTTGTTTTTTATAAAACCATAAGCCGTTTACTGTTAAGACAATTTTGCATGAAAACACGGTTTTGTTAATCGTATTAACCGATAAGGCATTCATTTTTTAACACGGTTTGATTATTTTGCTATCATGGTAACCGGTTTTTTGATTTTAGTACCCTATTACAGTCTTTGTACTAAAGGGCTGAATAGAATTTTCAAGTCTTAATGGTGGGACTTATTTTCCCCAAAAAACTATCGAACATGTGAAGACAACGATTAAAGAGAACATTTTTAATGCGCACAAGGCTATGTATCGCCAATTTTCCGATTTTATATCGTTAATTAGGGCGCTCAATAAAGCCTGTTCACTCTACAAGTTACCCATTTTAAATAATCTCTAAGGAGTTAGTCATGCTAGAACAATACCGCAAACATGTTGAAGAACGCGCCGCTGAAGGCGTTGTGCCTAAACCACTTGATGCAGGGCAAATGGCTGCTTTGGTTGATTTGCTTAAAAATCCGCCCAAAGGCGAAGAAGAATTTATTCTTAATCTGTTGGCTAATCGGGTTCCTGCCGGTGTTGATGAAGCGGCTTACATTAAAGCAGGCTTTCTGGCGGCCATTGCCAAAGGTGAAGTGAGTTCACCTATTTTAACCGCCGCTGATGCGACAGAATTATTGGGCACCATGCTGGGCGGTTATAACATTACCCCCTTGATAGACTTGCTCGACACCCCTGCCCTGGCTCCTATTGCCGTTAAAGGTTTGTCTCATACCTTATTGGTATTTGATGCGTTTCATGATGTTCAGGAAAAAGCCGATGCCGGCAATGACTTTGCCAAACAAGTGATTCAATCCTGGGCAGATGCAGAATGGTTTACCAGCAAACCACGCACGCCCGAAAAATTAACGGTGACCGTTTTTAAAGTCACCGGCGAAACCAATACTGACGATTTGTCGCCTGCACCGGATGCATGGTCCAGACCGGATATTCCGTTACATGCCAAAGCCATGTTAAAAATGCCAAGAGAAGGCATTACCAATGCGGAGCTTCAAATTGAAGAACTGCAAACCAAAGGCTTTCCCGTTGCTTATGTGGGGGATGTGGTAGGTACTGGATCATCCCGCAAATCAGCGACCAACTCCGTATTATGGTTTATCGGTAATGACATTCCTTTTATACCCAATAAACGTGATGGCGGCGTTTGTATCGGCAGCAAAATTGCACCCATCTTCTTTAACACAATGGAAGATTCAGGTGCCTTACCGTTTGAATGTGATGTGACTCATCTGGCGATGGGTGATGTTATTGATATTTATGTCTATGAAGGCGTTATTAAACGCCATGCTTGTCCTGAGCTTGCCGAACGGGATAGTGATGAAGTGATCTGCACCTTTGCCTTAAAAACGGATGTTATTCTTGATGAAGTCCGTGCCGGTGGACGTATTCCGTTAATTATTGGACGGGGATTGACTGATCGTGCACGCAAAGCCTTGGGTCTGGAGGCGTCTACGGTGTTCCTGCGTCCGGTTGATGAAAAAGACAGCGGCAAGGGTTTTACCCTGGCGCAAAAGATCGTGGGCAAAGCCTGTGGCGTTGTCGGCGTTCGCCCCAATACTTACTGCGAACCGCACATGACTACAGTTGGCTCGCAAGATACGACCGGCCCCATGACTCGTGACGAATTGAAAGATTTGGCCTGTTTAGGTTTTTCAGCGGATCTGGTATTGCAATCCTTCTGTCATACCGCCGCTTACCCCAAGCCGGTTGATGTCGTTATGCAACATACCCTGCCGGATTTTATAATGAATCGCGGCGGCGTATCTTTGCGCCCTGGCGACGGTATTATTCATTCCTGGTTAAACCGGATGTTATTGCCTGATACCGTCGGCACCGGCGGTGATTCGCATACCCGCTTTCCCTTGGGTATTTCTTTTCCGGCCGGCTCGGGTTTGGTGGCTTTTGCAGCCGCTACCGGGGTTATGCCGCTGGATATGCCGGAATCGGTATTGGTTCGTTTTACCGGTGAAATGCAGCCAGGTATTACGCTGCGTGATATGGTTAATGCCATTCCCTATGCCGCCATACAGCGCGGTTTGCTGACGATTGATAAAACCGGCAAGAAAAATGTGTTTTCCGGACGTATTTTGGAAATTGAAGGCTTGCCCAATTTAAAGGTCGAGCAAGCGTTTGAATTATCTGATGCTTCAGCGGAACGTTCAGCGGGTGGTTGTACGATTCGTTTAAGTGAAGCGCCGATACGGGAATATCTAAATTCCAATATTACCTTGTTGAAATGGATGATTGCTGAAGGTTATGGCGATGTACGCACCCTTGAGCTGCGCATTAAAAGTATGAAAGAATGGCTGGCTAATCCGGTATTACTGGAACCGGATGCTGATGCGGAATACTTTGAAATCATCGAAATTAACATGAGTGACATCAAGGAGCCGCTGTTGGCGTGTCCTAATGATCCCGATGATATAAAAACCCTTTCCGCTGTCGCCGGAACCAAGATTGACGAAGTTTTCTTGGGTTCTTGTATGACCAACATTGGGCATTTCCGCGCCGCCGGCAAGTTGCTTGAGAAACAGAAAGGTGAACTGCCTACGCGTTTGTGGGTTGCACCGCCGACTAAAATGGATCAAACCCAATTAACCGAAGAAGGTTATTACAGTACCTTTGGTAAAGCGGGCGCGAGAATGGAAATGCCGGGTTGTTCATTATGTATGGGTAATCAGGCACGGGTGGCAGAAAATTCTACGGTAGTATCGACCTCGACAAGAAACTTCCCCAACCGTCTGGGTAATGGTGCCAATGTCTATCTGTCTTCAGCTGAATTGGCGGCTGTATGTTCAATTATGGGTAAAATACCCACGTTTGAAGAATATATGCACTACGCCGAACAAATCAGTGAAACAGCGGAAGATACTTATCGGTATTTAAATTTTAATCAAATGGAAGCTTATACAGCCTAAGCCGTTTTAAAAGCAGGGCATAACGCCTTTATTTAGTAATCATTCAGTCCCCCTCTTTAACAAAGAGGGGTTAGGGGAGATTTTATTAGATAACTTCCCCTCTGCCCCCTCGTTTTGCTCTCCCCCTTTTGTCAAAGGGGGACGTGAATAACTACAATAAGCGTTATGCCCTATATCGTAGTAACGTATTGATAACGTAAAACATCATTCCCTTTAACCTACATACCTGGAGCTGACTATGTCTATTTCAATGTACCAATCTTCTATTCCGGTCTTTATCCATCAACTGGAAAATCTTTCAAAAATTCTCGAAAAAGCCAGCTTACATGCCGAGTCCAAAAAAATTGATCCGGCCGTATTTATCAACGCACGTTTGGCAGCTGATATGTATCCGCTGTCCCGTCAGGTGCAAATTGCCTCGGATGTTGTAAAAGGCTGTGCTGCACGCCTTTCCGGGATTGAAGTACCCAGCTATAAAGATGATGAAACTACTTTTTCAGACTTGCAGGCGCGTATTGCCAAAACCATCGACTTTTTAAAAAGCGTCAATGCAGAGCAAATTGATGGCAGTGAAGAACGCACTGTTACCCTGAAAATGCATGATAAAGACACCCACTTTGCCGGACAACCTTATCTGCTTTATTTTGTGCTGCCTAATTTTTATTTTCATATCAGTATGGCTTATGCGATTTTGCGGCATAACGGTGTTGAAATAGGCAAAACGGATTTTATTGGGAATCAGTAAGGAACACCCCGTTGGGATGAAGCCAAAGATTGGAAAGGTCTGCATCGTCTCCACACGCTTAACTTAACGGCAGTAGCGTGTCCGACACCTTGTAAATTTGGATTACAAACCTAGGTTTGTATTCCGGCCTTTAGGCAACTTGCAATAAATAACCCTTCACTTTATAGTCTCCACATGCTTTGTAAACTGCATTGCAGGATTGAGTCATGCAATGATTGGGGGTGTATTTATTGCGATTTACCTAACCAGAGGCTGTGAATAAGTCATGTCGTTCCCAGATCAATAGCCATAGAACCAACAACTTAAACGTTAAGCACTAACAGCTTAACTCTCTGTTTTCGTGAGTTTTGATGAGGGTGATATTTTTAATTCAACACCGATAATCGCTGTGTTTAATAGACCCAGATTTTTTTCTTCACTGATTTGCATACCCATCACATAAAAAATGGGCATCCAAAACGGATTGATTAAAATCCCGCCCATCACACTTTTCCAGGTTCGCTTCAAATTTTTTAGGGGATTAAAAGAATCGGCAAGCGAATCCATGGGATTATTGACAAAAACAGCGACAATCGGCTGCAACACCGCTTTTTCACGCATGTCAAGCTGAGCCATGGATGCTAAGAGCTTGCTCTCCATTTTGTGATAATTTATTCGTGCGAAGCTTGCAGAAACGGCAAACACAAGCGCGACTAAAGGTAAAATAACAGTGGGCGGCGCTATAGGTGCAAAAATTGAAGACAACATAACCACACCCAGACCTAGCATAAGCGCGTCTTCGCCTCTCTCTACATCCCGATCAATACCCTTTAAAATATCTGCGATAGTATTTTCAAACGGATGGTT
>Ga0194056_10001987_pt1 | contig 10966 bp, 12 predicted proteins | sample SepL4413m_MetaG_FD_155458 | JGI IMG/M metagenome (GOLD analysis project Ga0194056, IMG submission 155458) | Anoxic zone freshwater microbial communities from boreal shield lake in IISD Experimental Lakes Area, Ontario, Canada - Sep2016-L442-13m | ecosystem: Environmental > Aquatic > Freshwater...
GTTATATGCTGCACAGTATTATTTGCTTGTATTAGCGGAGATAAAGCTGTAAAGCCAGATTTATTAGCAGCCAATTTAGACAGCATTGTTAAACCTGGAGAAGATTTTTTTCAATATGCAAACGGAGGTTGGATTAAGCGAACACCCATTCCTGAATCGGAAAGTGGTTGGGGTATTGGTAATATGGTAGAAGAAGAAATTTATAGTCGTAAAAAAAAGATTAATGAAGATGCGTCAACTGCAAAAAATACACCAGGCACCATTACACAAAAAATAGGCGACTTCTGGCATACTGCCATGGACAGCATTGCAATAGAAAAAAAGGGCCCAGAACCCATTATCCCCTTTTTAGATCAAATAACTGCTATAAAAAATGCAACTGATTTGTTTACAGTAGGCGCCAGTCTTAAAATTAGAGGGGTAGATTGTTTCTTTAGTGATTATGTTTCGCAAGACGATAAGAATAGTGAAATGATGGCTTATAAGTTTGATCAGGGCGGATTGGGTATGCCTAACCGTGACTATTATTTTAATACAGATGAAAGAACCGTAAAAGTTAGAACTGCTTATAAAGTATATTTATTAAAAGTATGTGCCCAAATTTCGAAAGACGTTGCCACTGCTCAAAAAAATGCTGACGCTGTATTTGCTTTAGAAACCCGATTAGCAAAAGCAAGCCGTAAATTACAAGACCTAAGAGATCCTTATAAAAATTACAATAAAATGAGCTGGGCTCAACTAAGTGCGATTGCGCCTGCAATAAATTGGATAAACTTTGCAAAAAGCACGGGTGTTACAAATACTGATTCTGTAATTATTGGACAACCCGAATTTTATAGTGCATTAAGTAATGAAATAAAAAGCACTCCTATTGATGTTTGGAAAAACTATTTGAGTTTTCATGTAATGGCTAGCTATGCCAGATATTTAAATAATAGTAATTACATCAATGCTTTTGAATACGAAAAATCAATGACAGGTGCCTCTTCACCTAGGCCTAGATGGAAAAGAGTACTTGACGCTGAAGAAGGTGCCATGGGCGAAGCTTTAGGACAGTTATTTGCAAAAGAATATTTTAATGAAACTGCAAAAAAACGATATACCGATATGGTAGAAGCAATACGTGATGCATTTAAAGAAAGAATTGCTAAACTACCTTGGATGAGTGATAGTACTAAACAAAAAGCGTACAGTAAATTGGCGAAAATTTCTAAAAAAGTGGGTTACCCCGACAAATGGAAAGATTTTAGTGCTTTAAAAATTGATACCGTTTCTTTTGCAGCCAATATGATTGAAGCCAGCATTTGGTGGCATAATTACAATATCAATAAATTGGGTAAGCCAGTAGATAGAACAGAATGGGGAATGACACCGCAAACTTATAATGCTTATTACAATCCAAGTAATAACGAAATTGTTTTACCTGCAGGAATATTTGCAGTTCCGGGATATAAAGACGAAGAACTGGATGATGCCTTAGTGTATGGTTATGCAGCAGCAAGTACAATTGGCCACGAAATTACGCACGGATTTGATGATCAAGGAAGACAATATGATGAAGCGGGCAATTTAAAAAATTGGTGGACAGCTAATGATGAAAAAGAATTTACAAAAAGAGCCCAATCAATCATACAACAGTTTAATGAATTTATTCCGGTTGACACTTTGCACATCAATGGCAATGCCACACAGGGAGAAAATATTGCCGATTTAGGAGGCATGCTTTTAGGATTAGATGCTTTTAAGAAAACAGCGGCTTATAAAAAGAATGAAAAAATAGGTGGCTTAACACAAGTACAACGCTATTTTTTAGGATATGCTTTGGGTTGGATGTATCAAGTAAAAAAAGATCGTTTAGCCAGTAGGGTAAAAACGGATGTACACGCGCCAGCAAAAGAAAGAGTGAATGGCCCAGTAGTAAATATTCCCGAATTTTATGAAGCCTTTGGCATTAAACCAGGTGATAAAATGTACCGAGCTGATAGTCTAAGAGTAAGAATTTGGTAAACAGTACTTGACTTCAAAGAAAATAAAGTATAACTTTATATGCCATGAGAACAATACTTAAAAAAGAAGAAATACTTTTATTAATAATCAGGCAGCATTGGATTAAACTGGTGCTGCCTTTTTTGGCCTGGCTATTGTTGGCCATTTTTTTACTCACTTTTTTTAATCATTATACCACCGATTTTATTGTCATTTTAGTTACAGCCATTTATCCAATGGTAGAATACATCAACTGGAAATACAATTTATGGGCAGTTACCAATATGCGTGTGGTAGACGAAAGCGGATTTTTTACACGATATTCGAAAGAAAGTCCGTTAGATAAAATCAATAATGTAGAATATGATCAGCCATTGTTGGGAAGAATTTTTGGATACGGCAATGTAGATATTCAAACTGCTGCCGAATTAGGTGAAACCAAATACGAACTTATTCATCATCCCAAATTATTGAAAGATACTATTACTCACGCACAGGAAGAATACAAAAAAATACAAATTAGTAATCAGGCTACGCAATTAGCAGAAGCCATTTCAAAAAATAATTTTACTACGGCACCTTCGCAACAAATGGTAGCAGATGAATTGCATAAATTATTTGAGCTGCTGCAAAAAGGGGGCATTACTACAGAAGAATATGCTGCCCAAAAAAACAAATTACTGGGCAATTAAATAGGCCGCGCCATAAAAATTTGAATAATGAAAGACTTTAAAAAATACTATATAATACCAGCACAGCCCGAAGAAATATATTTAGCGCTTACCAATCCTGCCACCATACAGTTATGGACAGGCGAAGAAGCAGAAATGAGCACTGAGCCAGGCAGCGAATTCTCTCTTTGGGAAGGCAGTATTGTAGGAAAGAATATTGCATTTGAAGAAAGCAAAATGATTAAACAGCAATGGTATTTTGGCGATCAGGAACCGGCTTCTATTGTAACCATAAAATTACATCCGCATAAGCAAGGTTGTTCTGTAGAGCTTTCGCATACCAATATACCAGATGAAGAATACAATGGATTTGTTTCGGGATGGGATGAGAATTATTTTGGTCTACTTGAAGCTTTTTACAATTGATTTAACAGCCGTTTATTTTTTATGTCTGCTTTTTAATACTTCCATAACCTCATTCAATGAATAATCCTTTGCCTGCAACAATATCAGGTAGTGAAATAAAAAATCAGCCGCTTCAGCTAAAAAAAGATCTTTATTATCATCTTTAGATTCAATCACTAATTCCACCGCTTCCTCTCCTACTTTTTGAGCAATTTTATTTATACCCTTATCAAATAAAGAGCTGGTATAAGAATTTTCTGAACGATTATTTTTTCGGTCAATAATAATCTGCTCAAGTTCATATAAAAAATTATTGTTCTCGTTCACTTCGTTCCAGCAGGTATCCGAACCTGTATGACAGGTGGGCCCTTGAGGTATTGCTTTTATTAACAAAGAATCATTATCACAATCTGTTTTGATTTCTTTGAGCAATAAAAAATTACCACTCTCTTCGCCTTTTGTCCAAAGCCTGTTTTTACTACGACTAAAGAAAGTTATTTTTTGCAGTTCCTGAGTTTTAGCCACAGCTGCTTCATTCATAAAACCCAACATCAGTACTTTATTAGTAGTAGCATCCTGTATGATGGCAGGCACCAGCCCGTCAGCATATTTGTTGTAATCAATTGTCATTTGTTGCATTATTTTCTGTTGAATTATTTTTTCTAAGCATATCGATCAGTTCTTCCTGTTTTTCTTCCAGTCTTTCTCTACGGCGATCGTTGCGATCGGCCTGTCGGTTGCGCATATAACCAAACAAATAGAGAGCTGCAAATGCACCAATACCAATTACTGGAATATACCATTTCATAAACGCATATTTATTTTTTGGTGAGCTAAATATTGTTTTAAATCAGGAATACCTATTTCTTTATAATGAAAAATACTTGCCGCCAATGCTGCATCTGCATGAGCCGTTTCAAAAACTGTTTTAAAATGCTCCATAGTTCCAGCGCCTCCACTTGCAATTACTGGAACTGGCAAAGTATTTGATAAGGTTGCTGTAATATCTAGTGCAAAACCATTTTTAGTACCGTCGTTATTCATGGATGTTAATAATATTTCACCTGCGCCCAATGATACGGCCTGCTTTGCCCAATCAATAGTTTTAGTAGTAGTTTTTGTTCTGCCGCCATTTAAGTATACATACCATTCGCCATCTTCTTCTTTTTTAGTATCGATGGCCAATACCACACACTGGCTTCCAAATGCATTACTCAGTTCCTGAATCAAAACAGGATTTTTATATGCCGCTGTATTTACAGAAATTTTATCAGCACCATTTTGTAGTAATGCCCTAACATCTTCTACACTGCTAATGCCTCCACCAACTGTAAATGGAATATTAATATTAGCTGCAATTCTTTTCACCAAATCCACTAAAGTTTTTCTTTTTTCCACGGTTGCAGTAATGTCTAAAAAAACCAACTCGTCTGCTCCTTGTTCGGAATACAATATTGCCAACGCTACAGGATCTCCGGCATCACGGATGCTTTCAAAATTGACGCCTTTTACGGTACGGCCATCTTTTATATCAAGACAGGGTATAATTCTTTTGGTTAGCACAATGGTAATATAGTTTAGAGGTTTAGGGGTTTAGAGGTTTAGAGGTTTAGGGGTTTAGGGGTTTAGTAGAGCCAGTTGCTCAAGTGTTATTAATCCTTCGTAAATAGCTTTCCCAATGATTACTCCTTTACATCCAATAGTCTTTAGTTCTTGTACATCGTTTAAACTACTTACTCCTCCACTAGCCACTAAATTAATTTCGGGATGCTGCTCCATAATTTTTTTATACAATTCAACCGAAGGCCCTTTCATCATTCCATCTTTAGAAATATCGGTACAAAATATATTGGTGGTGCCAAGGCTAATCATCTGACCAATAAAGCCAAAAATATTAATGCCACTATCTTCTATCCATCCACTGATTTTAATTTTTTCATCCAATACATCTGCACCTATAAAAAAACGTTCGGCACCAAATTCCATCAACCATTCTTCTACTACTTCGGGATGTTTTACTGCAATACTTCCTATAGTAACCATGGATGCGCCGGCATTAAAAATATTACTTACATCGGTAATGTTTTTTACACCACCGCCAAAATCAATTTCAAGTGTAGTTGCAACTGCAATAGCTTCAAGCACTTTAAGATTTACAATAAAGCCTGCTTTTGCGCCATCTAGGTCTACAATATGTAAACGCTTTAGGCCAGCATCAGCAAACTGTTTAGCCACTTCTACTGGACTGTTGTTATAAATTTTCTGCTGTGCATAATCACCTTTGGTAAGCCGAACACATTTTCCGTTAATGATGTCGATGGCTGGAATAATAGTCATGGTAGTGATACAAAGTTTTTTAAAATTGTTTCGCCAACTTTTCCTGATTTTTCAGGATGGAACTGTACTGCATAAAAATTATTTTTTTGCAATGCGGCACTGTAAGGTAAAATATAATCGGTTGAAGCTGTAGTTTCATTGCACAATGCTGCAAAATAACTATGCACATTGTAGGTGAACGAATCTGCCGTTAACCCATTAAATAATTCCGACTTCAAATCGTAGATATTGTTCCAACCCATCTGAGGCACTTTCATTCCTTTTGCTAATTTTGAAGTAGATAAGGTAGAATTAAATAATTTCACCTCAGTATTAAACACCCCCAAACAGGTGGTATCCCCTTCTTCCGAATGTTTACATAGTAATTGTAATCCCAAACAAATGCCCAGTACTGGTTGCTGCAAAGATGTAATAAGGGTATCCAGTTGCCTTTCTCTTAAATATTGCATAGCAGCATTGGCATGCCCCACACCAGGAAAGATAACTTTAGATGCAGCCCGTATGGTTGATTCATCATCTGTTACCACCGACTCCACGCCTAATCGTTGCAATGCATATTGTACACTTTGTACATTACCGGAGTTGTATTTTATAATGGCTATCTCATTCATGTTTTTCTTATTACATCCCAGCATAAATGCCCGGAATATACATTATAATATTCCTTTGGTTGAAGGCAGTGCATTGTTATTGATATCCCTTTTAGCAGCCTGTTTAATACATTTAGCAAAGGCTTTAAAGATCGATTCAATTTTATGATGTTCATTATCGCCTTCCACTTTAATATTCAAATTACATTTAGCTGCATCGCTAAATGATTTAAAGAAATGGAAAAACATTTCTGTTGGCATTTCTCCAATCTTTTCTCTATTAAATATTGCATCCCAAACCATCCAGTTTCTTCCGCCAAAATCAATGGCCACCTGTGCCAAGCATTCGTCCATCGGCAACACAAAAGCATATCTTTCAATGCCCCGTTTATTACCCAATGCTGCTGCAATGGCTTCTCCCAAAGCAATACCGGTATCTTCAATAGTATGATGTTCATCAATATGCAAGTCTCCTTTGCATTCAATAGTTAAATCAATATTACCATGTCTTGCAATCTGCTCTAGCATATGATCAAAAAATCCAAGCCCTGTTAGTATATTGGCTTTACCTGTACCATCTAAATTTACGGTTACTGAAATTTTAGTTTCGTTGGTATTACGAACATGAGTAACAATACGTGGAGGTAATTTTAAATAAGTATAAATATCGGCCCAGTCGGATGTTTCAACAACAATTACTTGTTTTTTTAACTCGGCAACACTTTCGGATATTTCTGTTACGCCCAGATTAGGATTTTGATTCAGCCACAAGCCTTTGCATCCTAAATTTTTAGCCAACTCCATATCGGTGATTCTATCGCCAATAACAAAAGAATTGGTTAAGTCATACTCCGCATTATTCAAATATTTTGTAAACATCCCTGTTCTAGGTTTGCGTGTGGGTGCATTTTCAGTGGGCAACGACTTATCGATAAATACCTCTGTAAAATGTATGCCTTCGCCCGCCAGGGTTTGCATCACAAAATTTTGTGCAGGCCAAAAAGTAGCTTCGGGAAAAGAGGTAGTCCCTAGTCCATCTTGGTTGGTTACTATTACCAATTCATAATCTAGTTCGTTAGCGATTTTAGTTAGATAAGTAAACACGCCAGGATAAAATACCAGTTTTTCTAATGCATCTAACTGGTAAGTAAAGGGCACTTCTTTAGTGATGGTGCCGTCTCTGTCAATAAATAAAACTTTCTTCACGACTGGTATTTTTTTAAAATAGTTAATAATTTTTCATTTTCTTGTGGGGTGCCAATAGTGATACGAAGACAATTATCGCACAACACTTCCTTACTACGATTGCGTACTACAATTTCATTGGCCGCCAAATATGTATACAATTCATCTGCATTGGTAACTTTTAGTAATAGAAAATTAGCATCGCTAGGATACACCATTTTAACAAATGAAAGTTGTTCTAAGGCATTTATCAAAATATCTTTTTGATGAACCACTGTTTTAATCCAGTTGTTCACGAGCTCGGTATTTTGCAAAGCCTCTAGAGCCAACTCTTGTGAGGCCTCATTAATATTATAAGGAGGCTTCACTTTGTTAAAAATATCAATAATGTCTAAAGAAGCAAAACAAATACCCAAACGTAACGCAGCCAATCCCCATGCTTTTGATAAGGTTTGCATTACAATTAAATTAGGATACTCCGTAAGTTCTTGAATAAATGTTTTTTGTTTAGAGTAATTGATATAAGCTTCATCGATGATTACAATACCTGGAAAATTATTCAGCAATACTTCTACATCGGCTCTATTCATATTATTGCCCGTAGGATTATTGGGAGAACAGATAAACAATAATTTTGTATTGCTATCTACTATATTTAAAATACCTTGAACATCAAGCTGAAAATCAGCAGTTAGGTTTACTTTTCTAATAGCAACGTCATTAATATTTGCACTAACTTGATACATGCCATAAGTGGGTGGACAAATGATTACATTATCTTTTTGAGGATCGCAAAAAATACGGTAGGCTAAATCAATCACTTCGTCACTACCATTGCCAATAAATATATTTTCTGCGGGAACGCCTTTTATTTTTGTTAACTGAAATTTTAATTGCCATTGCAATGGATCAGGATAACGGTTAAAACTTTGGTCTAAGGGAGAGCCAAATGCATTTTCATTGGCATCTAAAAATACAGATGCTTTGCCGGTAAACTCATGACGAGCGGAGGAGTAAGGAAGAAGCGTCTTAATATTATTTCGAATTATTTTATTTAGATCAAACATACTTTATAAAGAATTTAAGAGATAGAATTTTATGAATGTAGGCTTGAAGCATTTTACTTACTTCATTTAGAAGCAAACACAGATCCTCATTTTCTCCATAGCCTAAATCTTTTGATAGGATTAAATAATATTGACATTCTTCTAAAGATCCTTGTGCGATATTCAAATATCTTACTTTATCTGCTTTCCCTTTCTTTTTAAATCCCTCGGTAATATTTGCAGCTATTGAAACCGATACTCTTTTAAATTGAGCCGAGAATGCATAAACTTCTTCCTTTGGAAATTTTTTCACATACTTGTATACGCCCAAAACAAACAAGTGTACTTTTTGCCAAACAAATAATTTTTGAAATTTTTGAGTAGCCATAAACGCTTTTTTGAAATAATACAATTACTAAATTCTATCTTCTTTTTAACCTTCATTCCCCAACCTAATCGTCACTGCATTTCTATGAGCGCCTAACCCTTCCGCTTCTGCCATCATTTCCACTGCCGTACCAATATTTTGCAAGCCCATTGCACTGAGTTGCTGAAAAGTAATTTTCTTTAAAAAACTATCTAAGGAAACGCCACTATACGCTTTAGCATACCCGTTAGTTGGTAATGTATGATTGGTACCAGAAGCATAATCTCCTGCGCTTTCTGGCGAATAATGCCCTAAGAAAACACTTCCGGCATTAACTACTTTGTCTGCCAGAGCCACTGCATCATCTGAAGCAATAATCAAATGCTCGGGGGCATACGCGTTTAAAAAATCAAATGCAGCTTCAATAGCTTCTATTACTATAAACCTACTATAAACCAAAGACTTGCTAGCGATTTCCTTTCGAGGCAATACTTCTAGTTGTTTTAAAACTTCAACCTTTACCGCATCTATTATTGAAATTAAATTGGCAACCAACACTACCTGACTATCGGGGCCGTGTTCGGCCTGACTTAATAAATCTGAAGCAACAAATGCAGGATTACAAGTTTCATCGGCATAGATAGCGAGTTCACTTGGACCTGCAGGCATATCAATTGCCACTCCACTTGCATTTACCAGTTGCTTAGCAAAGGTTACATATTGATTCCCCGGTCCAAATATTTTATACACTTTAGGAATAGTAGCAGTTCCATAAGCCATTGCAGCAATGGCCTGCACCCCGCCCAGTTTATAGATATTTTTTATTCCTATCAATTGTGCCACATATAAAACAACTGGATTTACTTTTCCATTGGCATCTGAGGGGGTACACACTACAATTTCTTTACATCCAGCAATAACAGCAGGAATACCTAACATTAACAAAGTAGAAAACAAAGGAGCAGATCCACCAGGAATGTACAAACCTACTTTTTGTATGGCTATTGACTTTCTCCAACAAATTACACCAGTTGTTGTTTCCACTTTTTTAATCGCTTCTTTTTGCGATTGGTGAAATACCGTAATATTATCCTTAGCAATTTGAATGGCTGCTTTTAATTTTTTATCTACAAGATTAATGGCTTCAGCAATTTCTGCTTCCGAAACTTTTAAGTCATTCAATATAACTTTATCATATTGCAAAGCATATTTTTTTACTGCGGCATCTCCATTGGCTTTTACATCAGCTAAAATAGCAGTAACTGTTGCTTCTAAGGACGCTGTTTCCAATACAGGCCTTTGCAAAATATCTTCCCATTTCTCTTTTTCTGGTTTAATAAAAACTTGCATGGTCTTACATTTATCTTTACACGATCATTTTTTCAATGGGCAATACCAATATACCTTCTGCTTCAAATTGTTTTAATTTTTCAATCACCTCCCAAAAATCATTTTCATTAACCACGCTTTGCACACTACTCCAACCATCTTCTGCTAATGGAGTTACTGTAGGGCTTTTCATACCCGGCAATATGGAGGATATATTTTTCAACTGACTATTGGGTGCATTTAAAATAATATACTTATTATTTTTTGCAGTCTTAACTGCATTCATGCGCATCAATAATTTTTGTAAGATGCCTTTATTTTCTTCCGACAGATTTTTATTAGCTGTTAATACTGCTTCAGATTTCAAAATCACTTCCACTTCTTTCAGTCCATTGGTAAATAAAGTACTGCCACTGCTCACTAAATCACAAATTGCATCTGCCAATCCAATACCTGGAGCAATTTCTACGGATCCACTGATTTCGTGTATCTCTGCATCAATGGTATTGAGGTTAAGATATTGCTGCAATATGACTGAATAAGTTGTAGCAATTTTCAACCCGTTTAAATCTTCAATAGAATTATACAGCATTGTTTTTGGAACAGCAATGCTTAGCCTACATTTTCCAAAACCCAAACGGTAAACTAGATCGATATCTTTATTTTTTTCGAGGAGTACATTTTCTCCAACTATACCAATATCCGCAACTCCATCATATACATATTGTGGAATATCGTCATCGCGTAAAAAATATACTTCCAAAGGAAAATTAAAAGCCATTGCTTTTAATTGTTTGTTACCATTGTTTAGTTCTATGCCACACTCTTTCAACAATTTTACTGAGTCTTCATACAGCCTTCCCGATTTTTGAATTGCGATCTTTAACATGTTTGTTGCGGTTTAACCGTCATTTTTTGTTTGTTATCATTGTAATATTTGCCAACTCTTCTTATAATAAAAAAGGGCTCACTTTTCAGTAAGCCCTTTTGAAATTATGTTTAGTTACATACGTCAGCACGCTTACCCGATGAGTAATATATGATGATGGT
>Ga0194056_10001991_pt1 | contig 10957 bp, 8 predicted proteins | sample SepL4413m_MetaG_FD_155458 | JGI IMG/M metagenome (GOLD analysis project Ga0194056, IMG submission 155458) | Anoxic zone freshwater microbial communities from boreal shield lake in IISD Experimental Lakes Area, Ontario, Canada - Sep2016-L442-13m | ecosystem: Environmental > Aquatic > Freshwater >...
AGTTGAGTCAGGACCTCGTCAGTGCGGTCATCCATTAGGTCATGGGTTACGATGGAGGGCATGCTCTTGCTCTTCCACACATGCATCAGGCGGCGCAGGCGGAGTCGCCAGTAATCATCCACCAGTTCATCCAGATCCGGGAATTTGCCCATGGAGGCCGCCACAAACAGGCGTTCGCCAATCTGGTTGGAGATGGCGCGGCAATCGTCCTGCATTTCCTGCATCATGGCGCGCCGGCGCAGGGCCTCGGCGTTGATCGACCGGATCGGTTTCCTGGTAATGATGAAAAATACGACCGTTTTGTTGGTGCCCGCCTGCTTCATGCGGAAATTGAGTCGCGCCAGCGACTCGATGGTGAGATCAAAGCCCTTGTTGCGGTATTCAAAACGACCTGAGGTGAAAAAATACAAGGTGCGATCCAGATCAAAGGAATAGCTTGGGAAAAAGTGGGCGACCACAAATTCATTGATCTTCTCCTTGTAGACCCGGTGGAGATTCTGAAATTCATGCAGCGCCACAAAGCGTTCAATGTTCAGGCCGTTGGGCAGAAGCGTGTCGGGTTTGCGCCCGAGCAGATGTTCGCATTCGTAGCCTGTGATATCACTGACGGTGGTAAAGACATGGCAACCATGCGCGGCGGCGCGCTCCAGCCTGACCTGCGATTCAATGTTGAATTTCCTGGCGTCCGCCTCCCAGTTGACAAACGGCACATGATCGTAAAACCAGGGATCATTCATGGCCAGATAGCGGCCAAGCATGGTGGCATGTGTGGTGAATACGATGGAGACGGGAATATTTGCGCGGCGCATTTCCGGAATGGCGGAGGCTCCCATCCATTCGTGGAAGTGTGCGATCACCTGGCGTTTGACGGGTTGTGCTTTTGTGATGGCCCGAAAGCATTGTTCAACGGTGTACCCGAACGCAACGACCTGGTTCACCAGATCGTCATCATTCAACGCGATGTTGTGATGTTCCCACATCAGGTACTTGATAAAGCCCAGTTGCGATTGAACCGACTGGGGATTGAGCAACAGCACCCGGGGCCGGCCCGTAATAAGCCAGTGTCCATAATGCGCTTCGATCCCCTGCTCATTCAGCAGGCGCAAGACATCCTGGAAAAAGCCGGTCGGCTGGATCTCTTCGAATTCCGTTTGCGAGGTTTGCGGATTGTAAGGGCCAATGAGGCAGTAGCGGTTTCCCCACTGTTCGACAATGCTGGGAACCTTGGAGCGGATGACGGTATAGATTCCTCCGAGTTGCTGGCATACTTCCCAGGCGACTTCGAAGAGGAGCGGTTGAGCCGATGGGGCAAGCTCCGATGAAACATTAGAATTGATATGCTTAGACATCAGTTACCTCGCGGTTGATTAGTCTCGTAACTTCTACACTCCTCACAGATTTGAGGCAAGCGACAAGTTAAAAGGATGAAGGATGAAGTATGAGTTATGAAAATAATCAAATTTTTATAATTTAACTTTCACACCTCCAGAGACTTAAAATATCCACAATGCCTTTAAAAATACCGAAAATTGTTGACGCGTGGTGGGGCAAAGTGGTGTATTGTGTGGCAATAGTACATGAGTGTGGGGCGCAAGTGCAGGCAGAAGAAAAAAAAGAACCTATATTTGGGATTACGCAGGGCCTTTTCATGGGGAATTACACCCATTCCCTGGATCCCAAGAAGCGGCTCACCATTCCATCGGAATGGCGTGAATGTGCCGGCTTGTCGGCGGGGGGTTTGTATGTGCTGCCGGATCTTGAAGGACGGATGTTTCTAAACGTGTATCCGGCCCGCGAAATGATTCAGCGTCTGCAAAGTATTCGGAATCTCTCCATTGCGGATGTGAAGGGCCGTCAATTCGCCCGTATTTTGGGTTCGCAATCCCAGTTGGTTCCCTGGGATTCGGCAGGACGCATTCGCATCAATGATGGCTTGCTGCAGCATGGAAAACTTATGGATCAGGTTACCCTCATCGGCTCTTTCGATCATTTTGAGTTGTGGAATCCGGAGTTGTGGAAGCAGGTCGGCTCGACCGGGCCGGCTGATCTGGGTGAAGCGGCGCGTTCTGTTGGTTTTTAACCTGAGCTATTTTAATGCATCAGTCTGTATTGCTTACCGAGGTTCTGGCGGAACTGGACTTGAAGCCTGGTGCGATGGTTGTGGATGGGACGTTGGGAGCGGGTGGACATACAGCGGCAATGGCGGCTGCAGTCGGACCTGAGGGTAGGGTGGTGGCGTTGGACCAGGATGCTGGCGCTTTGGATCGGGCCCGCAAGAAACTGGGGACGATGGCGGCACGCTGCACACTGGTTAAGTCAAGTTTTGCGCAGATGGATTCGGTGGTGACAGGGCTTGGCCTGAATCAGGTGGATGGAGTGTTGCTGGATATCGGAATCTCGTCGGATCAGTTGGATGACCCGGATCGGGGGTTCAGTTTTATGAGAGAAGGTCAGTTGGATATGAGAATGGATCAGGCCGCGCCACTGACGGCGGCTGATCTGTTGAACACTCTGCCCGAAGCGGATCTTTCGCGATTGCTGAAACGGTATGGTGAAGAGCCGCGCGCGCGGGCGATTGCGCATAAGGTTGCGGAACAACGGGGAGCGGTTCCCTTCCGGACAACGACTCAGTTGGCTGACCTGGTGACGGCTGTTTATGGCGGGCGGCGTGGGCGGATTCATCCGGCTACGTTGACCTTTCAGGCTCTCAGAATAGCGGTGAACGGTGAATTGGAAGCGTTGGAGGCTGGCTTGGAGGCTGGACTTCGCATTTTGAAAGTGGGCGGCAGAATGGCCGTGATCACCTTCCATAGTCTTGAAGACCGGATCGTTAAACAATTCTTTGTAGGACATCAGGGGCGGATGGAGTCCCTGCCTGAAGGTGGGGCGAAGTGGGTTGGCGCTCTTCCGAAAATGGTGATTTTGACCCGAAAGCCCGTGGTGGCCACGGATGATGAATGTCGCGGTAACCCCCGCGCGCGTTCAGCCAAGTTGCGTGTTGCAGAACGAAAGGAATAAAACGAAATGATTGCGAAAAAAAACAAAAAAAAGGGCCAGGCTAAGTTTCCCGTTCCGATTCCTCTCGTGGCGCTTCTGTTGGTTTCCGTTGCGTTTGCTTTGGTTTATGTCTGCCTCCATACCAGGACCGAGACTCTCGGCCGTGAGATCCGGGGGCTTGAGGCCGCGCGTGATCGGCTGCGTGACCAATTGGTCCGGGAACAGTGCGAATGGGCGAAAATGCAGTCGCCGTCCAGTCTTGAGCAGGCGTTGAAAGGGCATGGCTTGGTGATGACCTGGCCCGGCAGTGACCAAATTGTCCGCGTCCGGTATGGTGGTGCGCTGGACACCCTGCATGGGTATGAAACACGGTCCACGGCCCGAGTGGCCCGGAATAACAGGATTGTGATGAATGACTGAGCCACAGGGATCAACCAGATTCGTATTCATTTTGGTCCTGTTGGGCCTGGCAATGACGGTTCTGGTAGGTCGCCTGGCGTTTCTGCATCTGGGCGGTGGGGATCAGATCAAGGCTACCGCGGCCAAAACCAGGACTTTCAGGCAGACACTCACTGTGCCCAGGGGACGCATTCTGGATGGAAGCCCCTCGGCGGGTATTTTAGCGCTTAACGTCGGCGTAAAGGACATCTGGGTGGATCCCTCCCTTTTGATTGCCAGTAACCGGGTGGGTACCACCCTGACTTGTCTCGCCCCCTTGATCCCCATGGATATGGCGGACGTGTTGCCCAGGATGAACAAAACGAACAGCCAGTTTGCTGTGCTTGCCCGTTATGTCTCTGCCGAGAAAGCGGATGCCGTGGCCAAGCTCAAGTTGCCAGGTGTTCACATGAGCGATTCGTCAATCCGTTCCTATCCACAAAACGTGATGTTGTGCCACGTCCTCGGGTTCGCCAACAATGAGGGCGTTGGCTCAAGCGGGCTTGAACTGGCCATGGAGAAATATTTGAAGGGGAGCCCCGGCCTGATTGAAAGCCGTCTCGACGGGCACCGCCGTGAGATGGTGGAGCGGCGGACGCAGGAAATTCCATCGAAAAGCGGGGCGGATGTGGTGCTCACCATCGATCAGCAACTCCAGTATATCCTCGAAAAAAGCCTTGATGCGGCGATGGAACGTAACCGGTCCAGAGCGGCTTTTGCCATTATGGAACGGGTCCGGACGGGCGAAATTCTGGCGATGGTCAGCCGGCCAGGATTTGATCCGAATAAGTTTCGTGAGGCCCAAGATCCGCAGAAGCTGAATCGCGCTATTGGCTATGTTTACGAGCCGGGCTCAACCTTCAAGGTGTCGGTGATTGCGGCCGCTTTAAACGAGGGGATTGTCAAACCCGATCAGATATTTAACACCGAGAATGGCCGCTGGCTTTACCAGGGGAAAGTGCTGCGTGATTATCATTCCTATGGTCAGTTAAATGTGGCGGATATTCTTAAAAAATCCAGCAATATCGGGGCCGCCAAAATTGCGATCATGCTTGGCGATGCGCGCATGGACCGCTATCTGCGCAGCTTCGGGCTCGGGAGCAAGCTGGGGCTGGATCTGCCGGGTGAAGAGGGCGGTATATTGGCGCAGGTCCAAAAGTGGACCCCCATCAGTTCGAGTCGCATCGCCATCGGGCAGGGGGTGGCGGTGACCGGGCTCCAGATGTTGGGCGTGTTATGCGCCATAGCCAATGACGGGAAGCTGATGAAACCGTATGTTGTGAAGGAAGTGATTGCGGATGATGGAACCGTTTTATTGCGTCGCCTGCCCCAGGTGATTTCCACGCCGATTCGTCCCGATACCGCCGCGCTGATGCGGCGCCTGTTGGCGCGGGTCTGTGAGGAGGGCGGGACGGGAACCAAGGCCCGGGTGGATGGATTTTCAGTGGGGGGGAAAACAGGTACCGCTCAAAAGCCTGTTTCAGGCCATTATTCAGAAACCGATTACATGGCGTCTTTCGTCGGCTTTTTGCCGGCAGACAAGCCTGAAATCGCGATGATCGTGGTGTTTGATGAGCCGCAGCCGCTTCATACCGGGGGCGCGGTTTCCGCACCGGTGTTTGGAGAGGTGGCTGAGCAGGCCGTCCGTTATTTAGGAATTACGCCAACAGAGAGCGTGGCCCCGCTTGCAGCCTCAGCCCGCTCGGATGGCCCTGGTGAGACCTATTAATGAAATTATCCGAACTCTTAAAAAAAGTGAAGCCTATGGCGGTACGGGGCAATACTGACCGTGAGGTGAGCGGCATTGCCTATGATTCACGGCAGGTGACGCCGGATATGCTTTTCGTGGCCATCCCCGGCGCTCATTGCGATGGGTTCGAGTATGCGGAAGAAGCCGTAAAACGGGGTGCGAGTGTGGTGGTTACATCGCATGCGCATCTTTCCTCACGTGAGGTAACCCATGTCCAGATTGAGGATACGCGGCAGGCGTTGGCGCAGATTTGTGATGACTTCTACGGTCATCCCAGCGGGGCGCTGACAGTTGTCGGGGTTACCGGCACAAATGGAAAAACAACCACCGCTTTTATGGTCAGGGATGTCCTTGAATCGGTCGGGCGCATCCCGGGTTTGATAGGCACTGTGCACTATGAAATCGGGGCAAGAATTATTCCCGCGCGCCGGACCACGCCGGAAGCCCTGGAGGTGCAGGATTATTTGAGCCAGATGGTGCGGGCAGGTTGTCACAGCGCCGTTATGGAGGTTTCTTCCCATGCGCTGGATCAGCAGCGGGTTTCCGGTGTTGATTTTGATGTGGCGATCTTTACCAACTTGACGCGCGATCATCTGGACTACCACCACACCATGGACCGCTACTTTGAAGCCAAGCGGCGTCTGTTTACAGGGCTCGGACGGGGTAACAAACGTGCGGTGGCGGTGATCAACCATGACGATCCCTGGGGTCGCAAACTGGCTACGGACCCTGAAATCCGCGCTGAGATTGTCACTTTCGGCATCGAACCTGGCGCCATGGTGCAGGTCGTGGAAATGCGGCTGGGTGCCAACGGCAGTGAATGCAGGGTCAGGACACCCTGGGGTGAAAGCATGGTGAATACGCCGCTCCTAGGGCGTTTCAATCTGCAGAATGTGTTGGGCGCCTATGCGGCCGGCCGGGTCTTGCAGTTTGATGATGCCACCATGTGCAAGGCCTTGGCGGCGCGCGACCGGGTGCCGGGACGGCTGGAGGAGATTCCCGTGGATCGCGGCTGGCGGGTGTTCGTGGATTATGCGCATACGGATGATGCGTTGGCCAATGTGCTGGAAACGGTGCGGGGATTTACGGAAGGACGTCTCATTGTGGTGTTCGGTTGCGGGGGCAACCGGGATCAGAGCAAACGGCCTTTGATGGGGGCGGTCGCCGCGCGTCTGGCGGATATCGCCATTGTCACCTCGGATAATCCCCGTGACGAGAATCCCATGACGATCATCAGTCAAGTTTGTGCCGGGTTTGGGGGACACACCAATTACGAGGTCGTCGAGGATCGCGCCAAGGCGATTGCGATGGCCCTGGCCGTGGCGCGGGACAAGGATGTCGTCCTCATTGCCGGGAAAGGACATGAGACCACGCAGGAGATCGCCGGTGTGCAGACCTTGTTTGATGACCGTGTGACGGTGAAAAAAGCTTTACTGGAAATGGATGGATGAGCCCATGGTCGTATTTGATCCCCTAGACTTGGCTCGTTGGTGCGGGGGCCAATGGCTGCCTCATGCCCCGGAAAACATTCTCACGGTTATTCATGACACAAAAAAAGTCACGCCCGGTGCCTTGTTTGTTGCGCTCCGCGGCGCCCGGTTTGACGGGCATGACTTTGTGGCACAGGCAGCTGGCGCGGGTGCCGTCGCGGCCCTGATCTCCCGCTCGCGCCTGGCGGGACTTCAAAAGGTTGGCATTCCGTTGCTGGTTGTGGAGGATTCGGCCCAGGCGTTAAAGGAACTGGCCGCCGGGTATCGGGTCAAACTGGGCCTGTCTGTTGTCGGCGTTACCGGCAGCACCGGTAAAACAACGGTCAAAGAAATGATCGCCTGTCTGTTGGCAACGACCCTCTCAACGGCACGCACCAAGGGGAACTGGAACAATGAGATCGGGCTTCCCCTGAGCATCCTCGCGATGCCGCCGGCAAGTCAGGTGGCCGTGTTGGAGTTGGGCATCAGTCATCCGGGCGAGATGGCCCCGCTGTGTGCCATCGCCAGGCCGGATTGGGGAGTCATCACCAATGTGGGGCCGGTTCATATGGAATTCTTTTCATCCATTGAGGCGATCGCCCGCGAAAAGGGGGAACTGCTGAAAAGTCTGCCCGCCAATGGCATCGCTGTCCTTAGCCGGGATGAACCGCATGAAGCCCTCCTGCGTGCCTGTGCCCCCGGGCGGATCATCACGACGTCCGTCCATGGCGATATTGAGGCCGACTACCGGCTTGTGTTTGCAGACAGGCAGACGGGTGATTGCAGGGTTGAAGATTGCGTCGGGGGCGGGGTCCATTCCTTCCGGCTGCCGCTGCCCGGGGCGCATAATCGGAGCAATGCCTTGCTGGCGATTGCCGTGGCGCGCGGGTTTGGTGTGTCCTGGGACCAGATTGCCGCCGCCTTTGCGCATTTTACGGGGCAACCGATGCGCTGGGAACAGACGAAGGCTGGTGGGGTGACCTTTATCAATGATGCCTACAATGCCAATCCGGTCAGCATGCTGGCGGCGATTAGCACCTTCAGGGAAATGGCGGTGTTGAAGAGGAAGTGGCTGCTGCTAGGCGATATGCTTGAACTCGGAACCTCGGCGGTGGACGCCCATCTCGCTGTCGGGCGCAGTTTACGGGAGGGTACGTGGGCGGGGCTCATCACGGTTGGCACCCTGGGAAAACACATTGCGGCCGGGGCGATGGCCGCGGGAGTCCCTGCTGAGCAAGTCCATTCCTGTGAGACGCTGGAATCAAGTGTTGAGATGTTGAGAAATTGTATCGCCCCGGGTGATGCAGTGCTGGTAAAAGCCTCGCGCGGAAAACACCTGGATGAGGTGGTCGTCAGGCTTTCCGCTATGTTGAGTAAGGATTAAAGACATGTTTTACTATTTGCATTTTTTGAGTAGCTGGATATCCGAGTTTCGTGTGTTCAAGTACATCACGGTACGCGTGCTGTCCGGCGCCGCCACGGCATTTTTATTGTGTGTGATACTGGGTCCCTGGGTCATTCGCAAACTGCGATCATACAAGGTGCAGCAATATATCCGGAAAGAAGAAGCGCCGCCCCTGCACGTATTGCACGAGAAGAAGGAGGGAACCCCTACGATGGGGGGGATTCTCATCATCGGTTCCGTCACCGTGTCCACTCTGCTTTGGGCAATCCCGACCAACATCTTTATTCTTCTGACGTTGTTGACTTTTATCTTCATGGGTTTTGTCGGCTTTTTGGATGACTCGGTGAAGCTGAAAGGAAAAAATGCGAAGGGGCTCAGCGCCCGGGCTAAATTCCGCCTGCAGATTTTGTGGGCTGTGCTGATTGGGGCTGTGATGTTGATCATTCCGGAAACACGGGAGCATACGAGGCAGATGATGGTTCCCTTTTTCAAGGGCCCAATGATTCAGGATTTGGGCTGGTTTGTGGCGATCGCGTTTGTTGTGTTGATTGTGGTGGGCGCGAGCAATGCCGTAAATCTGACGGATGGTCTGGATGGACTGGCGATTGGCTGCAGCAGTACCGTGGCATCGGCCTATCTGGTGATGGCTTATATTGCCGGGCATCGTGCTTTTGCGGAATATCTCTTTTTACCCTATATTCCCGGCGCCGGAGAACTGGCTGTTTTTTGCGGGTGTCTCCTGGGCGGGTGTTTGGGCTTTTTGTGGTACAACTGCCATCCCGCCCAGGTGTTCATGGGCGATACCGGCAGTCTGGCCCTGGGTGGCGCGGTGGCGATGGTGGCCATCCTTATCAAACAGGAACTGGTTCTGGTGATTGTCGGCGGTGTATTCGTGATGGAAGCCATGAGCGTGATCCTGCAGGTGGCCTCTTTTAAACTGCGCGGAAAAAGAATTTTCGCGATGGCGCCCATTCATCATCATTTTGAAATGAAAAAATGGAGCGAAACGCAAGTGACGATCCGATTCTGGATTCTCTCGATATTGTTTGCGCTCCTGGGAATTGCCACGCTCAAATTCCGCTGATTTTAATGACGGGTGTTGTCCTGATGCATAGAATAATGAACGAAATTAACGCCACCGATTTGCGCGGCACTATAATATCTGATCCCGTTGTGTTGGTGCTGGGCTTGGGCGCCAGCGGGGAAGCCGCCGCACAACTATTGCTGCGGCAGGGTCGGCGCGTGATGGTGGTGGATGCCGGTGCGAGCCCGGCGTTGGAACAAAAGGCGCAGAGTCTGCGGGCAAAAGGGTGCCAGGTATTTATTGGCACCCGGAGTTTGCCTGAGACGCAGATTGAATTCGCCGTATTGAGTCCCGGAATTCCTGACACCGATCCATGGGTCAGTGCGTTGCGCGCGCGCGGTGTGCCGGTGATTTCCGAGCTTGAACTCGGGTGGCGTGCCTGCAAGAGCCGCATGCTGGCGGTCACCGGCTCGAACGGGAAAAGCACCCTGGTGAAATTGTGTTGCGAATCGCTCCAGAAGGCCGGCTTTACTGCCGAGGCAGGCGGGAACTATGGGCGGCCCTTATCAGCCCTTGCGTGTTTGGAGCCCGCTCCGGAGTGGGTGGTGGTTGAGGTCAGTTCATTCCAGCTTGAAGCGGTTGAACAATTTGTTCCTGAAGCGGGAGTCCTGCTGAACATCAATCCCAACCATCTTGACCGGCACGGCACGATGGAATGTTATGCCGACATGAAGTCCCGGCTCTTTAAATGCATGGATCACCGGCATGTTGCGGTGATCCCGGAAAACATTTCAGAATGGATCAGGGCGGCGGTGCCCGCCGGATGTCGTATCGCCACCTTCGGGTTATCAAGAACATCCTCTTTTTATTACGAGGCTGGCGGTATTCATGGGACCAGCCTGGTGCAGCCTGTTTCGGTGGCGGGCACTTTTTTCGATAATGAGGTAATGGGCGTGACGGCGGCGGCCTGTGTGGCGGCTTTGGCCGGGGCCGGGGTCTTGCCGCAGTGTGTCACCGCCGCCGCAAATGATTTTCAGTGTTTGCCGCATCGTATGCAAAAAGTGGCGGAAATTGACGGGGTTTCCTTTGTAAATGACTCCAAAGCCACCAATCTGGCGGCCATGGCCGCAGGTGTAAGGATGGCGCGTGGGCCTGTGCGGCTGATTGCGGGCGGGTTACTGAAAGAAAAGGATTTGAATTCAGTAAAAAAAGTACTGGTAAACAAGGTGCACGGCGTTTACATTATCGGGAAATATTCACTTGTCATGGCTGCCGCCTGGCAGAGTGAGCTAAGTTGTGTTGTGTGTGCTGATTTGCAGGAGGCAGTGAATAGGGCCTGGCAGGATGCGCAAAGAGGCGAAGTGATTTTATTGTCGCCCGGTTGTGCAAGCTTTGACCAGTTCAGGAGTTTTGAAGATAGAGGCGAGCAGTTTTTAAGAATTGTGCGAGATATACAAAAAGGAGAATAGGCAGTGAAAAAGGCGCGAATAATTGGAACAGTGGCGGTGGTCGGTGGTTTGATGTTTAGTGCTGGATGCGGAACAACTCGTGTTAAGGAGGAGCCGGTTGCGCCAGTCGTAATGCCTCCGACCACAGAAGTTGTGGCGCCTGTTGAAGTCAAGCCCGTTGAGCCCAAAGTCGAGGCAGTGGTGGAATCCAAAACCTATTCAGTCAAGCCCGGTGACAGCCTGGGCTCGATCGCCAAGCGGTTCAAGGTGTCCACCAAGGACATAATCAAGCTGAACAACATTACCAATCCGAACAAGATTCGCGTGAACCAGAAGTTGAAGCTCCCCGGGTCTGTGGAGTTGAGCGCCGCTGATGCTGCGCCTGTTTCAAAGGTTGTGCACAAGAAGATTGCAAAATCTTCCGTG
>Ga0194056_10001997_pt1 | contig 10927 bp, 8 predicted proteins | sample SepL4413m_MetaG_FD_155458 | JGI IMG/M metagenome (GOLD analysis project Ga0194056, IMG submission 155458) | Anoxic zone freshwater microbial communities from boreal shield lake in IISD Experimental Lakes Area, Ontario, Canada - Sep2016-L442-13m | ecosystem: Environmental > Aquatic > Freshwater >...
GGGTAGGCCTGGTCGTGGCGCAGGCTGACTTCCCGGGCGATGACATCGATGCCGACGCCGCCGATGCGGGTGGGGGTGCCCGAGAAGTACTCGTCCACGAAGTCCTGGCTGAGGCCCAGGGCCTCAAAAATCTGGGCGCCGTGGTAGCTCTGCACCGCGGAGATGCCCATCTTGGACATGACCTTCACGATGCCCTTGTTGACGGCCTTGACGAACTTCATCTCAGCCTTGGCCGATTCGCCCTTGAGCATGCCCTGGCGCAGCTGGTCGTGGATGGTCTCGAAGGCCAGGTAGGGGTTCACGGCGCTGGCGCCGTAGCCAATGAGGGTGCAGAAGTGGTGCACCTCACGGGGCTCGCCGGTCTCCAGCACGAGACAGACCTTCTCGCGGGTGCCAGCCCGCAGCAGGTGGTGCTGGACCGCCGCAATGCCCAGCAGGGCAGGGATGGGCGCATCCGTGGCGTCGTGGCCCCGGTCCGAGAGGATCAGGATGTTGTGGCCCTCGGCGATGGCCTCGCTGCAGGAGCGGCGCAGGTCCTCGATGGCCTTGCGCAGGCCCTTGCCGCCGGCCTCGGCCTTGAAGAGCATGGGCAGGGTGATGGAGTGGAAGCCGCGCGAGCCCGGACGACCGTCCAGGCCGCGGATCTTTTCCAGCTCGCGGTTGAGCAGCACGGGCGTGGGCAGCTCGAAGTGCAGGGCCGACTCGGCCACGGGCTCCAGCAGGTTGCCTTCCGGCCCGATGGCGGTGTCCACGGCCAGCACGATGCTTTCGCGGTCGGCGTCCACCGGGGGATTGGTGACCTGGGCGAAGAGCTGCTTGAAGTAGTCGTAGAGCAGCTGGGGGTTCTCGGAGAGCACCGCCAGGGGGATGTCCGTGCCCATGCTGCCGATGGGCTCGGTGCCATCCGCGGCCATGGGGTTCACGATCATGTTCACGTCTTCGAGCGTGTACCCGAAGGTCTCCTGCCGCCGCAGAACAGTCTCGTGGTCCGGCTCGTTCACCACCGGGGGCTCCGGCAGGTCGCCGATGCGGACCAAATTCTCTTTCACCCAGTCGGCATAGGGCTCCGCCGAGGCCAGCTGATCCTTGATCTCGTCGTCGGGGACGATGCGGCCCAGCTCGGTGTCCACCAGGAACATGCGCCCGGGTTGGAGGCGCCCCTTCTGGATGATCTTCTCCACGGGGATGTCGAGCACGCCGGTCTCGCTGGCCACCACCACCAGGCCGTCCTTGGTGGCGATCCACCGGGCGGGGCGCAGGCCGTTGCGGTCCAGGATGGCGCCGATGCGGATGCCGTCCGTGAAGGCGATGGAGGCGGGTCCGTCCCAGGGCTCCATGAGGCAGGAGTGGTACTCGTAGAAGGCCTTGCGCAGGGGGCTCATGGACTCGTGCCGGCTCCAGGGCTCGGGCACCATCATCATCAGCGCGTGGGGCAGGGAGCGGCCCGACATGTAGAGCAGCTCCAGGACATTGTCGAACATCGACGAGTCAGAGCCCTCGAGGTCGATGACCGGCAGCACCTTCTGCAGGTCGGCGCCCAGGATGCGGGACGCGAAGAGCCGCTGGCGGCCCTCCATCCAGTTCACGTTCCCGCGCAGGGTGTTGATCTCGCCGTTGTGGGAGATGTAGCGGTAGGGGTGGGACCGGGACCAGCTGGGGAAGGTGTTGGTGGAGAACCGGGAGTGCACCATGGCCAGGCCGGCCACGAAGGTCTCTTCGGCCAGGTCCGGATAGAAGGTCCCGAGCTGCTCCGAGTTCAGCATGCCCTTGTAGACGACGGTCCGGCTGGAGAGGCTGGCGATGTAGAAGTGGCCCCGGCCCGGCAGCACCGAGCGGGAGACGCGCTTCTCGGCCAGGCGGCGGATCACGTAAAGCTTGCGCTCGAAGTCCATGCCCGCAGGCGTATCGGGGCCCCGACCGATGAAGACCTGGCGGATGACCGGCTGGCTGGCCCGGGCGGAGAGCCCCAGCGAAGCGTTGTCCGTGGGGACGTCGCGCCAGCCCAGGATCACCTGGCCTTCGCCCGTGGCGGCCTCTTCGAGGATCTTTTCGCAGGCGTGGCGGTTGCGATCGTCCGTGGGCAGGTAGAACATGCCAACGCCATACTCGCCGGGAGCAGGCAGCTCGATGCTCATGGAGCGGCAGCGGGATGCGAGGAAGGCGTGGGGGATCTGGGTGAGGATGCCGGCCCCGTCACCGGTGGACTTTTCGCTGCCTGAGGCACCGCGGTGCACCAGGTTGCAGAGGACCTTCAGGGCCTTCTGGACGATGTCATGGGAAGGACGGCCCTTGGTATCCGCCACGAACCCGAAGCCGCAGGCATCATGCTCCTGGGTGGGATCGTATAGACCTTGGGTCTGGATGGGGCGATGCCTCTCCATCGTGGGCTCCCGGGCTTAAATCGAAGGTTCGGTGCGCGGTGTTCCCAGCGTGATGTTCCCGGCGAAGGTTCGTGCCGGGACGCCCAGAACCTTGCGCGGACGACGTCTCATGGCAGATGTTAGCACAGGCTCAGGAGGCTGTCAGGCCTTAAGTTGCGCGCACACCCCGGGAGGGCCGAAATATCAGAATCCGTCTTCCAGTTCGTATTCCGCATCGGGCAGGGAGAGGATCTCCGGATCACCCCGGGTAATGGCGATGTCGTGCTCGAACTGGGCGGAGAGGCCGCCGTCCTTGGTGCGTACGGTCCAGCCGTCAGCTTCCACCACGCACTTGTGGGAGCCGGTGTTCAGGATGGGCTCGATGGTGATGACCATGCCGGGCTCCATGCGGAAGCCGGTGCCCGGCTTCTGCTCCGCGAAGACCACCTGGGGCTCCTCGTGCAGGGCCCGGCCCAGGCCGTGGCCGATGTACTCGCGAACGATGGAATAGCCGCGCTCCTCGGCGAAGGCCTGCACGGCCGAGGCCATATCGCCCAGGCGGAAGCCGGTGCGGCAGTGCTCGATGCCCACGAACATGGCCAGCTGCGCGGTCTGGATGAGGCGGCGGGCCTCCTCCGTGATCTGCCCCACGCCCACGGTGAGGCAGGTGTCGCCGTGGAACCCGTCCAGCTTGGCCCCGCAGTCGATGGCGATGACGTCGCCCTCCTGCAGCACGTAGCTGGAGGGGATGCCGTGCACCACCCGGTCGTTCACCGAGGTGCAGAGGGTGGCCGGGAAGCCGTGGTAGCCCTTGAAACTGGGGGTGGCCCCCTGCTTGCGGATGTAGGCCTCGGCGATGCGGTCGAGGTCGAGCAGGGAGACGCCGGGCCGCACGGCGCGGGCCGCCAGGCGCAGCGCATTGGCCGCCACTCGGCCGGCTTCCCGCAGGCGATCGATTTCTTTGCGGTTCTTGTAGTGGATCTGCTCGCGAATCAGGACCGACCTCCCTCGGAGGACCAGTCTAGCGGGTAGAATGGCCGTATGGCGCGCCCTTCGATGATTCCGGTGATGACAACAGTCCTGGCGGCGGCCCTGGTGGCTTGCGGCGGCGCTCCCTCCCGGCCCGCAACCGTCCCCCCGGACGCGGCCTGGGGCGGGGAGGGTAAGCAGGGGGTCTTCCTCAAGGTGGGGGAGCACCAGGGCACCCTCTGGCAGGTCCAGGTCTGGGACCGGCAGGGCCGGGTCCTGGGGGCCGGAGCCTTTCGCCTGCGCGGCTTCGCCAAGGCCCAGATCATCCCAGAGGAGGTGCTGGCCTGGGAGAATGGCGCCCTCCACCTGAAGGACGGCACCTGGCTGGTGCCCGAAGCCCCGGCGGCCCGCTGATGCCTTACACCCGCGAGGAGAAGGACTGGCTGGAGCGGGAGTGGGCGTTCCGGGCCTGGGGCCGGGCCGGCCTGCTCAGCACCGATGACTACCGGCAGGTGCTGGCCTGGGAGGCCCAGGCCATCCCCATGGACCTGGTGGTCTCAGCCCTCAATGCCTTCTTCGACCGCCGGGAGAAGCGCGAGAAGCCCCGCACTTTCGTGGCCCTCAAGCATCTGGAGCGGGATGTGGCCAAAGCCGTGAAGCTCCGAGAGGCCGACCTGCGGGCGGGGCCGGCCCTGAATGTGGGCCGAGGTTGGGCGCAGGTGCAGGCCCCCCTCGTGGATGACCCCGCCGCCAAGGCCGCCTTCGAGGCCTGGCAGCGCCTGCGGGCCGCGGCCCCCTCCCCCGAGTCATCGGGCTACCTCGTCCACCACGACCAGGAGCGGGAGGCCCGCAGCGCCCTGCTGGCCCTGGCCGAGGCAGCCCTGGGAACCCGGGCCGAGTCCCTCCGTGCGGACCTGCACCAGCGCCTGACTGCCGCCGACATGAAGGAGGGCAGCCTCGTGTGGAAGCGAGCCTGGTCCCACCACTGGGCCCGACTCGTCGCCGAAGCCTGGCACCTGCCCTTGGAAGGTTCGTGAGGGCTAGTGAAAAAAAACATCGCGTTGAATCCTTTGTTGTTCTTGTTCTTGTTCTTGTTCTGAGGTCCCATGTCCCCTGAGTCCCGCTGGTTACAGGAGCTGGAGGCGCCTTCTGCGGCGTTCTTTGCGGCTTTTGCTGCCCAGGTTGCTGGGCCGGACGGGGTGCGGGATGGGGTGCGGGAGGCGGTGAAGGTACTCGTGCCCCGCATCGACTGGGAGGCCTACCTGCCCCATGTGCCCCACGGCATTCCGGGCCTGCGGGCGGTGCTGCGGCTGCGGCCCCTGCTGGCGCAGCCCAGCTTTCTCCGCGCGCTGGCGATCCAGCTGCACATGGCCGCCCACGAAGGTCGTCGCACACCCACCGCCCAGGCCCAGGCCCTCGCCGCCAAGGGCAGTGGCACCTGGAAGAACCTGGAGGCCTTTATCGCTTCCCGCCGCCCCGCCCTGGCCTATGCGGAAGCCCAGGGCATCGAGCAGCCGGTGGGTGCGGACTTCCAGCGCCTGGGTCGGCTCACCGAGCTGGACATGGCCAATGTGGGCCACAAGGCCGTGCTGGCGGATTACCTGGGCGACCTCCAGGAGCTGCTGGAGCAGCCGAAGGCCACGGGCCGTCGTCTGCTGGGCTTGGCCGCCTGGGTGGCCGCCAGCACCGAGGACACCTTCTGGGCCCGCCGCGCCGCCAAGCGCCTGGGGGAGTCCCCCTCGCCTGTGCCATGGTCGCCCTGCGTGCTGGGGGAAGAAAATCTGATCGTTCAGGCCCGCGAGATTTGCGACCTGGGCCTGGTGGCGGTGCTGGATCTGCTCACAGCCCGGTTGCAGGCGGGGCAGGGCAGTGGGGACACCCTGGCGGCCCTGGTGCTGGCGGCGGCGGAGAAGCAGCTGGACGCGCGGCGCGACCTGGAGGGCAAGACCGCCTGGACCTTCGCCTACCTGGCCACCCTGGCCCGCACTCGACCTGCAGATCCCCGGGTCTGGTGTCAGGCCGCAGCCCTGGTGAACCTCTTTCCCACGGACGAGCCCGAGGACCGGGTGCAGCCCAAAGCCAGCGGCGAGCCCACCGTCGAGGCCCTGCTGGATGCCCTCCTGGACGGTGAAGCCGCCCTGGCCATGGGCCACGCCCAGGGGTTGCTTCGCGCCGACCAGAGCGATCAGGTCTTGGCCACCCTGGCCGAGGCCGCCACCCGTAACGATCCCACCTTCAACCACGCCCATCAGCTCATCGCCGTGGCCGCCGCCGCCGAACTGCTGCCCCACCTGCCCGCCAGCGCCGCCGAAGCCCTGCTCATCGCCCTGACCAAGAGCCTCGCCAACAGCCAGGGCAGCGGCGACCTGGGTCGCCTGGCGGACCGGGCCCTGGGGGCTTGACCCGGCGACCTATGGCACAATCTCGGATCCCACCCGAGGTAGCACATGGGCAAAAACCGGCTAGAGGCGTTCAGCGATGGCGTGCTCGCCATCATCCTCACCATCATGGTGCTGGAGCTGAAGGTGCCCCACGGGGACTCCTTCGCCGCGCTGGCTCAGCTCCTGCCGGTCTTCGTGAGCTACGCCCTGAGCTTCATCTACATCGCCATCTACTGGAACAACCACCACCACATGCTGCACGCGGTGAAGCATGTGAACGGACCGATCCTCTGGGCTAACACCCACCTTCTCTTCTGGCTGTCGCTGGTGCCCTTCGCCACGGCGTGGATGGGGGAAAACCACTTCGCCGCCCGGCCCGTGGCCCTCTATGGGGTGGTGCTGATCATGGCGGCCAACGCCTACTTCATTCTGAGTCGCTGCCTGATTCACCACCACGGCAAGGACTCGCTGCTGGGGGCTGCTCTGGGGGATGACTTCAAGGGCAAGCTGTCCATTGCGCTCTATGCCTCCGCCATCGCCCTGTCCTTCGTCAACCGCTGGCTCGGGTTCACCCTCTACTGGGTGGTGGCGCTGATCTGGCTCATCCCCGACCGCCGCATCGAGCGGGCCATGACCCAATAGGGTAGAGGCACCGGTGACAGGGGCGGGGGTCGGCCGTTCGCCCCACACCCATCCCAAGGGGCTGGCGCCAAATAGTCTGGACATAGCTCCGATGCCTATCGCCGGGCGTTCCTTGTCGGTACTCTTGCCAGAATTCTACCGGGGCGTTCATGCGACTGGTGCTCTGTCTCGCTCTGCTGGCCAGCCTGCTGGACGCTCAAGCCCCGGCCTCGGCGGCGCTGAGTCCCATGGCGCAGCTCCTGGAGCGGAGCCTGCGGGAAGGCAAGACCGGTCGCCTGATCGTTCTGGATGGACCCAAGGGGGACTGGAAGGCCAAGGTGGATGCCTTGAACCTGGACTCCGACTGGCTCGAGCTGGATCTCGGCATCTCCTACTACGGTGCCAAGGCCGGGGAGATCGAGTCCCTGGTCCGGGAGAAGTACCTGGTGGGCCCCCGCCCCAGCTGGGTGCTGGTCGGAGAGGGCGGCCGTCTGGTGGCCTCCGGAGTGACTGTGCCCGATGGGGCGAACCTGGCCAAGGTCGCCCAGGAGGGTGGCATCCGCTCCAGAGTCCAGCTCCTCCGGGACTTCGCCCGGCGCAACCCGGACCACCTGCAGGCTCGCCAGGCCTTGAGCAGCGAGCTCAATCAGAAGGCGGCAATAAAGACCACACTGCGGCTCGGTGGGAAGACCGAGCCCCTCCGCTCCGCCGATGAGCGCTTCGATTACGCCAAGTACCAGAAGGAGCGAGACGCCAAGGAAGAGGCCAAAGAACGGGAGCAGCAGCAGAAGGAAGACAAACCACCGGTTCAGCTCAAGCCCGAGGAGGATCAGGCCATCTGGGGCGAGCTGGCCGACCTCATGGGCCGGTGCTTCCGCAGCGGAGACTGGATCGAGATGGGTTCCTGGGGGGTTTCGCCCCCTGTGGAGGCGCTGCACAGTCCCCTCATGCAGGAAGTCTGCCGGGCGGCGGTCCCCGAGGTGGAGCGCGCTCTTGGGCGCAGTCCCGATTCCTGGGATCACTGGCGGCTCTGGTTGGACCTCACCCGGACCTATGGTGGCAAGCCCATCCGGCCCCTGCTGGATAGCCTGCTGCCCTTGCCCACGCTGTCACCTCGGGAGTGGCCGCCCTATGCCGTCAAGGGGGCCTACGTGAAGGACGCCCGCAAGCGGAAGGACTGGACGGGCATCCGGGACTTACTGCTGCCCGACATCGAGTCCAGTCGCCTCAGGGAGAGCATCCAGGGGAAGACCACCTACCAGATGCAGATAAAGACCGATGGCAAGGTCCAGGAGTTGCCGGAAACCGGGGACACCTGGCGCACCACCCTGGAGCCACTGGTGGAAGCGCTGATCTGGCTGGGCGAGGGCAGCAAGGCCGACGAACTGGTGCGCAGTGAGTACGCCGACCACCCCTGGTCAGGCCTGCCCCAGCGGGCCCAGGCCCTGGCCCTGCGCTGCGGTCAGCCTGGTCTCGCCGCCCAGTGGGGAGCGCTCGGTGGGGCAACGGCACCAGGGAAGTAGCCCTGCTCTGGTCTGCCGTTTCCCAACAGGATTTTCTGTTGTTTATCCCCTTCATCCCCTTCATCCCTGTAAATGAAAAGCTTTGAAAACAGGGATGAAGGGGATTAAGGGGATACAAAGCACCTCGCCCGGCCTGGTTCACCGGCCCTTGAGGTAGTTCGGCATGGCCCGGCCCCGGGCCACTTCGAAGATGAGGCTGGTCTGGATATGGGCCACTTCGGGGCGGGTGGTGAAGGCGTCCAGGGCCAGGTCCCGCAGGTGGTGGGCATCGCGCACGGCCACGTGCACCTGGAAGTCGTGGGTGCCGGCCACGTGGAAGACCGCCAGCACCTCGGGCAGGCCCAGGGCGTGCTTCCAGAAGGCCTTCACCCGGGCCCGGCTGTGCTGGCTCAGCTGCACGGCGATGAGGGCCTGGAGGCCCACACCCAGGGCCTCGGCGTCCACCTCAGTGGTGGCACCCCGCAGCACCCCTTCGGCCCGCAGGCGCTGCACCCGGGCCAGGCAGGAGGAGGGCGCCAGACCCACGGCGGCGGCCAGTTCCTTGTTGGACAGCCGGGCATCCTTCTGTAGAAGGTCGATGATGACGAAGTCGATTCGGTCCATGTCCATGTTTTCAATCTTTTCACGAAATGAATTCGGCGGTAAGCCGAATTCATCGCACCTACATTGAGGGGGACAGGAGTCTCCCATGCCCCAACCGACCGCTTCGATGTCTTTGGAAACCCAGGCGGTGCATGCCGGCCGCGAGGTGCTCCACGAGCAGGGCCTCCACGCCCTGCCCATCGACCTCAGCAGCACCTACCCCGTCCACGACCTGGAGGAAGGCGGCCGCAGCCTCGAGTCCCTGGCCATGGGGGGCCTGCCCGTGGGCAGTCCCGTCTACTCCCGTCTCTACAACCCCACGGTGGCCCGCTACGAGCAGGCCCTGGCCCAGCTGGAAGGCGCCGAGGAGGCCGTGGCCTTTGGCTCTGGCATGGCGGCGGTGACCGCCAGCCTCATGGCGGCCAAGCAGCGGGGCAACCACATCGTCGCGGTGCGCCCCCTCTACGGCGGGACGGACCACCTGCTGGCCTCGGGGATGCTGGGCCTGGAGGTGAGCTGGGCCGAGCCGGATGGCATTGCTGCGGCCCTCCGACCTGATACGGCCCTCGTCATGGTGGAGACCCCCGCCAACCCCACCCTGGCCCTGCTGGACCTGGCCGATGTGGTGCGCCAGGCTGGGCCGGTGCCTGTGCTGGTGGACAACACCTTCGCCACGCCCATCCTGCAGAACCCCATCCAGCACGGCGTGACCCTGGTCCTCCACAGCGCTACCAAGTTCCTGGGGGGCCACGGGGATGTGCTGGCGGGTCTGGTGGCCACCAACACCGACTGGGCCACGGAGCTGCGCAAGGTCCGGGTGATCACGGGCAATGTTCTGCATCCCCTGGCGGCCTACCTGCTGCACCGGGCCCTGCCCACGCTCCCCCTGCGCGTCCGCGCCCAGCAGGCCGGCGCCCAGGTGCTGGCCGAGCGCCTGGCGGCCCATCCCGCTGTGGCCTCCGTGGCCTTCCCGGGCCTGCCGGGGCAGGACCCTCAGGGCCTAGTGGGTCGGCAGATGAAGGGCCCGGGCTCGCTCATGGCCTTTGACCTGAAGGGCGGCTACGAGGCCGCCGCCGTGGTCATGGCCGAGGTGGCCCTCATGACCCCGGCGGTGTCCCTGGGCAGTGTTGACACGCTGATCCAGCACCCCGCCGCCCTTACCCACCGGGTGCTCGCTCCTGCCGCCCGGGAGCACAGCGGCATCGGCCCCGGCCTCCTGCGCCTCTCCGTGGGTCTGGAGAGCCCCGACGACCTCTGGGCCGACCTGGAGCAGGCCCTGGTCAAAGCCATGGCCCGCTGCGCCAGCCAGGTCTAGCCGCTGATGAAGAGATGATCGCGGAGGAAAGCCGAGGAGCAGAGGAAAGCAGAGGAAAAACAGAAAATGGCTTCTCCGCTCTCCTCCGCTCCTCCGCAGTCCTCTGCGTTTATTCCTTCGTTTTTGACTCCCTTGATGACCTCGCGGGTATTCCGGTCCGGGCCCAGGGGATCTAGGCTGGGGCATGTCCCTGGCTCCGCTTCCGCTGGTCTCGAAGGTCACGGTCCTCCGGGGCCTGGGGCCTGCCCGGTCGGCGGCCCTGCAGGAGGCAGGCATCGAGAGCCTTCGGGACCTGCTGTGGAACCTGCCCTTCCGCTACGTGGACCGGGGTAGCCTGAGAACCCTGGGCAGCCTGGCCCTGCGGGGCATGGAGCCCGCCGATCCGGGCATTGTCACGGTGCTGGGCACCCTCCAGGACGTGCGGCAGAGCACCACCCGGGTGCAGCACATGACCCTCACCGAGGCCCTGCTGGAGGACGGCACGGGCTCCCTCCGCCTCATCTGGTTCAACCAGCCCTACCTGGGGCGCACCCTCAAGGTGGGGGACCGCCTGCTGGTCTTTGGGGCCCTGTCCGTGGGCCGCCATGGCCTGGAGCTGCGGTCCCCCCAGTTCGAGGTGATGGACGCTGCCGGGGACACCGGCTGGGTCCGCCGCTACCTGCCTCTCTACCGGCGCATGGGCGCCCTGCCGGGCCGGGCCCGCCAGACCCTGGTGGCCGAGGCCCTGGGGCGTGCCCACCCGCCGGAGGACTGGCTGCCCATCGAGCTGGCTAAGGGTCTCCCGGACGCCCTCAGTGCCCTGCGCCTGCTGCACAACCCCCCGGACGAAAGCGACGCTCTGGCCCTGGAGGAGGGCCGCACGCCTGCCCATCACCGCCTGGCCAGTGAGGAGCTGTTCGCCTTCGCCCTGGGGGTGGCCATGCGACGGGCCGGACGGATGCGGCGCAAGGGGCGGGTGGTGACCACCTCGGCAGAGCTGCGGGAGCGCCTCCACAGCTTCCTGCCCTTCCGCCTCACCGGCGCCCAGCGCAAGGCCTTCCGCGAGATCGTCGAGGACCTCACTTCGGGTCGGGTGATGAACCGCCTCCTCCAGGGTGATGTGGGCAGCGGCAAGACCCTGGTGGCGCTGCTGTCCATGGCCATGGTGGCCGAGACCGGCGGGCAGGGTGCCCTGCT
>Ga0194056_10002001_pt1 | contig 10924 bp, 9 predicted proteins | sample SepL4413m_MetaG_FD_155458 | JGI IMG/M metagenome (GOLD analysis project Ga0194056, IMG submission 155458) | Anoxic zone freshwater microbial communities from boreal shield lake in IISD Experimental Lakes Area, Ontario, Canada - Sep2016-L442-13m | ecosystem: Environmental > Aquatic > Freshwater >...
GTGCCGGAAGGCGTGCGCAATCCGTTTCGCCGTCCCGATGATCCGCCGCGCTACAATGCCGGTGCAATTTCCGTCATGAAGGTGCATAACATTCCGGTGGATGACTTGTTTGCGCTCGTGCAATCGCGCCTGTCGGAGCTGCAATTAGCCAGGAACGTGCATTTCACAGACAAGGGATCGGAGGTGCTGGCTGGACAAGTTGCCGCGGCGGTAACGGGAGGCCTTGTCCCAAAAAACTCAGCAAATTGATGAAAACACAGCCAAACAAGGAAATAGTTGGGGCCATTGGCCTCGGCTTGTTGGGCACCGCGATTACGGAGCGGCTGCTGGAGTACGGCTACCGCGTGGCGGCATGGAACCGAACGCGGGTGAAGGCTGAGCCGCTGCTCGCCCCGGGGCGAGGATGGCGGGGGTACAAGCGAGACGGCCAAGGCAGAAGGCGGGAGGGCCCAAGAATGACAGACAATGAGACCGGCGATTTCCATTCTCGCCACCACGCCACTGCCACTGAATGAAAGAGTTTATGAAACGGACAATGATTACCAAGAGCCTCTCGTTGCTGCTCACCGCGATAGCGTTGTTTAGCTGTCTAACAACCCAGGCAGCGGACCAGTCCGTTGTCGCCGAGAAGGGGGGCGAGCCGCTGCGCATTGACGCGCCGAAACTTGCCAAGCTGAATTTCGATCTCTCCTCCGGTGGTTTGCCCATCGCGCCCGGATTGGAGACTTACACCGTCATTCGCTCCGACCGGGAGCATCCGGAGCGGGCCGAAGGGCTCGGCTGGACCTATCAACATCATCCCGATATCGCCGCGTGGCACGGGCGGCTTTATGTAGGCTGGAATTCGTGTGAGCGCGACGAAGATGCGTGGCCTTCGCGAGAACTCTACAGCTCGTCCACGAACGGGAGGGACTGGGCTAAGCCGGCAGAGATGTTTCCGCAGGGCGTCTCGACACCGTTACGTATGTATTTCTTCCTCGCGCCGAACGGGCGGATGCTAGTCATCGCCGGGCTGCGCGTGAGCAACGACCGAACGAGCGAGCGCACGAAAGGGGGCCTGGTCGTTCGCGAACTCCGATCTGACCATTCGCTCGGCGAGGTTTTTGCGCTGCGCGCCCCGCCCCATGCGGTCCCGAGTCAACCGCCGCGGTATGACACCAGCGCGGACAAGGGTTTCGTGACGGCCTGTCAGCAGTTGCTCGGGGACCGCCGGTTTCTCTTGCAGCAAGACTACGGCAACCTGCTGGATCCGGCGCAACGTATGAAGTGGAACGATCCCAAGAACTGGGAGGGTGACGCGCAGTTGAAAAAGGACGCGGACAAATATGGCAAGGCCATGTGTTTCTTCGAGCGCAAAGATGGTGCGATTGTCGGAGTCGGAAAGAACCGCTGGGTGACGATTTCGCGCGACGGCGGCCGGACTTGGACTCAACCCGTGCGGCCCGAGTCACTCGTAAGCGGCATGGGCAAGGTCTGGGGGCAGAAGACTTCCGATGGCCGCTATGCCTTGATCTACAACCCGGACAAGGAGCGTCGCTGGCCGCTGGCCATGTTAACCAGCGATGACGGCATTTCGTTTGGCGATCCCCACGCGGTGCATGGCGAATTGCCATCACGACGTTACGAAGGTTTGTACAAGGATCCGGGCGCGAGCTATCATCGCGGCCTTTCCAAATGGAACAACGACGGCTCATGGAAGGACGGAGCGCTCTGGTTGGTTTACAGCTTGAACAAGGAAGACATCCGGGTCATTCGCGTGCCGGTGTCTTCGTCCGCCAAGAAACTTTCCTCAACTCCAGTTTCTGCTGATACCACACTTGTGATAAGCCAGGAATCATTGAAGACAAAACCATCTTATTGCCGGCGACTCTCGCCCTGGTCCAGTGAACGAAAGGCAAAGAATGTCCACGCTCGGCAGAGTTGAAGATCTCGCCCGCCTCGTTCACCCTAACAGCCGACTGAGGCGGGGGCTTGAATCGAACCAGAACCGTGTAGCTGACCGATGATGTCACTCCGCTGGCTCGATCTGTTCGTCATCGCGCTCTACTTTGCGGGCGTGGCTTGGATCGGTTTCCGATTCTCGCGGCGGCAGACCACGACCGAGGCTTACTTCGTTGCGAGCCGTTCCATTCCGCACTGGGCGATGGGCCTTTCCATCTTCGCGACCCTCATCAGCAGCATCACGTTCATCGCGTATCCCGGCGCCGCCTATAAAGAGAACTGGAATCTACTCGTCCCCGGTTTTATGGCGGTGGGCGTGTTGCTTGTGGTCGGCACAACGTTGATCGCGTTCTTCCGCCATGCCGTCGGGATGAGCGCTTATGAATACTTCGAAAGGCGGTTTGGCTACGGCGCGCGGGCCTACAGCGCGCTGGCGTTCACCGCGGGACACTTTTCCAAGATGGGTTTCGTGCTTTTCACCATCACCACGGCCATCTGCGGCATGACCGGTTGGGACAAATACCAGGTCATCGTCGGCGTCGGTTTCGTGACGGTTTTCTTCACGCTCATCGGCGGGTTGGAGGCGGTGATCTGGACGGAGGTGCTGCAAGGCATCGTGAAGCTCGCGGGCGTCGTGGTGGTCATCGGCGTGCTGCTCGCCATCATGCCGGGCGGTCCGGGCGCGGCGTTTCATTTGGCGGCGGGAAAACATAAATTCGACCTGGGCTGTTTTGACTTCAACCTCGCGCAGAACGGAAATTTCTGGGTGATGCTGCTCTACGGTTCTTTCTGGTATCTGCAAAAGTACGCCGCCGACCAGACACTCGTGCAGCGTTATCTTGTGGCGAAGAACGACCGCGACGCGCTCAAAGGCACGGCGTTCGGCGCGGTGTTGTGCGTGCCGGCATGGACAGCCTTCATGCTCGTCGGCACGCTGCTCTGGGCCTATTACCAGCTCTCTGGCGAGGTGCTTCCGCCTCACTTGTTCGACGACAAAGGCAAAGTCATCGCTGACCGCGTGTTTCCGTTCTTCCTCACGACAAAGATTCCTGCCGGACTCGCCGGCATCTTCATGGCCGCGCTGATGTCCGCCGCGATGTCCACGATGGCATCCGACCTCAACTGCCTGTCCGTCGTGGGCGTGGAAGACTATTATCGCAAGCTACGCCCAAACTCGACCGACCAGGAGCGTTTGCTGCTGGGGAAATTCATCGTCGGCATTTGCGGCGCGATTGCCGTTGGCATCGGCGCGCTCATTGCGTGGCGGGGCGAAAGTGCGCTGAAACTTTACTACGCCGCCACGGCGATTCTGTCCGCCGGCCTGGCGGGAATGTTCCTGCTCGCGTTCCTCAACCGCCGCGCAAACAAGCAGGGACTCTGGATTGGTATCGTCGCCGCACTCTTGTTCACTGCGTGGGCAGTGTTGTCCAGTCCGGTCACGAAAGGTTCGAAGATCATCCTGGATTTGCACGATTACAACTATACCTGGCCGAGTGTGATGATTGGCGTGGGCGCGCACGTCATCGTGCTGGTCGTCGGCTGGCTCGCCAGCTATGGCTTCCCCGCGCCGGAACAAGCCACGCGCAGCATGACGCTGTGGGGCTGGCTTGAGAAACGGAAGACACTTTCGCCGCATACAAAATGAATATTGTTAACCTGCTTCAACCGCCGCGCATTGTAATCGGCGACGGCTGCGCGCCGCAATGCGCCGAGTTTTTCACCCAACGCGGCGTCCGCCGCGTGCTGCTCGTTTCCAGCACGCCCGTGCTGCCCACGCTCGGCGGCGTGCTCGAAGCCTTACAGAAAGCGAACCTAGCCATCGTGCAAGCCCCGCCGGTGGACCGCGAGCCGACCCGCGCCATGTTCGAGCTGATGCTCACCCTCGCGCGCCAGGAAAAGATCCAAGCCGTCCTTGGCATCGGCGGTGGCAGCGCGATTGACGTCGCCAAGCTTATCGCCGCGCTCACTAATGGCCAGCAATCTGTGCGGGAAGTTTTCGGCATCAATCTGCTCGCCGGCCGCCTGTTGCGGCTCGTCTGTCTGCCGACGACCGCCGGCACCGGCGCGGAAGTCTCGCCCAACGCGATACTCCTCGATGAAGCCGACGAATTGAAAAAGGGCGTCGTCAGCCCGTATCTCGTGCCGGACGCGGTGTTCATAGATCCGCGGCTCACGCTCACCGTTCCGCCCGCCGTCACGGCGGCAACGGGACTCGACGCGCTCACGCATTGCATCGAAGCCTACGCCAACAAATTCGCGCATCCGGTGGTGGACGTTTATGCGCTGCAAGGCATCCGGCTCATTGCCGCGAATCTCCCGCGCGCCGTCCGCAATGGACAAGACATTGAGGCTCGCAGCGCGCTGGCGCTCGGCAGTTTCTATGGCGGGCTTTGCCTCGGCCCGGTGAACACCGGTGCCGTTCATGCACTCTCGTACCCGCTCGGCGGACGTTTTCATGTTGCGCATGGCGTCGCCAACTCGCTGTTGTTGCCGCACGTTATTCGCTTCAACGCGCCTGCCGCCGCGGAGCGTTACGCGGAAGTTGCCCTTGCCCTGGGCGTGCGACCTGGCGCGAATGCCGCCGCCACTGCCGAACGTGGTGTGGAATTTCTCGCGCAACTCTCCCGCGACTGCGGAGTGCCGCAAACGCTTTCGGAACTCAAGATTCCGCGCGACGCCATCCCGTCCCTGGCCCAAGCCGCCCTGCAAGTGCAAAGGCTTTTGAAAAACAACCTCCGGCCCGTAACCGAACCTGATGCCGTGGCGATTTATGAAGCCGCCTTTTGATCAACCAAAGCATCCAACAATGAACCAATCTATGAAACATGGTGGGGTCGTCGTGCCGCTCGTTACTCCGGCAACCGCCAGTGGCGAACTGGATTTACCGGCCTTCGACTGCCTTGTCGAATCCCAAATTGCCGCCGGCGTACAAGGCCTGCTCATCCTCGGCACCACGGGCGAAGGTCCCTGCGTGCCGCGGGCGCTTCGGCGGCCCTTGGTCGAGCGTGCCGTCGCCACCGCCCGCAAGCGCATTCGGATCTACGCGAACGTGGCGGACAATGCCCTCACCGATGCGGTGGCCAGCATGGATGATTACTTCCAGGCGGGAGCGGATGCCGTCGCCGTGCTGTCGCCGTTCTATTATCCGGCTCAACCGGGTGAATTGACCGCCTGGTTTCGCGCGCTGCTCGACGCGGCTGGCGGACCGGTGGTGATCTACAACATCCCGGCCACCACCCACCTTTCCATTCCGTTGGAAGTCATCGGCGCGCTGGCGGATCACCCACGGCTCGTGGGCCTCAAGGATTCCGAAAACGATCCCAAGCGCCATGAGGAATTGCTCCGGCGCTTCGGGGGACGATCGGATTTCTCCATCTTTATCGGCGTCGGTGCGCTCATGGCGCAAGGCTTGAAGTCGGGCGCGGACGGCATTGTGCCGAGCGTGGGCAATCTGATTCCCAAAGACTGCCAGGAACAAGTCGAAGCCGCACGTCGCCAAGACTGGGCGGCGGTGGATGCCAGCGCCGTGCGCCAGGCCGAAGTCGCGGCAGTATATCAAAAGGGCCGCACCCTCGCGCAATCGCTCGCCGCGCTGAAAGGGTTGTTGCATCATCGCGGACTCTGTTCACCGCATGTCTTTCCGCCGTTGTTGCCGATGTCGTGGGCTGAACTCGATACTTTGGACGGTGAACTGGCAAAATTGAAGTTGCCATGAGCCATAGACCGATTCTCGGCCTCACGATGGGCGATCCGGCGGGCATTGGTCCGGAAATCTGCTTGCGCGCGTTGCGTGAACCTTCCGTGCTTGCGGCGTCCGTACCGGTGCTGTTCGGGGATGCCGGTCTGTTGCGTCGCCTGGCGAAAACGGGCTTCCCCGCGAATCTTGCGCGCGTGGTGTCGCTCGCGGAGTTCAATGCCTCCGCCGCGCCGACGACACCGGTAGTCGTGGATTGCGCCGCCCTGGACACGGACCACCTCGAGCCCGGCAAGGTTTCCGCCACCTGCGGCAAGGCGGCTTACATCTACATCGAGCATTCCATCCGCGCGGCGCTTGCGAAGCAGATTGACGGCGTCGTCACCGGGCCGATTCACAAGGAAGCCTTGCGTCTCTCAGGCGTGAATTATCCCGGACACACGGAGATCTTCACCGCGCTCACCGGCGCGAAGCGCAGTTGCATGATGCTCTACTCGGACAAAATCACGGTGAGCATGGTCACCACGCATGTGGGCTACCACGAGGTGCCGGGCAAACTGTCCGTCGCACGCGTGCTGGATGTCATCGAACTCACCGCCGAAGCGATGGGTTGGATGTTGCGCCGCCAGCCACGCATCGGGGTGTGCGGCTTGAATCCGCATGCCGGCGAGCACGGTTTGTTCGGCCGAGGCGAGGAGGAAGAGTTCGTTGGGCCCGCCGTCGCCGAGGCGAAGCAGCGCGGCATTGACGCAACCGGGCCGCTCGTGCCGGATGCGGCGTTCACCGCTGAAGGGCGCAGGCAGTTCGACGCTTTCATCTGCCTGTATCACGACCAGGGACACATTCCGTTCAAGATGCTGGCGTTCAACACGGGCGTTAACACCACGCTCGGGTTGCCCATCATTCGCACCTCAGTGGATCACGGCACAGCGTTTGACATCGCGTGGCAAGGCAAGGCCGATCCGACGAGTCTATACTCCGCCATCCACATCGCCGCCAAACTTGCGGCCGGGCGAACCACAAGCGAGATTCCATGATCGGCGTCATCGCAGACGATTTGACCGGGGCGGCGGAAATCGGTGCGGTGGGGTTGCGCCACGGCTTGTGCGCGGAGGTTGTTATCGCGGGCGATCAGGGTGGCGACGCGGACCTCATCTGCGTGGACACCGATTCGCGTTCCTGCGATCCGGTTGAAGCCGGCCAGCGCGCCACCAAAGCCGCTCTTATGTTGCACAAGTCGGGCGCGGAATGGATCTACAAGAAGACGGATTCCGTCCTGCGCGGCAACGTGACAACGGAGATTGAAGCCATTGTCACAAAACTCGGCTTGTCCGGCGCGCTGCTTGTGCCGGCCAATCCTTCACTTGGACGGACGGTGGTGAATGGTCAGTACTTCGTGCGCGGCCAGTTGATTCACCAAACCGAGTTTGCCCAGGACCCGAAGCACCCGCGCCTGTCTCCTAACGTGCTGGAGTTGCTCGACAAACCATCGGCGCTGCCGCTTTCTGTCGGCAAGTCCTCCGGGGCTTTGCCAGCAAGCGGTATCATCATCGGTGAAGTGGCGAGTGCGGAAGATGTCCGCATGTGGGCTTGGCTACGGAACAAACAGTGGCTCATGGCGGGCGGCGCAGAGTTTTTTGGCGCGCTGTTGAAGCCGGGAGCACCAATTCCCCAAAGCAGTGTTTCACACGGCAAGGAAATGTTTGTTTGCGGTAGCGCGAGCGAAGGCACTCAGAAATTCGTGACCGACCAGGCGCAGCGCGGTGTGCCCGTTTTTGCGTTACCCGATAAACTGGCGATGGTTGGCGCTTTTGACTCGACGGAAGTTTGCGCCCTTGCGGCCAGCGTGGTCTCTGCTTTGCAGGCAAAACCGCGCGTGATTCTCCACGTCGGATTGCGACAGGTGAGGGATGTTTCGCTGGCCGAGATGCTGGCAGCGCATCTGGTCCGTGTGGCTGAAGCGGTGCTGCGGAGCGCCGATATGGAGCATGTTTTCGCCGAAGGTGGAGCGACCGCCGTGGGGTTGGCGCGGTGTATGGGCTGGAGACGACTGGCTGTGAAGTCTGAACTCGCGTCCGGAGTGGTGACGTTGTCGGTGGTCGGTTGCGGTGGGTGGCTGCTGACCATCAAGCCGGGGAGTTACCGGTGGCCGGAGAGCCTGATCACGAGATGAAGGGATTATGAAGCCATCCACACACGACCAGGAAACATGACCGGACCGGCAACGCATCGGAGTTATCGGCCTCGGCTTGATCGGCACCGCGCTTACTGAGCGTTTGCCCGAAGATGAAACTGATCACCAATCTGGTACTGGGCTTGAAGCGCGCGGCGCTCGCGGAAGGTTTGGCGTTCGCCGAGGCGGTAGGCGTTGCGCCGGCAGCGGCGTTGGAAGTCATGGCCGGGAGCATGGCTTACTCACGTGCGATGGATGCAAAAGGTCGCAACATGATCGAGCACGATTTCACGGTGCAGGCGCGGCTCTCGCAGCACTTGAAGGATGTGAGGATGATGTTGCAGGCGGTCGGCGAGGCGGGGCTGCTCTTGCCGCTCGCCGATACGCACCGGCGCCTGATGGAGCAGGCGGAGGCGCCGGTCTGGGCGGCCTGGACAACAGCGCCATCATCGAAGTCCTGCGCCGAACAACCCAAACACAGCATGGTACAAGTAAAAACACCCCATGACCGCGTAAGGTTAGCTCCCCAAGAATATGATGAGCAGTAGCCGCCACCCATGAACCAAACCCGAGCGCCATTGTTTTCCCTCGTTTGCGCGCTGTTTTGCCTGCCGCCACTTGCCGGTGCACAGGACCAGTCGCCGCTATCAGCTCCCAGACAGGGCGCCAGACCGACGGTTGCCTCCTGGAAGCTTTTGTTTTCTGGCAACCAGGACATCTCGGATACTTGGGGTAAATTGCATTTTGGCGTGACGCCGGTGCGGCTGATTCGCGAGTGCGGGCACCCCGCGTTCACCGTTGTTGGCTGCTTTCCGCTTCCCGATGGCACATGGGAAGTATTCGGCCAGCAGTTGACGGAGTTCGGCCGGGGGAAGGAATCCTTCGAGGAAACCAACTCCTGGAAACTGGTCCGCGCTACCACGCGCGATGGCGTGAAGTTCGAGAATCAGGAAACCGTCCTCGATCAACCTCCGGCCACGTGGACCGACCACTGTGGGATCGCGTATAATCCGGAAGCTGGGGAATACCTGCTGTTGAAGTTCAAGTTGGACTCGCAGGGTTTCGCCTACACGGCGTTCTTCAGTTCCGATGGTAAGGAATGGCAGCAACATCCCGGCAACCCGCTGTTCTACGAAGGCGACGCGCTGAGCCTGTTCTGGAGTCCGGTGTTGAAACGGTTCGTGTGTGTCAGCAAGAGCCTCCAGCCGTATCGCAAACACATCCGGGATCATGGCGGGCCCACGGACTCGCTGGGCGACGATTCGCTGCGTGACCGGCGCGTGTTGATGATTCGTTCGAGCCCCGATGGCCGCCGCTGGCAGCCATCTGTCTCGATGCCCGATGTCTGGAACCGGCATGGAACAAAGGGGAGCGTCCCGGACGCATTCCTCACGGTGCCCGATGCCGAGGATCCGCCGGACCTCGAGTTCTACAGCGGCAACGCCTTCTGGTACTACGACCGTGCCTACATGACCGTGCTCAACTACGCGGCCAGCCCGCTAAAGCTTGGGAAACATGGGCCATCGCTGGACAACGAATGGTGGACGAGCCCGGACGGCCTGCGCTGGGACCGTCCCGCGCGGGGCATCAATGCACTGGAAGTGTCCCAACCCCTCCGTCGGGATCGCATCGAGGGCCCGCCCATGGTCATCAACGGCATGATCCTGTTCCCGCGAGGCAACCTGCTCCTGGGCCTGCCGGAGGACCGCATCAGCTTCGTCAGCGCCCGCGCCAACGGCGAGTTCTCGACAAAGTCGTTCAAGATGCCCGCAGCGGACCTGTTCCTGAACGCCGCGACACCCGCCCCCGGGAGGACCTTGGAAGGTCAGTCCTATTTTGCGAGCGGCCAGGCCTACGTAATGGTCGCAGTGCAAGATGAGAAGGGGAGCGTCATTCCGGGCTTCGAGGCAGAGAGATGCGTCATCCGCAACGAGGACCGGCGGGACATTCTCCTGAAATGGGAGGATGTCTCCGCGCGCGAGCTCGCTGGGAAAGGCGTCCGACTCCGATTCTTCCTGCGAAGTGCCAACATTTACGCCGTCACTGCCGGTAACAATCTATGAGAAACCTTTGCCTTGGCCCAGCCTTGGATAGTTCGCTCCCAAAGCGAGTAACCCGTATGAATTACCTTCGGCTTGCAGTTGATAACACCGTTCCCGGCGGGCGCAGGTTGATCTGGGGCTTGCGCTGGATCGCCCCGATTACACTGCTGTGTTTTCTTGGCACTTTCATGGTAGCATGCTTGTTGCTCACCAGCGCAGCTCGCGGCGCGGAAACTGCCACGATGCCGCCGACTATCGCGGAGTCCGCTTCCGAACCCATCCGTTATGTCGGCAAGGAGCAGCCCGACAAGCGCTTCTACGATGGCGCGCTCCGCCACGCGGTGGGGGTCCATAAGTATCAGGCGCTCCGCGCCAATCGCACTTGTCCGTCCGAGGGTGGGGCGATCGGCTGGACCTATAATCACCAGCCGTATCTGGCCTATTGGCGCGATCAGTTTTATCTCCAATATCTCAGCACCCCCAAGTCGGAACACGTCCCTCCCGGAAGGACGTTGCTGATGATGTCCGTCGACGGGCAGCATTGGTCGAATCCGCAGGTGGTCTTCCCGGAATACGCTTTGCCGGAGATCAAGAATGCCGATGGCTCTCTTCCAGCCGGAACGCCCGCGGTAATGCACCAGCGGATGGGTTTCTACACCGCGCCAAACGGGCGCTTGCTCACGTTGGGATTCTACAGCTTCTGCATAGATCCTCTGCCGCAAAAAGGTCCGAACAAGGGGCAGGGCCTGGGCCGGGTCGTCCGCGAGATTCACGCCGACAATACCTTCGGCCCGATTTACTTCATTCGTTACAACCGGCACGCGGGCTGGAACGAAACCAACACCAGCTATCCTTTCTACAAGACCAGCGCCGACGCCGGATTCGTCGCTGCATGCGACGCGCTCTTGAATGACAAGCTCATGACGCTGCAATGGTGGGAGGAGGACCGCGCCACGGATGGTTTCTACACGCTCCAGATGGACAAGGCGGAGCCGAAGGCCCCGAGCTACGCCCACCGTCCGGATGGCGCGGTGCTTGGCGTATGGAAGGCGCACTACGCACTCAGTCCGGACG
>Ga0194056_10002002_pt1 | contig 10921 bp, 6 predicted proteins | sample SepL4413m_MetaG_FD_155458 | JGI IMG/M metagenome (GOLD analysis project Ga0194056, IMG submission 155458) | Anoxic zone freshwater microbial communities from boreal shield lake in IISD Experimental Lakes Area, Ontario, Canada - Sep2016-L442-13m | ecosystem: Environmental > Aquatic > Freshwater >...
TCCCCGGCGGCGTGTGGGCGCAGATCGAACAGGGAAACCCTGACCTGTACAACATGGCGCTGGGGATGAACCCCACCGGCCGCATGGGCAAGCCCGAGGAAATGGCCTCAGCCATCGTGTTCTTATCGAGCCCGGTTTCCAGTTTCACCTACGGCACCAACCTTGTGGTTGATGGCGCACTCACGCGCGGCCTGCACGTATGAGTGGCCTCGGAGTAACCACTCCTGTGCTGAGTGCCCGGTGACGCAACGACGCAGGCCCCGGTGGTCTGAACTTGAGCCGATGATCGGTCTGCGGGCCCCGTTCACCGGACCTGACCGAGTGCAACGAGCGGCGACGATCGCCGATTTGCGCGAGATTGCCCGTCGCCGAACTCCCCGGGCGGTATTCGACTACACCGATGGTGCGGCCGGGGAAGAACTGAGCCTAGGTCGCTCGCGTGAATCTTTTCGTCGAGTCGAGTTTCGTGCGCACGTCCTGCGTGATGTCGCGCGGGTAGACACGTCAGTAACAGTGCTTGGCGCTCGGTCGGCATTGCCATTCATGTTTAGTCCCACCGGCTTCACCCGGATGATGCACCACGAGGGTGAGCCGGCGGTGGCACGAGTGGCGGCGGAGTTTGGCATTCCGTACGTACTGTCGACTCTGGGCACCACATCGGTCGAGGACCTCGCAGCCGTGACGCCCGACGCGCGACGTTGGTTCCAGTTGTATCTCTGGCGTGAAAAGGTATCGCGCGCGGAATTGGTTCAACGGGTGGCCGACTCTGGGTACGAGGCACTGATGCTCACCGTCGACACAGTGACCGCTGGGTCGCGGCTGCGCGACGTGCGCAACGGTCTGACGATTCCGCCCCAGTTGAGCCTGCGCACGTTGGCGGGAATGGCTCGCTTCCCCCGGTGGTGGGGCAACCTGCTCACCTCGGAGCCACTGGAATTCGCCAGCCTGCGCTCAACCGGCGGTACGGTCGCCGATCTCATCAACGGCGTGTTCGATCCGTCGATCACGCTTGAAGACGTGCAGTGGCTGCAGAGCAATTGGAGCGGCAAGCTCATCATCAAGGGCGTGCAAAGTGTCGAAGACGCCGTGATGCTGGCCGACGCTGGGGTCGACGCCATTGTGTTGTCGAACCACGGTGGTCGACAGATCGATCGCGGTGCGCCGCCACTGGAACTGCTGCCCGACGTACGCGCTGCCATCGGCGACCGCATTGAGGTCTACATCGACGGCGGCATCATGAACGGTGCCGACGCCGTCGCTGCCGTGGGTCTGGGTGCTGATGCGGTGCTGGTCGGACGCGCTTACCTGTATGGCGTGATGGCAGGCGGTGAGGCCGGTGTGCGGCGGGCTGCACAGATTCTGCAGTCAGAAGTTGAGCAGACCATGCGACTGCTCGGTATTGCTTCGCTGGCCGAACTCACCCCAGGAATGGTGTCGCTGCGACCCGACGTTGGAGCGTCTGCACCGACGATCAGACGGTGACCCGAAACAATCGCTGGGCGATTCTGGCTGTTCTGTGCGGTGCGTTGTTCATCGTGTCTCTCGACAACACGATCGTGAACGTCGCGCTTCCGAGTATCCAGAGAGACCTCTCAGCCAGTACGTCTGAGTTGCAGTGGGTTGTTGATGCCTACGCCGTACTCTTCGCAGGCTTCCTCCTGCTGGCGGGAAGCTTGGGTGATCGCTTCGGTCGGCGGCTGATCTTCGTCATCGGTTTGGTGATCTTCGCGATCGGTTCCGGAGCGGCCGCATTCACACACACGGGCGGTCAGCTAGCGCTGTGTCGGGCCTTGATGGGAATCGGCGGTGCGTTCGTGATGCCGTCGACGTTGTCGATCCTGGTGCAGACCTTTCCCGAACCACGCGAGCGAACTCGTGCCATCGGAATCTGGGCCGCAGTCTCTGGTCTCGGGGTTGCGATCGGCCCACTTGCCGGGGGAGCGCTGCTCGAGCACTTCACCTGGCACTCGGTATTTACCGTGAACCCGCCCATCGCCGTCCTCGTGCTCGTCGCCGCATTCGTGTTCGTGCCCGAGTCGGTCAATCCGCTGAAGCCGCGTCTGGACCTAGTCGGCGCATTCCTGTGGGCGATTGGATTGATCGGCCTGGTGCTCACCATCATTGAACTGCCCGATTCGGGCTGGTCGACGCAGACGATCACGTTCGGCGTTGTCACACTGCTGGCGATGGTCGGTTTCGTGCTGTGGGAGCGTCGGGTAGAGACCCCGATTCTTCCGCTCTCACTGTTCGCGAACCGCACCTTCGATTTGGCCATCACGATTGTGGCGTTGCTCTACTTCGCGCTGTCAGGAGCGATGTTCTTCTTCCCGCAGTTTCTGCAATTGGTGCAGGGTCGTACGCCGTTTGAGTCAGGACTGGCGATCTTGCCCGGCGCAACGCTGCTCGTGATCTTCGCCGTCATCAGTCCTCGCCTCGGCGAGCGCTTCGGCTCCCGCACTTTGGTGGTCATCGGGTTGCTCATCGTGTCGGGCGGACTCGTGGCTGCCAGCACCTTCACCGCCACGTCACCGACTCTGTTCGTCTCTGCAAGTTTGGGTTTCATCGGAATCGGTATGGGGCTGGCACTGCCGCACGCAACCAGCGCGGTGTTGGGTTCGGTGCCCCCCGAACGAGCGGGTATCGGATCGGCGGTCAACGAGACCATGGGTGAAATCGGATCTGCCCTCGGAGTGGCCGTTCTTGGCGCCCTGCTGTCGACGTCGTATCGCGCCACCATTGACGCGGCCATTACGGCTGCGGGCAGTGCGGTCGAGTCCATCCCGGCTCATTCCCTCGACCTGGTGCGCGAATCATTGGCAGGGGCGTCTGTGGCGATTCCTCAGTTTCCCGCCCCGTACATGGAGCCTGCTCGCCGCATTGTGGGTGAGGCGTTCGTCAACAGCATGGACAACGCACTGTTTGTGGGTGCGGGAGTGGTGCTGCTCGGGGCAATTTTGGCTGTGGTGTTCTTCCCACGAAAGCTCGAGAACGTCGGCGAGCACTGACCGCTATTCGGAACGTCAGGCGGCGCACAACGAATTACATCGTTGTAGTTCCCTCGTACGCCGAATTCCGTGACAAAAAACTTCAAAATCGTGGCTCAAGGTGCCCTCGAACCCGACGAGGACATTGTCATGAGCACCCGCCATCGCACGGTCTTGATCGCCATCTCCGTCGCTCTTGCCGCCCTCGCCACCCTCGTGGGGATTGCACCGTCACAGGCAGCGCCGGCAACCACGACTCCCACCGTCACGGGCGATAGTTGCCCGCGTTCAGTGCCGGCTTCGGCGCTGCGTGACGGAAGCGGTGACATTGGCGCCTTCGATCTGTGTAAGCAGGCGGTAGCGGCGGCGGCGACCACCCATGCCCGCCGGGCCATTAAGGCTGCCTTCCACATGCTGGGTGCCCCGTACGCATGTAATGGGGTCGGTCGTACGGCTCCTTTCCGCTTCGACTGCTCGTCACTGGTGTCACGCGCGTATTCAATTGGTGCGGGTATCGACTCGGCTGGAAGCAACTGGGCGTCGTCGACCCAGGACATGGTTCCGTGGGGCGGATCCGCACTTGCCGATTGGCTGACCTATGTGTCGCCGAGCAACCTTCGTCCGGGCGATCTCGTGCTGTACGACACCGGTGGGGCCACCTACCGCCACGTGGTGATGTACCTCGGCAACGGCTACATGCTGCACACCGGCTACTGCGGTGATGTCGCGAACGTAACGTCGTTCTGGGGTTTCAACGGCGGTGCCAAGCGCACGTTCCTCGTAGCCCGCCGGGTGATCCTGCCGGGCCAAACCCAGCACGTGGGCCCTGTCGCCACTGATTCGGCAGGTGCTGGAAGCGGATCGACCGCGCGTCCTTCGACCGGAACGGCACACTCAGGCGTGGCAGCGTTTACCGGAAACTTCGCGCCCGGTGCCAAGGGGCCGATGGTGGCCTCGATCCAAAAGGCCCTGATCCGCCACGGATACACGATTCCGGCAGTTCAGTCCGGCGCGGTCGCGTACGGCGCTTACGGCAGCCAGACCCGCGACGCTGTTGTGCTCTACCAGCAGGAAAACGGTGCTCACGGTGCGCCACGCGCAGTGGTGAACCGAGCCCTCTACATCGCCATCACCGGCTGGAAGCCAAGCTCGGCAGGTGGCAGCAAGGCCGGATCGAGCGCCTCGACCACGTCTTCTCGCTCGGTGTCGCTCGCGCGAGTGCTGAGCCGCCAAATTGCCGCGGTGAAGATCGTGCAAGCGGGCCTGAATCACGCGGTAGGTGCTGGGCTACCCCTCAACGGTAAGTGGGGTCCTATGACCGCGGCCGCCTTCGACCAGTTCCGCCGTGAGGTCATGCACCTCAAGGGAGCCAGCGCCACAGGAACCCCGGGAATGGTGTCGCTGCGCGCTCTGGGACGGTCCGCTGGCTTCCGAGTGACGGCCTAAGAAATGCGTTACGATAAAGGTTCACCCGATCTGCCCCCTCACGGGAGCCCTGAAAGTGACGATGCTTGAGACATGAGCCGAAACGCGACAGTGCGACGAGGACTGCGGTGGCTGATTGCCACCGTGGCCGTTGTCGCTCTCGTCCCACTCGCTCCGGTGGTCTCGACCACGACCGCTCAGGCTGTGACCACCCTGACCACCCTGACCTATCGGGGTTGTCCCACATCCGTTCCCACTGACACCCTCCGTGACGGAAGCCCGAGTCTGGGGGCCTCGGCATTGTGTCGACAGGCGGTGGCGGCTGCGGCTACCCCACAAGCGGCGCTGGCCATTCAGGCGGCCTTCCACATGCTCGGTGCTCCGTATGCCTGCGGTGGTGTTGGCCGCATGGACGCGTTCCGATTCGACTGTTCCTCACTGGTATCTCGTGCCTACTACCTCGGTGCAGGCCTAGACACGGCCGGAAGAGACTGGGCACCGTCGACTCGCGACATGGTGCCTTGGGACGGCGTGAAATTGGCATCGTGGGCAGTGCGAGTGGCGCCGAACTCACTGCACCCCGGCGATCTGGTGCTGTACGACACGGGCGGCTCGACGTACCGGCATGTGGTGATGTACATCGGAAACGGCTTCATGCTGCACACCAACTCGTGCGGTGATGTCGCCCACGTCAGCACGTTCTGGGGATTCCCATCCAGCGGCGGTCACGTATTTCTCGTGGCGAGACGCGTGAGTGCTCCGGCCGGCTATGTGCCACCCGCACCGACGCCGATTCCGGCGCCCACCCCCACGCCCACTCCGGCTCCCACGCCTTCCTTCCCCGGTGGAGTCTTAGCGCTGGGATCAATCGGACCGGCCGTCGCTGCCGTGCAGCGTGCCTTGACGCACACAGGGCATCTGCATCCCGAACGTTACGGCGCTGTCACAGCGGGCACCTTTGGTAGCCAGACGCGCGACGCGGTGGCGGCCTACCAGCACGATCATCCGGCGATTCTTGGAGCAACCGGGGTTGTTGATCGGGCGCTGTACATGTCGCTCACCGGTTGGCGACCGACGTCGGTGGGTCCTTCGTCGGCGGAGCCAGGTAAGCCCACCATTTCGCTCGCGCAGTTCAAGGTCCGCAACCGGGCTAGCGTCAAGGTGGTTCAGGCTGCCCTCAACCGCATGATCGGGGCCGGGCTTCGGGTCGACGGGCTGTGGGGCGCGCGCACTCAGGGCGTCTTCGACTCGTACCGCCGTGCGGTCTTGCGCTCGTCACCGAGGGTGGCTACGGCGGCCCCGACCCGAGCGACTCTCACGGCGTTGGGTCAGATGGCCGGCTTCCGCGTCGTCTCGTGACACACAAGCGTGAACTGTCGCGTGCGACACGCCGCACAGGTCACACGAGTATCACAGGCATCAGCGGTAGCCTGCCTTCAGTAGGTCACCCCGACGCCAAGGATGGTCATGCACTCCAAGACAGCAACGTCAGACTCCGCTTCGGCGGCGGTATCGGCGGCGCTGCGCGATCTTCCCGAACTCTGGATGCCCGAAGATGTGGTTGACCGAATCGAGCGCGCGCTGGTTGCTGAGCGCGAGACGACGTCCGTCGAGGATGAGGTCATCGACCTCACCACGGCGGCAATGCAACTTGAGGACTTGGTGGTCGCTCAGTACCGCGCACCACGTCGACGTTCGACTGCCTGATCGTTCCTCGGTAACGGCCGGTATGCCCTCTGTTGTCGGGTACCACTGTGCGACAGTAAGCACGTGACGCGCGCCCTGTACCGAGTCGGCCGCTGGTCGGCCGAACACGGCTGGATTGTGGTCATCATCTGGCTGGTTGCGCTGCTGTCGCTTCAAGGCCTCAACCGCACGCTCGGCGGGGCGGCCGACGAGAATTACAACCTGCGCGGAACCGACAGTTGGGTGGCGCAGGATCTGCTCAATCGCGCCTTCCCCGGTGTGGCTGGCGAAGCGAACCCCCTCGTGCTGCACAGTGACACGCTCGACCTCTCAACAGGTGAAGGTGCGGCTCGCGTGAAGGCTGTGGTGGCAGCCGAGAAGACGATCCCGGAAGTGCGCACGGTTGTTGGGCCCGCCGACTCGTCGGCTCTGCTCAGCGATGACCACCACACAGCGCAGGTGCAGATCACAGTCACCGATCGCTATGCCGGTGACCCGGTGATCGCGCGCACCATTCTTGACACGGCAACTGCGGCCGCAGGCCCACAAATCTCGGTAGCACTCGGCGGTTTTCTCGGTCGATCCATCTCGCGCCCCAACACTCGCTCCAGCGAAGCGCTCGGACTCGCCGCCGCCATCTTGGTGTTGATCATCACGCTGCGACGGCTGTGGGCCGCAGTGATTCCTTTGATCAATGCGCTCATGGCTGTCGGAATCGGACTCGCACTCGTTGGACTCCTGGGCAAGGTCATCTTCATCCCCGATGTGGCGCCAACGCTCGGGACGATGTTGGGACTTGGCGTCGGCATCGACTATGCGCTCTTCCTGGTGTCACGACATCGACTCTTGCTTCGGCAGGGGTTTGAAATGAACGACTCAGTCGGCCGCACCACGGGCACTGCAGGTGCTGCCATGGTGTTTGCCGGCGGCACGCTGATCGCGGCCGTCGTGGGCTTGACTCTGACCGGATTGTCATTCCTTGCGTGGCTTGGAATTGCCGCCGGCATCGTGGTCGCCGTGGCGGTGCTGGCGTCCATCACATTGGTGCCTGCGATCTTGGGCTTGATGGGAACACGCGTGGTACCCAAGGCGCATCGTGAACTCACCGCCGACGATGTCGAGGCACTCGACAACAGTCGTTGGGCGCGCTTGGCAACGGCCGTCACGTCACGTCCGTGGTTCTTCGCCATCGGTTCAACTCTTGTCCTGCTGTTGCTCGCGTCGCCTGTCGCCACGTTATCGCTGGGGCACTCCGATGCCAGTGTCCTTCCTACAGCGACAACCGCTCGCCAAGCAGAGGACATGATCCGCGTCGGATTCGGAGTGGGCGAATCTTCGCCTCTCGCCGTGGTGACGCAGTTGTATGAAGTGGCGCAGGCACCCGATGGGGCGAAGGGTGAGGGTGATCCGCGTCGGCAGGATCCACGGTTGGTCGACCTACGCAATGCGTTGAAGGCAACCCCTGGCGTCGTGCGTGTGGATGAACCTGTCATCAGCACCGACGGTGGAATTTCCACCATTCGAGTGATTCCGGAGTGGTCGTCGAGCGATCCGCGCACCGAAGCGTTGGTACGTGACCTGCGCAGCAACGTGCTACCTGCCGTTGATGCTGGAAACGGTATGCAAAGCCATGTTGGTGGCGTCACGGCGCTCAACATTGACCTCGCCGAACTCATTTCCGGACGCACCCCGTGGTTCATCGCTGGTGTGGTCTCACTCGCCTTCCTCCTGTTGATGCTCGCCTACCGCTCACTGCTCATTCCGATCAAGGCGGCAGCAATGAACCTGCTGTCGATTGCTGCGGCTTACGGCGTCATCACGATGGTCTTCCAATGGGGATGGGGAGCCAGCCTCATCGGACTCAACGGCCCCGTTCCCATTGACTCGTTTGTGCCGATGATGATCTTCGCTGTGCTGTTCGGTTTGTCGATGGACTACGAGGTGTTCCTGCTCACCGCATTCCGCGAACAATGGGAGCGCACCGGCGACATGGTGGTGTCGGTGCGTCGAGGTTTGGCCGATACGGGTCGCATCGTCACCGCGGCGGCGTTGATTATGGTCGTGGTGTTCTTGAGCTTCATCCTTAGCCCTGATCCGACGGTGAAGATTTTCGGAGTGGGACTCGCGACGGCGGTGGCCGTTGATGCGACGATCGTGCGATGCCTGTTGGTGCCGGCCATCATGGTGTTGGCTGCCAAGGGGACGTGGTGGCTGCCGGGATGGCTTGACCGACTACTTCCGCATGTTCATGTCGAAGGCGACCCCGCGGCCATCGATCTCGCTGGTCCCGAGCACAGTGCAGCCTCCTCCGACAGTGAGCGTTCGGGCTCGTTGGTGTTACGCCGCCCCGTGGTGGCGATTGGCGCCATCGTGGGTGCTGCGGCGGGGTTTGTGATCGTGTGGTTGCTCGCCGACCATGCCTCTCCCGCAACGATCGCGCTTTCGGCCGTGATGGGAACCCTGCTCGCCGTACTGCCCGCGGCAGCGACCGCGGGTCGAGGCGGACTGGGGCGCCGACTGTTCGGTTACCTCATTGGCGTAGTGGTGGCCATGCTCACAAGCGCTGTGATGCTCTCGATCGTTCCGCCAGCGCGTTCATCGACTGGTGTGGCAACGACGGCGGCCATTGTGGTGGTCGCATTGTTGGTGGTGCTCGTCGTCGGACGCAGTATCGCGGTACCCGTACTCATTGGGGCCGTCGTGGTGGCCTTCGGTTTGATTGCTGCCGAGCCCGCTGTGGGTGCAGTGCTGTTGTTGGTGACCGTGCTACCGGCGGTGGTGGCAGCAATCGTGGCGGCCGCAGTGGGTGGCATCGGAAGTCAGCCCGCAGTCGACGCCATATCCGGCGATGAACCACAATTACCGGAAACCTTGGGTGATCGAGTTCCGTTGGAACTGCCATGAATCGACGTGCATGGGGTGCGGGCCTTGCCGCCGTAACCTTGGTTGCGCTCGTGGTGGCTCCTGCCCAAGGTGCCCAACCCCGGGCCGGCGCCGCGCCCGATCCCCAATTGATCAGTGAGCAGCTGATTCTCACGCAACTTGATCTCACCGGTCTGCCGGTGTCCTCAGACCTCGTCACGCAGGTCATCGCGAGCAGCATTCCGTATCAGCAGGTGCGGGTGCCGACGTCGACCACGGGCCTTCATTACCTCGACCGCCGCGGTGAGCCACCTGTGGAAGGTCAGGCGGCGGTGGTGATGATTGGTGGGCCCGGCCAGACGAAGGTGCTGCTCGGCTCCGACTTCGCCCAGCCGCTTCCGATTGCACTGCATGCCGAGTACTCGCGTGACGGCAGCGTGGTTGATCCGGCAACGATTTCCGGTGAAGGTGCATTGGTCGTGACGTACACGGTCACGAACACCGTGGTCTCTGATGCGACCGTTACCTACAAGAGCGCGGCTGGCACGGTGATTTCGAAGCAGGAAAAGGTCTTCGCCCCCTTCGCCGGATCGCTGCGCGCGACGGTACCCGTGGGGGTCGACGTGATTTCGGCCCCGGGTGCCGTGGTCAGCACCGGGCAAGACGGTGGCTCGGTGCTCACCTGGAACTTGCTGCTGTACCCGCCCCTGGGTGATTATCAGCAGAAACTCGAGGTTCATCTTCGGTCAGCCAATCTGGTGCTGCCGTCAGCGACGATGCAGGTCGCGCCCGTGCGCAGTTCGCAGGATCTGGCCGTTGGCTTCTCGCGTGACTTACTCGATGCCACTGTTACCGGAAACGCGACACTGGCGAACGGGCTTACCGAACTCGACGACAACGCTGTCGCAGTTGCGAAGGGCGCAGGGCAAGTGTCCGACGGTGTGGCGCAGGCCTATGCAGGCGCCAACACGCTGAGCGCGTCGATGTCCGGATCGCTGGTTCCAGGCTCGCAGCAATTGGCGTCAGGTGTCTCACAATTGGCCACCGGGCAACAGCAACTTGCCACGGGAATCGGTACATCCGCGGCCGGCGGTCAATCCCTCTCGACTGGCGCCGATCAGCTTGCCTCGGGATTGCGCACACTGGCCTCGGGTCTGACCACCCTCGCGTCTCCCACGGGGCTTCCAGCGGCACAGGCGGCTTCCCAATCATTGGTGACTGCGGTCACTGCCATCGCCGATGCCGTGGGTTCGCCGGCCGATCCAACTATCACACTTCCGCCGCCTTCGTCCGACGTCACGCTCATTCAGTTGTCACGAGCATCGAGTACAGCCGCAGGTGGATTGCAGCAAGCATCAGCCGAAGCCGCTACCGCACTCAACAGTGCGGTAGGTGATATCGCCGCTGTGGGGGCTAGCGCCGGAAGCGCAGCGAGCAAGGCCGGTTCCGTGTACCAATCCGCCTGTGTTCCTGCCCCCACGACTCTTACACCTGAGCAGTGCGCGACGTTGGCCGAATCGGTCTCCGATGCCACATCCGCCGCCACAGGCGCACAGTCCGCGGCCACGACGGTTGGAACTCAGGCTGCGAAGGTGGGCGCGGTCGCCGCTGGTCTCGCCGGGCTTGTCACTTCCATCGACGGGCTCACCAAGGGCCTCGAGAAGGTGTCCCTCGGTCTGCGCAGTGGCAATCCATCGTCTCCGGGAGTTCAGGAAGGCCTTGAGCAACTGACGGCGTCGCTGGCGCAGGCGGTCACGGCGGTGACGTCGTTGTCGACCGGGGCGAACTCCTCATCAGCAGGGGCCGATTCGCTGGCGTCGGGAGCCTCCGACCTTGCTTCAGGACTCGACACACTGGCCGCGGGGGCATCGAGTCTGGCCACCAGCGGAGCGCAAGCGGCCGCGGGGGCCAAGGCCGAATCCGATGGCACCAGCGCTGCGGCCGGAGGCGTAGGTTCGCTTGCG